>Ga0326727_10001137_pt1 | contig 102237 bp, 77 predicted proteins | sample MB2enrmetagenome_FD_207643 | JGI IMG/M metagenome (GOLD analysis project Ga0326727, IMG submission 207643) | Lab enriched peat soil microbial communities from McLean, Ithaca, NY, United States - MB29MY | ecosystem: Environmental > Terrestrial > Soil > Wetlands > Peat | place: USA: New York... | reverse complement strand
CACATCCTAAACAACGTAAGCAAGTTCTTGCTAGGTGGCAGCTGCTATTACTACAAGCCAGACCAAAGATTGAGTGTACTTTTGATTATCTCAAGGAACATCTTTTCCTGGCTACCTCTTTCCCAAGGTCGGTACAGGGCTACTTTGTTCACTATGTTCGCATACTGCTCAGTTACCAACTAATATGGGGGTTTTGAGAGTCAGGTTATTATATATTGGTTATTAATTACTTGCTGTGATGGGATACTCACCGTAAAAAAATATTGTGAATGTAACAAAAGTATGTCAATGCAAATATGCAAAAAATAACATGATAGTAAAATTGACTATTGTATAAATTTATTGTTTATGCTAGATTTTACTTAATGTAGGGGGGGTTGTTCTCCTTATATCGAAGTTTCACAATTCGCACTCGATGTTGCCGATTCGCTTATAAGGAGCTTAAAGTGGAAATAAGCCTGCTCGACCAGCCGTTACTGATTAATGGTCAGTATACGGAAGCCATCGGTGATTACCGTTTTTACTACAACCCAAAGGGTTGGGGAGGAGTAACAGTAGTTGATCGCCCAGCGATTGACTTACTCCAACTTTGCGACGGTAAACATACGGTGGCGGATATATTAAAGCTATCCGGAAGGCCTGAAACTGAAGTTTTAGCCGAGTTGTCAGCCCTGACCATGAGCCAAGTGATCTACATATCGGCTGAAATGACCAAAGCAGCCATAGCTGCCAAAAGGACAAAAAGATCGCTGCAATGCTGGTTGCATCTGACAAACAGCTGCAATTTGGCTTGCGATTACTGCTATATCCGCAAATCACCAGGTCTCATGCCGCTAGCTACCGGTAAATTGGCGATCGACAAGATGCGTCAATCTTGTCAACGCCATGGGATTCACAAAATGGTCCTCAAGTTTGCTGGTGGCGAGCCGTTATTACGGTTCAATGTCATTAAAGACTTGGTCGACTATGCAGACACTGGCAGCGAAGACATCAACGTGATGTTCACTGTCTTGACTAACGGAGTATTAGTCACACCGGAAATTGCCAAATATTTTAGTGAACATCAGTTCGGTGTTGGCGTATCACTTGATGGAATCGGTAAATATAACGATATCCACCGGCACACCGCAAAAGGACTGGGCAGCTATCACAAAGTAATTGCTGGTCTGGATTTACTGCGTGACGCAGGCATAACGCCGGCTATCATGGTAACCCTGACCAGTGATAACATTGGCAATCTAGAAGCCATTACGGAGTTCATTGTCAGTAATGGCTACCGCTTTCGCTTTTCACTGGAACGTGATACCGATACCGGCCAACCAAATCTGCTGCAAAAGATTCCCGAGACCATTGCGGCGCTTAACCGCAGCTATGACCTTTATGAGTCTTTGGCGCCGATGGACGATGTCACCCAAACACATAAGTTCGTGGATACAACCTATCTGATACCAACCGAGAGATCTTGCGGCGCAGCAGTAAACTATTTCGCTGTTGGTCATGATGGCCGTTTAGGTTCATGCCAGATGGGACTTGTACAGCCCTACGGTTCGTTGTTTGACGATGGCGACATTCTTGATCTAACCCATCAGGCCAATGCTGATCTAGTTAATCGCCGTAGCTCGACTTTCGAAGGCTGTAAAGATTGTGTCTGGCGCAATTGCTGCGCTGGCGGTTGTCCGATGCAAACTAAAAGTAGTTATGGCCGACTCGACAAAGCTTCGCCTTATTGCGAGGTCTACAAGCAGATATTGCCCAAGATTTTACGAATTAAGGCCAGGCAAATGATCCGATGTTTTGAAGCTACTAACCCTCTAAGGTTAGTAAATAGTCTCTCAAGGAGGTGATCAGATTGGCTGTGATAGTTGATTCGAGTGTAGAAAACTCCTCCGCGGAGTGCCCGGATCGTTCAGGTCGCGAGTGCGCGCAGTGTACGCAGTGCGACTGCCCAGAAGACTGTAGCGATCCTAACTACTAGGATTGCCAACGTCTCTGCGCTGATTAAATGAAGCTCCGTGGCCCGGCTTAAATATGCTTAATTAGCATAAAAAGCCGGGCCACCTAAATCTTTTTAAATGATAATTACTACTTAATAAAATAATTATTAGTTAAAAAGATTTTGCCAACCGATTTTGTTCAGTAAGGTAACACTAGGATCAATATGGTATCCTTCTCGTAATTTTTCATTTGGGAAAAGGCTGTGCAATTCAGGATCATTTATCATTAGCCAACGGACTAGGGATTCTTTGGTCTGGTAATCTACATCATACTTTTCAATAACTGGTTTTTCGATTAGGCAATGAATCATTTCGTGGATCATGGCCCGGTATGTCGAGTCTTTGTCGTCAATCCGGACGACAACCTTATTTGGTAACCAATATAAACCTTTAACGCCATATCTAGTTAATGTCACGATTAAAGAATCCGGTTTGGGGTAGGGTAGTTTCGATAGGAATTTGTCAATCATAGCCCAGTCTTCTTCAAATTTGGCTAATAGGAATTGTTTGACTTTGTTGGCCAGTCCGATATCTAGCTCTTCCTTGATGGTCGCTGATAAGGCATTATCGGAAAGTATTAAGAATTTTTCTGGTAACCTAGAAGTTAAGCCGGCTTGTTGTGGTTTCTCTCTGTTAGCAATTAACCATCTGACATTCTCGGTTTCACTGTCAAGCGAATAAACAAATTCTAGTTTCATGAAATCTGACCAATTAGATGTCAGGATTATTATAATACATACTACTTGTGATATGTTTTCTATTAATTATTGTAAGCAATCTTATGCCTGTACATTAAACGGTTGCTGGCTGGGCTTCCAGTCCGATCTTTAACTATCTTCTTTTGTTAAAATGCCATTATTCGATACTTTTCAAGTTTTTAATTATATAAATTGGATATCGTGATTAACGCAGAGTTATTTTCTAAGCCAAATGGATATGTAAATTCGTTGTAAATATTGATGGAGTGATCAAAATGGTACGGATATTAATAGATGTGGTATAGAGCTTGAGGCTGGGCTAATAAAGGATATAGGTGGCAATCTTAGTCTTGTGTGTGGTATCCATGTTTGATGGTAAAAAGAGCATTACTAATGAAAGTACTACATTATTGATACCTAAAGAAGTAACGGGAAAAGTACTGGGTAATAAAGAATTTGGGTTCGAGATAAGAAAATACGCGCAAAACCATTTGAATGATAAAGATAGTTTTACAAATATAATGCTTACAGAGCTGATTAATAGGGAAGTAAGTTCCCGTGGGGCAATTCAGAAATGCTTAAAATTAATGTGTACTAAAAACTCTAAAAATAAATATTTATCGGTTATATTAACGATAGATATCGGCAACTTTTTATATACTTTGGCAAATAGCCATTAGTCCGTTTATCATCAGGCTTTGGCGAGTTAAAGGTAATATCAAAATTGGATGGTTGCTAACTTACTATGCCGCAGGCGATTGAATTAGACATATGTATAGTTTTAACAAAACCCCAATAAAAAATAGGGTCGCTAAATTGACAAATTATCAATCATATGCTTATAATATATTTATCAATTCATTTAAATAAAACTATGACAGAAAAACACACCAATAACGGATCTGACGACGATAATGAACAGCAAAAACGGCTAACTCAACGTTTTGTTGGAGCTAGTCTACAGCATTTTTCTCAAGAAGCTGCTGATGCTATAGATCTATTTAAAATCTCGAAAAAGACTGAAATAAATACACTGCCAAAAGATGCTATCGTTGAAATTCATACAACCGACCGTCCACCAATCAATTTGTATCATGACCCCGAAGGTAACTATGACTTACTTAGCGAGGGTAAAGAAGGAACCGTAAACCGTCTACCCGTTAAAATTATTGGATCTTCAGCCACTCCTAGTTCACTATTCGAAGTTGGAACAATTACTCAAGATGGATATTTCCACTACGGCATAAAGTACAAATTTAAAACTGGTCAGGACGAAGGAGTGCCAGATCGTTATAAATTATTTGAAGATCCTAGTACGCTAGATCCAACAATTCTTCAAGAAAACCTCAAGATGGGCATAATTGTCCGTGGTGAAGATGGCAGTTTATTATGGCAAGTTGTTGATGAACAGCCTCCAGTTGGCCCAGTAACTTCTGTTGTAGTTATGCATGAACACGGTTTGGATCAAGCGTTATAACATGCCAAGTTGATATTTTGCCACTTGTCCTCAATAGTGGTTTGTAGCGCTTTTATGTATTCTGGCGAATATCCATGATTTCTTTTATCATCAGGTTTCGGTAAGTTAAAGTTAATATCAAATTGGGTGGTTGCTAACTTACTATGCCGCAAGTAATAGATGAAGACATGATCTTATTTTAACAGGTGAGCCTATTGATGAACAATAACTGTTGTACCAATTGGCGCCCAGTTGTAAATCCATTCAGCATCACTGTTAACAACGCCAACACAACCGTGCGAAGTGTTAATGTTGCCAAAAACATTTGCTGGCCGCCAATAATTGCCATGGATAGCGTCAGCTTGGTAAAAATAATTGACCCATTGTACGTTAGGCTGAAAGTAGGTTGTACCATTAGTGTTATAACCGATCATATTCTGAATCGGATATTTTGCGAAAATCTTAAATTGACCAAGTGGCGTTGGTGTAGCTGAGGCTCCGGCAGTAACTAGAAACGTGTCAATTAATTGACCATTCTGCCAAGCGTACATTCGTTTAGTAGTCGTATCGACTTCTAATAATTTAGTAAAAGGCGGTTTATTAGTAACAGTAAACGGGATTGAGCTACTGGACAAAGTAATACTTGCGCCATTGGCGGATAGAACTTGGCTGGACAGCGAATGAGTTAGACCTGGTTGAATAGTATAATTTATACCGTTTACCCCTTTAATAATAGTTGCATCGGGTTCATTAGGGTGGGAAACCGTAACTTGATTAATTGGCTGGTGATCATATGCTTGGACGACAGAATTCAAATAAGCCATCAAAGCCGGTTGTTTAATAGTTAAAACAGTCGTTCCGATTTTGGGACCTGGACTAGTCGTTAGCCAACTGGCCACATTTGTCGCTGTTGGATTGACAATAACACCGCTCAAATTGATATTGATCAATTGATTTTCAATCGCGTTCATCTCTGGCGATAAAATGCTGCTTTCAATAACTTCAGAATTTGGCGGTAAGACAAAACCGCTGGCTGGATTGATTTTAGCGGCTATCCGGTGCTCAATATCTACGGCTGCGTATTTAACTGTCGCCAGTAAATGATTCTGCATCGCCACGACTGATCCGCCGGCAACTATGGCCGTACAGAGCATAATAATTAACAATCGGCGAAGTAATTTACTGCTAAAAAAGTTGGTTATTGCTTCACCGGGTTGGAATTTATCAGTTACAGTCGTCTCCACAAAGGCCGGTGAAAAGGCCGGTAAGGCTTTTCTGTAAACAACCGCCGTAGGATTTATAATTTTTTTTGGTTTGGGTTGCGGTAAAACGAAATCATTGCCGACGAATTTACCAGCATACGCATTGGCACCAGCCATAATATTTTTGCCTCATTTTTATGTTTGTCTCGACTCTTGGTTTTAAATGTTCATATTTATTCTACTACAGCTTGCCATAGGACTGTCAATAGTCATATTTTTAATTAGTAAACATAACCGTTAATATTATCATATTGAATGAGCCGATCATCAGCTTATATTAAGGATTAGTTGTTAGAGTATTAATTATGAGACATTTACTTCGCCTAAACCTGTTTTCCGTTATGGCTGTCATATTAGTCAGTTTCGGAGCCGGTTATGGGGGCAGTTTGCTGGCCGAGGATTTAACATCCTCAAATACGACAACTCAGGCCGGCACGATAATTAATCAAAATTCGAGTACCAAAGTTGCCTCACAGGTAACTACCAGTAACATTGCGGCTGTCTATAATAATGTTTCACCCTCAGTCGTTAGTATTACGTCAGAAAGTACAACTTATAGTTTTTTCGGCGGGCCAGAAACTGAAGAAGGTGCCGGAACGGGTATGATAATCTCGTCTTCAGGGTATATTTTAACTAATAAACACGTGGTACCAACCGGTACCCAAACTGTTCAAGTTACGACCGCCAACGGTAATCAATATACAGCCACGGTTATTGCCAGAGATTCGACGAATGACTTAGCAGTTATTAAAATTAATGCCACTGGGTTAACACCTGTAACGCTTGGCAATTCCAGCCAAGTCCAAGTTGGCAAAAGTGTTCTAGCTATCGGCAACGCTCTTGGCCAGTTTCAAAACAGCTTAAGCAGTGGGATTATCTCGGGAGTTAACCGTACAATTACAGCTGGCGATAGCAGTGGATTTAATATCAGTAGTGAAACTTTAACGGGGTTACTGCAAACTGATGCCGCTATTAACCCGGGCAATTCCGGTGGGCCTTTAGTTGATGTTGCTTCGGGACAGGTTATCGGTATTGATACGGCAGTTTCCAGTGACGGGGAAGACATTGGCTTCGCCATCCCGATTAATCAAGCTAAAGCTTTTATCGCTAGCTATATTTCAACTCAAACAAACTAACAGCTTAAATTAAATAATTTATACTGTCGGTTTTATACAGTATTTATAACCGTAAGCACTTGATATAATTCGATTATGCCTCACGGCGGTTATAAACCTGACACCTCTCATGCTGAACATGTAAATCTAAAACGGCTGATTGCCCTGGTAATTTTTCTTTTGTTTCTATATGTAGTGCTGCCACAATTCCATGACTTTCGCTCCAGTTTTGACATTATTAGCCACGCTAAGCCATTATGGATACTAGCAGCCATTAGCGCCACCGGGCTGTCGTATCCAATTTCTTCACTTACTATTATATATTTAGCAAAACATAAATTGTCATATCTTCGGACAATGTTTATTAAATTAGCGGGCTCATTTACTAATCGATTACTGCCGGCCGGGGCAGGAGCGATGGGCATAAGCTATGATTTTTTACGCAAAAACAAACATACGCCCACGCAATCCATAGCTGTAGTTGCCGCCAACAATGTGATCGGCCTTATCGGTCACCTAATTCTGCTGGCGGCTACTTTATTAATTGCCCATAAACCAATTACTCAACTATTCCATTTTAATTTTAAAATACCCTCATACTGGGTAATTATTGTTTGTGCGGTGATTTTAGTAATAGTAGTTGTTTGGTTTAAATTAGCTGGTAAGAATTTTTATCAAAATTTTAGTCAAATTCTTAAAAATCTAAGCAGTTATCGAACACATCCCCTGCGTCTGATCGGCGCACTGATTACTTCAATACTGCTGACTTTAGCTAGTGTTTTATGTTTAATGGCGTGTTTAGACGCCATTAATATACATCTGTCATTTATTAAAATACTGATAGTGCTCACACTTGGCATAGCCGGCGGGACTGCCGTGCCAACACCAGGCGGGTTGGGCGGGGCAGAAGCCGGCTTGATAGCCGGTTTTATCGCCTGTGGCCTAAAAAGCAGCCCGGCCTTAGCGGTCACATTATTATATCGATTGATAACTTACTGGCTAACTTTGATAATTGGCGCCGTAGCATTTAGTGCCGCTAGAAGGCTAAAATACATATAAAACCCAATTGCATAACCAATTTACTTCTTAAAAATAACATGTTAGATTGAGCTTGTTACTTAGACAGCTAGAGTTTTAATAAATCTTTACATTGTCTTAACACAACAAAAGAGGGTAAACTCGCTATCCAAGCTAGCACCTTGACATGTCAGACTGAAAAACAATAGTCGTTAGAACATCAGCAGCTAGATTAATATTCTCTAATTTTGGGATACGGAATCAGGTACTCTTTTATTTAAAAGTATTTAATTCCGTATCTCATTTGGGGGATCGGTGCAGGCGTTAAGCCGAAGTCAATCGAAAGAAGGACAAAATGTTCTCATCTTTCAGGCGATGGTTTACCGTCGCGCTGGTACTAGTTCTAGCCCAGGTCATACTGGGTTGCTCGCTTAGTGGCCAAGCCGGAGCCTACGGACCTACTAATGGTGGTTATCCGCCAGGCAGTAACTTGAGTCCCAACCCGCTCTGCCACACGATCTATGGAGATACACTGTGCATTACCGCCTTTCCGACCGGACTGCAGTTTACGTGGCACGATACCTATGTCACCAGACAGCGTAATGGCTCGGAAGACTATATTATCCAACCGGAGTGGACTAGCCCTAAATTAATCGCTGCTGGCGTAAACTGGTTTGATTCAAAAACCAAAACGGTGTTCGTCCGGCTAAAGAAAGCTGATTGTTATCAGGGTAATGGAACAATCAGTAATCCTAAAGGCGGCTACGGCTATATATTATACTACCGGTATGTTGTGCCAGAAGCTGGCTACAGCAACTTGAAAGTTACCACGACATCGCTGCCGCCAACCACCCAAGGCGTTCACTATTCATTCCGCTACTCGGTCACGGGTGGCGTAAAGCCGTACCACTGGATTCCGATAATCAGCCTGCCCAAAGGCCTAACCCTGATTCAATCAGGACCTAAAGCCGGCACGCTTTTCGGTGTCCCACTCGTGCACTACAGCTACGGTGCATATATACCGCTGATCGTCCGCGACAAACTCGGCCATTCGGCCTACACGTTTTTAACGTTGCAGATGAATCCGTAACTACACCCGAGTTGCATGATTGGGGAGTGAGCGAGCTGGTTGCTTGAATTTACCGGCAATCAGCCGCTCGCTCCCCGCCCAGGTTTAATTATGCGATGACTATCTCTTTAAGAGATAAACCAGTCTGACATGTCGTATAACTTTTGTAATTTTCATTAGATGATAATCTTGCTTTGCAACTTAAACTAAACTACCTAGATCATATCATTACTACTTAGATTTTTCAGAATAAAATATAAAATTCAATACGATAAGATATTTAAATAAAATCCAATTATGAATTTATAGCAGATTCACTATTTTCTGTAAGCTTTGATTTACCATGGCGAAGGTTGAAAAATAAAGCTATCAATAAAGTAACAAAAATAATTGAACCATCAACGATAGCCCATCGACTAGAAAATGCTTCTATAGTATAAGGAACCCCCGGCAAACTTTGATTTAATACACCAGACTTTTTAAAGTAAAAACCGACCGGAAAGCCATAAAAATGTGCTCCTTTACTAAGTGCCACAGCTGACGGCATAGTACCAGCACTACTGCCAAAAACCATATCTTTATATGGAGAATGGGACGACTGGATGATTTTTAATTGTTTCCAATACGACGGAGATAAACTGTATGCCATACCGTTAGGCGAATAATTAACACTATTTTTATATAACGCCAGTGGCGTAGCGTTGAGAATTAATAATATGACAGGTATAAGAAATAGTAATTTTTTCATAAAATAATACTTATACTTATAAATAATAACATGTCTCCTAAAGTAATATTAATGTATTTTGTATTCACTAAAATTTAATAAATAAAAGCAGATTTTTAATAACTTTTACTTAACGAACATTACTATTAACAATAGCGCAATTCTGCTACACTTGTTACGAAGGGGTCTTATCAATCGCTTGGTCTAATTCAAAAATAATTGTTTGTCTCGCAACAAGCTAATGTTTTTGGTAAACTGGAAATGACATATGATTATGGATTAAGGAAACGAGTCATGGGTGATTGCCGAACACTGACTATTTTCGCACTATATTTGGATAGATTAGCAGCAACTTATTATTATTTGCCAGTAAAAGTAAAAGAACATGTTTAATAAAAAAATAGCTAAAATTATTCTTCGGACGTTATTTATTATAGTCATCTCAGCAGTAATATTTGGTTTGAAGAGCAATAAAGTTGCTGCCGCTGTTAATCAAAATCCTACAGGTATACCCGCCAGCATAGTGACTTTAGCTAAAAGTCAATGTGCGGCAACAAACGATGTTGTTGCCGAAGTATCATGGCTTTCGTTTGCCGGCGATTCAACAGATATAGCAACTACTTTAACAGTTATTTCCGGCGAACAAACCGATCTTTGGTGGAATGTGGCTAGTTATTATTGCAACGTTACGAACTCTGCAGATTCTAATTACTATGATACCGACGGTGGAGTCAATATAGCTATTTATACTGATTATCGGGTTAATGATATCGAACCAAGCGATCTAGGTATATCAAGAGGAACCCTTGGCTCTACCCTTCTTCTAAACCCAGATATACTAACATTTAATGACCAATGGTATACAAATCATTTAGCTTTTTCTATTGATCCAACTGAAAGCCTTTTTGGTCAGAATATCGAGTTTAGTTGGCAAGCAATCAATCAGTTTAACGTTACTGGCGTAAATGAATTCCAATGCGTCACTACTGGCGGTCAAGTCCAAAATAATCGTGGTTCTTACACAAATTTTGATGGGCCTCCACAATGCGATCCTCAATCCTGGGGATTTAATTTAACGGTAATTGTTGACGTAACTATTACCGGTTATGTCTATGACTATTCGCCGAAAGGCGGTCTAGCTGCCAGAAACGGCGTTACAGTTACTATTAACGACCATACACAAACTGAGGGCACCCTACAACCTCAAGATACTACTGGTGATATTAGTGGTGGTAAGCAAAATCAACCAGGTCAGTATACTATTTATATCCAGAAAAATGATGACTTTGGAGTTAATTTAGGTGCTCAAACCGGTTTTTATGTTTATCCAAACGACGGGGATGGGAACCCCTACACTGGTGACTGTCCCTACGAACCAACAAACCCACCTTATTGCCCCGCATATCAATCATATGTGGACCAAGAAGAAAATATGGGTTCCACTCAAACTGGTACAACTAGTAGTGGTGAAGCAATTTATAATCTTGGCCAGGACAGTGGTTATGATTTTGTTTTTCCAACATCAGAAATAATTAACAATGAAGTTGATACCAGTGGTAATTCATTGGGATCTGGTTTTACGCCTGTAGCTGAGATCATAGACCCTCTTGAGACTGCTTCTACCAATCCATATGATTTTACGAGTAATCTATATCCACTAACGGGTGGGATCCAAAATAAATATATATTAGAAAATATAGACCCTAGTTATACATATAATGGTAATACTTATACACTTCAAGGATATACCTGGTGCAATACAACGTCTTGTGACCCTGGCGGAGTCCATGGCGACAACTGGCATTCATATCCTCCCACTAGCAATGCTTCCGTAACTCTTACTATTCCAATATCTGACGATTCATTATCATTAAACTGGGTATATGAAGAGGTTACTACCTGTACTAACTTTGATATCACCGGCTATACCACGATGAACGGTCAAACTGCCCCCTCTGACGGGAATCCGATAACTGTTACTGTCGGGACGCAGCTAAAGTTCGATAACTATCTGGATAACATTGGAACGAGTGCTTCGTGCGCCATTAATTATCAGGTGTATCTTAATGCCGAAGAGATAAAGGACTCAAGTGTCAATTCGCTTAACCCGACACAACCCGCTGATGTATATTCAAATACGGTTGACACGACCGGCGATCCGGCTGGCACTGAGTATTGCGAGTCTATTTTTTGGTCTCCCGTTAATGCTGGCGGTGGGCAAGACAGCGGGACCATGATTTGCGCTATATTATCATCAGGCACTGACTTTAACATCACCGGCTATACCACGATGAACGGCCAAACTGCCCCTTCTGACGGTAGTCCGATACTTGTCACCGCTGGAACGTCGCTAAAGTTCGTTAACTATCTAACAAACACCGGACCGGACAAGTCATCCTTAATTAATTATCAGGTGTATCTTAATGCCTCTGAAATAGACAGTGATACTGTCACGCTTAACGCGACACAATCCAGTCCTGTATATACAAATACGAAAGACACGACTGGTAATTCGGCTGGCACTGAGTATTGCGAGTCTATTTTTTGGTATCCCGTTAATGCCGCCGGCGGGCAAAACAGCGGGACCATAATCTGCGCTGAAATTGAATCAACGAGCACTTCTAATAACTTTAACATCACCGGCTATACCACGATGAACGGCCAAACTGCCCCTTCTGACGGTAGTCCGATACTTGTCACCGCTGGAACGTCGCTAAAGTTCGTTAACTATCTAACAAACACCGGACCGGACAAGTCATCCTTAATTAATTATCAGGTGTATCTTAATGCCTCTGAAATAGACAGTGATACTGTCACGCTTAACGCGACACAATCCAGTCCTGTATATACAAATACGAAAGACACGACTGGTAATTCGGCTGGCACTGAGTATTGCGAGTCTATTTTTTGGTATCCCGTTAATGCCGCCGGCGGGCAAAACAGCGGGACCATAATCTGCGCTGAAATTGAATCAACGAGCACTTCTAATAACTTTAACATCACCGGCTTTACCACGGTGTCCAGTGCTGTTGTCCAAGCCGGTACCCCGATAACTTTTGATAACTATCTAGTAAATCTAGGGTCTGAAAAATCGCCCCTCATTACTTATTCGGTGTATCTTGGGACCGTAATGTACGACACCTCGAGCACTAAGATTAGCCCGCCAAGCGCCGATAATGTATATTCAAATATAATTAACACGACCGGTGATCCAAATGACACAAAATACTGTGAATATATTTCTTGGGAACCTGTTAGTGATACAGATAATGGGTCAAGCCACGGGGCTACAGTCTGCGCTTTAGTAGAAGCTACTACCAGTTCTAACTTTAACATCACCGGCCATACCACCGTGTCCAGTCCCACTGTCACTGCCGGAGGCTCAGTAGTTTTCCGCAACTATCTGTCAAATACCGGAGCGAACCGGTCACCCGTCATTTCTTATTCGGTGTATCGTAATACAGCTCTAATCGATAGCAGTAAAGCCAACGGCTTGGACCCAGGCGGTCCCTATAATGTATTTTCAGAAACGTTTAACGTTCCGCTTGGTACACCGGCTGGCACTAGTTATTGCGAATTTATTTCATGGTCGCCCGTTACTCCCACTAATACCGGGCCGGCCAGCGGGGCTAAGGCCTGTACTACGGTAAAAGCGCCACCGCTCAACTGTCCAACCTTCCCGAACTTTGCTACTGTTCCAATTACTCTGCCGGATAATGCGCTAGGCTTAGCCGCATCAGCTCCAACTACCGATACAAATACTCCAGGCGCAAGGCAGGTTGAAATTGATCCTGAGTACACTTTTGAAATAACAAACTTAAATGATGTCAGCGCAGTCACCGAAGGCGGCCAACCTATTTTGCCGTATATAACGCCAGCTGTTGGCGTGAAAGATCCTGATTCAACCTCAGTCACAATGGATTACACGCCGTATGTTGAAACTTATCCTTATGATATTAATCAACCGTCGGTAACCTATGAAAATTTCTATTATCAAACTGTTTGGACTACTGGAAGTACGCCTATTTTCTATTCGTGTCCTAATCCTGCCGATACAGTAAACGGTCAACATGATTGTACCCACACCGCCACTTCCTCTACTCTGGCACTGTATGATGCGGCCGATCATATGTGGTACTGTACTGCGGGTACTCTAGTCGGACACACCTGTGTCGTTACTACTACTGTCAATGATGGTCCAGCCACGCCATGGTATGCCTGGTCTCCTGGCCCAACCACGGAGCAAGCTATATCCAGTACATCCGGCCAGGTTGCCAATACTTCTTATCCCGGTGAGGCAGCGGTTCCTGCCGCTACGCAAATGCCGGCCTGTCTAAACCGAACTTTTTCTTTGAATGACGCTGGTGAACCAGTTAACAGTGCAACTATTGATGACCCTGAGGACCCGACACTATTAACTGTTACTGGTAACGTTCAGGCAGATTTTGATGTGGTTGATCCCACCCAGGGTATCGGATTTAGGCAACCAACCCAAGTTGACGGTATTGATACGGTAATTGTAGTTGAAGTTTGGCATCAGAATTCAGATGGAAGCATAGTCGAACAAAATTATTATCAAGATGTATCAAGCCCTAATCTTTACCCAAATTATGTTGGTACTTCTACTGACTATCAATCGACCCCAGATTATACTATGTCGTGGAGCATGCCCGTCAGTTTTGATCCACCTTTGCAATACGGTGATGAAATCTGTATTGATTTGACGACTAATCCTTCGGTCGGTCAAATATCTCCGTCTACTAATTGGGCACCACAGGATGTTACGCTTGGACTTTCAAATCAGCAGGATGCGGATGATCCATGGCCAACCTCCCCGCAAAGTGTTTGCACTCCTTTCTTAGCTGCAGCACCTTATCTAAAAGTATATGATGGCGATGTGTCGGCGGGTACTGCCTCTGACATAAATAAGCAGCAATGTTACGACTCGGACGCTGGTATCGATACCTTTAACCAGGGCACTAGTCCATATGCCGGGGCCGGTACTCAGCTAGCTGCCTTTGCGGTCAATGTTATTAACGGTTTTGCCTCAGCCCAAAACGATAGTGGTTCGGGTACTTCTCCGCCCATCGGCTTAACTTTTTCCAACACTTTAGGTGGAACATACGGCGGAGATTTCGGGCCCAGTCCTAGTGACTGCTCTACCGACTATTATAACCAGGGTATAGCTTCAGCCAGTACGCAATATACGGATGCCGGCGATATTTTAACGAGTTCTTTTTTTGCTAATAACCCTACCGGCATCTATGCCTTTAAAGTCAACGGCGGAATTATCAATGCTACCAACATACCGGTTGGCTATAACATTACTCTCTATTCCAGCGGATCAATTACTATTGCTGGCAATATAACCTACGGCGGTGTTTCAACAACTTTGTCGCAAATGCCCAACTTGGAAATTGTCACCTACCAGCAGCCCATTAATATTGACCATAATGTAACACAGTTAACCGGAATATATGTAGCTGAAGGAGCAGGGGGCATCATTAACGACTGTGCCGACGTACCGAGTACTAACAACTGGTATCCATCTACAGATGGTAGTCCAAGCTGCGGCCAACAATTAATAGTTGAAGGTTCATTTACTGCCAATGCGCTTTATCTTTCCCGGACTACTAATTCAATCCACTTTGCTACGCCCACTGAAGTTTCTTGTGCATCTGGTGTCTCTCCTTGCGATATGGCAGCCGAGGAGTTTGACTACTCACCAGTTAATTGGCTGACTTATCCCAGCCAAAATACTACACCGGTCGTTCAAGCTATTACTGGCCTACCACCAATCCTATAAGCATTTATCTGGTTATACTTGTCAAGCGTTATAGTTATATATGTATTGCTGCCATTATAGGGTACATTGGTCCATTACCAATTAGTTGTTTTTTGGTAAACGAATTTTTAATGAAGGGCAATAATATTAGTGAAATCGGAGGTTATTATTAAATGTCATAGATTCATTACAACATGGACCCATACCAACCTCCCCAACCTATAAACGGTTTCACAACCTAATAATAGCTATAACCACCAACTCTTAAATTAATTACAAAAATCAGTACTACCGGACGTATTTCCTGGACGTGTAAGTAAAGTCTTACAAATACCGCTTAGGCTCTGCAGAGCATCCACCGGAGCGTCATTATTTTCAACTGGGTTAATTGATACATGTTCTTGGATACGTTTTAATTCGTCACTGGCCTTCCCGGTTGAATCAATAAGGGCTTGGGCATTAGCCAGGTCTACCCGAGTGTCAGTAATATCAGATGCAGTTATTGAGACATCGGCATTATCGTAGATTGGCACAATATGCAGGTAATAACCGGGCTCTGGCGTCACAGCTAAGGCTACGGTACAAGCATACTCACCACCGGAATTTGCTCCACAAGATACGCCAATAATCTCACCAGTATTAGTAGTATTGACCGTATATTGTGCCGGAATCCCGGGCAGACTGCCGCTAGTTAACATGGGTTCCAAAAATACGGTATTAGTATCGGCTTGTAAATTGCTTAGTGAACTCCAGCCTGAAGCCGGCACCGGCACCATATCTACCTGCAACACTCCCGCCGTACAATTTGGCGACCATGAGCCCCTTGGCGTAAATGAATTCTGGGTTGAATTTGGACAGCCAGTGAAATTAGTATTGGTAGTTAATCCATTCTGTTGCCAGCTAATAGTTATAAGTTGAATACTGTCAGCGCTGTTGGCCGGGAATACCGGGACCACTTGGCCATGGCCGGTATCCAGTGGCGCATACTCCAGCGAGGGAGGTGTCGGATTAACCAGTAGGCAGGTATAAGCAACCGATGAATTAGTATTCAAAACACTTGTTGCTGTAGAACTATAAGGCCCAGTACATTTTGTCTGAGCAACTAAATTCGGAACATCAGCTTTAATTACGGCATAAGCGTCATTAACCCCACTTTCAGCCGCATAAAAGGCTGCAGTGCTCAATTGGTCATCAAGCGCTCGGCGCTGTTCGTTTCTGGCATTATTAGCATAACCGAGCACGATTAAAGACAGAATTATCATAATGATCATCGTAACAGCAAAGGCGGCCTGGCCGCTTTGTGACTGGTTGGAAAAGATTTGTGAACGATAACGGTTTAATATAGTCATAAGCTTCTCCATTATTGTATACGCGGACTTACGGTAGTTGTCAAAGTTGAAACTGCACATAATTGGCCACTAAGTGATTCGGCTGGACAGGAATCGTCCACCGGGTTAGCTGAAGTTATAACGTAATTGCCGAAAGCAATCGTTATAGTAACCGCATAACTATTACTGTTGACTTGAGTTATATCTAGTTGCTCAAGACTAAGGTGTTGGGATAAAAGTTCATGCGTACTATTCCCGCCGCCGGCAGCCTTATTTAAATATTCTAAATCTGTTATTCCCACTTGATCGGTAGTTAAATTAGCTGGACAACTGCCGGTCAGCTCCAATAAAGCATGGTATACCGGCGGCGTGGCTGAAGTATTAATTTCTTGGCCTGTCTGATAAATATAAACGTCATTACCTAGGCAATAATAATCATAGTTTTCGTAAGGCGTACCTAAAATAATCGAACCGGTTCGATTAAACTGAATATCCTGAGTAATAGTAGATAAAACATTGCGGGCGATATCCTGAGTTTGTGATTCAACATTACCTTTGACGAATGAATTATTCACTATAATGATGGCAACGATGGCAATAAGTAGTGCCAACGAAAATACAGCTGTGGATATCATTAGTTCAACAATTGTAAAACCCTGTTGAGGTTCAGAAGGTTGAAGTTGTCGGTGTGTAGACATTATTTTTTACTCTGGCCGATAAAATAATTGTACATTGCCGGTACCGCCAAAAACACTTGGCCAACTAACCGTGACTTCATAAGTGGGTGATGTAATTGGCTTAGGCGAAGATGAAAAAAGTGTTATGTCATATAAATGACTGTCAGTAATGGCATACCAATAGTTTGACACTGGCAATAAACCGTCAGTTGTGTCTGACGGGGAAGTGTCAAACTGGCCGGCACTGTTCTCAAAGCAATATTTGCCATCAGTCGAGATAGTTGGATTCGTTGGATTAAAACATAAGCTTGTAGTGCCATCAGCGTTGCCTAGCTGATAACCGGCATGTAAATCCTCAATTTGCCCTTGCGCGATGGTTAGGGCTTGGGTATGCTCCTGAGCGTCACGCTCACTATGCAAGGAACGGTTAGCGGTGATGTAAGCCCCGACCAGTACCAACGTTAATACGGCAATTGATACCATTACTTCAACTATCGTATCGCCTGTTTGTTCGGCTAGCCGGTAAATCATACGCAACCTTTCTGGCTATATTTCTGTAAGGTCACCGCTGTCGGACTATTAACCCCGCCGATTGTGATTAGCCCCGATTCACTATCTGTTCCGCTGTCTAAGCAAATTTCCACACCGCCATCAGGATTACTAACCGTGTTAAACGACCCGTAAACACCCGTTATATTATTTCCCGTACCGTTTTGTAAACTGTTAATTTCATTAACTACTATTGGATAATCTTGAGCCAGTGTGCTGCCTGGTATTGGTATAACCTGGACCGATTGGGAACCGTTAAAAGTCGTAAAGAAACCAATCGCGCCGGTACAAACAAGATTGACATTGTTAATCGAGCAAGTGTCATTAGCGGGAATGGTTGTAATTGAGCTGTCCGCCCAGCCCATACCAGAGGGATGGACAGTAATCCCGTAAGTAAATTCCTGGATCGTGTCAATCTCACTGTCTATGATGCTGGCTTTAACAGGATCATCTGTTGTGTCATACAAGGCGACCGGCGCGGCTTGAGTCAAATCAGTTACATTAAGATTACTTGGTCCCGGTGTACTTGTCGGCGGGTTATATTGATTGCCAACTACCGGATAAACTATGTATCCGGCATTAGCCGCATCGGAAGCAAAATGAAACTGAATTACCTCACCGATAAATGTACAACCTAGACTTGTCCCGCGCGGTGTACCAGATCCACCAGATATGAAATAGGCCATAGTAGGGCTAGTAGGGTTGCCTGTAGGATTAGGTGTGCATGTAAAATTTTGTTGACTTAAATAATAACCATTAGCAACATTACCGACAATACTCTGTAATTGCGAGGTAAATTCAGTAATAGCCGTATTGAACTCAGTTTTATTCTGGCTACCGCTCATAAGAGTTATAACGCTAATAAAAATAGCACCACTAACTGCCAGAAATATCATGACTTCGATTACAGTAAAACCGTGCGGCTGCTTGCCACCCTTCATGAATCTTAGTATATCATTATGTTTATGTTAATTAGCAAAATAATCATGCTATAATTGGGCTAATATGAGCGTATTGAGTGGGGTATCAAATTTTTTCAGCTTAGACATCGGAACGACAGCAATACGACTTGTCCAACTTCATGGCAATGGTCCGGTCAAATCGCTTGTTAAGTATGCCTATATACCAGTTGACAGTAAAATTGTTTTAAGTGATTCGCAAAGTGATCAGCAAAAATTAGCCCTAATGATCAAAGAGCTAATTGTTCAAGCCAATGTGACAACTCACAATACGGCTGTTGGCCTACCATCACAACGGGTTTTTACGACTTTAGTTGACGTTGATCGGGTAGCGAAGAATGAATTACCAAAAGCCATAAAATATATTGTTGATCCGCTAATACCGACACCCGTCAATGAATCAAAAGTTGACTGGGTATTAATCGGCGATTCACCGATAGATAAGAGTAAATTAGAAGTCCTGCTGTCAAGTGTGCCTAATAATTTTATTGAAAAACGATTAGATTTACTTGAATCAATTGGGTTAAACGTGATTGCTTTTGAGCCGGATAACATTGCCTTAGTTAGAGCACTATTGCCTCAGGGAGCAACGATGGCTCAATTGGTTTTGGATATCGCCAGTAAGAGTACTGACCTTGTGATCGCTTTAAACGGAGCACCAAGATTAACTAGATCAATCCCAACCGGAACAGAAAATATTATCCATTCAGCCGCTCAAAGTCTGAGCGTTGACAATAAACAAGCCGATCAGTTCGTGTTTAAATTTGGCTTAAGCAAGGATAAGTTAGAAGGACAGGTCTATCAGGCGATCATAGGCACGGTTGACTTGCTAACTACTGAAATCGAAAAATCAATTAAATTTTTCCAGGCACGTTATGCCGATAGTAAGCTGGAAAGATTTATTGTCACCGGATCAGCAGCTACCTTGCCAGAATTTCCTTTATATTTAGCTAACAAATTTGGTATAAATGTGGAAATTGGCAATGCTTGGCGCAATGTCTCATTTGCCCCAGAAAGACAGAATGAACTGCTAGCTGTATCTAATCAATTTAGTGTCGCGGCTGGCTTAGCGGAGAGAATAGAATGATCCAGTTAAACATGCTACCAGATATCAAGATCGAGTTTATGAGACTAAGTCGGATTAAGCGTTTAGTTATAGCTGTTACGGTTGTAGTTATTGCCGTATCAGCTGTAGTTTTAATAAGTTTAATTAGTCTAGTTTATGGGGTTCAGAAAAATAATCTGCATAACCTAAATAGTAGTATCATTAAATATCAAGCCCAAATAGTTAATACCTCCGATTTAGATAAAATCTTAACTATCCAAAATCAACTAGCCGCTTTACCAAATCTGGAAAATAATAAACCGGTGGTTACTCGTTTGTTCGGTTATATTCAACAATTAACTCCTGCGAATATAACGATTAGCGACCTGACAATTGATTTTACGGCACATACCATTCAAGTTTCAGGTAATAGCACCGGCGGGATTGCGTCCGTTGATCAATTCGTCGACACCTTTAAATTTTCAACCTATACAACCAGTTCAACTTCGCCCTCTCTAAATGTATTCTCAAATGTTGTTTTAACCAGTTTTGGTCTATCGCAAGGCGTAACATCTTATGGTATTTCTGCCAATTATGATCCTAATATATTCAGTTCTACCTATAGCAATATCCAAATTAATGTGCCGTCGGAGTATAGTACCCGTTCGATCACTCAGCAACCAATATTTAATACGCTACCAAAGTCTAGCACCACTCCTTAAATAAAGAAGAAAGTAAATAATTATGGCAAAAGCACCACAAATTACCACCAAACGCATCAAATTGAACCAAACCAATACAGTTATTGTGGTTACTATTTCTATCGCCGCAATCGTCGCAGTTTTTACAATTGTGGCTTCAAAAACGTTGCTTAACCAGTATGCCTACCAGAAACGGGTTATTAGCGCCGAAAACATATCGCTGAGTCAATTTAAAACCGATGCTGCCGCAGCCGCGAATTTAACGACTTCTTATGAATCTTTTGTAAATACACCAACTAACGTTCTTGGCGGTAGTTCCAGTGGTACTGGCACTAATGATGGGAATAATGCTCAAATCGTATTAGACGCCCTACCTAGTAAATACGATTATCCGGGCTTACTGAGTAGCTTGGCGCAAGTGTTGAGTAATAGCAATACTACATTAGGGTCACTTGGCGGTACCGACGAACAATTAGCCCAACAATCAGATCAAACTAGCATTAATCCAACGCCGGTTGCAATGCCGTTTGATTTTGCAGTCACCGCTCCTTATGCGGGTATTCAAGCGTTAATTACTACATTACAGCGTTCTATTCGACCGATTGATATTCAAACCATAGATTTATCCGGATCTGATGCTCAACTTTCATTATCAGTAAGCGCTAATACGTATTATCAACCGGAAGAAATTTTTAATATTTCAACGGAGACAATCAAATGAAAAATAAAGATATCGCAATTATTATTAGTGTTGTTTTTGTCAGTATAATCTTATCATTTATTGTGGCATCTAAGGTTATAACAACACCCGCTAATCGACAACAAAAAGTTCCTATAGCTTCAAATATAACTGATAATTTTATTCCACCAAATCCAACCTATTTCAATTTTCAAGCTATTGACCCAACTAAATTAATCCAAATTCAAAATAACACTAACACTGCTCCGTTTAACAATCATTAATAGTAGCGGGATCAACTATGAGTGTCCTATCCGATACAGTACAACGGCAGGTCGAGGAAAATTTGGTGCATGGTGGCTATATTACACAAGCCAAATTAGTTGCTTTAAAAGATGAGGCGGCAACTAAACACACGCCATTTATGAGTTTATTGAGTAGCGAGGGGCAAGTCTCTAGCGAGGATTTAACTAAACTCATTGCCAAAGCCAATAACTTACCTTATGTCAACCTTAGTCACGCTCGTATCAGTCCGACCATCCTAGAACTGTTACCCAAAGAAGTAGCCGAACACTATATGGCTGTACCACTTGGTGAAATGCAGCATCGTTTAGTAGTTGCCATGCTTGATGCCGATAATGTTCAAGCCGTTGATTTTTTATCCAATAAAATTGGCAAATCACTAAAAGTCTACGCCGCCAGCGAAGAAGGTATCCGACAAGTTCTTAAACAGTACAAATTAAGTATTTCTCAAGATGTGGCCGGTGAAATTAACGACCTTGAACATGCCGCTCAAGCTAATAATAAGCCAGGTGAGCCAGAAAATAAACTGGCGCAGTCTAATATTAAAACCATTGTTCAGGACTCACCGATTAGCAAGGCCTTGTCGACTATATTGGAATATGCCGCCCGCAACCGAGCTAGTGATGTTCACGTTGAACCAATGGAGAATGATTTAAAAATTAGATGCCGGATAGACGGAGTTTTAAGAGAAGTCATGAGACTACCAAAATCAACCGAGCCACCTCTCATCTCGCGGATTAAAATATTATCGAACTTAAAAATTGACGAACACCGAATTCCACAAGATGGCCAATTTACGATTAGAGTAGCCGATAAAGAAATTGATCTTCGGATTGCTATTTCGCCAGTTGTTTGGGGGGAGCAAGTTGTCATCAGGCTGCTGGATAAAACCGGAACCAGCTGGAAATTGGAGGCAATGGGTTTTATTGGCCGACCCCTGAGAACAATCCGGCAGGCATTAGCCCAAACTAGCGGCATGGTATTAACTAGTGGACCAACTGGCTCTGGTAAATCAACCACGCTGTATGCTTTATTGCAAGAAGTAAAGAATGACAAAGTTAACATAGTTACTCTAGAAGACCCGGTTGAATACAAAATAGAAGGTGTCAATCAAATCCAAGTAAACCCTGATGTTGGTTTGACTTTCGCAACTGGATTACGCTCAATCCTTCGACAAGATCCGGATATCGTTATGGTAGGTGAAATTCGAGACAAGGAAACTGCCGAATTAGCGATCCAGGCATCATTAACTGGCCATTTAGTTTTTAGTACTCTGCACACAAATTCCGCCGCCGGTATTTTACCGCGTCTACTAGACATGGAGGTTGAGCCATTTTTAATTGCCAGCACAGTCCGAACTGTGATTGGGCAGAGGTTAGTCCGCCGGATTGGCGATTCAACGGAGACTTATCAATCTAGTCCTGTGGAAACAGTTTCAATTAATGATACCGTAGGCGTGCTACTACCTAGAAATAATGAGTCAAGAAAAAAATATATTGATGATTTAGGTTTTGAAAACTTGCCAGTTCAGTCCAAAACCGCTTATACTTTAACTAAAGGTATTGATAGCCTTGATGCTCCAGATGGGTATCGGGGGCGAATCGGCCTTTACGAAGTCTTTAATATTAGCGAACAAGTACAGGAACTGATTATCAAAAAAGCAACTAGCAATGAGATTCAGAGAGTGGCGCAAATGCAGGGCATGATCACAATGAGACAGGATGGTTACTTAAAAGTATTGAACGGGTATACTACTATTAATGAAGTTAATCGTGTTGCTGCGGCAGATAGCGCATAATACAAAAGGGTGGATATGCAAGGACAACCAAGAATTGAAGTATTGTTAGAAGAAGTCGTCCGTAAGAAAGCTTCGGATCTTCATTTACAGGTTGGATTGCCGCCAATGTTACGAGTTGATGGTGCATTAATTGCAGTGCCCGGTGCGGAATCGCTAAATGAAGAAGTTGTTGAAACATTAATTTTTGCGGTACTTGACGAAGATCAGAAACAAGTCCTACTTAAGGATAAAGAACTTGATTTTAGTTTTGCGTTTGGTGATTTGGGAAGATTTCGGGTTAATGCTTTTCATGAAAGAGGCAACTTAGCCGCAGCCTTGCGATTGATTCCTAATGAAATATTAACAGTTACTCAACTTGGGCTACCACCAATAATCGATAAATTTACTGAATATGCTAGAGGGTTAGTCTTAATTACTGGTCCGACTGGTTCTGGTAAATCAACCACGTTGGCCGCTATGATTCATAAAATAAATATGGAACAAGCCCGCCACATCATTACAGTTGAGGATCCAATTGAGTACACTCATAAATCACGCAACTCGATTGTTGTCCAAAGGGAAGTACACTATGATACCTATTCGTTCTCAACGGCTTTGCGTTCAGTTCTACGCGAAGATCCGGATGTAGTGTTGATTGGCGAGATGCGTGATCTAGAAACAATTGCCAATGCCATAACTATCGCTGAAACAGGTCATTTAGTGCTAGCCACACTCCACACAAATTCTGCTTCCCAGACTGTTGATCGAGTAATTGATGTGTTCCCACCGCATCAGCAAGGGCAAATCAGAGCGCAAATGGCAAATATTCTAATGGCGATATGTTCACAGCGTCTTATCCCTTCTGTCGGTGGGGGTCGAATCGCCGCCGCCGAAATATTAGTTAGTACCCCAGCCGTACGTAATATCATTAGAGAAGGCAAGACCCATCAGCTGGAGGCGGTAATTCAAACCGGATCCGAATTTGGCATGCAATCAATGGATAAAACCCTTGTTCTATTGATAAAAAATGGAACTATTACTTACGACGAGGCTCGCAATTACGCCATCGATATACATGAATTAGATCGATTGATGAGAGAATAAGATGATAAATTTCCAATACACGGCACTTAATCCGAAAACTGGACAACGCGTTAAGTCAACTGTTCAGGCTGAAAACGAACAGGCCGCTGCTGGTTTGATACGCAAAGAAGAGCTAGTACCAATTAACATTAAATCACTTGACCAAAAAAGTATTATAAGCTCGCTGAATAATCTAAATAGAATAAAAACTAAGGATAAAGTACTATTTTCCCGGCAATTGTCGACCCTAATTAATGCTGGTTTACCAATTATTCAAAGTCTTCGAGCGGTTGATGAACAAACCGACAATAAACCATTTAAAATTATTATCCAACAAATTATTACTGATGTCGAAGGTGGCTCAACCTTAGCAAAGGCCATGTCCAAACACCCTAAAGAATTTAATCAAGTTTATATCAGTTTAGTCGAAGCTGGCGAAACATCAGGCACTCTAGATAAAGCATTAGAGCGACTGGCCATGCAGCAGGAGAAGGATTCTGAGTTAATGAGTAAAGTTCGTGGTGCCATGGCCTATCCGATAATTGTCCTACTGGTTATGTGTGCTGTCGTGGGATTTATGCTGATTAAAGTTTTACCGCAAGTGCAAATCCTCTATAAAGGCCTGCCGGGGGCACACTTACCAATTGAGACCACTGTCCTGCTTGATGTATCGCATTTTGTTACTAAGTTATGGTGGATAATAATCATTATTGTCATTGTCTTAGTGGTTGCCATTACGCGTTGGTCTAAAGCCGGTCTTGGTAGACAAGTATTTGATAAATTAAAAATGCGAATATGGCCGGTTGGGCCATTGTTTATGAAAATGTATATGGCACGTTTTTGTCGGACTAGTTCAACCTTAGTAGGTAGTGGCGTACCGCTTATTCAAGTCCTTGAAGTCACTGGGCAGGCAGTTAATAATGTCTACATTGAAAAATCTATTCAGCGGGCTATTGAAAAAGTAAAAGGCGGCGTCGCTTTAAGCGAAGCTATTAGAAATGATCCTAATTTCTTAAGTTTGGTACCAAATATGCTGGGTATAGGTGAACAATCCGGCGCCACAGAAGTTATGCTTGGAAAAGCCGCAGACTATTATGAAAAGGAAGTTGATGGTGAAATTGCATCAATTTCTAGTATCATTGAGCCCGTATTGATGGTTGTTTTAGGTATTGTGGCTTTCACAATTGTAGCCGCTGTCCTACTGCCAATTTATGGCTTGGCCGGTCAGAATTTTGTCCAAATTTAAAGAAATTTATTAATATAACTTAATCTATTTTTGCTAAATAACTATTGCACTTTATTTGAGTATCTAGTATTATCCAAACATAACCATTAAAAAACAGATGCGCAAAGGGGGCATTTGCAAATGTCATCATTTATAAGAAGAAAACAAGAAAAAGGCTTCACTATAATTGAAGTCATGATAGTTTTGGCAATCGCGGGGTTAATTATGCTGATTGTGTTTCTGGCTGTACCGGCCTTACAGCGTACCGCTCGGAACACTCAACGTAAAAACGATGCTTCAGCTATTGCTGCAGCTTTAGCAAACTTTTATGATAATAATGCTGGTCAAGTGCCGTCAGGTCTTGGAGTTGACCCATCAGATTCTGCGTCAATCGATATATGTGCATATAAAGGATCACTCAATCCGGTAGCCGCATCAGCATGTGGGCTGGCTGGTGGCCCTGCGGGTCAAGATTATAACTATGAAACTGCTAAGTTAGGTTACTATGCGATCTATGCAGGTACGAATAGTAATTTTACACTTGAAAATGCTAACCCTAGTGATACCGAAACTAGTGACACACAAGTCAAAATAGATTTAGGTCTTGGCTGTAATGCTACAAATACAGGCGCAGCCGCTACAACAAACCCAAGAACCGCAGCCGTACTGTATGCTACCGAAAACGCTAGCGGCACATCGACTCAGTGTCTAGAACAATAACAATAAACTGTTAGTTACTTGAGAAATATCCCCTTAGGCTTAATTAGGCTCTGAGAAGAGCCTAATAGTCTATGTTAGTATAAATACAAGATGATATTACTGGTACTTATCGTATTAGGGTTGTGCCTGGGTAGTTTTGTGAATGCTTTAGTCTGGCGGCTGCACGAACAAGCTAAACCGGATAATAAGAGAAATAGACCTACTCAATTATCGATTTTACATGGGCGATCCATGTGTCCAGATTGCCGGCATAAATTAGCCTCCATTGATTTAATCCCGGTAGTTAGCTGGCTAATGCTAAAAGGTAAGTGTCGCTATTGTCATAAACCAATATCTATCCAATATCCGCTGGTGGAAATATTAACAGTTATTTTATTCGTAATTTCTTATTATTATTGGCCCTATCCGCTACATGGCTATAGTTTAGCGGCATTTATTGTCTGGTTAGGGGTATTAACAGGCTTCATTGCATTAGTCGTACTAGATATCCGGTGGTATTGGTTACCGGATCGCATTATTCTCCCGCTTAGTATCATGGCGTTGGTTGAGGTATTATTAATAGCTTTAGCAACCCATAAACTAGTCAGCAATCTAATCGGGTCGCTCATCGGGATATTAATTATTTCCGGTAGTTTCTATCTGCTGTATATATTATCTAAAGGTAAATGGATTGGCGGCGGGGATGTCAAACTAGGCTTTCTGATAGGCATGTTAGTCGGCGGACCTCTCTACAGCGTATTGGTATTATTTTTAGCTTCAACCACCGGAACAATCTCCGCTTTGCCTTTTTTCATCAGCGGTAAAATAAAGCGAAATAGTTTGTTGCCCTTTGGGCCATTTCTAATCCTAGCCACGATAATCACTGTCCTATTCGGCGCATCGATTATCCATTGGTACAAAAACCTTTACTCGTAGCTATTTATTTGATTTTTACACCAAAGGATTATTAATTTTTCTATTATGCAATCCTAAACGTTAACTTAAGTAGGGTCGTGGTGAAACTTTTCATAGACTTGTTTTAAATGCGCATCCGTAACATGTGTATATATTTGCGTAGTACTAATATTACTATGCCCCAGCAACGTTTGAACTGATCTAAGATCTGCTCCATTCATTAATAAATCGGTTGCAAAACTATGGCGCATAGTATGGGGGCTGACATGCTTAGTAATACCTGCTAAACGAGCATACCTGGTTACTAAGCGCTGAATACTACGGGCTGTCAGACGCCGATAATTACCAGATTGATCGGTCATTTTACTACCGCTATAACGCATAAATAACGGTTTGGAATTATCGCTGCGTTTATCAAGGTACTGCTGGATCCATTCGGCGGCTTTAACACTAATGTAAATCGGCCGGTCTTTCTGGCCTTTGCCGCGGACCATAAATTCGCGCCGCTTTAAGTTAATATGATCACGATCCAAGCTAACCAATTCACTGACTCTTAAGCCAGAACTGAACAATAACTCCAATATAGCCCGGTCGCGTAGACCGGTAATCTTACTAGTATCTGGTTGCGCAAAGATTTGTTCCAACTCATCCTCATTTAGAAAAGTAACTTGTTTCCGGAAAGTTCGAGCCAGCTCGATTTTTTCAGCCGACAAAGCAGTCACATCACGTTTGGCACAAAACTTTAAGAAACTCCTCAGGGCAATTAAGTGATAATTTAAAGTAGTCTTATCAAGTTCATCGCTGACATTTGTCCCCAAACGATTCAACCAGAGGCGCCATTTCCGAACTAATTCCGGCGTAATATCGCTGATCTTAATGTCACCGGCAAAGTCAATCAATCTTGTTAAGTAGTGGTCATAGTTAGCAATGGTTTTTTGGGAACGATTTTGTTCAATTTCAAGATATTCTAAGAAATCAGTTTTATACTTCGAAAATAGCATAACTGTATTGTAACATTGTGCGACATTCTAGCGAATCAACTATCTTTAGGTCTCTGTTATAATAGTCGTTAAGTAAACAAGGATTAGTATGGAAAGAACACTAGTGATTCTTAAACCGGATGCTGTACAGCGCGGGTTAATTGGTGAAATTTTGGCACGGTTTGAAAGGGTAGGGTTAAAGATTGTTGGCATGAAAATGTTAGTCCCCAGCCGGCAACTACTGAGCAAACATTACCCCGATAGCCAAATGACTAGTCTTGGCGAGAAAACTAAAAAAGATTGGCAAAATTATGGAATTAAGTCTGATGAAACAGCCGCTGAATTAGGTGTTATGATAATGAATTCACTCCGTGATTTTATGGGTAGCGGTCCGGTAGTGGCACTTGTTCTGGAAGGCGGACACGCCGTAGAAATTGTTCGAAAGCTGGTTGGCAGTACTGGCCCAAAGGATTCAGCGCCAGGCACTATCCGGGGCGATTATGCTCACTTAAGCCTAGCTAGAGCTTCGTTAGCCCGCAAAGGAGCAATTAACCTGCTGCACGCTTCAGGTACGGTCGAGGAGGCAAAGCATGAAATCGCCCTATGGTTTAAACCCACAGAATTATTCGAATATAAGCTAGTCCATGAGCATTTTACATATGTCTAAATAGCCATATATTTGCCCCCATAGCTCAACGGATAGAGTAGTTCCGTCCTAAGGAAAAGATTCACGTTCGAATCGTGGTGGGGGCACCACTAAACAGCAGGATTTTTAAGTAGTAAAACCATATTCAATTATGAGATGATTAAAGTGAGATAATAGTATAAGCAGTAATCATATGCCTAATAAATACTTTTCAGATCAGTTTGACGACGAAGAAGTGTTATATGTTTTTCGCAAACACCCAGTCGTAATGCGCAAGGGAATAATAATCGGCATGTTAGCGATTGCCCTTGGTACCATTCCAGCGGCTGTCAAACCTTCGCTTGGCTTTGGCTGGTTTTTCGGCGGGGTTGGCATCGGCTTCATTGTTGGTTTAATCTTATTCTTACCGTTTTGGATAAGCTGGTACTATAGCGTGTTTATCGTAACTGATCAGCGACTAATTCAAATTACTCAACGGGGACTTTTTCACCGCAGTGTTGTCGATATGCGCCTAAATCAAATCCAGATGATTAATTATCAGATTGCCGGTTTACAAGAAACTCTCTTAGGGTTTGGTACAATTATGATGCAGACTTTTGTTGGAGATTTGGTTATTCACGAAATTCATCGTCCAGCCAAAATTCAAAAGAAATTGCTGGAAATATTAAGAGAGAGAGGAATTGCCACTATTTCTCATCCATTAATGGATGAAACTGACGGGACATTTGCCGAACAAAACGATGAAACACCATAAATTTAAGCCTAGATTAAAGATTCCCAAAATACCAATTCCGCACCGTAAGAAAAAAACGGTTGACGAACGTTTTAAAGAGGCTGTGCAAACCCTACCGCGTATTACAACCGATACAGTTGCAGCCCACCGCGAACAAATATTGTCAAAAGCCCGTAAATATATCTACCCACTGCGGCACTCTAAACATCGTATCGTATCAATATCTGTTAGTTTATTTGTTGTAGCTGTTATAGTATTTTTTACTTATTGCATTCTTGCCCTATATCACTTTCAGTCTGATTCAACCTTTTTATATGAAGTTACTCAAGTTATACCATTCCCGGTTGCCAAAGCCGGTCCATCTTATGTGTCATATGAAAGCTATCTTTTTGAATTAAGACATTATATTCATTATTATCAGACCCAAGAACAGGTTAATTTTAATAGTAGTTCCGGCAAGAGCCAACTGGATAACTACAAGAAGCAAGCCTTAAATGAAGTTATTGAGTACGCGTTTGTTAAACAACTTGCTTCAAAATACCACATATCTGTGAGTAACGAAGATGTTAACAATGAAATTAGTCTTGTCCGTACTGAAAACAGATTAGGCAATAATCAGAAAGAATTTGCAGACGTTCTAAATGAATTCTGGGGTTGGTCAATTAACGATTTTAAATTAGAACTTAAACAACAATTACTAGCCCAGAAAGTTGTTTCACAACTAGATACTAATACTCACCTCCGGGCGGAACTAGCCCTGGATGATATTCAACGTGGACAAAGTTTTGCTACTGTCGCTGCAGAATTTTCTGATGACTTAGCAACTAAAAATAACGGGGGCCAATTTGGTTTTACGATAAACGCCAGTAATCAAACTTTACCACCTCAAACTCTTAACACGATTTTAGCATTAGGTGTTGGCCAAACCTCAGGCATTATTAATCTTGGAAATGCGCTTGAAATTGACCAAGTGATTTCTAACAACAATGGCCAAATTCAAGCCGCACATATATTATTTAACTTCGCACCGATTCAGAATTATCTTCAACCGTTAGAAGCGAAAGAGAAGACCCATGTATTTATCAACCAGCACTACAGTTGATTTTTAAGTGTAGGACTGTTATGATTACCCCTGTTATAATTTGTGCTTTGAGTATTGTTATAACTTGGGCTCGTAGTGTAGTGGCCTAACACGCCTCCCTGTCACGGAGGAGATCGCCGGTTCAAATCCGGTCGAGCCCGCCATTAAGATAAATTCATATTAAAGAGGCTAATTTAACCTCTTTTTGTTATTATTATAGTAATGTCAGACCAGCAGTATCCATTATCGAAAAAAGAATTTGATAGCATATACTCTAAAGTCCCGCGATTAACGGTTGAAGTAATCGTTAAAAATAAGGATGGAGCTATATACCTGACGAAAAGAGCAATTGAGCCCTGTAAAGGGCAATGGCATTTACCAGGTGGAACGGTATATTTTGGTGAGCCATTAGTTGAAGCAGTAAAACGAATCGCGGCAAAGGAACTGAATATAAAAATTCTACGAGTCGATAGTAAGGGTTATATAGAATACCCAAGTCATTATTTAAAAGGATTAGATTCGCCGGTAGGTATTGTCTTTGAAGTGTTGGACTATGAAGGTGAATTAAAAGTAGATAATGAGGCGTTAGAGGGAGGTTGGTTTACTAAACTTCCCAATAATACCCATGCCGACCAGGACAAATTTTTATTAAGAAATAAGTACCTTACCCCATAATTAAAAAATATTGTTTTTTCTTAAGATATATCTGCCTTAGCACGTTTCTTATTGTTAGACCAAACACGCTCTATTCCTAGCAATATTAAACTAGCAAAACCAATAGCCAGAGCCATTATAGATAAAGATGATGTAGATTTATGGCTCTTAGCGTTGGTATTGGAGCCGATAATATTACTTTTTGCGGAAACTAATATATTCTTACTGAAACTATAAGTTCCGCCAGAATTATTAGAATTAGCATCGGCTAGAATAGCTGACGCTAAACTGCTATCACCATCAGTGCTTGGATCGGATTTACTAAATATAACGGCATAACTATTGTTGGTAGAAGCTGATGTACTAGGAGGAGGAGTGTTAGTTGTGGTAGTTGCAACTACCGGTATAGTTTCTTCGCCCAAACTACCATCCCAGGTGCCAAAAACATTTATAAATAGTATTCCAAACCAGTTTGAAACACTTAACTGACTATCTATTAAATTGAGTAAATTGACACTTGCCGAAGCATTACCAGATGTAGCGTTACCAGCTGTCGTGTTATCAGCAACTGTGGCATTGCCGCTTGAAGCATTATCGTTGACCGTATTATTAATAGTATTATTGTTCGTTGAGTTTAAAGTTGATGTAGTATTTGCAGATGTCGTATTACTTGTTATCCCGCCACCCAGTTCAGCTGCAGTTGCACCGGCCGGAGCATCCATTATGACACCAACCCAGGTACCCAAAACATTAACAAATACCAGTAGATCATTACTACCGATAATTTGCGAACCAGTTAAGTTAAGAATAGTTATATTATTAGATGCATTACCAGAGGTAGCATTACCGGCTGAACTATTTTGATTTACCGAAGCAGTACCACTATTAGCAGTATTTGTAATTGAATTATTAATCGCATCATTGTTTGAGTTGTCTACAGTTGTCGTAGTAGTACCGTTTGAGGTGCTTACCGGGTCACTTGCCGCGTTACTCGCCAATAAAGTATTTAAGAAATTGGGAGGTAGCAGAATATTACCGTCAAGATCACCATAAATATTAATTACCCCTAGGAAAGATTGACCTGAGGCAATATCTGAATCGATCAAATTTATAATATTAGCTACTGCATCAGCTGATCCTGTTGTAGCATTGCCTGCTGACGTATTATTTGTTACATCAGCGTTACCACTATTGGCGTTAAGATTAACATTATTATTTATAGTGCTATTATTGGCACTGTTAACTTGAGTTGTAGTATTAGTATTAGTCGTATTACTACTAGTTTGCTGTGGGTCACTGGTTGGTTGAATTATTGTGCTAGGATCTAATAATAGATTTCCAGCAACATTGCCATTAATGTTTGCAACAAATGTTGATATTCCGGCAGCAGATGACTGAAGTAAATTAATCACATTTGCCACATCTTGAACGTTCCCAGATGTCGCATCACCAGCTAAAGTGTTCCCGGATACTGTAGCATCACCGGATTGGGCATTTTCGTTAATGCCATTACTGATATTGGCGTTATAGAATAAACCAAAAAAATCATTAGAATTATTATTTGTATTCGAATTATTTGTTGAACTAGGACCAGTAGCGGTATTTGCGTCTGGAGTATTAGTGGTAGTACTATCACCGGTTGCGTCTGGAGTATTAGCGGTCGTACTGCTACCTGACGTATCTGAAGAATTATCAGTATCAGTTGTTGGAGAATTAACTGTTGTAGCTCCAGCCGGTGGTTGAGTTACTGTAACTACGTTAGGGACATATTGCCCGGTAGCTGCATCAAAAACCCACTGGGTAGTATCCCACATGCCAGTCGCCGGATTATAGCTATAAGTTTGTGGAGTTAATGGCTCAGTTTGACCTGTTACTGGATTCCAGGAGTAATAAGCATTTTCCCATAATCCAGTCGTCGGGTCATAGGTAAAAGTGTCTGCACTCGGGCCAGTTGGCTGATTGGGGCCGGTAGTATTTGATGATTGCCCAGAAGAATCACCACTAGATGAACCTGATGAGCTACTACTATTAGATGAGGTCTGACCTGAAGCACTATTTGTTAACCCGCTGCCATTACCATTATATTTAGCAGCCAAAGTAAGTGTTGGATGTAGACTAGCCAATATCAATAGCAATAATACACCGCTTAGTAAAGCTGCTTTTGATATTGATTTAATCCTTTCCATACTTACCTCCAGTTATCAGATTTATTTAGAATAAAGTACTAAAACCTTGACCCCACATCCAAATTTTTTACCTTGTAAGAGAGAGCCTGAGCAGAAAAGGGCTCTCTCTTACCAGAGTAATCAATTTTTAATGTCGAGCTTAATTTAAGTGCTCGAAATCTTAGTTGTTGACATCTAGGCTTACAGTGGTCATATTTGATTCAGTTACACTACCACTAGTTGCACTACCACCAGATGTGTTACCAGCAACCTTTGCGCTACCTGACGATGCTTCCTGACTACTGGTGTTAGTAACAGTTAAGTAGTTATCGTTGGTTAGATTAGTAGTAACATCTGTTTTGGAAGATACAGTATTTTGCGAATCTGGGCCCGTGGTGTCAATGCTCCCAGAACCACCACTACCTAATGAAGGATCTGACACACCCATTGAAGCATTAGTAACTGTTGCCGATACCGATGTTGCATTGGTAGTCGCAACATCGCCGCTACCTGCATCGCCTCCAGTAGTATTACGATATACCCCTACGCTACCCGAATTTGCTCCTTGCTCATTTGCATTTGTAACACCAAGTTGGTTAGTATTTTTAACAGTCGTTTTTACTTTATACTCACTAGTTACATTGTTACGTGAACCTGGCCCAGTAGTACTGATCGAACCTGAGCTAGTCGCCCCAGCAATACCGGCAAAACCGCCAGCCAAACTTAGTGATGCAACAACTGTTGCTGCTCCTCTTATTAATTTATTCATTTTTCCTCCTTTTTCAAAACTTGTTTAATTTAATTATTACTCGGGCTGCTCCCCCGACTTCATAAGATTTGATTTAAGTATCTTGAAAAGTCGAGGGACCATATTGTTTATTGTTTTTTTATGTCATATATTTAAGTCCCTCCTTATATTATTAAGATTTTCATTTTACTCTGATTCCGAACTCGAATTATTATTAACTGTTTGACTATCTATCTGGAGATTCATGAATGATGAAGAATCAGATTGATTGGCTTGACTTGAAACATTCAAATTAGTTACGCCAGTAGGGCTAATTAAAGTTTTAGAATAATCAGTATTTGGCGTTACCTGAACGTTTTTCCCGTTAACAACCACATTATTAGTGGTTGATATTTTACCCGGGGAAGAACCAGAGTTAGTGGTAGTTGTGTCAGAATCAATTGTTTCGGAAGTTTGCACGTTGTTACCGGTAACTGATTGGTCAACAGTAGCCGTATTGTTAGTCTGAGGAGTACTGTTAGAGTTAGAACTAATATTCACGGAATTACTGTTTGATTGAGTTTGAGCAGGTAAAGTTGTGGATAATGATAACAATTTTGATTTATTAGTTATTAGTGAAGTAAAATGCCCAGATTTGTCTAAACCAACGCCAATTAAAAATAAGAATATAAAAAGACCAAATCCGATAAACATAATTTTTCTAGAAAGCTTACTAGATAATTTTTGTTCTAATAACCCAATATGATTATCTCGAAGCATAACTAATTGCCATTCCCTCAAATTATTGATTTAATCTTACCTATACATATAGATAAAGCTGTGAAAATTCTTACATTGTCGCAATAAACATATTATTTTATAGCTTCATAGTAATGATGTGTTATTTATTACGTAACATGTTTATAACTAAATAAATTTGTTTTTAATATTTTTAGATGTAATCATAAGTAATATTTAAGAAAATATTAAGTGTCGTAAAATATATTGCTTGTAACAAAATATAATCAAGAACTTAATTTAACGTAAATAATATTTAAGTAGAGCAGAACTAGCTTATAAAGTTAGTATTAAGTGAATTATTTGATTGATATGATGTGTTGTTTAATTACTGAATAAAAATGGCAGACTTTACTGCACTTAAATGTATATTTAATAAATAACGGATATATAATATAAATGAATAATAAATTAGTTCATCTAAATTAATAATAGTTTGAATGAATATAATGAACAAAATAGTTATACTAATCAACCCAATTGTTAAGTATATGCTTATCTATGTGTATAATGTTGCTCATGTATGCCACCTTAGCTCAGCTGGCTAGAGCATCGCTTTCGTAAAGCGGGGGTCCGGGGTTCGAATCCCCGAGGTGGCTCCAAAATGTATTATTGGCGGATATCGTATAGTGGTTAATATGCAGCCTTCCCAAGGCTGAGCGGAGAGTTCGATTCTCTCTATCCGCACCATGAATAAAGTATTATGTCTGATTTACGTAACTACATAGAAAAGCTACAATAGATTAAATATGGCTACATTAAAAGAATATTTACAGGATAAAAGTATACTATTACTGTTAAGTTTTAACTTTTTCCTATTTTTTTTGACTACCGCAACAATTATTTTGAGAATAGTTAATAACACTGTTGGAACTTATATTAGTCAATATCGATCGGATATTGGTATTGGTGCATTTAAAACAGGAGGTGTTATTGATATCCTATCGTTTATAGTTTTTGCATTATTGATATCAGTTATTAGTATTGCCCTTAGCATCAAAGCTTATAGTTTAAGAAAGCAACTGTCAGTTGTCATACTTGTAATGTGTGGATTTTTACTGATTACTACTATCGTTGTAAGCAATGGGCTGCTAGCTTTACGTTAGTTATATGGTCGATATTGAAATCCCTTATGAAAATGAACGCCGTGGCCACTATCGTTTTTTTGAGATATTACCAGGAGCAGTAAGTTGGTTTTGCTTAGTTTTGCCGCTAATCTTAAGTTTCATCAATGTTAGTGTTGCCGTCTTCTTTATAGTTGGCTATCTATTAATTTATGTAGCTAGATCAGCTGGTGTTGATATTCGGGCGTTACAAGGATATCGAGTAATGAAAATCCACCAGCAACTTAACTGGAATCAATTACTTAAGGAACTAGAGTCAGGAGAAATAAACGAATCTGTTAATATTGATCGGCCGGAGTGGCATTTCGAAAATATAAGTGAGCATCGAAAAGGTACAATACTATATCGCAAACCTAGTGAAATTATTCACCTAGCTATGATAGCAACGTATAACGAGAGCGCAGCTGTCCTAGAACCGACGGTATTATCAGTACTGCATTCTGAATATGACCCTAAAAAAATAATTCTAGTAATTGCCTATGAAGAGCGAGGTGGACCTCAAACCGAGGAACTAGTCAAAGAGTTAATCAGAAAATATGGCCCTAAGTTTAAATATGCCCAGGCAATTAAACATCCCGCTGATATACCTAAAGAGATGATAGGTAAAGGCGCAAATATTACTTTTGCCGGTAAGGAAATTGAAAAATATATACAATCCCAAAATATTAATCCTCTTGACGTTATTGTCACGACACTTGATGCTGACAACAAGCCTCATAAAAAATATTTTGACGCTTTAACATATGTGTATTGTATCTGTCCTGATCCAGTTCATGTATCATTCCAACCGGTACCGGTCTATACAAATAATATATGGGATGCTCCAGCGCCAATGCGGGTTGTGGCTACCGGTAATACCGTCTGGAATATCGTCTTAACGCTGCGACCTCATATGTTAAGGAATTTTTCTTCTCATGCCCAAAGCATGCAAACCCTTCTTGATACGAATTTCTGGAGCGTAAGAACCATCGTAGAAGATGGGCATCAATTCTGGCGAACTTATTTTCGTTACGATGGGAATCACGAGGTGTATCCTATTTATATTCCGATCTACCAAGATGCTGTTCTAGCCAGCACTTACTGGAAGACTTTAAAAGCTCAATTCATTCAATTACGTCGTTGGACCTGGGGAGTTTCAGATATAGCCTATGTAATTGATAAAGGATTCTATCATAAAAATAATATTCCTAAAAAGAATTTATGGGTCAAACTACTAAGATTATTTGAAAGCCATATCACCTGGGCGGTTGCTCCACCACTATTACTGTTTTCTGGTTTTGTGCCGATATTATTTAACTCTGAAAGTTATGCTGCAAATGTACTCCCACATATCATTAGCCGAGTCCAAGAAATAGCTTTAGTTGGTGCTTTGGCAACTTTATTTATATGCTTTAAAACTTTACCCCCCAAACCAAAGCGGTATAAGGCTCATCGCTCAATATTTATGGTACTTCAATGGGTATTGATGCCTGTAACTACTTTAGCTTACAGCTCGTCAGCCGCGCTCTATTCACAAACACGTCTGATGTTTGGACGATATTTAGGAAAGTTTGACGTCACTGAAAAAGCAGTTGTTCAAGACCCTAAAAATTCTACCTAACTCCTATTGTTAGTCTGCAATAGGGTTCCAATAATATGCTTTGTAATAAGTTGCTGCCACTTGATCAAATCGTTTTAGCGTTAAATATGATTGCTGTTGAATTAAAGGTAAGGGGATACAGGAATTTTCAACTTTAGGGAGAAGCTGGCTAATAATAGTGTCTGAGAGCGAACTGGCATCGCTCAGGGCAGTTGGTCGATGTTCGCAACTTCTATATAGGCTTATAAATAAATTATCTCGTGAAAATGGAAAATACCTTGGTTCTTTAGTAATCTTGTCGACCATTAATGAGGAATTTTCATTAACGTTCTCGATAGTTGAAAAAGTTTGACCGCATATCTGACAGTTTCGCCGTCGCCATTTTCGATTTAACCTACGTTGCAGCCTTGAATTAGTGATCTTGGTTGGACCGCCACAATATATACATACCATGACAATATATTGATATATAACTATAAAAAATACTAGTGGGAAATTACAATATCTTTGGTGGATAAAAAAACCCAGGATAACCTGGGTTTTATATCCTTATCTACTAACACGTATACCTGATCGGATGCGTCTTATCCTTATAATTGGTTTATGAAATTTTAATTCTTCGTAAAATAACTTGAAATTATCAAGCGTGTTACGTTTATTGGTACTCACAAATAAGCCTCAATTAACACGCTTATGTTAACATAATTTAAATAATAATACAAGCTTAAGAAATATTTAACAGATAAAAAATAATTATTAAAAATGGTGGGCCCTAGAGGATTTGAACCTCTTACCTCCGCTACGTCAAAGCGGCGCTCTGGCCAAGTGAGCTAAGAGCCCATTTAATCTTGTGTTAATAAATAACAAGACTATAGAACAGAGTACCATCCTTTTACAAGAAAGTGTAGAAGATAGATAACTATTGTTTATTAGAAAATTACATTAAAGAAGTAATATCAATTATAAAAAGTCTTCCACAGGTAGTATGTAGGAATAACAATAAAATAAAGCTAGTATTATTGTACCAACTGTATTATATTAACTGTACGGGTGAAGTTTTGGGATGTGTTATAATCCCTACCAAGCGGTGAGGCGAAGTCACTAATCGCTTAGCTTCGTAGGCAGTCAGAACGTACGATAACGTGCTGTCATGAGTGCCTCTTGTAATGAGGAAGTCCGGTGGAACCACCTAAATATTTTACGACATAATATTTGGGCCCGAGACGCGTAATTCTGGTTGTTAAATATATTTGCGAGAATATTTAACAGGAAAACGCGTCTTTTTTGTATTTAATAGATAAGGATGGAAAATATGCAGACAGAAACTAATGTAGAAGAAATGCGACATAGTTTGGCTCACATAATGGCTAATGCTATTCAACGACTATGGCCAGATGCTAAATTTGGCGTAGGTCCAGTTGTTGAGAATGGGTTTTATTATGATGTTGATCTAGGGGACATTAAACTATCTGAAGCTAATTTTAAACAGATAGAATCAGAGATGAAAAAAATTATTGCTGACAATGAACCGTTTGAGTCTATTAAGATGGGGATTGATCAGGCGATAGAGTGGGCGCAACAGAGTAATCAACCCTATAAACTCGAACTTCTAAATGATCTTAAACGGGAAGGCACAACTAACCTTAAAGATCTAAACCTTTTAGAACTTGGTGTCGCCAATGATAATAGTAGCAAAGTTGAAAGCGTTTCCTTTTACCGGAATGGTGATTTTACTGATTTATGTAAAGGCCCACACGTGGCTACGACTGGTCAGGTCGGAGCTTTTAAACTTCTCCGGATATCTGGAGCATATTGGCGAGGGCAAACTAATAATCCCCAGATGCAGCGTGTTTATGGTTTAGCTTTTTCCAGCGAAGCGGAGCTTAAAAAACAGCTTGAGTCAATTGAATTAGCCAAACAACGTGACCACCGAAAGCTAGGGCAGGAATTAGATTTGTTTACGTTCTCCGAACTTGTTGGCTCAGGATTGCCACTGTTTACGCCCCGCGGGACAGTCCTTCGAGATAATCTAAACGATTATTCTCAGGAATTGCAGCAACAATACGGCTTCGAAAGAGTCTGGACGCCCCATATGGCAAGCGAAGAACTCTATAAGAAATCAGGTCATCTAGATAAATTTCCGGAACGTTTTACAGTAACCAGCGTTGAAAGTGATGAGAAATTTATGATGAAACCGATGAACTGCCCACATCACATTCAAATATTTGCTAGAAAACCTTGGAGTTACCGTGAATTACCGGTCCGCTATATGGAGAACACGACTAATTACCGAGATGAAAAAAGTGGTGAATTACATGGTTTAGCTAGAGTGCGATCATTATCTCAAGATGATGGCCATATATTTTGTCAGGAAGACAACTTAGAAGTTGAATTGAATTCCATAATTAAAATGGTTGTAACTTTATATAAAGTGCTTAATTTAGATTATTTTGCTAGGGTATCTGTAAGAGATAAATCCGGTCAATATTTAGGGGATCCGACACTATGGGAAAAAGCTGAAACGATAATTAAACAAGTAGCAAGTAACTCAGGCATAAAAACAGTCGAAGGAATTGGCGAAGCAGCGTTTTATGGGCCCAAAATTGATTTCATGATTAATGATTCTTTACAACGGGAATGGCAATGCGCAACCATCCAAGTTGATTTTGTTCTGCCAGAACGTTTCGGGTTGGAATATATTGATAAAGATGGGTCGACCAAACGGCCAGTAATAATACATAAAGCATTACTTGGAGCAGTAGAGCGCTTTTTGGCAGTTTATATAGAACATACCGCCGGACGATTTCCGGTATGGTTGGCGCCGGAACAAGTCAGGTTACTGACCGTAAATCAGGAAGACAGAACTGTTGTTTTTGCTAATGAAATAGCCGATCAACTTCGGCAGAATGGTGTTAGATTTACAATAGATAATTCCAATGAGTCAGTTGGCAAAAAAATACGTTCCGCGGAAATTATGAAGATCCCATACTCGGTAGTAATTGGCGACAAAGAAATTGAAAGTAAATTACTTCAGCCACGCATCAGAACGGACATCGGTTTAAGCAAAGGAGCCATAAATATAGATACGTTTGTGTCAGCAATCGTAGAAGAAACCAACGAACACCTCTTAAAATCTAGCTTGTCTAAATAACAATGTCGAGAATCGATAAAAAGTTTAAGAACAGAGTATACCGAATTGTCAGTCAGATTCCTCAAGGTAGAGTAATGACCTATGGACAAATTGCTTCACTTTGTGGGGCAGCTTGGGCGGCTTGGGAAGTCGGACAGATTGCACATTTTGGACCAGAGAATTTACCTTGGCAAAGAGTAGTTAATAAAAACGGCTTTCTAGCTAATGGCTATCCGGGCGGGAAAGTAAATCATAAAATTATGCTTGAAGCCGAGGGGGTAATCGTAAATGATAATTATCAGGTTAATATTAAAGAGTTACTATGGCAACCAGAAACAACTCAAAACTACCCTTAATTGTTATTGTCGGAGAAACTGGTTCGGGGAAATCTGCTCTGGCTTTAAAGATTGCCCAACAATTTAATGGAGAAATTATTGCCGGGGATTCGCGTACTATATATAAAGGACTAGATATCGGTACAGCTAAACCAAGTCATGCCGATCAATTACTCGTATCTCACCACCTACTGGATATAACTACGCCTGATAAACCTCTTACAGTAGTCGAATTTAAACGTTTAGCACTGGATGCTATCTCTAAAATCAGACAGCGAGGGAAAATACCGATTTTAGTTGGAGGGAGCGGTTTATATATAGATTCCGTTATATTTGATTATAGTTTCTTACCAGCTCCAGATCCTAAGCTACGTAAACAACTGGAACAACTAACGGTATCTGAACTTCAGACAGTAATCAAGAAAAAAAGTATCCGTTTACCGTTAAATTATTTAAATAAACGACATCTTATAAGGGCTATAGAAACAAATGGTAAAATACCGGCCAAAAATAAATTAATGTCAAATACCATTCTAATTGGGATAAGTATTACTAAAGAAAATTTGACTAAAAGACTTGAAGCTAGAGCAAAATTAATGCTAAGCCAGGGACTGATAAAAGAAACTAAAACAGCAGTAAAAAAGTATGGCTGGAGAACAGAAGTTTTACGAACACCCGCTTACAATTCAGTTCATCAATTTCTGGAAGGTCGAATAGATAAAACTGAAATTGTTGACCTTTGCGTACATTTGGATTTGCAATTAGCAAAGAAACAACGTACTTGGTTTAAGCGGAACAAAAGTATTCAATGGGTTGATAAACAGATACAATCTGTTGATTTAATAACAACTATTTTGAATAAACAATAGATACTTACTTGTCATCGTCTGGTACAATAGAAATATGATCGAGCAATTGTTTGGGTCAAAAACAAGAGTCAAGTTATTGCGTTTATTTTTTAGTAATCCTAATCGATCATTTTATGTTCGTGAGATTACACGAAAAATTGACGAACAAATAAATTCTGTTCGTCGGGAATTGGCTAATTTACTCAGTATTGGAATAATTTCTTCTGACACGACAAATAATCGTCTCTATTATGAAGTTAATCAAGCTTATGAGTTGTATGAACCATTGCATATGATGTTTGGTGTTAATCCATCAAAAAATAAAGCAGAAAGCCCAACTCCCAAAACCACTCAACCTGACTCATTAAAAACACTGGGTAACGTTGACTTAGCTATTTATACCGGACAATTTACTAGAGATATGGCGGCAGAAGTTGATATTTTGATTGTAGGTGACATTAACCGTACTCGGTTGGCTAACTATATAACCGCGCTTGAAAGCGATGAAGGTAAAGAATTACGTTACACGCTTATGGACAAAAAAGAATTTGACTACCGTCGACAGATTAAAGATCGTTTCCTAACCGATCTATTAACTTCAAAAATGCAAATATTGGTAGATAAGCATGGTTTACTAGAAGTAGCTAATAAAGATAATTAAGAAAAGGTATAGGTAATATGGAATTACGTTATTACGGAGCTAATTGTCTGGTTTTTATTAATCGACAAACAAGAGTTGTGGTAGATGATAATTTAAAAGAACTTGGCAGTAAATCAGTCTTAAAAGCTGATGATATAGCCGTCTACACCAGTCAACATAGTCTTCCACTTAAACCTGTGAAGTTGGTTATTGATGGGCCAGGGGAATATGAAGTATCAGGTGTTAGTATACAAGGCATTGGCGTTAGAAGCTTTATGGATGAACCAAACCAAAAAAACGCTACCCTATATAAACTGTTAATAGATGATATCCGCGTTCTTATTACTGGGCACATATATCCTGAGCTTAGCGATAACGAGCTAGAATCAATTGGTACTGTTGATGTTCTATGCATTCCGGTTGGCGGTAATGGTTTTACCATGGACAGTATCGGAGCACTTGGGCTAATTAAAAAAATTGAGCCAAAATTGATTATCCCAACTCACTACGCCTATAGACCTTTGCATTATCCGGTACCACAGCAATCATTGGATGAAGTACTAAAAAATATTGGTATGGAACCTAACGAAACTATCCAAAAACTGAAAATTAAACCCAATGATCTTCTAATTGATAATACCCAATTAATAATCGTCGAACCTATTTCTTTTACAACTGATCAAAATAAATAATAAACCTACTTAAACTGATTTAGGTTTACTATGACTTGTAAATAATCCCTGTTTTTTAAGCTGGCGAATGGCTTGAGTACTAAGCTTAACTTTGGACTTTTTGCCGTTAATAGTTAATGTCTTAGTCTGAAGGTTTGGTTTCCAGGTCTTCTTAGTGTGACGTTGAGAAAAACTAACATTATTCCCAAATTGTTTTCCCTTACCGGTAATTTCACATTTTTGCATCTTTAACTTTCCCTTTAGCTGAGGTGTTATTGTAACAATATCATAAGTGTTAGTCAACTTACATGTTTTCATGAAGACTGTCATGTATACTGGTTTTATATGTTCAACGGACTTAGTGTAACGCAAGATATCGTTGTAATAGTCTCAATTATATTCTCAATATCTATACACGAGGCGATGCATGGTTATGTGGCCTATGCTTTAGGCGATGATACGGCAAAAGAAGCTGGACGCCTGACTTTGAATCCTTTAAAGAGCATTGATTTGTATACAACAGTCTTATTGCCAATAGTAATGATTTTACTATTTCATGTACCGTTTTTAGCCGCTAAACCAGTACCTTATAACCCCAATAAAGTTAAATTTCATGAATATGGAGCAGCTTTAGTCGCGCTTGCCGGGCCCTTATCGAACTTTGTACTAGCTGGTCTGGCCGCTATAGTATTGCGCCTGTTTGGCAATGGTATGGATTACAGCACAGCCTATGCAATATTTCTCTTTATTGAAATTAACGTTTCAATATTTGTATTTAATATGATTCCATTTCCGCCACTAGATGGTTCTCGTGTGCTTTATGCGTTTGCGCCAAAGCCAGTGCAACGCGTAATGGAACAAATTGAAAGTATGGGTTTTATGGCCATCATTTTAATATTAATAATCTTCTTCCTCTTCTTGAGTCCAGTTATCATATCAATAGATCAACATGTGATAAACTTTTTAGTTGGCTAAGTATTTATAAGTACTTATAATATTAATTGGCTGGGAACACCGCCGAGTAGATGATTATCTGAATATAACAATAACGGGAGCTTAATATTTTTAATAACCGTGGTTATTAAGTGAGGGCACCCACCTGACATCAATCAGGTTTAATCATTTCGGTGGTACCTAGCCATTTAAGTTTCGGGGTGTGGCGCAGTTGGCTAGCGCGTACGGCTGGGGGCCGTGAGGTCGCAGGTTCAAGTCCTGTCACCCCGACCATGAGTGATGCTGCTGAACTATAACATTAAATTTTATAGCGTGAGTTTAGTTATGGACTTACTAAAGCCATAGCCCATAAGGCAGAAAGGTTGCGGCTGTATTCATCTGATGTCGCGCTTTCAAGTTCAACCTCCAATACTGGCAGACTAAATTTGTCATTAACCCAATCCTCAAACGCCCCCGTCGTTGTGTAGTCAAAAAAATTTCCGATAGCATAAGTCGGGATCGCTTCATAGCCCGCCAGAGAAGCATATTGAGCTCCCAATGCAATTGAATCACCCACATCGTTTGCTTCAACTATGCCGCCATGAGAGTGCATAGTCAAAGTTAGGCGGGGAAGATTTGCGGTAAAGTAATTTGCTAAAGCTTGTGATTCTGGTTCAGAAAGTGGATATGCCCCTCCATCATTAGTCCAAACCGTAGGTGCAGTTGGCTCAGTAACCTCTGTTTGCCAATTATTTGCAGGAAAATTACGATTAAGATCAATGCCATCAGCATTTAGTCTATTATCGGCTGCAAAACCATCAGGATTAATTGTGGGTATTATGACAATTGTACGATAAGCCGGTATCCTATCGGGATTTGCATCAACGTTAGAGATCCATTGACTAAGAAGTTTAGATGAGTTTTGTTCATTACCTTCCATAGCCCCTATATAAAGAGCCATGCTTGAACCATTCCCAAATTTATAAGCTGTAATCGGTCGCCCCTCGACTGATGTACCTATGCTGAAAGTCGTATAACAATGTGATCGGGTTGAATAACTCCAAGCTGAGTTGCCGGCGATTCCATAATCATTTTGAATTTGATTGTTTAATTGCACATTAATTGTGGCGCAAACCGGGTAATTTTCTGTTGGCTGAATAATTAACTGGTTACCATTAATTGAATATGTAGCCGACTGAGAAGTACCGTTTACCGTTAGGGAAGCGAGACTACTTACAGATTGGCTTGCAAGCAAAGGCTGATTAAAAGTAATAACTACTGATTGCCCAAAATTCACCCCGTAAGACGGCAAGTTAATATTAGACACCTGAGGACCGCCAGAAGTTGTGAATATTAGGTCATATGGCTGCGCAAGCGTACTTTGGTCGCTAGCGGTTAAATTATTAATATGTAAATCAAACAAAGTTTGTCGTGGTAACGGATCCGCAATATTTATAGTTATAGTATCACCGCTGTATGAACTAGTAATTGGTATATTTATTATCGCACCGTCATCAGCTTTAGTTGTTAAACTTACGGATTGCAGACTAGTTAAAGTTTTGTCGGTTTGTAAGATAATTTGTTGAGGTTTGTCATAAACTATCGCCCCAGGGTTTATAGATGACTGGGTAATCGTTGTTGCCGTGATAGTTTGCACTGATTTGATTAGAACTATTCCAACCGTCTGATTGCGGAACTTACGCACAAGAGATGTCTGATAATCAGCCGCATAAGCAAATTTAAGAGGCATTAGACTGCACATTAAATTTACCTTGTTCTTTATTAAACAAGGACTTTGTTGGTTATTAGCAGCAACCGTGTAATTAAAGTTAGCATCAGCTTGGTTTAGTTTAAATATGAGTGGCTGATTTAGTGGGATGGCTTTATTGCCAATCAGGTTATTAGCTATTACAGGATATTTAGACGTAACAATCCTGATAGACTTGTTTATGCGCAAACTACCGATCGATAATCGTTGATCATTAGTATATGCAGTTTGTGATAACGGGGCGCTACTAAGAGTAGCACAGAGCCGATAAGAGAAAATTGGCGTCTTGCCAATCGAAACCTTAGCAATACGAGTAATTGAGAATGTCTCATTAGGACTAGGTTTAAATATATCCGGAAAAATTGCTGGATTAATAATACAGTTTTTTTGGTTAGTAAACGAAAAGTAAATAGATTGAGGGAAAAATGTATAGATACCAAACATTATAATAACAACAACAATAAAACAACTAAAAAGTCTGGCAAAATGCTTACGATATCGCCAAAACACACCAAGTAACTGGGATATCTTTAATCTTATCCAAAGTATAAACTCAGTAGAAGTTCGCATAGTCAGTTGTGTTGTTTTTATTATTTTAGCTTTCAGACCACTTTTAGCAGGGGGTAGTGTTTCGATTTGGGTTATATTTACCGAATTGCTTTGTATTTTTTGATCATGCCAAAGAGATAGCACTTGTACTAACAGCTTATTTAGGGTTTTTCTTTCGTGAACCGGATTATCGGAAGACATGATGTTATTTTTTATTTTTTCTTCTATTTATAAGCATACAATTTTTTGATAATTTTTTCGATAAGCTTATTCAATCGAATGTTTTACCATTTTAGTTACAAAATTATAAGCTGTTTCGATTCATCGTGTTAAGATATATCTACTATGTGGCAAGAAACAAATGAAGGATTATATAAAAAATTTAACTTTCCGAACTTTACAGCGGCATTGAATTTTATCCAATTATTAGCCAATTCAACACCCGATATAATCGCTCATTTAAGATGGCAGAATAAAGAAGGGAAAGTGTGCATCTGGTTAACTAGCCATAAAGAAGATAGTAAGGAGAGTATAACTAAAGACGACCATTTGTTTGCTAATGTAATAAATAATCTCTTTAAAGAAACAAATAGACCGATCACAGAAACCTCAAAACCAATGAAAACCATCGATGAGATTAAAATTTTTGCAGATGGTGGATCTAGGGGCAATCCCGGGCCTTCTGCCAGTGGCTATGCACTACTTGACATGCAAGATAAAATAATCAGCCAGAAGGGTATATATATTGGTGTAACGACCAATAATCAGGCTGAATATCATGCCTTGAAGCTAGCTCTGGAAGCCAGTCGAGATTTACATCCGAAAAAAATACATGTTTTTATGGATAGTTTGCTGGTTGTTAATCAAATGTTAGGTAAGTATAAGGTTAGAAACCGTGATTTATGGCCCATTAATCAATCGATTAATGAAATAGCGGCTACTTTTAAAGAAGTAACCTATACTCAGGTACCGCGGGAACTTAATAAACTTGCCGATAGTTTGGTAAATCAAGCCCTGGATGCTGAGTTAGAAAAACAATAAGCAATTAAAGTAATTAAAATTTAACCGTAATCATGTTATAATTATATTTGTCAGATTATCGGCTGGCCGCTTACTTTATTAAAGTGAGAGGAAAGTCCGGGCAGCACAGGGAAAGGTAGTTGCTAACGGCAACCGGAGATAACTCTAGGGAAAGTGCCACAGAAACTAAACCGCCTCTATACTTGAAAATCTAACTGTGCGAATCAGAAGAATTTCATCCCTAGAGGTAAGGGTGAAAAGAGCGAGGCAAAAGCTCGCAATTTATACTGGTGACAGTACTAAATGGGTAAACCCTACCTGCTGCAAGGAGATAAATGCTTAAGCGATTTTTTAAATTCGCGATGTCCCGTCAGCATTTTTCACAATTAATCCGCTTGATCTTAGTGGCAACATTGAGACTAGATAGATGGTCGGCTAAAACAGAACCCGGCTTATGGATAATCTGACCAGGTTGAACTAAAACAAAAAAAGGATCCAGTATATATACTGGATCCTTTTATTAAAGCTTAAATTATTCTTTTGAACTTGAACTTAGGGCTTCTTTAACAATTGCTGCAAATGTCTCAGGTTCATTAACTGCAAGTTCGGATAATATTTTTCGATCTAATCCTATCTTCGCAATTTTTAATGCCGCTATGAGTTTGCTATAAGTTGTGCCATTAATTCTTGCGGCAGCATTGATTCTAACATTCCAAAGCTGACGAAGGGTTCTTTTCTGATTGCGACGATCTCGATAAGCAAATTGAAGAGATCTAGTTACTGCTTGTCGACCGCGCTTTATGCTTGATCGGTGGGAACGTTGCATACCTTTTGTGGCATGACGGACCTTAAAATGTTTTTTGTGTGAAGCCACACTTCTTTTAACGCGCATATTAAATACTCCCAAGTTTCTTCTTGATGATTTTACTGTTAGTACTATTCATAGTTTGATAACTGGCTAGTTTACGTTTACGTGCCGCGCTTTTCTTCTGTAAAAAGTGATTGCTATTGGCATGCAAATGTCGTACTTTGCCGTTTTTCGAAATTTTAACTCTATCTTTAGTGCCGCTATGCACTTTTAACTTTGGCATTATTACTCCTTATAAGAAAACTTAATTGTTTGCCCATGAGCTGAGGCTGTTGATCGACGACAATCTCGTCACCGTAATCCGTAATCACTCGTTCAGCTAATTTATAACCCAATTCTTTATGGGCCAGTTCTCGTCCTCTATAGAATATAGTTATTTTAACCTTATGTCCACTTTCTAGCAAATCAGAAACTTTTTTTAATTTGACACCTAAATCATGGTCACTAATTTTTAAACCAAACCTCATTTGCTTAATGGTTTGAAACTTAGTGTTGCGTTTATTCTTTTGAATCTGCTTAATCCGCTGATAGTTATACTTGCCCCAATTAATGATTTTAGCTACTGGCGGGTCAGCATCAGGCGAAATTTCTACTAAATCTAACTCATATTCACGAGCCAAATTTAACGCTTCTTGGCGAGAAAATATTCCCAACTGTTTCCCATTTTCATCAATTACTCTAAGTTGCGTAGCCCGAATGGATTCATTCAGACGGGTATATTTGCTGCTAATACTAAGTCTCCTCACGATCTTTTAAAGATTGGTAATTATTTTAACAGTTTACCTAAAAGCGATCAAGTAGGGTATAAGTATAATAATTTTCCAATAATAAAGACCCACCTAATGTTTAAGTGGGTCTTTATTATTTTGAAGTTTTGGTTTGAATTTGATTTTTGCGGTGTCTTGATTTTTATGGAACAACGGCTTGCGAGAAGCCGTTGTTGTGTTTGTCTTTTTTGTTTTTGAGCACTTTTTTTATTCAAGTGCTATGCATATCTTAGTAGATTGAGATTTCTAGTGTCAAGAGAGATTAATGGTTAATTTACACAAAGCTGTGTATAACTATAACTGCAATATAGTTAAACCCGTTTATTTTAGCCAAATATAATAATTAATAACATAGTTAAAAATAAATGATTTATGACTAATGAATATTAGTTAGCGTTCAATATTTTCAGGAATCTATGATAAATTTTCAAGTTAACTAGTAACTAATATGAAACATGTTCTATTGTTGAATTGTATTTTTAAATTAACTTAAAAACGCCTAGTGAACGTTTACTTAGAGTAGTTTAATTTTACGATCAATAGTAACAAGAGAGCATTACCAAATTTATAATTTTTGTATTGCTTGATGCAATAAATTTAGGTAAATAATGATTAATCTATAACATTAAAAAATGACAAACCATCCAAAATAAATAACGACCTAAATACGTTATTAAAACCAATATTTTTATTAAAGCATTAACTACCAATTTACTAGCTAAATTATTTTATATAGTAAATTCGATGAGCCTACACACCAATTAATGTAGACATATATACAATGTAAAACATGGCATATATAAGGATAAAATAGTTATAATAACAACATTAATTATTGACTTTATTGGACCGATACTAATACAATATTAAGCGTAAGTACAAAAACACAAAAACTTACAATTCACTTTTTTATCGCCCTTTCTACCCAACGGGTAGTAAGAGCGGTCAGTAAGGCTAAGGGCGGTAAGCGCTTATTATTTATAAATACAAGAGCGGGTTTACCGTCCTAGCACTAGGAAGCACTGCATACAGTTTTAATGGCAGTGCTTATTTATATATAATCGTATAATAAATATCTAGATATACCATGAAAACTTCACGCTTAATATTACTCGACCTAGGTTTCTACATATTAGGAATATTATTACTTATTTCAACCAACCCCCAACATATCCCAATAATTATTCTAATCTTACCCTTTGTAATATTTTTTGCGGCTTTTACTTTATCAATACTATTAATTATGAAGTATCTAGATAATGGGAAATCATTTGTTGTCTCCCAAAGAAGGCTACTTAGTGCAGGATTAATTGCCAGTTTACCAATTATTTCGTTAGTTTTAACTTCAATCGGACAATTTTCATTACGAAGTTTTATTACTTTATTAATACTCTTTGGTATCGCTGGTTTTTATATTAATCGACTATCTTAATAACTATTTAATAGATTATTTTGCAACAATCAATTACTAGTTCCTTGCTATAATAAATGGTATGAACCCATCTTCTCTCAACGAGATGCCAAATTTAAATTTACCACCACCTAACATTGAACAAAACTCAATTGAACAAGTTCTCACAAACCCTAATATCAATCGTGAAACAATCGAGCAATTGCCAACCTCTCAAAATAACGTTAGCCCGATCCAGGGAGCAGTATCCCCAACATTGGCAGCACCAACTCCATTAGCAAATCAACCAGTCAGCAACAACATAATCTTCCAGCAATTGTTGAGTGGTTATCCAATGGTCGCACATGATGGCAATCGGATCGAAGAAGGATGGGTAATTAAGATGAAACAGGTAATTAACGCTACCAAAGACGATCCTTATATGCAAGCGAAAGCAGTGGCTTTATCGAAAGCTGATTATATAAAGAAACGATATAACAAGGAAATCAAACTCGATAACGGGTAACAACTATGCAGGCACTAATTATAATTGTGGGTATTGCTATTGCGCTCGCCGGTGGCGCCGTGATGTTTGTCTTCTTGAAATACAGGAATTTATATAGGGAAGAAAAAAATTATGAACGGGGCCTTAAGATGGTGTCATTACTTATCCATTTACCGCCCGCCAGTGAAGATATTGAAGTCGCTGGACGAGATATTAGAGATGTAGTTGAAGAAAATATTTCAAAAGCTCAGGTTATATATGACATTCTTGAAAGCACTTACCGGAAGGGCATATTATCCAAAATATATGGCCAACGACACTTCGGTTTTGAAATAGTTGGCTATCAAGGGCTGGTTTATTTTTATGCTGTCGTTCCAGTAGGTTTAATTGATGTGATGAGACAGGCGCTAGTTAGTGCTTATCCGTCAGTACAGATAAATGAGGCACCAGAACACAATATCTTCAATCCATCTGGGAAAATTTCGGGAACTCTTGGTGGCGAATTAACACTTAAAGAGTCTTATGTGCACCCAATAGCGACCTATCAAGATTTGAAGAGAGATGCCCTACAGAGCATGTTAAATGCTTTGTCAGTGCTTGATGACAAGGAAGATGGTGCAGCAATTCAGATACTACTACGTCCAGCTAACCCAGCATGGCGTCACGTGTCGACCAGTATGACTAGTCAGAAACGCAAAGGTAATGACAAGCGAAACTTTGGAGCAGATAGTTTTCTTGATTTATTAAGACAATTTTTTACAGCTTTTGTTAAAGCTCCAGAAGCAAAAACAAAAAATCAAGATAACCATAAAGAATTATCCAGTTTAGATCAAGCCAATTTAGATGCGATTGACGACAAAACCCGTTATCCTGGTTATGAAGTTATCATCCGGGTTGTTGCTTCGTCAAATGTCACACAGCATGCCCAAACTATCTTAGGGAATATTGTTGCAGCTTTTGCTTTATTCAATGCCCCAAATCGAAACGGTTTTAAATATACACCAGCTGAAAACATCCGGTCGTTTGTGACGGCTTATATTATGCGATTCTTCCCGCAGAATTCTAATTCTAAAAAGACGATACTTAATGGAGTTGAGTTAGCGACAATTTTTCATTTCCCAGACCAAAGAAACATTCCCACTTCGCAACTTGAACGCCAAGGATCAAAGCAAATTGATGCCCCGCGTAATGTGCCAGACGAAGGATTATTACTTGGCTACAACGTGTTTAGGAGTGTTAAGAAGCCAATTAGAATCGCCTTAACGGACCGCCAAAGACATATGTATGTTGTTGGTCAAACGGGTACCGGTAAATCAACGTTCCTTGAAAACCTAGCTCTCCAAGATATGTTAAGCGGCAATGGTTTTGCTTTTGTTGATCCGCACGGCGATACCGCTGAAAAATTATTAGCCATGGTGCCAAGGGAACGAACAGAAGATATTATTTATTTCTGTCCTGCCGACATGGATTACCCAATGGGCCTTAATTTATTTGAGTACCGTACACCTGATCAAAAAGACTTCTTAATCCAAGAAGCACTAAACATGTTGTATAAACTTTATGATCCACAACATCAGGGCATCATGGGGCCGCGCTATGAACATTTATTCCGTAATGCTGCGTTAACAGTTATGGCGGATCCAGCTGGCGGGACGTTTATTGATATTCCAAAACTGTTTCGAGATCCTAAATTCGTTCAACAGAAATTACAGTATGTTACCGACCAGAATGTAATTGAATTCTGGCAGAAAGAAATGCCCCAGTCGCAACGTTCTAATGAATTTGGCGATGTGGTTAGTTGGTTTGTCAGTAAATTTGGAGCATTTTTGTCTAATGAAATGATGCGTCGAATTATTGGGCAGCCCAAAAGCGCTTTCGATCTCAGAGAGGTAATGGACAATAAAAAAATCTTACTAGTGAATCTTAGCAAGGGAAGAAGTGGCGAACTAAATTCTAAACTACTGGGTATTGTATTTGTTATGAAATTCCAAGCGGCAGCCATGAGCCGTGCCAATATTCCGGAAAATGAAAGAGTTGATTTCTCACTTTATGTTGATGAATTCCAAAATTTTTCAACCGAGTCATTTGCCACTATCATGTCTGAGGCTCGTAAATACCACCTTAACCTTATCGTTGCCAATCAATTTACTACCCAATTAACTGAAGAAATACGTGATTCAGTTTTCGGGAATATGGGCACTATAGTTTCGTTCCGAGTTGGCCAGAATGATGTCGAGATATTATCAAAATATTTCCAACCACAATTTAGTGGTGAGGATATTTTAAGATTACCTAACTTTAACACAATTACTAGAACACTAATTAATGGCGTTCCCACTCAACCATTTAGTATGGCAACGTTACCTTCACTTGGAACGCCAAATCCAAAACTAGCCGAAGCACTGAAGGATCTCTCATCAGCTAAATATGGTCGTCCAAAAGAAGTAGTAGAGAAAGAAGTAAACGATCGGTTAACTACGAAAGTTGATATGCGTTCGTCGTTTGGTGGACCTTCACCATTTGAGAATTCTTTAAAATGGCCTACCGAACCCGCAGCTTATGGCAGCGAAAATACGGCGCTTTCAAGTGCGCTTCCACCTAGGGGGACGTCGTCTGGTTCCTCATTCCTTGACGAATGGTTAAGCAAACGACACACTATGGCTACGCCAAAAACATCGGGACTACCACCACAATCACCGTTCTATAGTCCCAATCCAACTAACAACAATTTAGTAACTTCAAATCATAACCAACCTGTCCAGTCAAAAACTCCAGATGAGACCATAACAACCATGCATCATGTAAATCATGTTGAAAATAGTTCATCGCCAACCGCTGACCAATCTAAAGGGTCATTAAATATATCAAGCAATGAATTGGAAAAACAAGAGATTGCAGTCTTAGCCAAAGACATTAAGCATGACACTGATAATCTCTCTCAGACCAAACCGGAAAATAATTCTGAACCAACTTCTGATGATGAAGAGAAAAAGTCAGACCAAACTAGTCAATCAGCCAACAACGAAGAAATAATTATTGATAAAGAGGGAAATATCATTCCGAACCCAACGCCTAAACCTGCTTCGCAAAATTAATTTTATTGATGTTAAAATGTTCAAATCAAGATTGCTGTTGATCACCATATGCGTTATAATATTAGATAAGTGGGAATTAGTGAACTCAAATAGTATGAGGATGGTTTAAGAGTGGAGAAACAAAAAATTTATAATGCTGAGCAAATCCAAGTTCTTGAGGGTTTGGATCCGGTACGTAAACGTCCTGGGATGTTTATTGGTAGTACCGGCCTGGAAGGCCTCCATCATTTAGTATGGGAGATTATTGATAATGGTATCGATGAAGCCCTAGCGGGCTACGCCACGGAAATCGTAGTTAAGTTATTAGAAGACGGTGGAGTTAGTGTCTTTGATAACGGTCGTGGTATACCGACGGGAATTCATCCCAAGACTAAAAAAAGCGGCGTTGAAACAGCTTTAACTATTTTACACGCTGGTAGTAAGTTTGGTGGTGGTGGCTATAAAGTCTCTGGAGGATTGCATGGTGTTGGTGTCAGTGTTGTAAATGCCCTTTCTGAACGATTGATTGTTACGGTATACCAAAATGGGAAAGTTTTCCGGCAGGAATATTCGTACGGCGTTCCTTTATCCAAACTTAATGAAGTTGGGCTATCTGACCAAACCGGCACGGAAATAATTTTTTATCCGGACCCTAAAGTTTTTGAAGAAATTGAGTTTGATTACGAGACTATTCTTGATAGGTTAAGGCATCAAGCCTACCTCACAAAAGGTGTGCGAACATCATTAATTGATGATAAATCTAATACCAAATATAGCTTCTATTTTGAGGGCGGCATTAGGTCTTATGTAAATCATTTAAACATTGGCAAAGATGCCGTTGATGAAGATATTTTTTATGTTGATAAACAGATTGAAGGGGTACAAGTTGAAATCGCCCTTCAATATACTGATGCATTTTCAGAAACCATTAAATCTTTTGCTAACAACGTTTTAAATACTGAAGGCGGCTCTCATCTGACGGGATTTCGTTCTGGGTTAACCAGAGTTATAAATGATTATGCCAGGAAAAGCGGCCTGCTTAAAGAAAAAGAAGAAAATCTATCGGGCGAAGATTGCCGCGAAGGGTTAACAGCAGTAATTCTAGTTAAACTAGCCGACCCACAGTTTGAGGGCCAGACTAAGAACAAACTTGGTAATCCAGAAGTCCGTGGTTACGTTGAACAAATTCTAATTGAATATTTTAATTATTACCTTGAAGAACATCCAGCTATTGCTCGTAAGGTTGTTGGCAAGGCTCTATTGGCCGCCCGAGCCCGTAAAGCCGCCCGCGCTGCCCGAGATAACATTATTCGTAAAGGCATTCTTGATGGTGCCAGCATGCCCGGCAAACTTGCTGATTGCTCGTCTAAAGACCCGAAAAACTCCGAACTCTACTTAGTGGAAGGTGATTCTGCCGGCGGTTCGGCCAAAAGCGGTCGCGACAGTAAAACCCAGGCAATATTGCCGTTACGAGGCAAGGTATTGAACGTTGAACGAGCCCGACTTGATAAAATGCTGGCTAATAACGAGATCCTAAGTCTTATAAAAGCGCTTGGTGTGGGGATTGAGGAATCGTTTGATATTAAAGGATTGCGTTATGACCGAATTGTCATTATGACTGATGCCGACGTAGATGGATCGCATATCAGTACATTGCTGTTAACATTTTTCTTCCGCTTTATGGAGCAAATCATAGAAGACGGACATCTCTATTTAGCCAAACCGCCGCTGTTTGAACTGGTTAAACCGGGCAGAAAATCGAGTGTCTTTATATATGATGAATCTCAACTCGATATCGTTATTGACCAAGCTATTGTCATGCGTGAGAAAGAAGGCATGAAAATTGAATCAACCGAAGAAAGATTCCGACAGGCTGGCTTTATCGAGCAGAAACGCTACAAAGGTCTAGGCGAGATGGATGCCGAACAGTTATTCGAGACCACCATGAACCCAGATAAACGAGTACTAATACAGGTTAGGATAGAAGATGCTGAAAAGGCCGACGCCATATTTAATAAACTTATGGGTACCGAAGTCGAGCTCCGGAAGAACTTTATCCAAACGCATGCTAAGTTTGTGAAAGATCTGGATATATAAAATTATGGAACCACAGACCAACAATCCATTAGATAAAGCCAAAGATATCCACCTACCAATTTATTCAGATCGCACACGGAGCGTAGAACTTAGAACAATCGAAGATGTCATGGAGGATAATTACCTTCGATATTCAATGAGCGTAATTGTGGCTCGAGCCTTACCGGATGTTCGTGATGGCTTGAAGCCAGTGCACCGGCGAATTCTTTATGCTATGAATGCCAATGGCTGGCGGAGTAATTCTTCGACCGTAAAAAGTGCCCGGGTAACCGGTGAAGTTATGGGTAAATACCATCCTCACGGTAACTTAGCTATCTACGATGCCATGGCCCGAATGGCTCAGCCCTGGTCTATGCGCTACATGCTGATTAACGGGCAAGGTAACTTTGGCTCAATGGACGGCGATCCGCCAGCCGCTGAGCGTTATACAGAAGCTAAAATGGCCCGGATTGCCGATGATTTATTAGTAGACATCGATAAAGACACTGTCGATTTTGTAGATACTTATGACGGCAGTCGGCAGGAACCAACAGTCTTACCGGCCAAATTACCTAATTTATTGCTAAACGGGCAACTTGGTATAGCAGTCGGTATGGCCACAAATATTCCGCCGCACAACCTAACAGAACTGGTTGATGCTACGGTCTATCAAATAGAGCACCCTAACGCCACGTTGGACGATTTATTAAAGTATGTCAAAGGGCCAGATTTTCCAACAGGCGGCATTGTTTTTGGTAAAGATTCTCTGCGCACTGCCTATGCCACTGGCAAGGGCGGTGTGATTATGCGTGGCGTGGCTGAGATAGTCGAAACTAAAAAAGGCCGACATCAAATCGTAATAACTGAAATACCTTATGGCTTAAACAAATCCAGTTTATTAGAAAAACTTGCTGAACTAGCCCGCGATAAAAGGATAGCCGGCATAAGCGATATTAGAGATGAAAGCGCTAGAGGTGACGTCAGAATTGTAATCGATCTTAAAAAAGATGCCTATCCGAAAAAATTGCTTAATCAGTTATATAAATTAACATCTCTTCAAACGCCGTTTCACTTCAATATGTTGGCCTTAATAGATGGTATCCAACCGCGTATTTTAGGCCTTCAAGATATCATTATCGAGCATATTAAACATCGACAAATAGTAGTCAGACGACGCACGGAATTTGAAATGCGCAAGGCCAAAGAACGAGCCCATATACTGGAAGGCTTAAAAATAGCCCTTGATCATATAGATGAAGTTATAAATACTATCCGTTCAAGTGCAACGGCCGATGACGCCCAAGTCAATTTGATGAATAAATTCGCTTTAAGCGAGATCCAAGCTAAAGCCATATTGGCAATGCAGTTACGAACCTTAGCTGGACTGGAGAGAAAGAAAATTGATGATGAATTTATTGAACTGCTTAAAATAATTAAAGAATTGGAAGCTGTTTTAGCCGATGAAAGTAAAATATTGCATATTATTAAGGACGAGTTAGAACAAGTTAAAAAGCAATTTGGCGACAAGCGACGGACTAAAATAATTGCTCAAGAATTAGGTAAAATGAATGATGAAGATCTTGTTCCCGAAGAACAGGTGGTTGTAACACTTACATCAGCTAACTATATTAAACGAAGCCCAATTGCTGAATATAAAAAACAAGGCCGAGGCGGAAAAGGCCGCCGTGGAATGGTTACTAGAGAAGAAGATGTCATTGAACATGTTGTAAATGCTAGTACACATGATTACTTGTTATTCTTTACAAACAAGGGAAGAGTATTCCGGATAAAAACTTATGAAGTACCGGCTACAAATTTAAATGCCAAAGGCGTAGCATTGGTTAATTTGCTTCAGCTTCAGCCAGAAGAAAAAGTTAGTTCAGTAATTAATGTAAACAAACAAGATGGCGGTAATTTGTTTATGTGTACCGTAAAAGGTGTAGTTAAAAAGACTCCATTTGAGCAATATAAAAACGTCCGCAGTTCTGGATTAATTGCTATAAATCTTGACGAAGGCGATGAACTTAAATGGATACGAATGACCAACGGCAATAATGAAGTCTTAATATCGACCGCTCAAGGTCAAGCAATTAGATTTCATGAAAAAAATGTGCGACCAATGGGTCGGGCTTCTAGGGGCGTAAGGGGCATTCGATTGCGCGCTGGCGACGAAGTAATCGGTATGGACGTTGTCCAAGAGGGATCAAGCATATTTGTAATTAGCCAACACGGCTATGGTAAACGCACCAAAGTGGCTCAATTTATGTCACACGCTAGGGGTGGCGTAGGAATTCGTTCGGCAGTAGTTAATAAGAAAACCGGGCGTTTAGTAAGCGTTAAAACGCTCTTAGATAATAATGACAATCAGGAGGTAATTATCATAACTTCACAAGGACAAGCCATACGCTTAGGGATGAAAAGCATTTCCCAGCTAGGTAGAGCTACCCAGGGTGTAAGAATAATGCGCCTAAATGATGGTGATGAAGTAGTTTCACTAGCACTGGTAGATATTAATAATGGTATAGTTGACGGCGAAGCCGTAAAAGCTTAGCCTTATCTAATTTACAATAACCATTATTAACTTGACAGTAAGCCACCTAACAGGTTATGATGGTCTTATATTTTACGGGGCTTGTATTTAGGTGTCCTTAAAAATGGACCTTAAAAATTGAATAGTGCAAATCAACGTCAGTTTCTAAATAGCTATATTTATATAGTTATTTTTTTGGAGAGTTTGATCCTGGCTCAGGATGAACGCTGGCGGCGTGCTTAATACATGCAAGTCGAGCGGTAACAGGGGAAGCTTGCTTCCCGCTGACGAGCGGCGGACGGCTGAGTAACGCGTAGGAACGTACCCCGAAGTGAGGAATAACGACCCGAAAGGGTTGCTAATGCCGCATGTGCTCTAAGGAGTAAAGCTTCGGCGCTTTGGGAACGGCCTGCGTCCGATTAGCTAGTTGGTAAGTTAAAAGCCTACCAAGGCAACGATCGGTAGCTGGTCTGAGAGGATGATCAGCCAGACTGGGACTGAGACACGGCCCAGACTCCTACGGGAGGCAGCAGTAGGGAATTTTCCACAATGGGCGAAAGCCTGATGGAGCAACGCCGCGTGCAGGACGAAGGCCTTCGGGTTGTAAACTGCTTTTATCTGTGATGATTATGACAGTAACAGAAGAATAAGGGTCTGCTAACTACGTGCCAGCAGCCGCGGTCATACGTAGGACCCAAGCGTTATCCGGAATTACTGGGCGTAAAGAGTTGCGTAGGTGGCAAAGTAAGTGAACAGTGAAAGCGTGTGGCTCAACCATATAAACATTGTTTAAACTGCTTAGCTAGAGCACAAGAGAGGTAGCTGGAATTTCCAGTGTAGGAGTGAAATCCGTAGATATTGGAAGGAACACCGATGGCGTAAGCAGGCTACTGGCTTGTTGCTGACACTCAGGCACGAAAGCGTGGGGAGCAAACGGGATTAGATACCCCGGTAGTCCACGCTGTAAACTATGGATGCTAGCTGTTATCGGTATCGACCCCGGTAGTAGCGAAGCTAACGCGTTAAGCATCCCGCCTGTGGAGTACGGTCGCAAGACTAAAACATAAAGGAATTGACGGGGTCCCGCACAAGCGGTGGAGCGTGTTGTTTAATTCGAGGGTAAGCGAAGAACCTTACCAGGGCTTGACATCCTGTGAAGTTCTCCGAAAGGAGAGTGTGCCGTAAGGAACACAGTGACAGGTGGTGCATGGCCGTCGTCAGCTCGTGTCGTGAGATGTTTGGTTAAGTCCATCAACGAGCGCAACCCCTATGAATAGTTAATTTTCTATTTGGACTGCCCTGGTAACAGGGAGGAAGGAGGGGATGACGCCAGGTCAGTATTTCCCTTACGTCCTGGGCTACAAACACGCTACAATGGCCGGTACAAAGGGCTGCCAAGTCGCAAGACGGAGCAAATCCCATCAAAGCCGGTCTCAGTTCGGATTGTAGGCTGAAACCCGCCTGCATGAAGCTGGAATCGCTAGTAACGGTAGGTCAGCACACTACCGTGAATACGTTCCCGGGACTTGTACACACCGCCCGTCAAACCATGAAAGTCGCCAATACCTGACGTACTAGCTGGTCTAGTCCTAAGGTAGGGGAGATGATTGGGGTTAAGTTTAACGGCTTCTTATGCGAGTAATTGCATATGACAATTCAACTATATCGGTGAACTCCTGTTTGACAATTGATATAAAATATAATGTAGGCAGGACAATACCGAGGGAAGTTGGACTAGAAGTTAAGATGTCTCACACAAGAGAAGCAAATAATCTAAAAAATATCATATTACGACCTTTTGAGAAGGAAGTAATAATAGGATGTTTGATAGGTGACGGTTCTCTAGAAAAGTCTGGCAAACTATATAGACTAAGGATTGGACATACAGTTCGGCACAGTAGTTATGTACTTTGGAAGTATTTATTGCTCCAACGTATTTGTCTCACTGGCCCACAGTATGTTCCTAAAACTGTATCACTTCGTTTTGGTACTGTAGGACATTCTGAATTGTCTGAGATAAGATGTAAATGGTACATCAAGGGAATAAAAAATATTCCAAACGGTTTTAAACTTACACCGTTGATGATAGCCATATGGTTTATGGATGATGGATGTAGTCGAGGTAAAACAGTCGATTTTTCTGTTCATTGTTTTTCAATTAGAAGCATAAACACTTTGCGAAAAGGATTAACAGATTTTAATATATCCACTACCATTAATTCAGACGGTAAAGGCAATAGACTATATGTCAGACGTAGCAGCTATTTTAACTTTAAAGAACTTGTTAAACCATACATACAACCTTGTATGGCATATAAGTTGTCCTAACCCCGTAGAGGCCATACGTTGACTCCATCGAAAGGTGGATGAAGATATGGTCCGACACCCTTAGTAATAAGGGATAAAACAGATGCGTAACAAGGTATCCGTACCGGAAGGTGCGGATGGATTACCTCCTTTCTAGGGAGATATACTAGTCTTAGGTTGAGCAATCAATTTAAGAGCTAGGTCGGTCTTGGTAAACTTTTAAATCAGTACTGAAAGTTTACATATCCGTTTATTCGGACGAGAAAAGTGCTGGAAATTAATTGACGTTGACTGCACTATTTAGTTTTTAAGGTTAAGGCGCTATAAAAGCGCCTTTTTATTTCTTAAAAATATTGCTTATACAAGAGAATATTCGTACAATAACGCAGTAATTGGGCTTGTAGCTCAGCTGGTTAGAGCGCGTCACTGATAATGACGAGGTCCCAGGTTCAAGTCCTGGCAAGCCCACCATAAGTATCGGAAGAAGGGGATGTAGCTCAGCTGGCTTAGAGTACCTGCTTTGCAAGCAGGGGGTCCGGGGTTCGAGTCCCCGCATCTCCACCAGATTTTCTGTTTAATAGCTCCAAAAATCATTAAAATAATACGATATTTTTTGCATAATGTTGTTAATATTAGAGCTTTTGAGAAATAAAATCGTAGGAAGTATTACATCATTTTTGGTTTGACTACCCCTGTTGATATTGGTATAATATAGGTCGACGTTTGAGTTTAGGCAGCGAGACTATTTAAGGAGTAGTTTCTAGCATAAACTCAAGCTACCAGAATGTGCTAACAACTAATTGGGATGCTTGGGCTTTGTAACTTAAAAATTTGGAAGTAAATAATTTTAAGACAAACGGCTAAATTATTGGTAATTACCAATAACTAGTCAATTGCACATCGTAAAAAGTTACTCAAGCGCACACAAAGGATGCCTTGACGTGAGATACCGATGAAGGACGTGAGGAGCTGCGATAAGCTTCGGGGAGTTGCTAACTAAACTTTGATCCGAAGATGTCCGAATGGGGAAACCTTAATAGAGTCATGTCTATTAGCGCTTGTCTGAATACATAGGACGAGATAGCGGTAAGCGGGAGAACTGAAACATCTTAGTACCCCGAGGAATAGAAAGTAAATAACGATTCCGGTAGTAGTGGCGAGCGAATCCGGAACAGCCCAAACTTTTTAGGTTTCCGTTTGGCAACAAACGGATAAGTTGGTAGACGAATATCTAAAAGGGGTTGTGACACTACAAACAACCAGTACGGAGCCCTGAGCTTGCTCAGATTTCCGTATTGGAAGTACGATCTACCATTATCGTGCATAAGGTCTCAATTAATAGCGTTGCGAGCAGAAGCTTTTGGAAAGAAGCGCCAAAGACAGTGATAGCCTGGTATGCAAAGTTTCGCTAACCTTATATTTGTTTTTGTCGAGTAAATCGGGACACGTGAAACCCTGATTGAATCTGGGGGGTCCACCCTCCAAGGCTAAATATATCTTACGATCGATAGTGAACAAGTACCGTGAGGGAAAGGTTAAAAGAACCCAGGAATGGGAGTGAAATAGATCCTGAAATTGTGTGCGTACAAGGAGTCGGAGCTAGATTTATCTAGTGACGGCGTGCTTTTTGTAGAACGATCCAGCGAGTTATTTGCATGCGCAAGCTTAAGTCATTTGACGGAGGCGTAGTGAAAGCGAGCCTGAATAGGGCGTCCTAGTGCATGTGAATAGACCCGAAACCGAGTGATCTAACCATGGCCAGGCTGAAGCGCGGGTAAAACCGTGTGGAGGGCCGCACCAGTGTGAATTGCAATACGCTTGGATGAGCTGTGGTTAGTGGTGAAATGCTAATCGAACTCGGAGATAGCTGGTTCTCCTCGAAATAGCTTTAGGGCTAGCGTTGCGTGGTAGCAGATAGGGGTAGAGCTCTGTTTCGGACTGGGGCTCGTGAGAGTACTCATCCTTGATAAACTACGAATACTATCTGTGGAATCGTGGCAGTCAGAACGGCGGGGCTAAGCTCGTCGCTCAAAAGGGAAACAGCCCAGATCGCCATCTAAGGTCCCTAAATTTACACTAAGTGGGAAACGAGGTGAGATTTCTTAAACAGCGAGGATGTTGGCTTAGAAGCAGCCATACATTTAAAGAGTGCGTAACAGCTCACTCGTCAAGAGATCTTGCGCGGAAAATGTAACGGGGCTCAAGTGTAATACCGAAGATGCGAACTTCTAGCTTGCTAGGAGTGGTAGAGGAGCGTTGATATCGCACTGAAGTCAGATTGTGAGATCTGGTGGAGCGTTATCAAGTGAGAATGCTGGAATGAGTAACTATAAGGCAGGTGAGAAACCTGTCCACCGAAAGAGCAAGGTTTCCTGGGCCACGGTAATCGTCCCAGGGTTAGTCGGTCCTAAGTCGAGGCGAGTAGCGTAGGCGATGGACAACGGGTTAATATTCCCGTACTAGTTTTACATTGTTTAAAAATGCGCGGCATATTAGTAGAATCGGATTCATGGTTATATCCGTCTAACCTCGAGAAAAGCGAGGGAATGAAACGACCTTACGGTTGGATTTCTATAACAGTGCTGACAAGAAAAGTTTTTAAACTTATGTGTAAGGCTATCCGTACCGCAAACCGACACAGGTGCTCAGGTCGAGTAGACCAAGGTGTACGAGTGATTCTTCGTTAAGGAACTCGGCAAACAAGCGGCCGTAACTTCGGAATAAGGCCTGCCTCCATTAGGAGGCCGCAGCTAAAGAACCCATGCAACTGTTTACCAAAAACACAGGTCTCTGCTAACACGAAAGTGGATGTATAGGGGCTGACGCCTGCCCGGTGCTGGAAGGTTAAGGGGAGAAGTGTATGCTTTGAACTGAAGCCCCAGTGAACGGCGGCGGTAACTATTGACGATACAGTAGTTATAAAACTTGGCTATATGCTGGAATACCCGTGCTTAAAAAGCTGTAGAATCCTGCGCTACTTGTTATTATGACTTTAAGTTATAAAATATGTTTAAGGCATAGGTAATGAGTAAAAAAGCGACAGGTGCGGACAATCAGCAGGAAAGACTGCAACACATTCCTAAAGAACTTGGCCATTATCTAGCGGGTTTTGCTGATGGAGAGGGAAGTTTTAATATTTCTGTGATAAGACGTCCGTCTGACTACAGAAATAATTGGAAATTAGTTGCTAGCTTTAATGTAACGCAACAAGACCCAACAATTCCTAAACTCTTTCAGGAAACCCTCGGATGTGGAACTATCAGGTTTCGAAGAGATGGAATCTGTTATTTTGAAGTAAGAAAAATATCTGATGTTAATGAAGTTATACGCGAATTTTTTTCGCGTTTTCCGCTTCGCTCTAATCGACAAGCGCTTCGACTACAACTATTGCTAGACGCAGTGACAATTATCGCTAGAGGCGAGCACTTAACTCCTGAAGGACTACGTAAAGTTCTGTTTATTAGGGAGTTAATGATCACTAACAGGCAGCGAAAATTTAAAATGACAGATGTGATGCAGAATCCCCAGAGACTATACGCCAAGCTCACATGAGTGAGATGATATAGTCCGCTCTGTATAGCGATATACAGCTAACACATAGGAACCGTCCTAAGGTAGGAAAACTGCTTTAGTGGGGAGTAAGACCCCTTCTTGTTTACCTCAGCCATGAGGTTTTAAGAAAAAATCTGACCAAATGCTGGAATATCTGAGTATCCTAAGCTACTTAATAGTTATTGTAAGTAATAATGCTTTAGGCGCAGACAATCAGCAGGGAAGGCTTCAAATTTTATTTGAAGAACCCTCAGAGACTAAACGTCAGACATTCACTCCAAGTGAATGAAGATATAGTCCCGACTGTATGGCGACATACAGGTTCGTTAATGTATTTACGAACGTCTATCTTTGGATAGATTAAGGCAATCAAGCGAAATTCCTTGTCAGGTAAGGTGAACTTGCCTGAACAACATGGCGACATGTTGTCAGTTAACCAACTCATAACGGGGAAGCCTATAAGTTACACAATTGTAACTAGGGTAATCCCGTGGCAATCCGCTGTAAAACGGAAGCCGTAACGACTGATCCGAAAGGAGAGGTACATTAATATAAATAATAATGTACAACACGTTGGCTCTCACTAATTTTAATAACTAATTATCTATGGAGTTAATTTTAACTCCTAAGGATAATGGTGAGATGAAGGTATAGTCTGATCAATATGGAAACGTATTGCTAACAAAATATGAAGTTCTGACCCGCACGAATGGCGTAATGATATGGGTACTGTCTCAACGAAGAGCTCGGTGAAAGTGCATTGACGGTAAAGATGCCGTCTGTCCGCAGCAGGACGGAAAGACCCCGTGCAGCTTTACTATAACTTGGCATTGAGCTGGGTTGTAACATGTGTAGAATAGGTGGGAGACTATGAAGCTTAGGCGCTAGCTTAGGCGGAGTCAACAGTGAAATACCACTCTTGTTATGATCTTGTTCTAACCTGGTCCTCAAACTATCTATGATAAATTTCATAGCTAGTTTCAGGATCGGGGACCGTGTCTGGTGGATAGTTTAACTGGGGCGGTTGCCTTAACGCTGACTTTCTCCGAAGTCAGCAGGGGGCGTATCTGGCTGTATGCTGGAATATCCGAGAATCTGCAGGTACTCGCTGTATATATAGCAGCAGTGAAAATCCTAGCAGTGCGGACAATCAGCAGGAAACCTTTCAAAGGAAGGGGATCCTCAACGACTATACGCCAGACCCTGAGTAATTTCAGGGAAGATATAGTCTGATTTCGTAGGCGACTACGAGACCTGTTTAAATGTAAGAAAGCAGGTACCAATGAGAAGCAAAGAGATAGAAGCAAAAAAAAGCTTACTAAAACTTACCAAAAAACAGCGATCAATCATTGTAGGAACTCTATTAGGTGATAGCCACCTAGAGACTCAAAACAAAGGTCGAACTTATCGACTTAAAGTAGAGCACTCTGTTATGCAAGCTAGATACGTTGATTGGTTGTATATGCAATTTCAAGATTGGGCATTAACCCCACCTAAAGTTAAAAATAAATACTTAAATGGTGTTAAGCTAGAAAATTATTATTTTCAGACGCTTAGCACCGGACAGCTTCGCTTCTATGCTAAAAGTTTTTACGATATTAATAAGCGCAAAGTTATTCCTAAACAAATTAGGCATTGGCTGACGCCATTAGCTCTAGCAATATGGTTTATGGATGACGGCTCCGCTAAATCTAAATATCACAGAGCGGTAATTTTAAACACTCAAGGATTTAATAGGAGAGATATTGGACTTCTACAAGAAGCATTATTGGCGAAATTTAATATTGAAGCAGCCCTTCGTAAACAAAAAGAAGGCCTACAGTTATTAATTGTAGGAAAAAGCGCTGAACTTTTTTATTTAATAGTCCAGCCTTATGTATTACCAGACTTTCAGTATAAGTTTGGAGCATTGGTTAACAAATTGCCTAAAAAGTATCGGAGGCGTTCAAAGGTTGGCTAGATTCGGATGGAAATCGAATCGATAGTGTATACGCATAAGCCAGCTTGACTGTGAGGGTGACAACCCGATCAGGCACGAAAGTGGGAGTAAGTTTTCCGCTGTCCGTACATATTTGTACATGAGTGTGGTATCGACAGCGCTTTCGGATAAAAGTTACGCCGGGGATAACAGGCTTATAGCGCCCAATAGTTCACATAGACGGCGCTGTTTGGCACCTTAGCATTGGGGTGCTACAGAAGTAATTCTGTACTAAAAATGCGGCTTATAACGGTGAAACCCAACTGTTCTTTGTGAAGTATAATTAGGAACAAGGGCAATACCGTGGGAAGTCTAACATCGACACAACATGCAATATTAATCGAAAGTTTATTAGGAGATGGAACTTTACGACGACAAGGTAATCGTCGTAATGCCTTATTTGAAGTTAATCATTCCTATAAATATCGTGAGTATGTAGATTGGAAATGGCAAAACTTCAATGAATATATTCTTACCGAACCGAAACTTAGACCAAGTAAGGGTACTCGTATTGCATATCGTTTTACGACGCGTAGCTTACCAGAGTTTACGCGGTACTATATAAAATTTTATCCAAATGGTATTAAACACGTTCCGATAAATTTGCACATAACTCCTTTATCCTTAGCTGTTTGGTTTATGGATGATGGTGGTAAATCACGTTCAGCAACGTATCTAAATACCCAGCAATTCTCGTTATTAGAGCAACAATTTTTACAAAAACTGTTGTTCCAAACGTTTGGGATAAATAGTACTTTAAATCGTGATAAAAAGTACTTTAGGATTAGAATTAACTCAAATAGTTCTAAAATAATGTGCAAGCTCATAAAGCCCTACATATTACCATGCCTAGAGTACAAGTTGATTAATGACCCCGTAACGACTGAGTTGAAAAACGAGATCTCGTTTTGAAATATATTATCGAGATAATACGCCGCCTCCTATCAAAGTTAGTTCAGGATATGGTTGTTATTAACCTAAATTCGAATGATAGGAAGAAGATATAGTCTACGCTATAGGAAACTATGGAATTTAGTACGATGTCGGCTCATCTCATCCTGGGGCTGAAGCATGTCCCAAGGGTCCGGCTGTTCGCCGGTTAAAGAGGTACGCGAGCTGGGTTCAGAACGTCGTGAGACAGTTCGGTTCATATCCGCTGTGGACGATAGGAAATTTGAGAGGCTTTATCCCTAGTACGAGAGGACCGGGATGAACGCACCGCTGGTGTACCAGTTGTTCTACCAAGGGCATGGCTGGGTAGCTATGTGCGGACTAGATAAGCGCTGAAAGCATATTAAGCGCGAAGCTAACCTCAAGATTAGATTTCCCCATGAGACCCCTGAAAGACGATCAGGTTGATAGGCGCAAGGTGAAAGCACGGTAACGTGTGGAGCCAAAGCGTACTAATAGGTCCATTGACTTTTTATGATCTTCCACAATAACTATTTATAGTTTTTTGTGGAAGTAGCAATTGACTAGTTTTTGGTGTATTATCATCACACGTTTGTCTTAAAAATTTATTAATTACATGGACATCGATATCCGTCTTTAGTAATAAGAGGACGTCATCGGTGCCCATGGCGCGAGGGAAACACCTGTTCCCATACCGAACACAGAAGTTAAGCCTCGCAGCGGTTACAATACTTGGGGTCCACCCCTGGGAAAATAGCACGGTGCCGAATTATATAAAGTCCTTCCGAATAGGAGGGACTTTATTCTTATAATGCTAATGCGAATTATTCAAATTACCATTGACTTTAGCATAATGGGATGTTATCATAAGTACAATCGACAGAAGTAAGAGGGGGTTCCGTAAAACGGGGCTCTTTTTTATTCATTCGAGGAATAGACTAAATAAAGGAGAATAACATGGCTGGAACTAGAAATGGTGGAAGGTTAGCAGCTGCTACTAACATCAAGAAATACGGTGCAGATTTCTACGCCAAGATTGGTGCCAAGGGCGGTCTTAATGGCCACACCGGTGGTTTTTATGCCAATCGTGAATTAGCTCGTATTGCTGGTGCCAAAGGTGGTCGTATTAGCCGCCGACGCAGCACTAACAAAACCGCTTAATATTAATAACTAAGCGGAACTAGAAAAGATCGTCCATTAATAATAGGCGATCTTTTTTAATTTATCGAGTTGTCGATAGGGTCTGCAAAAGCGGGAAGCTGTAACATGCCAAATAGCGTGGCAATTAAAACAGCGATATAAAGTCGGCTGGTCTTGAATCCCTTGGCATTCACAAACCGGGCATTTGCTTCTTTGGTGAAGCCAGTCTTTATAGGTATCAAGGCAATTTTGGATATGTTCTTCATCAATATTTTGTTGATATTTCGGAGCAATTTTCCTGGCTTTTTCCCAAGCGTCTATCTCTAATTGGACAAGATCATAATCATACATATAACTGTTATGGCCTAATAAAGCATGGCATAATTCATGTAATACTGACCATCGTCCAGTTTTATTATTTTTATCTATAAACAATACTTCTTGAGTCCGAGGTGACCAACTAAATTGTTTAGCCACACGGAATTTTAAATTAGGATAATCTTTTTCTAATTTATGAATAAACTGTTCCATAGATAGCCTTTGCTAAATCATAACAACCATAAATTACAGCTTTTTCTGGTCTAGCTGCCTCACGAATTGGCGGTATTGGCATCATTGCATTCTCATAATATTTGAGATTGGCTCGCAAGAAACGCCCATAACGGGAATAATATTGGCCTACACCACCACCAAGCACTATGACCTCGGGCTGCATTACAGCAATTAGATTAATTAAACCGACAGCTATATTAGCTGCTACAATTTGCCAGATTTTAACGCTATGGATTTCACGAGCCTGCTGTCCGAATTGTTCAACAATGGCTTTGCCTGAAGCAAAACTTTCCCATTTCATCATTTTATCGCCATGTTGTAGGACCATATCGCCAGATTCTGAATCAATAAGTTCTGGATCAATTTGTTGATTAATAATTAAACCACTATTAATACCCGTGCTAATCGTGACATATAAAACTTTATTATATTGGTCTTTTAAGAGCATAGCTTCGGACAGACCAGCTAGTTTGGTATCATTTTCAATAACAACTGAAGTTCTAACAATGCTTTTAATGTCATTCTGGATAGGAATATTATGCCAATTAAGATTCCCAAAAGCGATAGCGACACCATTTTTTCTATCTAGTCGACCAGGCACACCTACACCAGCCGCGATAAAATCGTGTGTAGATAATTTAGCAACATTATTTTCCAAAGAATCTAGGAACATTTTATAAGACCGTGGTGTTGGAAATTTTATTTCTTCCTGAATCACACCATTGTCATCAAGGCTCGCAATTAGGGTTTTTGTGCCCCCGATATCTATCCCCAGATACATTACTACCAGTTTACCATAAATTTTAAGCCACCTTATCAGTAACTTTTGACCCGACAAGCAGAAACAGTTATAATAACAGGTAATCTTGCTGAGGAGTAACAGTGATAAGCCGGTCCACAATGAGCGACGGCTGTTACATTAGCTAGAAAATACATTTAAGGAGGCATGGTATACATGTCAAAACAAGCTATATCAATGGATGATTTGATGGCAAAAAATAATATTGCATCTCTTCATGCCGGCGATGTTGTTAACGGAGAAATAACGTCAGTTAAAAAACACGAACTTTGGGTTGATTTAGGGCCTAATGGCATTGGTGTTGTCTTGCGCCGTGAAATCGGTTACGGGCAAGACCTAAAAGTTGGGCAAAGTATTACTGTAAGTGTCGTTGACCCAGAACTTGAAGATGGTTATGCCTTGCTAAGCATGAAACGTGCCGTTAAAGATCGGGGTTGGGATGAATTACAGCGAATTCACGACGAGCAAGAGATTATTGATGTAGTACCGTATGACGCAAATCGGGGAGGTTTATTAATTGAATTAGAAGGAATCAGAGGATTTCTACCAGTTTCACAACTTGCGGCCGGTCATTATCCAAGGGTATCAGGCGCCGATAAAGATGAAATACTTCAAAAATTACACGCCTTGGTTAATAAATCTTTACGCGTCCGGATTCTTGACTCCAGCCGCAAAGACAATAAACTTATCTTTTCGGAAAAAGAAGCGGTCCGTGATGATATGCAAGCGCGATTAAGTAATTTAAAGGTTGGAGATACGGTTGAAGGAGTTATAACAGGAGTAATTGATTTTGGTGCATTTGTGAATGTTGATGGCATTGAAGGACTGATTCATATATCAGAAATATCTTGGGAACGGGTTGAAGACCCAAGAAATTATCTTAAATTAGGTGAAACAGTAAAGGCCAAAATCATCGCTATTGATAAAGATCGCCTTAGCCTAAGCCTTAAGCAAATGACTGAAGACCCATGGCTTAAAGAAGTCAAAGCCTTTAAAAAAGATGAAGTAGTTGAAGGCAAAATAACCCGTATAACTCCGTTTGGGGCATTTGTTCAATTAAGTCCTTCGGTTGAAGCCTTAGTCCATGTTTCTGAAATGAGTGATTCAGAAACAGTTGATCCCGAAAAAATCTTTCAGCTTAATGAAAAGAAGAAGTTTAAGATTTTAGGAATAGATACCGAGACTCGCAAGATAGCATTAAGCCTTAAGGATACGAAATAATCCTATGTAGTACGGCATAGACAAAGAAAGGAGTGCGAAATGTCGCAAACAATTCAAATCGAAGACCATGTGACTGTCGGCACTCTAGCTGAAAAATTGTCTATACCAGTTAGCCGTTTAATTACCGAGTTGATGAAAAATGGCATAATGGCCACTATCAACGAACGGTTAGATTATGATACTGCCCAAATTATAGTTAATGAATTAGGTTTAGACGTAGTAATCGCCAAGCAGGAAACAGTACCGAAAGAGATTACTAGTACTAGGACGAAACAAGATTTGAAATCCGAAAAAGCTGTTCCACGACCTCCGGTAGTCGCATTTATGGGTCATGTTGATCATGGTAAAACGAGCTTACTAGATGCAATTAAAGGATCACAAGTTGCAAAACAAGAAGCCGGCGGTATAACCCAATACATTTCTGCTTACTACATCATTCATAATGGCCGCTCCATAACATTTTTAGATACACCTGGGCACGAGGCTTTTTCAGCTATCCGTGAGCATGGTGTGCGCTTAACCGATATTGCGGTGATTGTCATTGCCGCTGACGACGGAATTAAACCACAGACAGTTGAAGCGATTAGGTTTGCCAAACAAGCAAATGTCAAAATCATCGTTGCCATTAATAAAATTGATAAAGAAGGCGCCGATCCTAATCGGGTTAAACAACAATTAGCTGATCAGGGGCTGTTAGTTGAAGAGTGGGGCGGCGATATTGTTACTGTTGAAGTATCTGCTAAGAGCAAACTAGGTATAGAAAACTTACTAGATATGATTTTACTAGTAGCAGATGTTGAGGATCTAAAAGCTGAAGTGGATGTTCCCGCTAAAGGACTTATTATTGAAGCGCACACTGAAATTGGTCGGGGATCGGTCGCTCATGCCTTAGTTGAATGGGGAACTCTAAAAAAGGGCGATTATATAGTTGCTGGGACAACCTATGCTAGAATAAAAAACCTTGAATCAACCGACGGGAAACCGCTGGACAGCGCTACGCCATCAATGCCAGTAGTCTTAACGGGGTTTAAAACATTACCTGAATTTGGTGACGAATTTGAAGTTGTAAGCAGTGAAAAGGTGGCTAAAAGTCTAGTTCAAAAAATTATCGGCAGCCATCATGATAACAGTAGTCGACTGGATTTAAGTAGCAGTGATCTCATCCGATTAATTAATCGAACCAATAAAGTCCAATTTTTTAATATAATTATTAAAGCCGATGTTCGTGGTTCATTGGCTTCTGTTGCAGACAGTCTTAAAGTACTCGACACCGATGAAGTTGCTATTTGTATCGTTGACTCTGGTATTGGGATGGTAACTGAAAATGATATCTATATTGCGAAAACCAGCGGGGCGGTTATTTATAGCTTTAACGTTAATGTCCCGAACAATATCAAACGATTAGCCGCTCGGGATAAAGTTTCAATTCGTCGTTATACCATTATTTATGAGTTAATAGATGATGTTAAAGCAGAACTCAGCAAATTACTATTACCAGAGATTGTCGAAACTATACAGGGTTTTATAACAGTTAAAGCTATATTTAAGACGACTAAAACCGAGATAATATGCGGTGGCGAAGTAATTAAGGGACCGTTGTCAATCCCGGCCCGCTGTCGAATAATTCGTGATAAAAAAATAATTGCCGAAGGCGAGATAACCAATCTAAAACGTGGCCCCCAAGACGTACAGATTGTCCAAGAAAAAGAACTGTGTGGCGTTAGCATTCATACGGAAAATCGCTTAGAACTACAAGTCGCTGATAAAATAGAATTTTTCACTCAACAGACTATCGAGCGAAAACTATAAGTATAATTGCCGTATGATCGCCGCAGCGATACAATATGTTTATTAATTAGGAAGATAATTATGGCTTTTACACTAGACTTTACAACACTTGATGAACTTGGACTTAGTTCATTGCCGGTAGATGAAAAGAAAAAGATGCTGGCTCACATTCTGGAAACATTAGAGATGAGAGTTGGGACGACTCTCGCTAGTCGAATGACAGATGAACAGTTAGATGAATTTGAACGATTAATGCCAACCGAGCATGATAACCCTGCTACAATCCAAGAAAAAGAACAGGCGGCTTTAAAATGGCTGGAAGGAAATTTCCCAACCTATAAAGAAGTTGTTGCCGATGAACTTAAAAAATTAATGGCTGAAGTAAAACAAGTTGCCCCACAAATCCTAGCCGACACCGCTCAAACCAACAATCAAACCACAGCTTATTAATTTGTTAATTTATTGCCATACCCAGCCAAAAAAGCTTCAGCTGACATTACTGGTTTGCCAGCCGGTTTGAGCTTAGTAATTTCTAATGCCTGTTGACCACAGCAGACAATTAATCTTTTATGATCAATAATTAACTTACCTGGCTTCCCAGTTAGATCTATAACTCGACTAGCAGCAACAATCACATTAATCCGATTAAGACGGCAGTAACTTTTAGGCCATTCCAAATAAGCCCGAATTTCGCGTTCCAACTGAATCGCTGGTTTGGACCAATCAATTAAACCGTCTAACTTAGTTAATTTCCGGGAGTAGGTTGCCGGTATCAATTTATCCTGCGCCATTGGGATAATTTTTCCGGCGGCATAGCGGGGCAAAGTCATAACCAACATTCTATGACTCAGATTTATTAAAGATTGTGTAAGTTCTGGGGTAGTAACAGTTTTAGATAAACGATATTTTTTCTGGGCAAGTAATGGACCATTATCTATTCCGGCCTGGATGAGTATTAAACTTACACCTGTATATTTTTGACCACTTAAAATTGCAAAACTTATCGGGTCAGGTCCGCGCCATTGTGGGAGCAAAGAAAAATGACTATTAACGATACCTAACGGGAAGTAATTGATAACTCTTTCTGGCAGGATAATACCGTAGTCAATAATAAGTCCGAAGTCACTAGCAAATGGTCGGCTGGGATTAGTGAATAAGTCTTCGACAGCGGCCTTATCATTTAGTTCCAGAAGCTTTAGGCTGTGTTTTTTAGCCACCTCTGACACCGATTGATGATGGTTATAATGGGGTAAATTCGGTTTTGTAATAATCGCTTCAATCGAAAAATCTTTAATTAGCAACTTTAAAGCTGCCGCTGCAACCGGACCACTACCGAAAAATATAAAGGGGTTTGATAACTTTTTCATAGTCAACCTGTTCTAGCTTACCATCGTTCTTAAGGCGATAAAATCCAGTTACTTCATTTTGAATGCGGTCAACAAATGTTATGCCGTGCGTATGATCGATTTCATGTTGCAGAACACGCGCCAAAAACCCATCAACTTTCAGACGGAACTCTTTACCATTAACATCTTGAGCCTTAATCCTGATTTTATTGTAACGCGGAACTTTGCCATAAATATCCTGAACACTTAAACAACCTTCAAAATCTTTTTCAATCGCCCCTTCGTATTTAGTAATTATGGGATTAATAAACACACTAAATGTTTTATCGTCTTTATTCTCATAATTATTACGGACAACGATAATTCTTAGTGGTTTACCGAGTTGGATAGCAGCCAAAGCCACACCAACTTCGTGTGGCCGACTATTCTCCCAATCAGTCACAGCAGCTTCCATTTCAGCAATTGTGGCTTTGATAGCATCAGTAATTAACCCGACTTTTTGAGAGTGCTGATGTAATTGCTCGTCTGGTAATAGCAGAATATTATCTTTTGGACTGGACATTAGAGTTAGTATATACGTTGTTTATTCTATTGAGAATGATTTTAAAGAAGATTTATCGGATCAATATCGTATGTCCATCCGTTTGGCAGTAATTTGATGACCTTTATAAGCTCACTACGTTGTTTGGCTTTAATTATCAATTGCCACTCATATAACTTAGCCGTTTTTTCATGAAAAGCTGGCGCTGGACCATTTATCTGAATTTTTAAAGCCTGCTCTTTTAACTGCTTTGCTAAATTAGTAGCCGCAGTTTGAGCAGATTGTCGACTGTGCCGTTTGCATGCAAGTTTTAGCAAGTAGCAATATGGCGGGAATGTAAAACGCTGCCGTTCTGCCAGCTCGGTTTTATAAAAATCATCCCACTGGTTGTTAATCGCTGCTTTTAAGACAGGATTTGTTGGTAGATAAGTTTGAATAACTGCTTGACCGCGTCGATAACCGCGACCAATCCGACCAATAACCTGACTAATTAATTGATAGAGCCTTTCCTGAGATGTGTAATCTGGCGTATAAAGGCTGGTATCGGCAATAATCACGCCAACTACGGCTAATTTTGGTAAATCTAGTCCCTTGGCAAGAGTTTGGGTGCCGACAATAATATCTACACCTCCTCGGAATACTTTTATATATTGTTGTTCAAACCGGTCAGCCTTAAGATTATCGTTATCAAATCGTTGCACTCGGGCCTTGGGGAATAAACGTTCAACTTCACTAACAATTGCTTTAGTGCCAATACTCTTGAAGATAATATCGGTTTTTTTACAAATTGGACAACTGGAAATAGACGACATTTTATAACTGCAACTATGACAACGAAAACTATGGCTGTCGCCATGATAAACCAGCGCTACATCGCAATTAGGGCATAACGCTTGCCAACCGCAATTTTGACAAATTATAGATCGAGCCGTACCGCGCCGATTGAGAAACAACAATATTTGTTCCTGTTTAGCTAGCGCATCGTTCATAACGGTTAATAATTTGTCTGATATAAAAGACGAACGCGTAAATTCTGAAGGATCCTTTAAATCAATTACGGAGATATTAATTTGTCTGGTTCCCACGGCCGATTGTTGCATTCTGAGAATTTGAGACTTTTTTTGCTGAGCGATGAAGTAATCAACTATGGAAGGTGTAGCTGAGCCAAGTAATAAAATTGCGTTATGCAACTGAGCTAATTTACTGGCAACTCTAACAGTCTGGTAGGCTGGACTTTGTTCTTGTTTATAGGCTGGTTCGTGAGCTTCATCGATAATAATTGCCCCGATATTTTTAACAGGATAAAAAATTGCTGAACGCGCACCGATAATTATCAGCGGATTTAAACTTGTCAAAGTTCTTAACCAAGAATCGCGCTTCGCTTTTGGTGTTAATCGAGAATGTACTAGGATAACTTGGGATTTAAATGTATTGATAAAATTTTTACTCAACTGTGAAGTAAGACTTATCTCCGGAGTCAATATAATTACTGATTTGCCAGCCTGGATACAGTTGCGACTTAATTCTTGGTAAATCCGAGTTTTACCACTGCCGGTTTCACCATGTAGAATATATGATCCTTGTCGTAAAGCCCGTATGACAATTTTTTGCTCTTTATTTAGTGGTGGCAATTTAAATTTAGCTGAATTTATTTTTTCTGGATGGTAATCAGGTATTTCAGTCACATCTTTTAAATGCAATGTTTTAGGTAAGAATAATTGTACAATTGTACCCAATGGGGCAGGATAGTACTCATTTAGCCAATAAATTGTTGTTAATATTTCAGCAGGTAGTACTGGGATTGGGTAAATTTCAGTAATATTCTTTGTCACAAAACCTGGTTTATCAACTTTTTTTTCGACAATTCCGAGAACCATTCGGTTACGCATTGGAACATTAACTACGGCACCAACTGGTAATCTATAATCTGAACTGTAAGTCAATCCAGTTTGGCCATGGTACTGCGTCGTAGCTACTAATATTGAATAGTAATATGTCATCGTACTTATATTTTCAAACAAAATAGCTTGAAATGCCAATCGGATACCATTATACTGGGTCTTAATGTTATTACGTTGTCCTAATAACAATAGCTTATGTTAGATGTATTCATTACTTCAAGAGTTAGACGGAAAATCATAGTTATCTATGCTAAATATCCGGATTTTAAAACCCATGTCAGGGGGTTAGCTAAGCTAATTAAAGAGGATGCCGGGAATATTCAACGCGAATTAAAGCGACTTGAGAAGGTAGGTTTTCTAATTTCCGAGAAACAAGCAAATACCAAAGTATACTTTACCAACAAACAATTTCCAATTTTTAAAGAACTTCAGAGCATTGTGTTAAAGTCACAACGGAGCGCTCAAAAAAACCAGAATCGTATATAGTCACAAGAATAAATACTACTTGCTAAGTGAGCATGCATTTTTTACAATAGTAATAGCTATGATTCAAGTTACAAGAAAAGATCCTAAGGAACCAATGGAAAATTTACTCCGGCGGTTTAATCGTAAAGTTCAACAATCGGGCTTGCTAGCAATTGCTAAGCAAGGCCAATATTTTGCCAAACCAATCAGTAAATCGGAACGACGCACGAAAGCTATTATTCGCCAAGAACGAAAAGCCATTAAACTACAGAAGATTAAACTGGGCCAACGGTGAATTATGTCGCTGAAAGATTCAATCGAAAGGGATCTAAAAGCGGCGTTGTTAAGTAAGGAATTACTAAAAGTCGATACCCTGAGAAGCCTGAAAAACGTTTTGCTTTATGCTGAGGTTGGGCAGGGACAGGAACGAAAAACTTTATCTGAAGCCGACGAAATCATTATTTTAACCAAAGAAGCTAAAAAACGTCAGGAAAGCGCTGATTTATATCAACAAGCCAATGAGTTGATTCGAGCTAAAAAAGAATTAGACGAGAAAAAAATAATTGAGCAATATTTACCAAAAATGATATCCGAAGCAGAGATCATACAGCTACTTGACCGAGCCCTGGAGCGTTTTAAAAATGAACAAACGCCGAGCCTTGGGCAATTAATAGCCTATGTCCGACAATCGACCGATGGTATTGTCGACGGGGCGACAGTTGCCCGGCTGGCTAAAGTGAAGTTACAACCATGATTGTCTTAATGGGCGCTACTGGTAGCGGGAAAAGCTTACAGAGTAAATTATTAGCTGATGAACATGGGTATACCTGGATATCTACCGGTAGAATTTTAAGATCACTAATGACTAGTACTAGCCGTCAGGAAATGCAAGCTGGTGAATTGGTTGATGACCAGGAAATGATAAAAATAATGGCTAAAACATTGGGAACGATTAAACCAAATCAGCAAGTGGTACTAGACGGGTTTCCACGAACCATGGCTCAAGCGGATTGGCTGATTAAGCGAGCCAAAGCCGGCGATTTTAAGCTTTCAATTATTTTTAATTTTAACATTCCCCAAGCTGTTATCCGGGACCGATTAATCAATCGGGGTAGATTTGACGATACTGAGACAGCGATTAAACAACGCTTTAAAGAATACGAAGCCGTCACACTGCCAATTATCAAACGTTTACAGGGCGAAGGGTACCAAATTGTGGATATTGATGCGGCGGCCAATCCTAGGACCGTACACGAAAATATTGTTAAAGCAATCAATAAAGTATAAGTGTAATTTAATAATGTCAAAACATCTTACTAAAACTCCGTCTGAAATACATGCGATGCGTGAAAGCGGCCGCATGCTCGCTACGGTACTCCAATTTTTAAAGGTCAGAACAATTCCTGGCATGTCGACTAAAGATTTAGCAGCCTTTGCCGATAAAGAACTTAAAAAACTAGGCGGCGCAGCAACATTTTTAGGTTACTATGGTTTCCCTGACATAATTTGTATCTCAATAAATGATGAGGTTGTCCATGGTATACCACGGGCTGATAAAATTATTGCTGAAGGGGATATTATTAGTCTCGACTTTGGCGTTACCTATCGGGGAATGATTACCGACGGCGCAATTAGTTACACAATTGGTAAGGCCAAAAAGGAACACCAGCAATTAGTGTCAGATACAGAAGAAGCTTTATCTGCCGGGCTAGCAGTTATACATAGTGGGATTAGAACTGGTGATATTGGGTCTGCTGTCGAAGCAGTGTTAAACAAACATCATTACGGTGTTGTAAGAGACTTAGTTGGTCACGGGGTTGGCTATAAACTACATGAAGACCCAAGCATACCTAATTATGGCCGCCCGGGGAGTGGAGTTAGTTTGACAAAAAACATGACGATAGCCGTAGAGCCAATGGCGACACTAGGTACTTACAAAGTTTATGCTGCCGCCGACGGGTGGACGGTTTTAACTCAAGATGGATCATGGGCTGCCCATTTTGAACACTCGGTTTTAATCACTGATAAAAGCTACGAAATCCTGACTACCCTATAAATTTAATTATTATTTGGCGACAATGACTTGCCGTTCATAGAGGATAAGCGTTATACTGACGGCATGCACGACCAATCTATACCACATTATGTGGGAATTGATATTGGCACCAGTACAGTTAGATGTATCATCGGCGTGCTTGATCCCCACGATACATCCAGGTTCTCGATTATCGGTTATGGCGCGGCCCCGAATGTCGGTATGCGGAGAGGTGTGGTGGTCTATGCTGATGATGTATCGGAAGCAATTATTCAGGCTATTACTGAAGCCGAACGACTAGCCGGAGTACGAATTCACCAAGCAACTGTTAATATTAACGGTTCGCATATCAGTGGCATGAATTCTAAAGGTGTAATTGCAATTAGCACGGCCAATCGTGAAATTACAACTGAAGATCGATTGAGAGTTGAAGAAGCAGCAACAATTGTCCAGTTACCTCCGAACCGGGAAATTGTCCAAGTATTTGCGAAAAATTACCGCTTAGATGGCCAGGATAATATAAAGGACCCAGTTGGCATGCGAGGTGTTCGATTAGAGGTTGAGACGCATATTGTAACAGCCGCTTCACCTAGCTTAAGAAATCTAGATACTGCACTCCAAAAAGCTGAGGTAATTCCGAATCGGCATACTTTATCTGGATTGGCGGCAGTGGAAACCGTATTGAATCGCCAACAAAAGGAATCGGGTACCATTTTACTCGATATCGGCGCGGGGACTACTAATATTGTAGTAATTGAAGATGGCGAAATTCAACACGTGGCAGTTATCCCGATGGGCGGTATTCACATTACTAATGATTTAGCGATTGGATTAAAAGTCGACTTGGATATAGCGGAACTGGTAAAAATTAATCATGCGCACATTGGCGCCGAACCTAAGAAAGATAAAATTTCAGTAGATTATAATAAAAAAACCTACCATTTTAATGCCTCGGATGTCGTTATGATAAGCGAAGCCCGGGTGGAAGAACTACTAGATTACGTAGCTAAAGAATTACATCGAATACAGCGTTGGCGGAAATTACCAGGTGGAGTAGTCCTAGTTGGTGGGTCGGCTAAATTGCCGGGACTACCGGATTTTGTCAGTGATAAATTGGAATTAGCAGCTCGTGTTGGCGAACCCCAAATGATGACTGGTTTAATTGAAAAAGTAACTGACCCGGCAGCTTTTACGGCAGTTGGGTTAGCGCTGCTAGACATGCTATTACTGCCTATCGAAGATAACAACAGGCACTCAGTGAAGAATATGAACACTAAAATATTCACTTCGTTATCGGATTTGTGGCGATCATTTCGACGCTAAAATAAAACTGAACCATTTAATTTATTGTTATACCCATAGTGGATAAATAATTAACTATAATTGAATAAATGAATTGTTGAACTGGTTTCCGGTATAAGGTATACTCGCCTATATAACTAAATATGAGAGAGAGTTATGCCACAAGTAACGCCGCCAATTGAAACTTTTGCAAGAATTAAGGTTGTAGGTGTAGGTGGCGCTGGTGGAGCCGCCATTAATCGAATGGTGGATGCTGGCGTTGAGGGCGTTGAATTTATAGCAGTTAATGCCGACGCTCAAGCTATTCACAATTCTAAAGCTCAAGTCAAACTACATATTGGTAAAGACACCACTAACGGCTTAGGCGCTGGAGCCGATCCAGTTATTGGCCAACGAGCTGCTGAAGAGTCTAAGGATGATATTGTTAAAGCCCTAGAAGGTGCCGATATGGTTTTTGTGACTTTAGGAGCTGGTGGTGGTACTGGTAGTGGCGCCGGCCCGATAGTGGCCCAACTGGCCAAGGATTTGGGTATTTTAGTGGTTGGTTTTGCAACTAAACCGTTCGCCTTTGAAGGTGAAAAACGTCGTCGAAACGCTGAAACAGCTATCAATAGTTTACGAAAATCAGTCGATACCCTAATTGTTGTGCCTAATGATCGGCTACTCCAAACTATTGACCGACAGACCCCGTTGCTTGAAGCATTCAAAGTTGCTGATGATGTATTACGACAAGGCGTGCAGGGCATATCTGATCTAATAACTGTGCACGGTTTGATTAATTTGGATTTTGCCGATGTTAAAACAGTTATGAGTAATGCTGGCTCAGCGTTAATGGGTATCGGTCGAGCAAGTGGTGAAAATCGCGCCATACAAGCTGCGCAGCAGGCAATTGAATCGCCATTACTTGAAATATCAATTGATGGTGCCAGAGGAATTCTGTTTAACGTTATTGGTGGTAATGATCTAACAATGCATGAAATTAACACTGCAGCTGAAGCAATTACATCGGCCGCCGACCCGGAAGCAAACATTATTTTCGGAGCTACAATAAATCCAGATCTTGACGGTGAAATTATTATCACGGTTGTCGCTACCGGATTTGATGATTCATATTTTACGAATCGTAAAATAACTACCGGTATACCGAGTGGTTCCACTAAAGCGCTGACCGATAAAGAATCAGATAAAAAATCCGTGACTAATAAATCAGAAGACAGTGTTATGGGAAACTTAGACATGGATTTAGATGATACTGATTCCGAAAACGACTTTCATAATGAAGATGATGGTCCCAATATGTGGACAATGGATGATAAAGAAGAAAACGACACCGAGACTGATAAATCAGACCAGGAAGAACCGAAAGAAGAAAATTTAGATACCCCTAGAGTTATTAATGGTGCCTTAGAAGACGAGAACGAAGATGAAGTTGAGAAACAACCATCATTTTTACGACGACTTAAAAATCGCCGTAAAAATAGTTCAGACAATGAGAATCAAGAACATTGAAATTAATTGCTGTCGTTAAAATTACTTTGTTAATATTATTGCCAAACACTATTTATAGAGTTACCATAAATAGTATAGGCACTATATATAGGATATTAGCTATAAGTGCCGGCACATTTAGATTGAATAAAGGAGGTGTGCATTATGAAGTGCAACCAATGCCAACAAGCTGATACTAAAGTTATTGAATCACGCGATGTTGCTGAAGGAGAATCTGTCAGACGCCGCCGGGTTTGTATGAATTGTCACTATCGTTTTACAACGTATGAACGCATTGAACGACCACAGCTGATTGTAATTAAGAATAGTGGTAAGCGCGAATTATTCCATCGAGAAAAATTGTTGTCAGGACTGTTTAGGGCTTGCGAGAAAACTTCTGTCACTAGTCTGCAGCTTGAGTATCTGGTGAATGACGTTGAAAATGAGCTACAAGCCTATGGTGAGACAGAAATTCACTCAGCGGTTATAGGTGATCTGGTAATGGGTCGTCTAGCGCATATCAATGAAGTAGCTTATGTACGATTTGCTAGTGTCTATCGTCGTTTTAAAGATATCGATGGGTTTGAAAGGGAACTTGTAGATATTAAAAAACGCCGGACACACGATTCGTTAAAAACTACAGTTAAAGCTTAAGAAATTTATTAGTCGGCTTGAATAAATAAAATATATAAGTTATAACCTATTATTAGCGAGTAGAGACGCTCGGGTGGGTTAAGGTTTCTGGGACTTTATCACACCAGAACACTATAAATAAAAATTTAATAATATAACAATAAGTGGGGGAATTATGGGACAAACAACCGATTTACGGGTTGGGAGGTTATTTACTCAACCAAAAAAGAAGGCGTATGATCAGTTAAATTGGGTATTGAGTGATGCAATTATTATAAATCCGCAAAGTCAAACACCGGTTTTTGAACAAAAAGACGTTGAATTCCCCGAAGGCTGGTCGCTTAATGCCATAAATATAGTGGCCCAAAAATATTTTACAGGCACACCAGGTACGTCAGCCCGAGAAAGATCATTAAAACAACTTATTGATAGGGTAGTTGATACTATAACTCGTGAGGGCCTGCAGAATGGTTATTTTGAAACCAATACTGAGGCTGAAGATTTCTGCGAAGAACTAAAATATATTTTAGCCACACAACGGGCGTCGTTTAATTCACCGGTATGGTTTAACATAGGCGCTAATGAACGTTTACAACAAGCCAGTGCGTGTTTTATTTTAGGCATTGAAGACACCATGCCGTCGATATTGAATTGGTATGTTGAAGAGGGAATGATTTTTAAGGGCGGTTCCGGATCGGGTATAAATCTTAGTCCTATCAGATCGTCGATTGAACCACTGGGCAAAAGTGCCGGTACAGCATCTGGGCCATTAAGTTTTATGCGTGGCGCTGACTCATCGGCTGGAGCAATTAAAAGCGGCGGCAAAACTCGCCGGGCCGCCAAAATGGTTATTTTGAACGTTGATCACCCAGATATTGAGTCGTTTATTTGGAGTAAGGCCATCGAAGAACGCAAAGCTAGAGTACTCCAAGAAGCCGGTTTTGATATGAGCCTTGATGGTAAAGATGCTTTTTCAGTTCAATATCAGAACGCCAATATCTCGGTTAGGGTAACGGATGAATTTATGGAAGCCGTTGAGAACGATGAAGATTGGGAACTAAAAGCGGTTAAGACCGGAAAAACAGTTAATAAACTGAAAGCTCGATATCTTTACCGACAGTTTGCTGAAGCAGCGTGGGAATGTGCCGACCCAGGAATGCAATTTGACACAACCATTAATCGTTGGCACACGACACCGAATGCTGGTCGGATTGAGGCCAGTAATCCTTGTAGTGAATATATGCACCTAAATAATTCAGCTTGTAACCTTGCTAGTATTAATTTATTAAAGTACTTAAATGACGATGGTACATTTAATATCCCGGCGTTTGAACATACCATAGACGCTATATTTACAGCCCAGGAGATATTAGTTGGCTATAGTGAATATCCAACTGAAAAGATTACAAAAACCGCCCGAGCCTACCGAGAATTAGGCCTAGGCTATGCTAACCTAGGCGCATTATTAATGGCTCAAGGTTTGCCATATGATTCTGACGAGGGGCGAGCTCAAGCGGCAGCTATTACGGCGCTTATGACCGGTCGTGCCTACGCGGTAAGCGCAAAATTAGCCTGTAAGGTTGGACCATTTGCTGGTTATCATAAAGATAAAGAAGCAATGCAACGGGTCATAAAAATGCATCGGGCAGAAATCTCGCAAATTGATGCCAGTTTAGTCTCAGAAGAATTACTTAATGCTGCCGTGGCGGCTTGGGATGAGGCTGTTGAGCTTAGTACGCTATACGGAGTTAGAAACTCTCAGGCTAGTTTATTGGCACCTACCGGCACAATTGGACTGATGATGGATTGTGATACTACTGGCATTGAACCAGATCTAGGCTTGGTAAAAGTTAAAAAACTAGTTGGTGGTGGCACAATGAACATTGTCAATCAAACTGTCCCGCGTGCCCTTAAATCACTGGGTTATAGTAACTCTGAAATTAACGAAATAGTAAGCTATATTAACAAAGAAAAAACAATTATCGGCGCATCACATTTAAAGAAACAACATAAGAATGTTTTTGCTTGTTCAATGGGTGATAATGCCATTGAATACCAAGGTCACGTAAAAATGATGGCTGCGGTTCAACCATTTTTATCTGGTGCTATAAGTAAAACAGTCAATATGCCAGAAACAATAAGTGTCAAAGATATTGAGCAATTACATATTGATGCTTGGAAAATGGGATTAAAATCGATAGCCATTTATCGTGACAACTGTAAGGTAGGCCAACCATTAAGTATGGCTAAGAAGGATACTGATAGTTCTAAAATATCTGTTTCCCCAATGACCAATGACCGAATCGTTATAAAAGGGCCAATCCGGCGGTCACTACCCAAAATACGCAACTCTAAGACCATTTCGTTTAAAGTGGCCGGTAGCCATGGCTATATTACGGCTGGTGAATATGATGATGGTATGCCCGGTGAGATATTCATGCGAATTGCCAAACAAGGTTCAACACTAGCCGGTTTTATGGACGCCTTAGCTATTAGTGTTAGCCATGGCCTACAGTATGGTGTTCCTCTCAAGGATTATGTGCGATCATTTACAAGTATGGCTTTCGCACCTTCTGGTTTGACAGATGATCCAGAAATCAGAACCGCCTCGAGCATTGTTGACTACATCTTTCGTCGTTTAGCATTGAGTTATCTTTCATTTGATGATCGGTTAGAACTTGGACTAGCCTCGATTGATGACATTGCCAGTGATCAGATTATCCTACCAGATATGGATAAAACGATAGCCGAACAAGATAATACTGAACCGCAAATGATTGAAAGTGTTGAAGAGCTGCGAGAAGATTTAAAAGCTGACATCAAAGAATCAAAAACTTTTAGCAGCGACGTATCGCCGATTTGTTACAATTGCGGCAATCAAACCCAAAGAGCCGGTAATTGTTTTGTTTGTACTAGTTGTGGCTCAACGACCGGTTGTTCATAAACCAAACTAGAGCAAAGTATTAATAAAAACCAATTTACAATGATGTATATAATATTGGTAGACCATGAAGTTAATAATTCTCTATCGGCCAAACTCTGAACATGCGACGCTAGTCGAGTCATTTAGTGAAAGAATACTAAATGCTTTACCTAATGCTTCGATTGAAAATATTGACGTTGACAGCCCAGAAGGGATCGCCAAACTTGAAGTTTATGGCATTATGCAGTTCCCAGCAGTGTTAATCGTTGCCGATAATGGATCATTAGTTGATATTTGGCTTGGCGACGCCTTACCGAGTGTTGATCAAGTGGTTGATAGCTTAAAGCGATAATAGGATTGTTGTAGCCTCCAAAATGCTTTATAGTTATATCTTGTAGCAACTTAAGAAATGTATTTTATCTTGATGAAAAGATAAATTAGCGGTGATCAGCCGTGAAGCAGCGAGAAGAAAAGTTTATTCTAAACTTAGTAGAACTCGACGGGAGTCCGTATAACGTTGAAAATAAGAGCTTATTGAGATCATCTCAAAAGAAGTTGGATGGTACCGTCCTAAAAAGATAATAAAATAGGATTCCAACAGATAAAAGAGATGATTTTTTATTTTTTCAATAAGGAGAATTATGAAATTCCAAAAAGGCAAACGGCGGCCCTTTAACCAGTATGAACCAGACCTTATTAATTATTGGCGCGAAAATAAAATATTTGAAAAATCAGTTGATCAAAGACCAGCTGATAATAGTTTTGTGTTTTATGATGGTCCACCGTTTATTACTGGAGTACCGCATTACGGAACATTGTTAAGCAGTATTGTTAAAGATGCCGTCCCGCGTTATTGGACAATGAAAGGGAAAAGAGTTGAAAGGGTCTGGGGTTGGGATTGCCACGGGCTGCCAGCTGAAGTATATACTGAGCAAAAATTAGGCATTAAAGATAAGCGTGATGTTTATAAGATTGGACTAGAAAAATATATTATTGCTTGTCGTGAAAATATGATCCAAACCGGTTCAGTCTGGGAGAAAACAGTTGATCAAATCGGTCGTTGGGTTAATTTTAAAGGCGCCTATAAGACAATGGACAGTAACTACATGGAATCGGTTTGGTGGGCGTTCAAAAAACTATATGACAACGGTAAAATTTACGAAGGAGAACGGGTATTACTTTATTGTACACGTGATGCCACACCGCTATCTAAAGCCGAAATTGCTCAAGATAACTCATATCAAGAAGTAACAGACCCATCAGTATATGTAAAATTTAAGTTAGTTGGTCGACCGAATACCTATCTGCTGGCTTGGACAACTACACCGTGGACGCTATTGGCAAATACCGCACTAGCGATTAATGAGACATTGGAATATGTTGAAGTTAAAGTTGGAGAGGAAGAATTTATTTTAGCAGCTGACTTAGTTGAAAAAGCCCTCACTGATAATAATAATGTAGTACCTTTTACTATAATAAAGAAATATAGTGGCAAAGAACTACTTAAATTACACTATGAGCCATTGTTTGAAAATCGTGGTAAAAATGCACACATAATATATAATGCCGACTATGTCAGTTTGGAAGAAGGTACTGGAATAGTTCATATAGCGCCAGCTTACGGTGAGGAAGATTACGAGTTAGCCAAAAAATTTGAAATACCAGTTGTGTCAGATGTTGATGACAATGGTTTTTATAATGAAGGCGAATGGAAAGGCCAAAATATCTGGGAAGTTAATAAGCTAATAGCCAAAACGCTATACGAACGTAATGTTGTTTGGAAGATTGATTATGTTCAACACAGCTATCCTCATTGTTATCGTTGCGGCACAAGGTTGATGTACCGAGCTCACCCCAGTTGGTTTGTAAATATCGATCAACAAAGAGAAATAATGTTGGAACAGAACAGTAAAATCAACTGGTTCCCACCTCACTTTAAAGAAGGCAGATTTACTAGAACATTACTAACTGCGCCTGATTGGAATATTTCCCGTGATCGTTTTTGGGCTACTCCAATACCTGTCTGGAAGGGAAAAGACAATAATGGTAAAGAAATCATTAAAGTTATCGGGAGTTATGATGAACTTGAGCAATTATCTGGTAAAAGATTAGAGGATTACCACCGGCCATGGATAGATGATGTTACTTTTGACATCGACGGAATTAAAATGCATCGGATAGATAAAGTTATGGACTGTTGGTTTGAATCAGGTTCTATGCCATTTGCTCAATTTCATTATCCATTTGAGAACCAACAGAAATTTGAAGAAAACTTTCCTGGTGATTTTATAGCCGAACATGTTGGTCAAATAAGAGGCTGGTTTTATTCGTTGCACGCAATATCGGTTGGACTTTTTGCCAAGCCGGCATTTTACAACGTTATAGTTACTGGAACGATAATGGGCAACGATGGCCGAAAAATGAGTAAGTCATTCGGAAACTTTACTGACCCAGAAAAATTAATTGGACTTTACGGGGGTGATTCGTTGCGATATTTACTACTATCTTCGCCAGTTATGAATGGTGAGGATTTTATAGTTCTTGATAAGGATGTCATTGATATCTCGAGACGGCTTAACATGATTTGGAACATGTATGATTTCTTTACGCTCTACGCGTCAGTTGATAACTGGGAAACGGACAAAATATTAATTGATCCCTATGATAGAGTAAACAACTTACTAGACAAATGGATTATCTCAAGATTACATCAACTGATTGTAGACGTTGATACTTCTATGCAGAAATATGACTTTCCGCAAGCTCTAAAGCCAATCATGTTATTTATTGATGATGCTTCAAATTGGTATGTCAGGCGTAGCCGAAAACGTTTTTGGAAGAGTACCAATGATGCTGATAAAAATGAAGCTTACCTGACGCTATATTACGTACTGGTACAATTAGCAACTGTAATAGCACCATTTACTCCATTTCTGGCAGATGAACTTTACCGTCTTCTAACTGGATTAGAATCAGTCCATTTGTGTGATTGGCCGCAAGCCGGGCACATTAATGACACGTTAATTAGTGAAATGAGCATTGCCCGGGAGTTAATCACCCAGGGTCTGGCTCAGAGAGCCAATAAACAAATAAAAGTTCGCCAACCACTGTCCGGTGCTATAGTTACCATTCCTTCCCAATTTGTTGAATTTAATGAAGATGAGCTGGAAACTGTAATAGCTGATGAACTTAACATTAAAAAAATAACCGCCAAAATAGGTAAAAATGCATCAATTTCAGTTGATACAAAGTTAACCGATGCTTTAATAAGCGAAGGGATAGCCAGAGAAATCATTAGACATGTTCAACAAACCCGCAAAGAGGCTGGATTTAATGTTGAAGACAGAATTACATTAATGGTTGATAGTCATGATGCTAAGATTAAAGATTCTTTGACAGAGTATAAAAACTTAATCATGCAGGAAACTCTGGCTTTAACAATGGGTAATGAAAAAACAGGTGTAATGTTCAGTAGGTCGGTTGAAATTTACGGAAAATTAACTACCATAAATTTGGCTAAGCAATAAGCCCAAAGCAGTAATAAGAAAAATTATCCTATCTGCTGATTTTAAATGCTAAATAATACTAATCAAATCCAACATAAAGTGTAATCTATGGTTGGTTTGTTTTACAGATACATTTCTATGTGGTACCATAACAGATGATTATACAATCTAGGGTTGATAACGGTAAAAATATATGAAAAAAGCTGTATTCGCAGTCGGCGGAAAACAATATTTAGTTATAGAAGGACAAGTTCTAGATGTAGAACTACTGAAAGACAAGAACACATCTGTTAGTTTTGATGCGTTATTGATAATTGATGGCGACAAGGTAACCATTGGGCGTCCTCTGGTTGACGGGGCTAAGATTGTTGCTGATATTGTGGATCCTGAAGTAAAAGCTGATAAAGTAGTAGCTATCAGATATAAAGCTAAAAAACGTGTTCACAAAGTCCGTAGCCATCGCCAACACCACACAGTATTGAAAATTACAAAAATCTTATAATTTTTAGCTACAGATTACTACAATTGTCTAGCAACCTTATTAAAATATAATTTATATCCAATGATGGTTTAAGGTATACAAGAAAGTTAGTCTGACAACCTGAAGCAATTTGTGACTAACGCTGTTTCGTAAACAAACTACCTAATACCTACTATCTGCTCTAGATGTTTATGATAAAATGTAGTTACTATGAGGCTTTGGCCGAATACAAATATTGTTAAACAGAAAATCTGGCAGCCAGCAGTGCGACGTTGGAGTAAATGGGGCGCCGTGTTGGTAATTGGTGCTTCACTGGTTGTAATAATTGGAGGTGGCGTAGTGTTAGCGCAACTGGGCGGCGCTGGTCACCAATCGTCATCCTCCGACATTGAGCTACAAAGGGGTCTGGTCGGCTGGTGGAAGCTGAACGGGAATGCTAAAGACTCTACACCTTACGCGGATAATGGTACGGTTTTTGGCTCAACCGTATCCCCCGATCAAGAAAATAATGCTGGGCAAGCATACTGTTTTAATGGTACTGCTAGTGATTATGTCAATATTAACGATTCTTCAGCACTAGATCCTACTCAGGCGATGTCGATAAGTGTTTGGTTTATGGCTAACGGTACCGGTACTTTGAACGGAAGCATTGTGTATAACAAAGAAAATCAGTACGAATTATCGGCCGGAGGAGGTTACGTAACTTATGCATGGGAGCCTAACTGGGCTTGGATGGGGGGGACTACCTTTCCGATAACAGTCGGAACTTGGTATTTAGCAACTGTTGTCTATAATGGCAGTTACCAGTATCTGTATGATAATGGTCAGCTAGTGTACTCGGTCTCGCTTACAGGTTCAATCGCAACCAATACGAATCGACTTGCTTTTGCTACTCGTGGCACATCCGGTGGGGGCCAAAGCCCTTTTGGTGGATGCATGAATAATGTCCGAATATACAACCGAGCTCTCAGCTCGGCCGAAGTTAATGCTCTCTACAATGAATATAGCCCTAGCCTCAACACAAATTCTGGCGAAAACGGACTAATCGGCTGGTGGAAGATGCAGGGCAACGCTGAGGACAGCACGCCATATAGTAATAACGGTACCGTCAATGGCGCTACCCTAACTACAGACCGCGAAGGCGCCGCCAACAGCGCCTACAGCTTTAATGGCGGATCAGGCAACAATATTACCGTAGCTTCTACGTTTGGTTTAGGAACAGCTAATCTCACAATTTCCTGTTGGGTATATGTTCCTAGTACGTCTGATCATGGTGCGTTTGTAAAAATAGGTAATAACCAGTCAGCTAGCAATAATGGCTACGCAATTGGCATCGGCTCCGGCACATATGATACCAATGGCGATACGTTTCTCCTACTGTACGAAGGTGTGCGCTGGATCAGCACCAGTACCGCTATTCCTGTCGGTTGGCATTTATTTACTATGACTGTCAACGGCAGCGGTGTACCGTCCGCCTACATGGATGGCAGTTTGCTTGGATCCTATTCTGGCACCTCGCCGTCTGCCCCCACGTCTTCACAAACCGATATTGGTGGCTATACATCTAGCTCACCCTCAAATCGCTATTTTAACGGCTTAATTAGTGACGTTCGCGTTTATAATCGTGCACTATCGGCAACTGAAGTGAGTAATCTTTACAATAGCTATAATGCCCAGGTAGAATTGGGAGGTTCCGGTACCAGCGGCAGCGTCAGCCTAGGCAAGGGACTAGTGGGGTACTGGCCACTTACCGGTAATGCAAAAGACGCTACACCTTATGCCGACAACGGCACTGTAAACGGCACCACGCTTACCACCGATCGTGAAGGTCGAGCTAATAGTGCGTATAGTTTTAATGGATCAAGTAACTATATTGATATTCCCATCTCTCTATCTCCTACAGCTATGACGGTATCGTTGTGGTTTAACGCCACATCACTAACCAGTGGTAATTCCAGGCTGATCGCTAACAGCCATACAGATGCTGATGATCATGGGTTCCAACTCGAATTTAATAGTGGTGGAGGATCAGGTTTTTTTGATGTTGGCAACGGTTCGGCGGAAGGGCGGGCAACTTGGAGTGGCTCACTATCTACGGGAACATGGTATAACTATGTTGGAATATATACTGGTAGCGCAGTCTATGCTTATATTAATAGAGTGCAAGTAGCCTATACCGCATTTTCTGGCGGCGCCATAGCATCAAGTAGTTATGATGTAAATATTGGCCGCAACCCGGCTTATGCAGGAGATTATTTCGATGGCACAATAAGTGATGTGCGGGTTTACAACCGGGCGCTAAATGTTTCTGAAGTTGTAGCTTTGTATAATCAATACGACTGAACCTAGCCGGTAGTTGATATGGATTATCTGTTAGCTGATAGAAAAGAAACGACTTAGATAAAATATTATCTAATGAGTCTTACATTGGTTATACAACATTGGTGTTGATATCGAAGTGTAATTTTGAACTCTACTAAATAAATATAGAAAAACTGTTTTTAAATGAAATGCTTGTGGATAAAGTTTATTAAATGTATACATAAATTTTTTATTTGCGTAATAAAAACAACACAATTTTATTTTATAAAAATAGATATATATAACACAAATCTAGCATTGTATCTGTAGATGTAAATATTTAGTAGTAATTATCACAATAATATTAGAAAATTCATGTGATTATAGTATATGAATCATGAAATAAAAACTTATTCTTTTTACTCTTGTCAACTCTGTTAGCATAAAGGATAATATAGCTCAGGTTTACAAAATAGTCTGAAATTAAGGCTAAAAACCAAAACAAAACAAAAATTAATGCCTAAAAATACACCGTTAAAACGAGTACTGTTAAAATACGTGGTAAAACCATTGTTTTTTGTTTTTTTAGGAATGCTTTTCTTTGTTTCAACCAATAACTTCCAACCAATTACTCTTGTAAATGCCACGCCTCCCAACACAACTTTAAACTTTCAAGCCAGATTAATGAGTATTGCTGGGGCAATTGTTCCAGATGGTAATTATAATGTTGAGTTTAAAATTTACAACTCGGCTTCTAGTAGTGGATCGACTCAAGGTACTTGTACTGGCGACTCAAGTTGTTTATGGGTTGAAACACGTACCGGAGGTAACGTTGTAAGGGTGTATAACGGATATTTATCAGTAAGTTTAGGGAGCGTAAATACTGCGCTTTATAGCCTAAACTGGAATCAAGCTTTATGGTTAGGAGTCAATATTGGAGGTACTGGAACGCCGAGCTGGGACGGAGAAATGACGCCAAGAATTCAATTGACTACTTCGCCATATGCATTCACAGCAGCGCAATTATCCACTCTAAATGGTGCCAATAGCGCCGTTTTACAATTTACGGCGCCAAGTGGTACAGATGTCATTACTTTACCAGATGCATCCGGTTATGTTTGTTTGCAAAACTCTAGTGCGTGTGGGTTTATTCAAAATCAAAATTCTTCAGTTCAAACAGCAAATTTTAGAATAAATGGTACTGGCCAAGCAGCAACTTTTGATGCTGCTTCATCATCCACCACCTTAAACATTGCAAACACTACAGCTAACGGAGTACTAATTGGTGGTGCTAATATTACAGCTGGTATTACCATTACAACTGCTCAAAACTTTACTCTAAACGGTGCGACTAACTCTAACTACACCATTGGGGCGGCCACGACGACTGGTACGATTGCCATTGGCGGCACTGCCCAAACCGGTACCTTAACCGTTGGCAACAGTTCTGGTACTAATACTGAGAACATCGGTACTGGTACTGGTGCAACTACGCTTAACCTAGGTACTGGTACAGCGGCTAATACTATTACGATTGGTTCTAATAGCTCGACATCAACTACTACAATCAATGGTGGCGTTAACAATACAACTCCCACTGTTTATCTAGCCGCCGGGGCTACCGGCTATATCGGCATTGGTAGTACTGGTGCTGTCAATGACGTTAATATAGGGTCTGTAAACTCAGCAGCTTATGCCGATACGGTAGCTATTAATACATCCAGTGGGGCGATAGAAACTACCAATATTGGTTCAACTAACAGTACATCTGCTACAACTATCAATGGTGGTACTGGTACAGCTGTATCGTTAATCGGTGGGGCTTCTGGAACAATAGTCATTGGTAGCACGACAAATGCTAATACAGTTAACATTGGCTCGGTTAGCTCAAATGCTAATAATGATACTGTTAATATTGGTACTTCTACATCTACTTCTGTTTATCAGACTACTAATATCGGTGCGGCTATTAATGCAGCAACTACTACTAATATCTATGGTGGGGTTAATGGTGCTACCGGAACTTTGAACTTATCGGATTATGCGGCTGGGTATATAAACATAGGTAATCTGACATCCGCTAACAACATAAATATCGGTACGGGCACCGGGAACAGTGCTATTCAGATAGGCAGTATTACGGCTACGACTGGTGCTCAGACCATTGCTATAGGCAACAATGCTTTAGGAGCAGTAGTTAATACTACTATTGGCAACACTGTAGCTGGTACACTTACTCTTCAAAACTCCTCAACAGTCAGTATTAACGCGCCTACTGAACAGTTTACAGCTCTGTCAACAGGTGGCACTCGTACTCTAAATGTGGCTACTCAAAGCTCTAATGTTGCCGGTAACAACTTAGCTATTGCGGCTGGGGCAGCCGGTAGTGGTTCGTCACCGTATAGTGGCGGTAACTTAACACTTACCGGTGGTGCTGCTGCAGGTACTGGTAATGCCAACGGTGGTAGTGTTGTCCTTCAGGGTGGGGCAGGTACTGGTTCTTCCGGAGCTCAGGGACTAGTCACTACTGCCGCTACGGCCTTTACTACCGGAACTTTCTCCACTGCTACCAGTGCTACCATAAACCCTCAAAGCGTCGTAGACAATAACAGTACTATCCAGGTTACTACTACAGCTACCGGCTTAACTGTAACCGTACCTAGCCCAACAATTACTACCGCTGGCCGGATTCTCTATATAACTAACATAGGCAGTAATTCCTTTACTCTAACTGCTACCGGTCTAACCAGTAGCATCATAAGCATTGGTGCCACAGCCACTTTACTATGGAATGGTACTCAGTGGACTAGTGCTGCCTATGGTGCTTCAGGGGGTAGCGGCAACTACATCCAAAATCAGAACTCTGCTGCCCAAACTGCTAACTTTTGGATAAGTGGTACCGGTATTGCCACAAGCCTTGATGCTGCTGCAACCACTAACTCTACTACTACACTCCAAGTACAAAATTCTTCAGGTGTTGATGCTCTAGCTGTCGATACTACCAACCAACGTGTAGATATAGGCTTTAGCTCAGGCAGTACGCCACTTGGTACACCATCCGGCCAACTCTATGTCAGCGGTACCATACCGGTATATGTTGGCAAAAACAGTGATAGTCACTTAAGTACTCCAGCTTCGGTCTTTGTCTCTGGCAATTACGCTTATGTAGTTAACAATACTAACCCTGGTAAGCTGGTTGTTTACAACATCAGCTCCGGCACGCCGGTCTACGTCAGCCAGAACAGTGACAGCTATTTAAACGATCCTTTCTATCTCTACGTCTCCGGCAACTACGCCTATGTGGTCAGCTATGGCAACAGCAAACTGGTTGTTTACAATATCAGCTCTGGCACGCCGATCTTCGTCGGCCAGAACAGCGACAGTAATCTAAGCGGTCCACTCTCCATCTACGTCTCCGGCAACTACGCCTATGTGGCTAGCTTTACAAATAGTAAACTGGTAGTTTATAACATTAGCTCCGGCACGCCGGTGTATGTCGGCGAAAACAGTGATAGCTTTCTATCTAATCCCATTTCCGTTTATGTCTCCGGCAACTACGCCTACGTAGTCAGTCAGAACTCAAGCAAACTAGTTGTCTATAACATCAGCTCCGGCACACCGGTCTTCGTCGGCCAGAACAGCGACAGCTATCTAAGTGGTCCTAACCCTGTTTATGTCTCTGGCAACTACGCCTATGTGGTTAGCCAAAGTAATAACAAACTAGTAGTCTATAATATCAGTTCCGGCACACCGGTCTACGTCGGTGAGAACATCGACAGCAACCTTAATTTACCCACTTCTGTCTACGTTGCAGGCAACTATGCTTATGTCGTCAACTATAATAGCAGTAACCTGGTCGTTTACAATATCAGCTCCGGCACACCGGTCTATGTTGGAGTCAACAGTGATAGCAGCAACATAAGCGGTCCTTACTCCGTATTTGTCTCCGGCAATTACGCTTATGTGGCCAGCTATTCAAATAATAAACTGGTAGTCTACAACATTGGCGGTACCTACAGCCAGTCAATCCAGGTAGGCAGTACAACCACTAACAGCCTGCAAGTAGTTGGTGACAGTATTTTCTCAGGTGATACTAATATTCTAGGCGGTTTAAATGTTAGTGGTAATCAAGGTCTTGATGTTTCCGGGGCTTCTTCTGTCGGCAGTCTGAGCATCAGCGGGCTGGCTACACCGGCTGCTCCTACCGAAACAGTAACTTGTAGCGGTACCTGCACTACGTCATATAGTTATGCTGTATCAGCTATCAACGCCAGCGGTGTAACCGCGGCTTCTGTCAGCACTTCTACCGGGGCAACGGCTAATGCCTCACTGAACACGACGACTGAATACAATGAAACCAGCTGGTCTGCTGTAGCCGGGGGCACCGGTTACAACATCTACCGGACTTTGGGTGGTGCTGCCCAGGGACTAATTGGTACAGTTCCGGCTTCCAGTATTACCGCCCCAACTCCCAGTTCAGGCAGTGAAAGTAGTACTACTCTTACCCTAAACTACTCCACGCCACCGCCATTCGTAGTCGGGCAGGCTATTACTCTGGCTGGCTTTACTATGAACACCGGTTCGGTAAATGGTACCTGGCCAATCCTATCCGTAACTTCCAGCGCCATTACTATCAATATATTAGGTGGAGTAACCTCTACTATTAGCACTATGGGTACCGCCACTGGCACACTGGGTTTCTATGATACTGCCCAGACTGCCGGACTAGCGGCACCGACCACAACTACCGCCGGGAATTTAACCGTCAGCAGTGCCGGTACTGTCGATATAGGCACTAACGGTACGCCTAGTGGCCAGCTCTATGTAAGTGGTACCATACCAGTCTACGTCGGCCAGAACAGCGATAGCTATTTAAGTTCTCCATGGTCTGTCTATGTCTCCGGCAACTACGTATACATAGCCAGTAAAGGCAACAACAAACTGGTAGTCTATAACATCAGCTCCGGTACGCCGGTCTACGTCGGTGAAAACAGCGACAGTAATTTAAGTGGTCCTATTTCCGTCTACGTAGCCGGCAACTATGCTTACGTGGCCAGCTTTAGCAGCGGAAAACTAGCAGTCTATAACATCAGCTCCGGCACACCGGTCTACGTCGGCCAGAACAGCGACAGTTATTTAAGCAGTCCTTACTCCGTCTACGTCTCTGGTAATTACGCCTACGTGGCCAGTGAAGGTAACAGCAAACTGGTAGTCTATAACATCAGCTCCGGTACGCCGGTCTACGTAGGAGTCAACAGCGACAGCAATTTAAGCAGTCCTTACTCCGTCTACGTCTCCGGTAATTACGCCTACGTGGCCAACTATGGCAACAACGAACTGGTAGTCTATAACATCAGCTCCGGTACGCCGGTCTACGTCGGCCAGAACAGCGACAACAATTTAGTCCTTCCTTACTCCGTCTACGTCTCCGGTAATTACGCCTACGTGGTCAGCACCGGCACCGGCACCAGTAAACTAGCAGTCTATAACATCAGCTCCGGCACGCCGGTCTACGTCGGCCAGAACAGCGACAGCAATTTAAATAATCCTTTCTCCGTCTACGTTTCCGGCAATTACGCCTACGTGGCTAGTGAAGGTAACAGCAAGCTGGTAGTCTATAACATCAGCTCCGGCACGCCGGTCTACGTCGGCCAGAACAGCGACAGTTATTTAAGCGGTCCTGTTTCCGTCTACGTCTCCGGCAACTACGCCTACGTGACCAGTAACACCAACAGCAAACTGATGGTCTATAACATTGGCGGTACCTTCAGCCAGAGCCTTCAAGCTGGCACTGCCTTGGTTGGCACATTACAGGTTATGGGTAATAGTATTCTATTAGGTGATTTATCTGTACAGGGAGGACTGACAGTCGGCACCAACGCTGAGATTAACAACAACCTGAGCGTTGGCGGCCAGCTGACAATTGCCAACAGTGCCTGGATAAATTCAATTAATTCTGCCGGCAGCGGCTTGATTAACGTTATGACCGTTAATAGCTATAACGAAATTCAGCTGGGCGCAGCGCTTAACGTTGACGGTGGTATTATCTTACCTACCGACGCCGGCCAGCTGACCTTCTCGGACTTGCCAATTGACAGTACGCCCAGTTCTGGCACCCCAGAGAGTTATACTTTCCGCGTAGGTGGCAGCAACGTCCTGACGGTTTATGCCCAAGCAAATGGCTCAGGTTATGCTCAAAACATGCGGGTGGCTATTGGTTCATCTATTGCACCGGCATATACCTTGGACGTAGGGGGTGATATTAACACCTCTGGTGTTTATCGGATTAACGGTACTCAAATTTGTAGTTCTAGTGGCTGTACACCAGGTAGTGGCTCAGGGAGCTATATCCAAAATCAGACTTCACTTCAGAGTGGCGCTAACTTTAACATTTCAGGCAATGGAGAAGCTGCAACTGTCACTGTTGGTTATTCCAGTGTCACGGGTGGAGTAGCGGCCTTTAATGGTAACGTTGCAATAGGAATGTCAACACCGACATACGCATTACAGGTACAAGGAACCACTAATAGCCAAACAGCATTGTTTTCTAACCCATCAGGCATGACTAGAGTAATCGCTAAGGCTGGTAGTGGAGATACAGGTGCCGGAACCTATGATTATATATTAGCGGTCCAAAACGCTTCTGGTAGCAATGTGTGGGGCGTTCGGGATGATGGACTAGAGTTTAGTCAAGGATTTTATGGTATGGATAATACTGTTGCAATTTTAGACCAAACGGTTGGCGGTACTGGATCCACTGGTCTATCTGTTAATTCCTATGGAGGAATATATTGGGGTGATACCTCTTCAAATTATTGGACTGGTATAGACACAAGCCTTTCCCGTTACGGGACTAGTACTTTAGCCGTGGGAACAGGTGCGCAGGGAAATTATAGTGGAACATTAATAGCAGGTAGCATCGGGATCGGCACAGCTAGTCCAAGTGCTTTACTTTCAGTTGGTTCTTCCAACCAATTTCAAGTCAGCTCTGCCGGGGCAGTTACCACTCAAACTACCACTAACTCCACTGCTGCACTCCAAGTACAAAATAGCAGCGGAACCAATCTATTAAATATTGATACTACAGACAATGTCGTAACTACAAATTCAAATAATTATACTGGTAGTATCGGCACTTGGGTAAATGATACTGCCAATCCATTGCCACAAAGTGGAATATATGATGCCGCATCGGCTACCTATAACGGCTATGAATATATAATAGGTGGGTACAATCAAGTTGGAACTCGACTAAACACAGTTTATTATGCACCTTTTAACTCTAATGGTAGTGTTGGTACATGGACAAGTACTACTGCGCTACTGATTGGTAACTTAGTAGATGCAACAGGAGTTGCTTACAATAGCTATCTTTACGTAATGGGCGGTTATAGTGCAACCAATAGTAGCGTAGAACCCACTGTCTATTACGCCCCCATAAATGCTAATGGTACAATCGGTTCATGGACTACAGACACGTATTCATTACCAAGTAATTTAGAGTCAACGACATCAATAGCTTATAACGGTTATATTTATACTTTCGGGGGCGATAATAATGGCAGCACTGATTTATCTTCAGTTTACTACGCTCCTATAAATGCCAATGGCTCTGTTGGAAGCTGGACTACAAATACTTCAAGCCCACTGCCTCAAGCAATAAATTATGATACCTCAGTAGTCTACAATGGCTATGTATATGTATTGGGTGGGTCAACTGGTACCGTTCAATCTACTGTCTACTATGCCCCCATAAATGCTAACGGTTCTATCGGAAATTGGGTAAATGATTTCTCCAGTCCACTACCACAGGCCTTATACGGCTCCACCTCCGCTGTCTACAATGGGTACCTTTATGTGATGGGTGGCGATAATTCTGGAAGCGCAGCCCAGTCTACCGTTTACTACACTCCAATATATGCTAATAGGTCTATCGGCAGCTGGACTACAGACACTACTGAACCATTACAGCAACCCTTATTCCTTTCTGCTTCTACTGCTTACAATGGCTACATCTATGCCATGGGCGGTTGGAATGGTAGTTCTATTCAGCCTAATGTCTACTACGCCCCTCTATCTAGCACTAATGTCCAGAGTAATTTATCAGTAACAGGCAATAGTGTCTTGAATGGCGGTCTATCAGTAGCCGGTACAGCAGCAGTAAGTGGTAACTTCTCAGCCACAGGCGCTAGTAGTCTTGGTTCGCTGAATATTACCAACGTTATGAGTACACCAGCCGCCCCAACTGTGGCTTGGGGAGGCTCAACCGGTGGCAGCAAAACCTATGACTATTCGGTTGCCGCCTACAACGCTGGCGGAACCAGCATGCCATCAGCTGCTACTCAGATAACCAATGGTAATGCCACTCTGTCTACCAATAACTGGAACAATATTACATGGACAGGAGTAAATGGCTCTACTGGTTATAATATATATAGAACAATCAGTAATGGTACACCTTCTACAACCGGACAAATAGGTTCCATCAATACCACCAGCTTACTACCAGTTACTCCATCATCATATACCAGTGGTACCTATACCTTTACTCTAGCCACTACACCACCATTTACAGTTGGACAAGTAGTCAATCTAGCTGGCTTTTCTACCTCATCCGGCAATATTAACGGCAATTACGAAGTAACAGCCGTAACCGCTACTACTATAACTATTAATACCTCAACCTCTTACACAGTTACTACAGAAGGTACTATTACCGGTACCCTAGGCTTTGACGATAGCGGCATAGCTATCTCTACCTCCACCATACCAACTACTGGTACAGCAGGTACAGCATTTGTACAGACTAACTCCACTACAGCCTTCCAGGTGCAAAATGCCGCCGGTAATAATATCCTGACCGTCAATGCTACCAATGGCAACGTTGCCCTAGGCACCCTGGGATCAATTGCCGGTTCACTTGTTCTCAATAGTACTTCCACCGGTTCAGTCACACTTACTACTGCCGCCACTGCTACCAGCTATAGCATAGCCCTGCCGACTAGTGCTCCGACATCTACCGGCCTATGTCTACAGGATTCCACCAGCGGTAGCAATACTCAGTTGTCATTTGCCACTTGTTCAACAGTCAATACGTCTATAACTAAGGACTATAATACTGATACCCACGGTTCTGGTTCATCCAGCACTACAACTCTTGCTATCAATAACACCAGTGTGGGCAACATCGGTGATATCTTGGTTCTAACAACCTCAGAGTCAACTCAAAGCGTAACCGGAGTATCCGGCGGGGGAGTTGCTTCACCTAACTCTTGGGTGAAAGTTAACGCTCTTGCCGGTAATGGCACAGCTTCCCGGGTAGATATGTGGATAGGAGTAGTAACTACAGTTGGATCAAGTAACATAACGGTAACTTATTCCGGTACCCCAACTACTTATGAAGACGCTGTTACAGAATTTACCGCCGCTAATGTTAACTCCAATACCTCATGGGGAGTAGACTCTTCTGGAACCTCACTTAACAGCAGTAATACCACAACCATTACTTATCCGGCACTAACATCTGAAGGTGCCAGTGAAGTATACATTGGCTATGCTGCATCTGCTGTTACTGGTGGCGGTTCAGCTGGCAGTACCAGCGGCTTTAGTTACTTTGGTACCGGTACCGGTAACTACAACATGATTGCCTACATCTCACCCACAGTGTCTGGTACTAACTACAACAATGTCCAAGCTAACCAATCAAATGGACAGTACAACTCAATTGCTGCCATCCTAGTAGCTTACGTCAACAGTACCTCCATAAACAACAATACCTTAACTCAGCAAGCTAATTTTAACGTTCAGGCTGCTTCAGCTGGATCAGTAGCTGGTGTACTGCAAGCTAATGCCGGTGGATCAGGCGATATACTCGATCTAGAAAATGGTTCTGGCAATGTTGTTGATAATTTCACTAATACGGGAGCTGTAGCAATTACTCAAAGTACCTATGCATCAAATCAAGTGGTCATAAGTAATGGTGTGACAGGAACGCCACCGGCGTACCCTAACAGTTTCCTGCCTACACTAACAGTTCAAGATAACGAAACTAGTGGTTCACGACCACTTTTCTTCGGTTATAACAACGGCGGTACTTGGGCGGCATTCTTAACAACGGGAGCTTGCGCTTCATTCACATATATGTGCCTAGACCTAGGATCTGGATCCAGTGTTTATACTGGTTTAGAAAGCGCCGGATCAGCCCTACAGGTTGGATATGGCGCAGATGGTAACTTTTCAACTATCTCTATTGGTCAAACCACAGCATCTAGCGAGACTGTTACCGTCGGTTCAACCTATACTGGTTCAACCACAACCCTCCAAGCCGGAGCTACTACTGAATCCCTTTCTGGTTCAGGTGATACAATACAAACCGCCACTAACTCTACTACAGCTTTCCAAGTAGATAATTC
>Ga0326727_10001136_pt1 | contig 102244 bp, 68 predicted proteins | sample MB2enrmetagenome_FD_207643 | JGI IMG/M metagenome (GOLD analysis project Ga0326727, IMG submission 207643) | Lab enriched peat soil microbial communities from McLean, Ithaca, NY, United States - MB29MY | ecosystem: Environmental > Terrestrial > Soil > Wetlands > Peat | place: USA: New York... | reverse complement strand
ATATCGCTTTTACCTTTCCTTAGTCGACGATTGTTGTATATAATAGCAAACAGCATGAGCGCGCACACGGAGCAAATTGCCGTTTGGGTTTTGGAAGCTCTCGAAGCCGAATGGGAGCGACAGCCTGACTTGCTTAAATGTCGCACCGAAGAGGCAGTTTTCGCCGAGGTAATCGCGAAGCACAATCTTCAAGGCGGTGATATAATTCGGGCCATCAAGTTCCTGCTTTTTATTGGCGGCATCCAGGCATTAAACCGACAGGACGGCAGAGCCATACTTCCATCCGGCAAAGGATTACAGTATTTGGCATCGCATCGGGCTGCGTATAAAGGCGGAATTGAACAACAACAACTAGGCTCGGATCTTTCCGATCAGGCCGCCTCAATCCTTCGACAATTTGTCGAATCGGGTGGTAGTGACCTTTTTTATAGGGACTGGGGAGAAGGCCAGTTTACCCTTCAGATCGACAACCTGGGCCCAGTTGGAGTTACGGAGCCGCGCTTTATCCAAGGTGATCTAGATCAATTAGTTGCGCTGGATCTCCTGAGGACTGAATTTGCTTCGGATGGCAATCCGATTTATCATATCACAAGGAAGTCGGCTCGTTTCATTGCTAACCGGACTTTGCTACCGGAAGCGGAACACACACCTGCACTGGCAGAAACGCCCGGAGGCGGTGAAGTTCTGCATCCAGGCCAGTCCTTCGGGCAGTGGATTCTTCAGGAACCCATAGGGCAAGGCGGAAATGGCGTCGTGTGGTCAGCGAATAATTCCAATAATCGACCTGTTGCAATAAAGTTCCTGCAATCTGAGCATTTTGGCCAACAGTGTGAGCAGAGGTTTCGAGACGAGATTGAGTTTTTGCGCCGGGAATCCAACCGCCCCGGTATATTACCTCTTATCGATTACTACTTGCCCGAAAAGTCAGGACTGGACGACAGACCATGGTTCACGACGCCATTTGCGCAGTGTTTTACAAAGTTGAGCTTGGCGGGGTCTGCAAACCTCGAAAAACTCGTTGCTGACATTGAAGTTATCGCGCAAACGCTCGCCAAATTACACGACGAAGGAAAATGGCATCGCGATTTGAAGCCGGACAATTTGTTTATATTGGACGCTGCCCCGGTAATTGGTGATTTTGGGCTTGTTCATTTTCCTGGCAAGGAAGCCAATACGAGAGACAGTGAACATTTAGGCTCGCGGAATTACACTGCGCCGGAATTGGAGGGGGATGCTGGGGACACTCCCGCCGGTCCCGCTGACGTTTACTCTTTGGCGAAAACGTTCTGGGTGCTTGCTTCTGGTAAGCGCCATCCGCCGGCAGGCCAATTGCGAATGGACATTCCGGAATTGCGATTCAGCCAACTTTGTCCGCACCCGAGAGCAGGAAGTTTGGATTTTCTTTTAGAGCGTGGGACAAACCATGCGCCGCTATGTCGTCCAACAATGCAACAATTTGGTAAAGAACTATCGGAATGGTTGCATCCGCCAACAACTGAGCCAAAAATCAGTGATTTGTCAGTTTTGCCGAACGACTATCAGAGCGCCTTCGAGCTCGCGGATAGAGCACGACGCAAAAAGGAAGAGTTAATTGATGCCGCCAAAACTGCGTTGGCGTCGTGTGAGCCGATCTTAGCACAAATCGCTGCCCAAGTCAGCAAACACACCAAAATAAAGGCCTACGTCGCGAACGCATTTGATTTAGAGGCGCAACAGTTCATAGAGTTGGCTGGCGGACTCCGTTTAGTGTGGAGAGGGGCACGTGAAGTCAGAGTTACAATAGGAGAAATATGGGCTGTGTATTTTCAGAGTTTCGTTCAAGTGGAAGCAATAGAGGATGACACCATACGAATTGTTGCAGGGCATTTCATAGAAAGGACCGCTCACGGTCAACGCTTTATCAAGGGGGTGAATCGCGATTGGATGAAAGAAGTGAGAGCCCTGCGCGGCACCGCTCAATTGCAAAACGAACTAGGAATCATCCGAGGTGAACTTCTGAAGAATCTCGGCTCGGCAATCCAAAGATTTGGAGAACATGTAATAGCGTTGCAGAAGCGGAATTGAATTCGGCCCTCATGCACGGGTATGAATGTCCTGGCGTGGACTCTTGAAAATTAAACTGTTCTCAGAACTGTCTGGTTCGGCATGATTCAGCCTGAAAGGAACAAAGCATGAATGAGTTTTTTGCCAAAAATTACGTTATTGGATTTCACCTGAACTTGCGCGAAGCTCTGCCACCTCTTCCGGCTGTCGAGGGGCGAGAAGGCATTCTTACACGCGATTTAATGAACATCCAAGATGGCAAAACGATGTTTTTCGAGGAAGATATTCTGCCCGGCCAGTGCGATGATTTTTGCCCTGTTAATATGATGGCCTTCGAGAAGGAAATATTTGGACTTGTCCGGGTGGCAGACCTCTTGCCGGGACTTGCCGTACTTAAAGAGGAATTCAAGTTCTGCGGCGTCTTGGCAGTCTCGCACCTTGCGTGGTTTGATGCTTCGGAATCTAAGTGGCGCACGGAACATCCAAAAGACGAAGCAATTCCATTCGAACGTCGCATTGAGGATGTGAAGTCGTGGCCACGACCGGTGCCGCTGTCAGTGCTGAAATCACTGGGGCGGGATGTTACTGTGTTTTCTGGCCCTAGACTTTTGCGAGAGTTTTTTGATTATCTCGACTCTCCACCTCTCCAAGGCGTTGATATGGGGCCAAAAAAGTCGTGATGCGGCTGCTGCGCGATGATGTGGACATGGGCAAATGGTCATGGATTCATTGAATAAAAACAAACCTATCGCTCGTCTCTTAAAATGCGAAACCATTGAATCACAAGCTGAGAAAGTCGCCATCCAGCAGCGATTGTAGTTGGTTCACGGCGATGCAGGTGGGTGCGCATTTGGTCGGAAACTCGCCCACTGTTCTCGAAGGTGGCTCCCGCGAAGCTTCCAGACCAGAGTCGGAAGCAGCGGCGCCGAACTGCGTGCGGTCTGGTACCCGTGCAGCAGGGAAAGGGCCTCCCGTTCCGACGGAGCGGACAATTTGAGGAGTTCACCAGATCGTCGCAGAACATCCTCGGATCGGGACGCAAAAGTGCAGAAGTCCGCAAGCAAACGAATCAAATTTACGGAAAAGACAAAAACAAGAGTTGAGCAAATTATGCCGCCGACATGTTTGACTAGTAATCCACTCTGTTGCACGTTAGCCGCCTTCAGCGTGCCGATGCTGACCGCAAGCGCGACAAATGCAACCGCGAGGACAATAATCAAGATTCCACCCAGATAGACAGCCATGCGGCGGCTCTCATGTTTGGACCACCATGCGGATTCCTGTGTGTTTTCGAGCAAACGTCGCGGCCCCGCCGTTTGTATACTGTCGAACTCGGACCCCATGATTTCGTTCGCCGCGACATCCTCCAAAAAGCCCTTTGGCTTGGCGGCAAGCCAGTCGGCAATATCCCTGCTGTCCAGCGCAGTACCGAGGCCGTCTGCCAGTTCCAGATTGCGCTTCGCGGACTCTCCCTCTGACTTCCAATAATCAGACCTCCACCGCACACACTCCGAGGCAAGGACGCCGAGGAATGCGATCACTGCAGTCGGGTTTGAGCTGATCTCAAAAAAAATGGATATTATGGCGAAAATCAGAATGGCAGCCTGGCATGCGAGGTACGCTACGTACCAGTGCTTCGCCTTGCGAAACGCCTTCGCGAGGATCTTTTGGAGTTTGCACAAGTTGTCGTTCATCGAGGAAAATTGCCGTTAAAGGCGGTATTCCACCGCTGCCAGGCCTCTTTCCAATTCCCGCCGTAATCGGCAACGCAAGCGTCTTTTGCATGATCTCGAGCATAACGAACTGAGGCTAGGGCGTCCTCCCTTTGGCCCTCGGTCTTCACAGCGGGGATTAGCCCTGAAATGCCCAGTGGGTCCTGTAACGCTCGGCACTCCCGCTGCGCCAAGCTCTGGAGAGCCTCGGTCAGACAAGCAGCGTAGCTCTTAACTCCCCTACAAATGTCGGAAGAAGCCAGGAGTAATTCGACGTGAAATGACGATAGAGCGAATCGCGTTGAAGAGCACTCCCGCCAGAATTTCAAGATCTGAGCCACGCGCTTCAGCTTACCACCACTCCGTTCGTTGGCCTGTTGGATTAAAAGATTGTGTTGCTCGGGGCTGGTCACCATCCATCCTCCCTCACCGTCAGGAATCAGGTATTGCGGCCGTGCATCGACCATTTTGTGAAAGACAGCAGGAACGACATCAACACTCGGGCCCTGAGCGAACTCGACCACCACGGCATGGACGTCTCTGTTAATGGGAACGGTGGGATATCGATAAGCTAGTTCCTCGCGGAAATGGTTGAGCACTGTTTCCGAGCTTTTGTACCCCGCTCCCCAAGTTATGTCGCTTTGGGCGATCACAGCGAAGAGGTCAACGTCGCTTCCACCCCGGACGAAAGTTCCACGGGAATAGCTGCCACCGGCCAATGACCTCCGCACTTTGAACGTGACGTTCAGACGGGTTCTGATCGTCGAAACGTACTGCCGTGCGCGATCGAGTTCAGACGGGGTCGGTTGAATTCTTGTGATCAGTCTCGCGAAGCAACCGGCGATTGGAGGAGTGGGCGGAGCCTGTCCAAAGGAGCTGCCAAGAGTGGTTGGGAATTGGATTGCCATCGCGGTCAGTGCCTCCTGGGGTTCTCATCGGTGGCGGGTTCGGCCCACGGCATTTCGCCGCGCTTGACCGCCAGCAATCGCCTGCGGCTACGCGTACCGGCAAAAATGTTGTCCGGCTGGTGCGACATTTCCGGGACAATAGCCTGCAGAGACTACGCAAGACGAGCCAATAATGCCCGGCGAGCCGTTGTCACGATGGTCATCTTCGCGATTGACTCCGATATTGCCTTCCCCTCGCGTAAGCAAGCACAGATAATGCCAATGGCTAAAACATCAAAAGTGGACCGGCTGTGGCCAGTAAAAAGGTGACCCAACCACAGCCCAGCGCAATCACGGTCGCCAGGGCAATCGGAGGGCCAACTGTCAGCGGTTGATCAATTCATGCACCAGGGCCTGTCCTCTTCCGAGATCGACAGCCCGCAACTCGACAACATTCCAATGCGCTGGACCTTCCCGTAGGCGATTGCGGATGATGTGGTCTCGTCGGAGGCGAGCCCCAATGTGGAAGGCTGCTCCGTCCACGTAAATTGCCAAGCGTCGACCAGGGACTGCAAAATCGGCGATGGAAATGGGCGGAAGTCCATCGGCTGAGGAAACCGGGATTTGGCGTTCGGGATGAAAACCATGCTGCTCGAACAATCGTAGGAAGCGAAGTTCGAGCGGCGAACCAACGCCAGCCGCAAATGCTTCGATCCAGGGGCGCGGATCGTTGGTATCGCCTCGCTCAAGCGGCAACGGCTGCGGCGCACTCTCGGCCAATTGCTGCAAATCAGGGATGATGGCGGGCCAGCGCAATTTGTCGTGGTGTCGTTGGTTCTGGTAGGACTTCAAACAGCGGTAGCACGCGGTTTCGCAGTTCGGGTGATTCAGATGCTCCAATGCCCGCTGTGCAATCAGGTGAAATTCTCTCGCGATGCGTGGGATGTAGCCGCTGCCCCCGACACTGGGGTCCACAAAAGTCAGGGAAACCCTTTGGAAAGAGCCCGCGTCGATGGACTCCTGCCACGGGCCTTCAGGCTCGAACTCGATCTCACTACCGTCGAGGAGGAGGTGATGACGGATGCCGATGCGCAACGCTGCGCCAAGCGAGTGCGTCCATTCTTCCAGAGCGGCCGGGTCGAAACCTTCGGGAATGAAGGCGACCAAGCGGAGGACTTCCGCCGCGATGCTGGTGACAATGCCGCTGGGTTGTGGCGGTTGGCCAGCGCGGGTGCATGATGTTGCGTGGCCGAAAGGGTCACGCGCGTTGCCGGTTCTGGCGCGACGGCGGGCCCCAGCGTCATCGGCTGGCGGAATGACAAGCTGTCGGCCACAGAGGTTGCACAGGCAGAAGCCGCGGGCGTTATCGTGCAACAGCAACCCTCTTTCGCGCTCGGCGTCAGTGGGTTCTAGTCCTTCGTTGAGCCATCGAACTTCTTCGTTGCGGCGAAGTTGAAGCTGCCAACCAGGGCCGACGGACCAACGCTCAAACACTTCGCCGTTCCATTGGGGATAGAACGCAACCAGATTGCGGGCCGCAATTCTATCCTCTTCATCGAGAACTGGCGCTTCATTGCGCTGTGCAAGGAAACCGCCGAACTCAAAGGCGGGATACGCGCGACCGGGTTCGGCCAAGTGGCAGCGGGGGCATTGCGCATGGTCTGTGGCATACCTGAGCCCGCAGCGGCGGCAGAGGCGATAATTCCAGGGTGCGTCACTGCGGGGATTCCACGGCGAACTGACATCGAGGCCGATGACTTTCCATCGTCGAGCGCGGGCATAGACCGGCGCGTCGGGCATGAATTGGTAGATGCCAAAGCGACGGGCGGCGGAAATGGGGGTCTCCTCGTTAGCATCACCAAGGAGGCGCAAGGACGCGGGCTCGGACGGAAACTCGTAACCGGGTAGGATGCCGAACTCGGCAAAGCGGCGCGGTGGATAGCCCGCCGATGCGTCGTCGGCTTCGGGGCGGTTGTCGCGCTGAGAGTTGGGGATACCGAGGAGTCGGGCAACAAGGTCGGCAGCGCGGACACCGGGCTGGCGACCTTGAAGCGTAGCGGAAAAGCGCTCGAGCGCGGCGCGCAATTCCTGAACCTGACGGGCGGTACGGAGGGCAACATCGTTGATCCGTGCGGGCAGTGATTCAAGGTGGGCCTGTAGCGCTTCTTCTGTGAGTCCGCACTCGCGAAGGATAGCGTCGCCCCATGCCTGACGCGCCAATTGCAAGGCGTAGCCGGTCTGGGCCTGAACGGCGGCAACGAGAGCGTTGACCATGTCGGTTTTGATTTCGCCCTGTTCGCTGACGTATTCGAGCATGTGCCCCGCGAGTCCCGGTTCGGCAGCCCCGAAGGCGATGGCGGAAAGGTGGCGAAGCATGACATCCCGGTTGCCAAGAGACATGGCGGGCGCGGGGATTTCGCCGGAAATCATTTCCTCTGGGTGGTCGAAGAAATACTGGTCATGCGGGGTGCTGCGGGCGTAGCCGACAACAAGGCCGACACGCGTCCGGCGTCCCGCGCGTCCGCCGCGCTGGGCGTAGTTGTCAGGACGCGGTGGAACGTTGCGGAGGACGACGGCGTCCAAGCCCCCAACATCAATGCCCATTTCCATTGTGGGCGAGCAGGCGAGCACGTTTAGAGGCGATTCGGCTGCTGTGGCCTTGAATCGGTTTTCCAAGTCCACCCGTTTGTCATTGGTGACTTGGGCTGTGTGTTCGTCCGCCACCAATGGGCGGAAAGTGGTTTGGCGCATCCGGCGCACCGTGCGGTGTTGCTCAACGTCCGCGTCCAGCCAAGGTGCGGCGCTGCCGTGACAGCGGGGACAGGGTGCGCCGGCCTGCGCTCCGGCCATCGGCCAGGAGCAGACATTGCAGCGGAAGCGGTCGGCGGCGGTGGGAAGAAATAGCCGGACAATTTCGGCGTTGAGCTGGCACGCCTGCGCGCGTTCCCGGTAGCCGAACACGTCGGAGATCGTCAGGAAATTGCCACGCCGGAGAAATTGGATGAGTGCGAGGCCATCGTTTTCATCTGGCCGGGGAGCGCCGAAACGAGTCAACAGATGTTCGGTCAAGCGTTGAAAACTTGGAGCGCGACCGCCGCCGCCGGGTGCGCGCCAAGCGTTGCGGATAGACAAGCCAGCGGGGGCAGCAAGGGTGTCTGCGTATGGGATGGGATGTCCTGCGTGATCAACGGGTAATCCCTTTGGAGCGGCAACCTTTCGTTCCCACTCGGCGCGAGCGATGTAATCCGGGCAAGCGGTGTAGCGCGGATGGAAGCGGAGCATTTCGCGCGAAAGCATGCCGCGCACACGCAACTCGTCGAGGAAGCAGCGACACAGGTGGGCCAGTTGCGGCGGCGTAATGCCCCACCGCTGGCACAGCGCGTTGCCACGAGTGCGGGTTTCGTCGTCGAGTCCGTCGTAGGCAATGGAAAGAACGCCAAGATTGATGAGCGTGCCACGGAAGAAAGGCGTGATGGCGATTTCGTCCAGCAACGGGGCTTCCTCCCAGCCGCGAATGCGCAGACGTTCGTCTTCGCTCAAGCGGCGTTCGGGATCGTCCGGCCCGTGCGGGTTGTCGCCCTCGCGGACACCGGCCTCGCCCAGCAATTCGACAGCGCGTTGGAGACCGATGTTGGGATTGGCCTGCAAGATTTGGAAGAGTCGCCGACGCATACGGTCGTAGCGGCTGGCGAAGATGATGAAGCGGGCTTGGTGGGCGGCGTCCTGGCGACTGTCGCTGAAAATGAGCAGACGTTCTTTTCCATCGTGTCCCTCACGGTCGGCATTAGCTTCGGCCAGGGCTTCAACCAAACCTTCACCCAGCACTTTGATGGCGGCGGAAGTTCCGAGCGCAACGGGCGTGATGACATTGCGCGAGCCGGCTGTTCCACCACAGCAAAGGCAGCGCGAGCGGCCCTGCACCATCCGCACTTGAAACGGAAAATCACTGGCTGTCTGGCTGAACGTGCCGGTACGCGGATCAAACGATCCGGAATAGACCGGTTCCCCGCGCACGCGCTCAATGCGAGCCCTGCCCCCTCGGCGGCGTGGCACGTTTTCTTCGTCGGTATCTTCACTGTCGTCTTCGGGGACGATGTCCCTTTCTTGTCGGGTGACATCGTAAAGCATCCATTCCTGGCCAGGGGCGTCCTCGCCGTAGGGGCGCATTTGCCCGGAAGCGGGATCGCCGCTGAGGCGGAGATAATCCGCGCCACAGTTACGGCATAGGAACAACGGGGCAGTGGCGCGTCCGCACGCGCAAGCAGGCTGACCCATTGGATAAATGCGGCCGCAAGCGGGGTCAACGCAGCGCACAAACTGCCAGCCGCCGCGAATAAGGCGATGCGCGCGCAAGCGCAAGCTGCCGGGCGTTCCATCCGGCAAGGCTGATCCGGCAAGGAGGACTGCCTCAACTTCGCGAGTCAGCGCATCAGGATTTGCTCCATGGCGCTCGGGCACTTCGGCGAGTAGCCGGTGGACGATTTGACCGGTGGACATTGGATGCGCGACAAGCCACTGGTTGAGCAACCAAAGCAACCGGCACTGCCGGGCGGCAGTGGCGAGATCGCCGCTGGGAGCGATCCCGGCGGAAGCGCAGAGCGCGCGTTCAACGGACGTGGCATTGGTCACGTCAACGGGATCGATGTTGGGAACGGTGGAGGCGAAACGCGCCTCGGCGGGAATGGTGATGTCTTCCAACACTTCGCCGATAACGCGGATAGTGTTGGGCGTTGAGCCGGTCAACCGGCTGAAAAACTCCTGGACCGCTGCATCGCGGCGTTGTCTGCGTTCGTCAGCAGAGAGAGCTGGGTCAGGGTCGCTCTTGATGGTGGCGGACGTGCCGACATTCAGAAGCATCGAGTACCGGGCCGCGTGCTGGTCGGCGGAAACATCCGGCGACCAGTCTTGGCGCGCGCGCACAAGGTGAGCGCGGAGACGACGGAGCAACAACGCGATATTGCTGCCGAGCACGCCGCGATAAGTGTGAACCTCGTCGAGAATAAGAAAACGGCAGCGGTGATTGGCAAAGAGCGCATCACGATCCGCCGGGCGAATCAACAAATACTCCAGCATCATGTAATTGGTAAGCAGGATGCGAGGCGGGTTATTGCGCATTCGCTCGCGTTCGGCCCGACTCGTGCCACGATCATATTTGCACACATCAACATCACCGGTAACGCCTGCGGCTTCCAAATATTCCTTGATGCGCTTCTCCTGGTCGTTGGCGAGCGCGTTCATCGGATAAACGAGGATGGCCGTGAGGCCGGTCCGCCTGAACTGGCGCGCGTCGGCAATGGCGTTCTGAATTACGGGCAAAAGGAAGCACTCCGTTTTGCCTGAACCCGTCCCGGTGGTTACAACAAGCGGCGATGCCGCCGGGCCGAGTAAATGATTGATGGCTTCCGACTGATGCAGAAAAGCGGTGTCACTACGCGAGCGGGCGGCCATTGCGCGAGCGAGCGCGGGACCAATGGGAAGCTGATTCCACGGCTGGCCGGCGCGGAAGGGCCGGTGCGCCTGATAAAATGGTTCTTGGGCGAGGAAGAGCGGGCGGTCGAGTTCGGTTTCGAGCGCTCGACGGAGACCCCGGTCGCGAGCGCGAAATTCGGACTGGAGATGGTCGCGATACTCCTCGATGACGTGGTTGAGTGCGATGATGGGGTTCAGGCTCATATCAAATCTTGGCGCGGTGGCTGGGAAGCAGGGTGGATTCAGATGGAGTGAACATTGCCTGCCAGAAGAAATCGCAATCTTGAAGGAAAACATGGGAAAACCAACCGGGTTTCCAATAGATACATAGCAAACCGGCAAAAGTGGCCTGCCGTGCTCCCAATTCCCAATCTGCCGTGGCAATTCGGTCCCATAACACCAACCAGTTTTCGTCTCCGCGCTGAAAATCGGGGCGGGCTATGACGGCAGATTTCGTCGTGAGGCTTGCCTCCGCTGCTTCAATCCAGATTGTGTCGTGTTCGTCGAGCGATACGGGAAAAACGAACGTCGGAATGCCAAACCCCTCTGCGATGATTTTTTCTTTCCTGCGTGGTTTGTTTTCCTTTCGGTAAAGACTTGAGATCCCTAGCGTGCTGTTTAGTCCCTTGTTTTGCAACGCACGGGCGTGTTCCACGTCAGGCACGGCAACTTTTGTGATTTCGACGCCGATGCGGCGGCCACCCGATTCCAGTTGAAAATCCGGGACGGAATTGATGCCGGTGTGACAAACTCTTATTGGGTAGTGTAGAATCTCTGTTCTGGCGAGCGATTCGAGCAGGCGGGTCATCTGCACCTGCTCGTCAAGGACGTTTTGCTTTGATGCGTTGAACAGCGCCTTGCCAATCTTGGCGAGTTCTGCGGGGCTTCTTGCTGTAAATTGCCAATTCATGTTTTACTGCCACTGGGTCGAGTCGTCGAAGGGTTTATTGCCTTCTTGATCTCTTCGCAAATCTTCACCCAAGCCACATCTCGATTCGCCTTCATTTGGGCGAGCGGATTATCGGGAGAGATCACTGCCTGGTAGTTCCTGAGGGGAGTTTCCTTGTATGCACAGGCCCGCACAGGAATCCAAATGATACGGACACCACCTTTCTCGGCTTCCTTCAGCAGCGGCCCCAATTCATGTTCGTGAATAAAGTCCGACGCGAGGAAGTCAGGCGTAACGAGCAGAACGGTTACTTTTGTGCGAGTGATCGCGTCCTGAATTTCTTTGAACCATTGCGACCCCGGCGCGATTTGCTGGTCGGACCACTTCGTGAGCCGGCCTGCTCGTTCGAACGGCTTCAAATGAGTAAGCAACTGGTTCAGGAATCTCGTGTCCTTGTGGCTGTAACTTATTAAAATTTGATCAATTTCGATAATTGGAGCTTTCGGTGTGTTTGCATAAGATGATTCCGCAGGCTTATTTGATGGATATGGCGTGCCAACTACAACATCTGTTCCATCTTCGAGCTTGTCTTTGTTGCTACTGACTTCCTCTGCTTTAAGCGCCATCAGGCCGCTTTTGAGAAAGGCGCCGAATGACCCGGCGGGATAATCTGAACCCTCGATTTCCTTTTGTTGTAACGGGTCTTTTACGATCTGGCGTGCCCAAGCCTTCGGATCCGATAGTCTCGCCTTAAGCAGTTCAGTCTGCTGCTTTCGCATTGCATCGCCGAGAAATTGAAACACATCATCCGCGAGGATCCTCAGCTCAGTTCCAAGTCTGACACTCCTTAAATCACCGGCAGTCAAAAGGCCATTTACTGTCGAAAGATCCAACTTGAGTAAAACTGCGACTTCTTCTGGTGAAAGGAGGAACGATGCCACCCCACCCCGCTCTCCTTCACGTCCTTCGGGAGCGAGTTGACTGTTTTTCGTCGGATGGGGCGCTGTGCTAATTGACCGCTTTTCAAAAATTGGATGTCCCGAAATTTCACCGGTCTCTGCCAACTCGAAGCCATCAACTCGCAAACGTTGATTCAAGGCGTTCACTATTTTTTTGACCTCAATCGGGTCTGGTCTCACGACTGGATGTAGCATTTCGGCAAGAAATCGTAAGAACAAAGCGTCTTCCCCCTTCAGCAGCCTAAACCGCTCGTCGCCGAAAATCCAATCGTCGTCCCAGTCAGGATTGCGAATCCGGTGTTGCCGGATATCCTCCCTGGCGTTGCCAAATTCCCTTCGGTAATCTGTGGACGGCATCGAGTCGAGTTCGTATATCCGACTCAGAAACTGAATCTCACCGAGACGGCCATGCCAGCAGATCCGTTCGACGATCAGATAGTCCATGATGTTGCGCCTTGTTACTTCAGAAATCATTAGATTACTCCCCTTGTTGGAATCATCGGTTCCGCGATTGGTTGCTCTGCGAATTGATCCCCGCGGGCCGCTGAGGCGGCGGTGGTGTGGAAATCGAAGAGTTCGCCGGTTTGGGAACGGGGGGCTTCGCCGGGCAGTGCGGCGGGGATGGGGAGATCAATCACCGGCTGCGGCAGATTTTCGTTGAGGGATATGTCCCAGTAGGGTCCTTGGTTGTTGGTGAAGACTTCGAGGCCGATGTCCAATGCAGTTGGGAATGGTGATATCATGGACCCGCGCATCATAGTTGTTCCTCCTTCATGTTCTTATCTACCTGGCCAGAACACACCGCCATGTCCTTCGGTGACTCGGAATGAAGGACATCCTGCAAGCAGGTCAGGCAATCCCCCTGGTCCCCACAACCGCCATCCAGGTCGAGTACCTCTTTTTTCCTGCACCATTTGATTTGCGTGTATTTCCGGTCCCTGAGTTGCACTTCGCCACCCCAACTCCCGGTGTACAGGACCATTACACAAAGGGTGTCCGCTCGTTTGCTAATCCGGACTGCATGAGGCGAAATCTCATGCAGTTCCATGCTCAAATGCCTTTGGACGGACTCCTTGAGTCCGGTAGCCAAGTCCTTGCCAGGACGGGCGTTACTCGATGGAAGACTCCATGTGTTCGGGAAATTGCGGACGAGAGGACCGATGGACCCGCGTTTTGTGATCAGGATGTTCCCCTTGTCGTCTCGTAGGACGGCCGCAGCTGAGAAAACCACCTCCTCCGTCTTCTGCGGCGGTGCCGGAGTTGCGATGAACAGGTGTGGGGCTGCGGGTCCTGTTTTCTTGGCTAGAAGAACGGTACCACAGATCGAGTCTTTATACCTTGCCAGCTTTTTGCGAGCCCTATCCCACCACTTTTGGGGAATGGGCTTTCCAAACACCCTTTTTGAGATCACTTCCATTTTGGTGAAGGATATGCGCTCATCAATCGTCCGTTGGGATTCAATCAATGGCAAACTCTCGGCGGTAGTCAGAAGCGAAAAGCCGCAGCAACCAAGCAAATGCCGGATATTGTCGGTGGTGTCCTTTCGAAAGGTCGGACGTATTGCTTGTTTTTGGTTCCTATCGGGAACGTAATTCAGCTGTGCCCATGCCTTATAGAGCTCGAACTTAAACGGGTTGTCTTCATTAAGCCTGCTGTCTGGGAACATAAAATCAGGAGCCTGATCCGAGATCCAAAACAGGGCACCGGACCTGAAGAACCTGGCGAAAGGCATCAGGAGAGTGAAACGCTCCCGAAGCCCAAACTGGAATAGAGCCATGCTCATAACAGCAGCATCAAACAAACCTGCATTCCCGAGCGGATCGCATTTGAACAGATCGCCAATGTCGTGAAACTCATGCCCGGTGGAGTTCCGTTTAGCGGAGTTGTTCCAGCTCTGCTCCGCAAGCGTTATCATCTCCGGAATGTCGTAGCCAATCACAGGTATTCGTGCCCCAAGCCGATCCAAAGTGCTCGCTAACAAGCCGGTGCCACAGCAGAGATCAACGACTCGGTGGATATTTCTAGAATACGCAGCCATTCGTAGCTGCGCACCAATATATTCGACCAGCCGCGCCTGGAGACACGATGGAAATTCGGCAAGAAAGCGTTGGTAGTCCGTTGCGCTGCCTGCCCAAGGCCTGGAATCCGTTTTGAAGATGGTTTCGCGTATGCGCTGATCAAGCTCGATTAGCGAGTGTTCTGTCTGCCGCCGGACTGTCAGCTCGCGTAATCGCCACATGTGGTTGCGTGCCTTGGCTCCGTCACCTTCCGCCAGGGCTGATTCGGCGTCCATGAGGCAGCGTTGCGCCTGCTGGCATTGCCGAGTTTCTGCGGTTGGTTGCGGGACTGAGGGCGCCTCCGCGACTTTGGATGGATCAAGCGACCAGAGAGTAACCGGCTTCGAGAAGCCCTTCAGCACAACAGAAGGGCGCCTTTTCCACGGAAGTGGGTCTTTCGGACAGGCGGATTTCCAGTCGCTCAAGACGCGTTCCGAAACCCAAATGCCTCCATTTTTCGCTTTATCGGTAACCCTTGCGGCTAGAGTCACTTCATTGCCGAAGGTATCACCTTGGTTCACTTCCACTTGGCCCGTATTCACTCCGGCTCGGATGCGAACCGCTTCGTGGCCCGTTTCGGCTTCGAGGTGCCTGACAAAGCGAATCGCATCAACCGAATTGCGAAAAGCGACCATCAAAGCGTCCCCAATCGTCTTGATGACATAACCGTGCCGCTCTTCAACGACCTTTCGTGCGCGAGCAAAGTGGGCACTTCGGATCTCGCTCCACCGGACATCGCCAAAGCGGGCGTTGAGCCTAGTGCTGCCAATAATATCAGTGAACACCATGGTGAGGTTCACCAATCCCGTGGTTCCAACCCAACTAACGAAGCCGGAAGGTTGTAGTTCGCCTGAGAGATCCGAAAAGCTGTTCGCATTACCACTTGGGTCAGAGCTCTGCATTCGTGTGTTGTCTTGGGATGTGTTCATATCACGCTGTTGGATTTGTTCGACGCCGCCTCTTGATGCTGTTGAATGTTACGCTCGCGATGCGACTTGGCGGGCGCGCATCGGGGGCAGGTTCCGGGTTGCGCAAATCTATAACCGACTCGGGTAGGTTTTCGTTTAGCGGCATCTCCCAATAGGGGTCGTGTTTCTTGGTGAAGGCATCGAGGCCGATTTGTTGCAACTCGTCGAAGGCCGCGAGGCATTGGCGCGGGGCGTCTTTGTAGCTGGAGTGGCTAAACGTGCTCAAAACGTGGGTGTATTCGTCGCGCATCCGGCCGGGTAATCGCTGTCGTCCGTCGGAGCATCGTTTTGTCACCAAACTCATAAACGCTTTCCATTTGATTCCATGCAGCGCCATTTCGCTAGCAGCCTCTTCACCTCCGCAGATTTTTGGTGTTTGATTGAATTTAACACTTTCATCGCACTTTCCGTATGATTGATTGCGTCAGAGACTTTCCCAAGTTCGAATGAGGCTAGGCCAATGTCGAGAAGCGCATCGGCCTCACCTCGGAGGTCCCCGATATCGCGAGCGATCCGGAGGTGTCTTTTATAGAATTTATCAGCGAGACGGAAATTGCCCAAGGCCGCATATGATTTACCAAGCTGCCCTAGTGCATAACCTTCCCCACGTCGATTCCCAATTCTAAGCGCGTACTCCAGGTATTGTGTCTGGAAATTGATATTCTCGAGATGCTTGCCTTTGGCCGCATATACTCGCCCCAGTCGGCCAAGAGAAGTGCCGACGCCACGCTCGTCACCAAGTCGGCGGAAAATCTTGAGCGCCTGCTCCTGCACTTTAATACTGTGCGAGATGTGGCCCAGCTCAGTGCAGCACCAGCCAAGATTACTTAACGCATATGCTTCCTGTCTGTAATCTCGCAACGAGTGTAAAATACGCAGTGCCCTCCTGCACAGAGCAGCTGCTCTCTCAAAGTCGCCCGAAGCGGCGTTTGCATTTCCGAGGTAACTCAGGATTGATCCTTCTTGGTTTCGCTTTTTCAGTCGCATGGCAACATTCAAAGCCGCGTTCAGCCAGCTAATATTCTGATGCGGACTCTGGCGCAGATCAAGCAGAAAAACTCCAATGTCCGCATAAGCAAAGCACAAATCAGCCGCATAGGCATCTTGGTTGCTGTAGGCTTTAGCCCAGGCAAACCCGGCTTGGATGTTCACCCACTCCGAATCAAACAGCGTCAGGCCGCGCTTTGTCCTTTTGCCACCTGTGAGGTAAAGCTCATTGGCTTTATTGAGAACTGTCTTAAAGTGGTTCGAATGACGAAGACGAGACTCTTGCAGATGCGAGGAAGAGAGTCGTCGTTCTGCGAACAGCCTCGCAAGATCGTGCAGCTTATAGCGCGCATTTCTCGCGTTCCATTCCAGCATACTCAACGCCGTAAGGTCTCCCAGCATTCTTTTTGCTTCCTTACTGTTGAGGCCCAAAACTGCCGCGGCGGCTCGCACATCAAAGGACTCAGGAAATACGGCCAACTTAGTCCAGCATTCTTGGAGCTTCGTTTCAAGCAGTTCATAGCTCATCCCCAGCGATGCATCCACCAATGCCAGTCGCTTCCGAGCATTGCGCAAGCTGCGCAGGTAATCCTCCGGTCTGAGATCGGTTCGCTCCGCAAGCGCGCTGGCTGACAAGCGCAATGCCAATGGTAGGTAGCCGCAGAGTTCGGCTAGTGCTACAGCGTGCCTGGACAACCGTGGCGCAATAGCAACAAGAAGGCCACGGGCATCGGCAGGCCTGAGTGTCTCAAGGGTCCATGGAAACAAGCCAGGCAAAGTGAAATGGCTTCGCGAGGTGACAAGCATTGCGCAATGGGAAGGCGGAATCAGGGGTTCGACCTGAGCTTTGCCAGCGGCATTGTCCATCAGCAATAAGACGCGCCGGTTGTAGAAAACAGACAAATATGTAGCGCGCAGCTCATCCTCTTGCGTTGGAATCTTCGCGTCCGGGTGCCAAGCGCGAATTACATGAGCCATAGCCTCAGAAGGGGATAGGGGACTCAAGCTCACGCCCTTCAAATCCAAATATATTTGGGCGTCTGGATATTGCGGTGTGAGTTTCTCGGCAAGTTTTAGAGCCAGCGTGGTCTTCCCAACACCTCCCATGCCGTGGAGACCGGAAATAGTCACACCACCGCGCGTAAGCATTTTCACCAGCATGGCTAAGTCCTTTGTTCGTCCCGCAAAGTCTTGGGGAGGACGAGGAATCTGGTGGAGAGCAGCTAAGTTGAGTTGGCCCACTGACGGTTGGGCGGAAGAGATCGTTGCGATTATGCTGTTCGGCTGCAATCGATCGCCAACGCAGAGGCGATTAAGCTCAATTATGGTCTGAGCGGCCTTTTTGGATTGTGCAAGCAACCGGGCCAGTTGATCAGCTTGGGTTGGGATCGAGTACCTGCTGTAACCAAACAACTCATCTGGAATGTAGTTGAGGCTCGCGCCGTCGGCCAGAATCGGGATAAACTTCTCGTTAATTGTGGATTCGCGGTATAAGCGGGACGTAATGATGGCACCTTCCCAAGCGGCACCGAGGCCTTTGTCTGGCTCTTCCTCACCGTCAAAGCGGCGGCGATACACTTCGTCGAAGAAAATCAGTACCCAATCGGCGTCCCTGAGCTGATGCTTCATCCATTTGGGCCAGCCCTCCTCGGGACCTTGTGGCGTTTTGACATCGGTATCCATGGTGACCGCAAGCCCTTTAGAGCGCAGGACTGCGGCAAGATCGGCCACGACTTGCTTGTGCTCTGTTGAGGAGTGGGCATAGCTGATGAAAACCTTGGGCGTACTCATAAAAAGTTCAGCGTTTCTTTCTGCCTTGTTTTGCCTTCACCACTGGCTGCTCCGTGAACAAAACGCCGCTGCCGGCTGGGGCGGCGGTGGTTTGGAAATCGAAGAGTCCGCCAGTGCGCGAGCGGGGCGGTTCGCCAGGGGCGGCGGCGGGCATGGGAAGGTCAATTACTGGCTGGGGCAGATTTTCGTTGAGCAGGATGTCCCAGTAGGGGTCGTGCTTGTTAGTGAAGGCTTCAAGGCCGATGGATTGCAACTCGTCGAAGGCGGCGAGGCATTGGCGAGGGGCGTCTTTGTAGCTGGAGTGGCTGAACGTGCTGAGGACGTGGGCGTATTGGTCGCGCGTCAGGCCGTAGGCGTGGGCTACCACGGCGTCAATGGCGGCACGGACGGCCCAGCGGGCGTGGTCGCCCGACAGCACGGGCCAGGTGAACGCCTTCCGCGCCTCCCGCCACGCCTCGCCCAACTGCTCCCTCCACAACGGAGCGTAGCCGGCGTGGTTGCAGACAAGTCTGGTGACATTGTGGATGATCAGCTTTTCCCGGTCTGAAAGGTTCGGAACCGGGAGTTGGTTCAGAAAACTGAACTGGACGTTTGCTGCCACGAACTGTCTGAGCAGCCAATCAAACAGGAACGTATTCGCGAGACCGCAAATGAGAAGGCTTGAATGAGTGTGGCGCTCCATCGAACGCGATTCAACTAGGGCACTATCTGTGCAGACACCGCCCGGCGGCAGAATCGTGAAAATGCCCGTCCTTTCATTTGTGGAGCTCGCGACCTTTCTAAAAACGAGCCGGTATGTGCGCGTTTGTTGAAGTCGTTGGAACTTATCTGTGAGGCGATCCAGCGGACAAACGAACTCTGGGGGCTCGGCCCAAACGTCTGTGTATTGATGGAATGTTTTACCCTCGATGACAGGCAAATATCCTTTGCTCACGAGTTGACGCAACACGGCTGGGTCTCTGGGATCTTCCCCGCGAGCGAGCACGTCTGACGATGGGATGAATCGCCACTTCTGTTTGCCTTTATGCAATTCTTCGGTGGGATGGACGGTGGCCGCATCTCTCATGGACTCAAAGCTCATTACTTTGTTGCGGTATGCAGCCATAAACGGCTCGATGTCTTCCGGTCGGCGCAACTCGGGAAAATTCAGAGATAGGCCCGAAACCGTTGTAATGAATTCAAGGGAATAGTGCAGCTCTGGAGGAACTTTCGTGCTGGAAAACAACCAATCATCTCCATGTAAATAGAAAGCGCACCGTAGATTGCTCGTTCCCCCATTGCCTTTGGCGGCCACGATTGCTACAAATTTGAAGCTGGAGTGAATCTCGAAAAGTTTCTTTTTATTTTCAAAGGAAAAGCACTGCTCAAGTTTAGATTCTTCAAGCAGCAGCCGTCTAATACCCGCAGCGCCTTCATTGGCGTGAAACGCCGATGGGATAACCATTCCTAGCATTCCATTTGATCTTAGGACTTGGTGGGCGCGGTCAACAAAGCACTGATACATATCTGGCGTGGCTGCGGAAGCCTTCTCTGCACCAAGATTAACGTGCTGCAAGAGTCGACGGCCGGCGTTTTTTATGGCCTGTATGTCTGCTTCGTAGTTTTCTCGCAATTCCTTGATAACAGGATTCTGCATCAATGCAGCTATCAGTGCTTTGATGGCCGGGTCAGCTTTCAAATCCAAGATAGAGAAGTCAAATGCGGCAAAGAACTCTTTGTTGGATGAGTCAATTCCCTCCCAAGGCGGATTGGCTAAGTCAGAATCGAAGCCAGCGCGGTTTGCAGCTTCGCCATCCGGATAGAACACTTCGGGAAATGCCATGTCGAACGAGAGCGCGGGAATGGCGTTCTTGTTGAGATTAGCGGTCAGCGCTTGGAAGTCAGAAACATTTTCCGAAACAGCGGGCAAGCCAAGTCCCTTGGCGACCATTTTCAAGAGCGCCACCGCGACGTGGTTGCCGAAAGCGGTCAGCCAATCTTCGGGTAGGTTTCCATTTTCGGCGATGTGCTTGGCGAGCGCGGCGTAGGCGGTGTCGTCGCAACCTCCGGGGCCGAGCATCACGCCACCGCTCCAGGCGGCGGCGAGGATTTTGAACGGCGCGAGGGCGCGGTCGAGTCGGACCTTGGCGGCTTGCTTTGCTTCGATGTCGGCCACGGTCACGCCCACGGTGGCTTCCAGGGCGCGAACGTGCTGGAGGGCGTCGGCCAGCGCGGCGGTGAGTTTGGCGGTCAGCCCTTGCGTGAACAGGTCGTCGAGCGGTTGCTGCGAGCCGGGATATTTTAACAGGTGCTCGAAGAACGGGCCGGTGAGCGAGTCGCCCACGACGAGCCGGTGGTCAAGGAACGTGAGCGGCAGTCCCTCGGCGTGACATTCAATCCAGAGGGCGAGCTTGGCAAGTTCGACGGCGAGCGGGTTTTTATCCACGCCGTAGAGGCAGTGGACGGTGACCATGCGGCGGCAGAGGGCGAAGGCTTTGTTGTGCGAGACCCCGCCCGCAGTGCCCTCCACGGAACGGCTGGGGAGATACCGAAGCAATTCGTCGTCGGGATCGGGAAGGTCAACCACGCGCTGGCGGAGCGCTTCCGCACGGGCACTATTTTCGGCGGCGCGAGCCTCCTGGTCTGGCGTGCCTTTGCCTGAAATACGGCTGGGCTCGGCGAGCTTTTCAGCGGCGGCAGCGAGTTCGTCGCAGCGACGTGCAGCGTCGTAAAGGGCTTCGCCCAGGAAACGGCAGCTCTCGACAAGGAAGTGACCGCTGCCCATTGCTTTATCAATCACCTTAAGTTTGAGAATGGCGCAGGGCTGCGGGTCGTCCGTCGGGCTGACGCGCTGAACGAGCGGGCCGAGGGTTTCGCGCACGAGGAAGCGCACGAACGAGTGCGGCGTGTAAAACGAGCCGGTTGACTTGCGACCGAGGCCGACGCGAAGATAGAAGCGGTCGGTCGGGATTTCTTCGATCCATTCGACTTTGGTTTTCTTGCCACGCCCGGATTCTTCCTCCTCTTCTGATTCGGCTTCTTCGCTGGCCAACTCCAAATCGTCTGACACAGAAACAACGGCTGATTCCGCAGGTTTGTAGCGTTCGCCCTGGGCGGCGGGGACGACGACTTCGAGCTTGGCGCGGCGAAGTCGGCACATGGTTTCCGCCGTGATGCCGGGTTCAAGTTCAAGCAAGGCTTCGTAAACGCGGCCAAGGTCTTCCACGTCGAGCGGGCCGTAGTGGACCCGTTCGCGGGCGGTTGCGCCGCGTCCGGTGCGTGTCCAAAGTAAATTGTCGAGCAGCTTGGCGATGGCGGTTTCGGTCCATTCCAACCGGCCAAGGATCGGCGTTGTAGCCGGCGCGAACAGTGCGCCGGCCATTGGGCGGACGTTGAGTTCGGTGCATTGCAGGCCGTCCGAAAACATGCGGAACAGGTCGCGAAGGCCGTCCTGTAAAAGGCGTCCGGTTTGCACGCCGTGATCCAGGACGCGGCGGACGATGGGCGCGAGCGCAACGCTGGGGGAGAACGTGTTTCGCCAGAGACTCGACGAGGCGAAGCTGAAACTGCGTGCCGGGTCATCGGTGGATTCGAGTTTCAGGATGAACAGGAGACGATAGACGGTGATGAGTCCTTCGTGCCAGAGGTCCTTGGCGAGCGCGGCCTTATCCCCATATCCGGCGAGCACGGGTTGATTCTCCGAGTGATCAAGTAGCTCTTGAATGAACTCGCGAATGGCGTGACGGGCTTGTTCGCGAAGGTCTTTGGTGACCTTGACTTGTTGCATGCGGGCCTTTTCGATCAGTTCAGGCAGGGCTTTGACGCCAGCGGGCGACGCGAGCGCGATGAGCAACCGGACAGAATCCGGCAGGTCGCGGCTGCGTTTCCAGTATGGGTCGATGCTGATGGCGACCTCGGAATCCACCCGCGCCGGGTCGGAAATGATGAGCCGCAGTTCAACACCGTTCGTGAGGATGCCGAGACGTTCACCGGTGGCGAGCAACACGCGCTGGGAAATGCGCGTATGACTGAAACGGTAGGCAAGCCCGCGCCGGGCGGGGGAGTCAAGATCGGCTTCGAGGTCCACGCACCAAACACGCAGCCGTGCTGTGCCGTCCTCGGTGAGAAGCAACGCGCCGCCATCTTCTTCGCCTTCGCGGGTCTGGACGGCTTCGACCGCCTCGATGCGAGCGTAGCCGAGTTGGGCGAGTAGCGGATCAATGACGTGGTTCTGCACGCGCAAGCCGCCACCATGCGCGACAAGATTGCGGAGCTTGCGGCGGACAAACTGCCAGTGCTCGTTGAGCGCGCGGGCTTCCGGGCCGGTGGCTTTGGGCAGGAGCGCAAGGCGATTCAGTTCCGCCTCCAAATTGAATTTCACGAACGGTTCTGGCAACGCCGGGCCAGTGAACGTGCAATCGGTTGTGAAATTGAGGGCCATCAGCGGGTGCTCCTGTTGTTGGCACGCGGCACAATCATCAACATGCCTAGAGTGGTAACTTCAGGGTTGCGCATGGCGTCGCGAGCATCGAGGTCGTCGCCGCGCTGCTTGAACAGCTTGATGACTGTTTGCGCCTCGTGGCGCAACGACACCGGCTGCGAATTGTCGCTGGCGAATCCGGCGAGACGTTCCAACGGGTCGGTCAGGCGAGCCCAAGGTGCGGCGGTCGGTTGCGCCTGAACACGCTGGCCGATGCCGGGCAATTCCAACGCGACCGCAAGTTGGCCGCGGTCGGCGATGATTTCACGGGCGCGGGATTCGAGCCAGTCCTGCAACCGTTCGCGGTCGCGCCGGAGTTCGGTGCGACGGCGATTGAGAACGTCGGCGGCGATGGGCCGGAAGTTCTGACGGGCAGCGGCAAGCGCAGTGGCTTCGGCGTTCTGTGCCCACGACGCGAAGTGGTTCTTCCACACGTCGCGGGTGTTGATGGCGCTTGCCGGGTCGGCGAGCGCAAGCCAGCGCTCGCTGCTGGAAATGAACTCAGTGACATCGGGCGGGTGCATGAGGATGGCGAGCACCTGCTCGAACTCACGTCCGGCGCCGCTGTGGATGCGACCGAGGAAAGTGAAAAGAAGCGTAGGCTCGGTCACATCACCGGCAACGGCACTGATGCGCTGGTCAACCGACATGGCCGTGCCGCCCAGCGCAAGATGACGCACACGGTCGAGGGCGCGACGAACAAGTGGGTGAGCGCGCCCAAGGAAACCGACTTCACGCTTTTGGGCATCCTGAGTGATTTCCAACTTGGTCGTGAGACGGGCGGTACGGGTGTCAACGTCAATGCCGGGCGTGCCTTTAAGCCCCGGCATCCAAGTGGAGGGAAGCGTCAATTCGGTGATGTCAGGTGTCGTGTCGCGGACATTACCGCCTTCAAGGAGGACGGCGTTGCGAACGAAACGGGCGAGATCGACGCTGTTGAGAACTTCGCCGCGCTGGCGGGCTTGATCGGCTTCGGCGAACAGCGATGCTTCGGCATTGAGCCCATCCGCACCCAACCAAGTGTTGGCCGTGGCGGCGCGCTCGAAGCCCTGCAAACTGCGGTCAATTTCCTCCAGCAACTCCCGCGTAGCGGAATCCGCGCCGGAGTTTTCCTCGCCCGCCACGAGATCGAATACAGGTTCCTCGCGTTGGAACAGACAGGCTTCCTCCTCGACCAAACCGGTGAGCAACCGCTCGGCGGTTGCCTCCGCTGAGGCCGTGACGCCAAGAGTGTTGGGGACAAACGTGAGCAATTTGCGCTGGCGCTCATACTTCGCAATGAGGCGGAGCAGGATGCGCTGCTCGAACGTGCCACACAAAAACAGATAGCGAACGATGGGTGTCCTATCCTGGCCGAAGCGGTCAATGCGACCATTGCGCTGCTCAAGCCGGTTGGGATTGAATGGCAACTCAAGATGCAGGAGATGATGGCAGCGTTGGTGAAGGTTCAAGCCTTCGGCGGCAGCGTCCGTGCTGACAAGGATTAGGTTATCCTCTGTGCGAAAGCGGTCCGTAGCGGTAGTGCGAGCTTTTTCATCATCCTCGCCACACATCGTGATCACCGCGCCGACGCCAGCGGTTCGCAACGCGGCAACCAGTGCGGCCTGACTGTCCGTGTATTCGGTGTAGATGAGGACGTTTGCGCGAGGCTCGGTGGCGCGGATCGCCTGCACCTGGGCAACGACCGTGGACAATTTCGGATCTTGGCCTGTGGCGGACTCGGCGATGCTGATCAAGTCGTCGAGAGCGTCGGCCATGCTGGCGTAGCGGCGAATATGCCGAGCTTCGGAACCAACTTCACGCTCCAGTGCGAAGAGTTGTTGCGCAAGGTCCTCGACTTCCAACGTTTGCTGCTCGCTTTCCTGCTCGACGCTGACCGTGCCGAAACGTTCAAGGGTACGATTGAGGTCGCGGAGCGTGCGAAGGCGTTGCTTGCGGCTCTCTTGGGTTTCCGCCGTCTCGCTCTGAATAGCACGGAAGCGGTCGCGGACGGCTTCCAGTGTAACCTTGCAGGCAGCGACGGTTGACACGCTGCGTTTCAAAAGCGAGATGAAGGAAAGAACGTCGCTGTAGCGGCGGCTGCGAAGAGCTTTGCGAAGTTCCGGGGCGATGATCGCAAGCAACTTCTGGTGGAGTTCGATGAAACGGTCATGTTCGCCAGCGCGTGCCCGCACGGGGCAAGGTTCGACATCGCGTTCCTTGAAGCGGAGTTGCCCGTTTTCGTCGAGGATGTGTTTCTTGAGACGACGGACAACGTGCTGACGATAGCGGTCGCCACGGAGCACACCGCGCCCGTCCACCAGTGAGGGATCAAGCAGTTCGCAAACGGAAGCAAACGAGCGGTCGTTGCCATCATGCGGCGTGGCCGTCGCGAGAATTAGCGCGTCGGATCGGCGGGCGAGCACTTCGGCAAGTTTGCGGCGGAGCGAGGCGTCACGGTCGTCTCCGCCGACTTCCATGCAGTGATGGGCTTCGTCGATGACCACCACGTCGTAGGACGAGCGTTCAAGTTCTTGGAGGACTTTCTCCTGCTTCAGAAAGTCAATCGACGCGAGCCCAAGCGAGATGTGATCAAATGGGATCGCGCCAAGTTCAGTGCTCCGGCGCACTTCGTCCAATGCCTGCCGGTCAATGATCTGAAAGCGCAGACCGAAGCGATGGGACATTTCCATTTCCCACTGGTCGAGCAACGGGCCTGACGGCGACACAATCAGGATTCGGTGGGCAATGCGGCGGGCAATCAACTCGGTGAGGACCAGGCCGGCCTGAATGGTTTTACCGAGGCCGACGCCATCCGCCAGCAAAAGGCGAACACGGGTCATGCGGATGGCGCGGAGCACAGGGACCAACTGGTATGGCTCAATGCGCAACCGGCCGGGCTGAACGGCGCTGAGGGCGTCCATGCCGAACGCCTGTTCAAGAAGAAAAGCTTGATGATAGGCAAGCCAATTGGGGAGCGGCGCCGGATTTTCCGGGCGTAGTTCTCGGGCGACCGGAGTGATTTCATCAAATGGACCGAGCAGATCCAGTTCCTGCCCGGCGAAGTCCCCCTCGATGCCGCGCAGACGATGAAGAATCTGCGAACCAAGATTTTGGCTGTAAACCAATTCCCACCGCAGCCCGCGAGCGGTGACTTCGGTTCCTGGGAGTAGTTCGGGCATGGGAAACGTGGTCAGGATCCTGTCGGCGATCCAAAGGTGTCCACCTCATATGTGGACTTCTTTTTCCCGGACCAAATAGCTGCCGTTTTGACTATCGGTTGCATTTTCACTTCGTCAACCCATCAGAGAACCCCGCGATAATAGCCAAGAGCAGCGCAAATGTCACGAATGGAAGCGACACTGGACAAGGTGCCGACGCTTCCGTGCGGAACGTTCCAAAAAGCGAGTGGCGGAGGCGATTTCCGCCCCGCCCCTTCAGGGTTGTTCAGCGCGTATTGGCTCTTTCACTTCCACCTTCGCCTCCGAGCTGCTTTCTCAAATCCTCCTGCAGCGCATGAATGGCCCTCGTTAAAGATTCGTCCGCGGTCGCTAGATATGATTTAATCAACGCCTCCGACGCCAATAATGTGCTCTTATCGCGGAGTCCCACGTGAACGACTCTGCGAATTGCCGCGACAATTCCGCCCTGGACGTGCAGTCGTTTGACGCGTGATCCGATTTTCAATAGCGGTTCAAGGTCATGCGTGGGGTCAAGGCGCATTGCAAACGCGGCTCCCACGATTAATCCTTCGTCTCGAAAATGTTCGGCGGCTTGGATGACCCTTTGCGGCGGGATTTTGTGGTCCAAAATAAGCCTTGCCATTTTTTCGGCAACTCTGTCCTTATGTTTGATACGCGTTTCATAGTGTTCGTCTTCAATTTCGAGATACTCGTCAACCATGTCCAAGAGCGCAAAAGGCATGCCTCTGCTCAACGAATCGGGCTTTTCACCCCCCAATTGAGAATCCCAGACAATCACAAATTGAATTCCGAAGCCCGATTCCGAACCTCCCGCGGCCCCGACAGGTAGAAAAGCATTCGCGTGATTTTCAAAACTATTAAAATGGTCAAATAAACTTTTAATCCCGTTGTTACGATCTTGTTTGTTGCGGGTAACCGTGTTTGCAACATGGTCAATCAGATCCCAAACGATTTGGTCCCAGCCCGTGCCTTTGGGCCGTCGTATGACTTCCAGGCCTGTTGAGTCGTTCATCAGCCGCAGCAATAGTTCGCCAAAATCCACGAAGGCACCGCGCCCCGCGTCCGCCGGTATCATCCTTGCACGAACGAACGGAGCCTCAAGAAATAGATACTGGAGCCCCCTCTCTCGCGCGGTTCCTGACGGCAACGTCCTCTTGTTTCCCGACAGAATTGTTTTGTATTCAAAACTTGTGCATTCGTCATAAAGAGGCCTTTGGCAAGGATGTTCGATGACGTAGTCGCCGTGAGAGACGTGCTTTTTTGCTTGAAAGATTATGCTTCGGCACTGGCAGACCGTTTTGTCTTCAGCCAGGTAAAGAAACAGGAACTGCAGGTCTCCGAGCTCACACTGGCTGGGAAGCGATTGTTCCTTCGGTCCGTTTTGACCGAATACCCGACGCCAACCCAGAACCATCGGTTTTTGATGGAGAAATATACTGGCGAACTTCATCACCCGCTCGCGCGGACCGAACAATGGAGGCAACGTGGCGTTGAGATAATTCGTGCCAACGCCTGGGCTTGAAAGAAAATCGTAAATAATCTTGGGTTCGGAGGGGTCTAGGTCGACTTTCTTCCACGCCTCTTGGCCGGCGCGCCGAATCTTGTCGGCATTACCGTTCACCTCAGCTTGAAAATCAGAGATTCTCTGTTTTGAAATAGTGGTAATCATAAGTCAAACTTGGGCGCGCGCGCGCAACTTGGGATTGATAAAGCGGTCCATCTTGAAAGTCAAAGTAATTGTTGTTCTTCGGTCGATTCAATCAAAAAGTCCGTTTAACTAGGGGGTCGTTATCTTGCAGAAAAGATTCAGAAGCATCAATTCATCAAGCGACCCTGCCTCCGTACACGCAATGCGGGGATCAGCGACAACAACCGCCAAACACTGCGCTCGGGAAATCGCGACGTTTATCCGATTTCGGTCCAAGATGAAGGCGAGCCCTCGCGATCCATATTCTCCGTAACTTGAACAAAGCGAGAGAATGCAAACAGGCGCTTCCTGCCCTTGGAATTTGTCAACGCTCCCCACTCTCGCAGTTGCCGGGAGCGCCACTTGAAGCGCCCTCACCTGCGCATTGTAGGGGGCGATAAAGAGAAAATCCTGGAGCGAAAGCGGCCCCTCCTTCCCTTCCTTGTCCGTGTAAAGCCGTCCGGACAATTCGCGGTAAATCGTTTGGACTCTCTCCACTTCCTCGCTACTCTGCTGGATATTTCCATCGTGCTCAACGCCGCTAAAGATGATTCCGGCTTCGAGTTTGACAAACTCGCCGCCTTCCTGCGGAAGAGCGATTCTTTGTTTTGCGCAGTCAGGGTGCGAATGGAGCCTCCCTTCGTAAATGCTCTCCGAAATGAAGCGGCAGACTTCCGGGTGCATCCGGCGGGATTCGCCAAGGAATAGGCCATAATCAGCGGGAACGACCGGGTGAAATACTGGCGCGTCAGTCCGGCTCATCTTCGTGTCCTTAAGAGCATATTGGAGAACGGACAACCCCGAATCCCCGGGATGCGTGCCTTGCACGGGTTGTTCAAGCTGCATCTGGTCACCAAGCAAAACAAGGTTGGCCGCGCATCTCGACATCGCCACAGCGTTGGCGAGCGACACTTGGCCCGCCTCATCAATGAAAAGGTAATCGAGCACACCTTCCCACTCGCTTCTCGTGAAAAGCCAGGCGGTTCCCCCAACAATCCCGCCACTGTATGCGGCAAAACCCTCCGGGTTGTCTTCGATATGCTTTAATCCAGGGTTTTTGGTAAACAAGCCACCTTCCCCGTCGCCCCCCACTTTGATACCGCGAAGACCACCGGTGCCCGTCGGTGCCGCCTCACCACAGGCCTTGAGAAGATTCTCTATTGCTTTGTGGCCATTCGACGTTACGCCAACTTTCTTGCCCGCTGCCAAAAGTGCTGTGATGACCCGCGAAGCTGTATAAGTTTTTCCAGTTCCGGGCGGTCCTTGGCATACGAAACACCCACCGAACATTGAGGCAGCCACGCGAATGGCGGCGTTGGTCGCGGACTCGCCCGCCTGTTGCATTTGCGCCGCTGCAGGGTCGCGATTTAGCAACGCGGCGACTGGCGCGTGAAGTTGATTTGTCAAATGCCTTGCCGCAACGTCGGCCAACGCATCTGGAATCCCGGCCGGCGATACAAATTCATCTGCCAAGAGCGAACCACTCTCAGGAAAAGCTCCACCAAGTTTAGAGGCGAGACTCCTTTTCCCGATTTTAACGCTAAGTTTGCCCTCCGCCGCATCCAGCGATACAAGCGTTAGCTTCGCGTCCAAATTATGGGTGAACATTACGCCTTTGTCGGCAGCGAGCTTGCATTCCTGCGAAGGGTCAAACTCGTAAGTTTGCACGAGAGATTGCTTCTCGGGCACGGACGGCCCAACTGCTTTAACACACGCGATGCAGCCTGGATCGTCCCTGAGTTCCTCCTCAGTAGCCGATGCTCTGTCAAACATTCGCCACCAAATTGGCTTTGCCTCCCGTCTGTGGAAATCAATTAAATCACCGAGAACAAGCGATGTTGGGTCATCAAGGTTCCGAAGCGCTTTACAGATTTCAAGCCGTCTCAAAACTTCAGGTGACAACACTGGCTCGGGCGCAGGCACTGAAACGGTAACCGAATGGGAGGGCGTAATGCCGCCTTTGGCGGCTATCTGCCTTAACCACTTAAGCAACTCCGCCGTGGATTTACAGTCGTCTTCGTTATAGTCACGGATGCCCTTAAGAATAGCGCTCTGGTTCCAATCCTTTGCCTCACCACTTTCAATCCAGCGCGCGTATTGAACGATTGACTCAGCCGCTGTCGCGACGTCCGTGGCTCGTTTCGGACGATAGAGGCATTCAATTGTTTTAATGGAATAATCATCAGTCCCGATTCTCAGTCCGTGACGCACGGTTTGATAAAGGTCAACAAACACCTCGTTCCTTAAGAGCTGGTCGACTTCGTCCTGTCGGGTGTCGTGGCGAGTGCTGAGTCGCCTCATGGCGCTCACCTCGTATACCGCATAGTGATAAATGTGCATGCCGGGGCTTTCCTTCCACCTTTTGAACACCCAATCGACAAAGCCCTCAAAGGCCCGCTTTTCTTCCTCCCGGTCATGCGCCCACCAATCGGAATAACTGAGCGACCCATCGCCTCCGAAAAACGACGCCCCGAAAAGATATTCAAGCCCACCTGGTAATAACGGATAGCCCTCCATATCGAAAAAGACATCGCCAGGATTATCGGGCGGCAAAAGGGCGAGCCCCGTGTCATTCCCGTTTGGTCCCGTCGAACGCAAAAGTTCAAACACGGGAGAGCACTCAGGGTTCTTTGCGCGCTCCGCCAACGTCTGACACTGAAGCCTGGCTTGTGAAACAAGCCGATCAAATGACTCGGCCGCGAGTTTTGGAACAGCGCGCCCTGACATCTCGGCAAGGCACGACATGGTCGTGATCCCGGCTTTCTTTAGTTTCTTTATTTGTCCAACACTTATCCCGGCAACCCTCACAAGATGGTCCGTTTCGTCAAAGAACTTTTCCGCAAGCGAGCCCCAGCGGCCATGGTCGGCTCTTGGCATGGGTTCCGGGCGGTCGTCAAAGCGCCCATTGAAGTTCCGCTGCATTGTAAGGAAAGCCGCCTTGACGCTCCGGTAATAATGAACGAAATCTTCAACTCGGAACTCAACACGTTGTTCGGTGCCGAGGATAATTCCAAACTTCTCAGGCATTCGCCCGTCAAGTAACGGAGCCAGCATCTCAGAATAGCAGCAAAGCTGAATCGCGTAGTAAGGCTTGGGCGAGCGGGCTAGTTTCGTGTCCCACACCTGATATGCTCCCGTGTCATCCCGCACCAAAAAGTCTGCGTAACCTGCAAAATCGTCCAATTCCAGAAATGCCTGATAAATGATCGGAGCCTCCGATTTGATGGCCAAGAGTGTTCTCGCTCTCGCCACCGCTTCGACCTCCTTTGGTATTTCGACCAGGCCTGGAACCGACGCCTTAAATCCCTTCAAGACGACTTCTTCGTGTTTATACCCCGTCTCGGCAATGAGCAGCATTTCCGCCGACCCTTCGTCGGGTTTGACAGTGTTTGGATTCTCCAGCAGATAACGGTCCATCCAGGACGCAAAGGGTGACGCCAAGAAACGGATTAGATCCGTTGGCGAATACAACAACTGCCCGGATTTCTTTTTCACATCGTCAAAAACTTCAGGCTCAGCTTTTGTTCTTTGACTTCGCAATGCCAGCCACTGTCGTCCGTTTATTGCGAAGGCCGCTTGTTCCTCAAGGACTCATTCACCATATTAAGCAATCTCGCGTCCGAGATGATATATTCTCCAAATTGGACCGGGTGCTCAACCCCATTTGAGGAGCGAATAGGGACTTTCCTAATGGAAAAACTAAACCCATTGTACCCAATAACCAGTGGCTTAGGAAATGCCTCATCCATTGAAACAGATCGGCTCGACACCATGCTAAATTTCAAAGTGCCCCCAGGAAGCACATTAGACACATTTGTAGCGGCCGGTACGGAGTTATTAACACTGGTGACCATGTTACTCAGATTCACAGCGGCATTAGAAACGGCGTTGGTTGTCGGAAACATTAAAGGAGGAGTTGATACAGTCTTAGGCGTCCCGCCCCACAAGGAAGCTCCGGATCCGCTGTCATTAAACATGGAGACAGATACCTGCCCAACGGTATAAACGCGAGTTACCACTTGCAAATAGTAATAGTTTGTGTCCTTATCTTTGATCATGTAGCCCAATTCATTCTCGTGATTCGTAATATAATTCCAGACCTGCTCCCTTAGTGACATTTCGTCAATCCCGTATGTGTGAGCATCTGTCAAAGTGACGTATCCGCTGGCCCCTTTGGCTTCCATTAGACTAAGCCCCACTGGAATTCCTTGAATCGGCAAGCTGACATTCGCCCCGCCTCCTTGTTGCACACTAAACGAAAATGAGGGAAAGCCAGCGGCGGGGGCATTGGACCACCCATTATTGATGAGCCAGAGATGTGGCAGGGTGTTGGTTATCATCCATGAATTGGAATAAAAGTTGGAATAGTTTGTTGGATAAATGCGAGTTACGAGGTGGTCCAACGGAAGATAGCCTGGTTGATCCCAGGCGCTCAGATCTTCGATGGCCGTTGAAACGAAGAAAACGTCGCCGGGTTGAACGTCCTGGCTCAACGGATAGATGGGGTAAACATGGCTGGCACGTATAAGCTTATCCCAGTCTTTGTTTACATTGGTAAGTTGTCCGCTTTGCTGCGTGGGGACACAGCCGCAGAGAGTGGCCAAGCATGCGGGAATGAAAAAACATGTGTTGACAAATGATGTGTGAGCTTTCATTGGTGTCCTGGGTAGTGGCTAAGAAGACTTCGAGGCCAACAAGCAGTGGGCCAGAAGATTTCTCGAATTAGCCGTTCAAGGTTATTACGCATTCTGAGGATAATTTTCAGCCAATTTGGGGTTTTTGCAAGCATCTTTTTGACGAAGCGTCTCTGATTCATGGACGATGCTCTTGGGGTGGGCAGGCATCCTCGTTCTGGGCAAAAATGCCTACGTTGCTTTTTTGCGGGATTCTCCCATCCGCCCAGGTGATTCGCCTCACTGCACCGTGGCGACATTGCATTTCATCTGTGTTCCAGAAAGTTTCTCCGTATCAAAGAGTAGTGATTTGCTCTTTAGTTCGTCCAGCAGCGTCTTTCGTGGCACTTCTGTGTTGCTTTTCGGATCGCCGTGTTTTCCTGGGCGCGTGGACATCATGGTTTTGAAGGAGCCGTGGCTGTCGCCCTTCTTCGCAAAGAGATCCCACAAGGTTTTGGGTGTTGCGTTACGACTGCCGTGGTGGCCCACCTTGTAGAAATCTGTCTCTGCCAACAATCTGCGGTTGGCCTGTGCGTCACCAGCGTCTTTCAGAGCGTGGTTCCAGTTTTCGATCTGTGCATCGCCCGGAAACAGCAGGGTTTTATCCCCGAACTGAAACAGGAGGATGAGGCTTGTGTTGTTCATTTGATTGTCGAGGATTCGAACGAGTTCCATGAGTTGCGCTCCTCGGCTGCCTTGGATGCGAGGGATGATCCAGCGGACTTGCGGAGGAAAGGAGCGCGCTGTCACCCGATGGCGCGTAGCAAACGGCGACGATGCCCCTGCCCGATGGCCGGATACTGCCGCGCCTCGTAATTGCCAGAACTCTGCCGCGTCTTCGCTCCGCTGTTTGGCTATCTTGGCATTCTGCTCCAGCGTTGGTGGCCCCATTACTCTGACCTTTACCCCCGGCAGGAGACTTTCCAGTCCCGTCTTCTTACCATAGTAGAGATACTCATTCTTCCCCATCGTCATCAAATTCTTAACAGCCGACAGGTTCGCAAGATTGTCATCACCGAGAAAGGCCAGCTGCTTTGTCAGTCGGATCCCCAGCGCCGGGGTCAATAACGCAAGCTCCGCCAGCAGGCCGGCAGAGAACTTATGCATTCCCTGCAATCCTAGGGCAAACCTGCCTGAGGCCTGCCGCAGCGACTTCGAATTGGTAGCATCCTTGGGCAAATCCGGATCCTCCGTCCATGGCTGCAGCACAAGATCGGGTTTCAATGAGCGCAGTATGTCCCCGGGACCCTTTCCCTTTGCCCTACCGAATCCACTGATGTGGTCCTTATGCCGGTGCGTCGCGACGACGGCGCAAAGCTTGCCGCCGGACACCTTTCTGATATCCACCGCAACCGGTTTAAGGGAAAATGTCTTCTTCGCTCTCGAGTAGGCTATCGGTGGCGCCGTGCTGCCACAGTCGATCAACACATGCCTCTCTTCTTCGGCGCCGCCTATAGTCCTGTAGTGGAAGGCTAGCAGGAAGCAGTCACCGAATCCTACCTGATAGCTGCGAATGGTCGCCTTAAAAGGTTTCATCTTCGTCGTCCTCTTGTTCGTGTGAGTGGTTTGTGGCCGAAAGGCAACCACACCCTTCTCCGGCCATTGCACCCCCTAGGGATCTCGTCAGGTGCAGCAGGCCAAACGCCGACAGCTTCGCCCCAGGTTTTCGTATCGGTCGCTGCCGCTCGAAGTAACCTTCCTTTGCCAGATAGTGTATCCGCTCGTTCTGATGATTGAAACTGTGCAGCCGGTTATGGATGTGAAATTTCAGGCGCCCATATTCGTCGAAAATGAGCACCCCGCCGCCGTAGAGGAAGACCTCACGATCGCGTGGTAGCAGATCCGGTCCCGGATCCGCAAAGCCGAACCCTTTTAATTCTTTAGGCATTAGGCGCAGAATCTGGATGTATTCCACAACCGTCTCTCGCAGCATGAACCCATCGTCACCCACCCGCACGCATGGCCGCACACTTTGCACACGCGTATAGGCGCCTTCCATAAGTCGCAGCACCTTCCGGTTCTCCCAAACGAACCGAAATACTTCATCTGGATCCCGCTGCATCGATTCGAAATGCGTGCGGTCGTAGATAATCGTCCCATGCTTTTCCATTTCCGGCTCGCCCCAGACCCCAGGCTCTGAGTCCGTGAACATCGACGCAGGCAGAATTCCGAACCCGGCAAAACTCCGCAGCACCCGCTTCCGGAAGCCGTAGCCGGAGTCATCTGGATTGATTTCCCGGTCTGCCGTTACAAGCGCGCTGAGGTAGTCAGAGAATTTGAGATGCACTGGTGGACAGTAATCCAGGGCGCGAATGCACATCGTCAAAAGTCGGTCCGCGATCAATCGCCCCTCCTCGACCACACGTGCCAGATCCAGCGAACCGTCTGCGGCCTGCGCCAGGCCATTGACCCGATCGGCCCAAACCTCGATCAGCGCTCCCAGAACCGCTGCCACCAACACTTCGCCTCGGCGGTGCGGCTCCTTAAATTCCTCTTCATTCAGAATCCCTCTCCGTGGTTTCAACTCCGTCGACCGCCGCAGTGGCTGACCCCTAACCTGCGACATCTCCTGCCCCATCTCCTTAGCAAGCGAAAACAGCGTCCCCTCCTTCAAATTCTTCGATGTCAGCCACGAACCTGGCACGCGCTTTCTCTCTCTCTGACCTCGACGCACCAGCGCCCCCACGATTTCTCGCAACGAAAAAATGCTCAGCAACGCCACGATGTCAGAAAATCCCTCGTGGAAGGCCGCCTGATCCGGTGACGAAGGGTCTGTGTAGCGCCCCCTCAATCCATCAAGCAGCGCGTGTGTGGTTTCATGCGCCACCACATCATGCGACAAACAACTGAACACCATCCGCGGCTTTCCACCCCCTCCCGGTGCGGCGAAATATCCGAAATACAGTGCCTCATCCTCCTTGGAATAAAATGCATTCGCATCGCTAAAGGCGTGCGGCGCCACCTTCAACTGATGCCCTCCGAAACTCCAACTCACCCGCCTCCCCAAGGCATGCTCGAACCGCGAGAGCGTCCGCATCACGATCGCATACACGTTCTGTTGGTGAAACCTTGGGTTGCTCAACAACTCAACATCCTTACTGCCTTCAAAAGGATCCTTTCCACTGCCTGGTGGCTGCCACGGCTTCATCAGCGTGTTGCTCGACGCATCGTAATCGACAACCTGCACCCTGTATCCACACGGCCCCTCACCCATTTCCTCGTAAGGAACCGGCACCTGCGCCTTCAAAATCGATTTCCCGTCCCTCACAGAAGGATCCTGGGCGATGACCGTCAGTCGGCGCCAGCGGGGACTGTGTCTTGCTTTCATAGTGTTGCAGCGTTTCAGAGGTTCTCGTCTACCCATTCATTTCTATCTCTTCCATATACTGCTTTCCCGAGAACTATGCTAGATTTTATTATTTCTGGCTGAACACTAGTACACCGCTTCATGGCGTTCTGCCTGCAACGCAGCCTGAACCGAAGGGCCTTCAGCCAGCAGGGGGATCTTGTAACGCAGGCCGAGAGAACTGCGCGGCCAGTTTTTGAGGAAGTTCCTCATTTGCAGCCATTTGCGCCACGCAGGTCTCTTGATCGAGACCATGCCGAGCGATCCCGCTTGGATCAATGTTAATCCACTGGAGGACCGTTTAAAGACGGTGCAGGCCATTCGCTTTCATGCGGACCTTCATGAAGTCTGTTTTATCTTCAGCGAAGAAGGCCATGCTCAATTGGAAGCGAGGCTTTTTACGGGCATCAAGCCTGCTTGCCTTTCCGCCCAGTTCGGCTTTTGCTGCTAGCAACACGCGATTCCGATGAGCCGATACGAATTTCACCTCGCCATCACGGCGGAACAATACTTGGACTATTATCGAGGGACGGTCCGGCACGTTATGGTTCGATGCACTACTGGACGGACCGTCCAGTTTCCGGCGTCGCTTCTCCAACAATTTGTCACACCAGAGGGAATCACCGGGCATTTCGCTTTGACTTGTGACGAACACCACCGGAACTCCCACCTCGAACGGCTGAAATGAATCTCGGGACAAGGTGTGGGGTACTGGCAACATAAACCTGGTTTGGCTTTGGAATAATTCATCCCGGAATGACACTGGGAGTCTGCATTCCACCATTGACTCCCAAGCCCCAAAGGCATTACCAATTCCCCCATGACAACACTCAAAGATTTATCGACGGACCAAATCCACCGCATCATCGTCATCAAGAAAAAGATCGAGAAACTGCAAACCCGTGTCCAAAGGCGGGTTGAAAAGCTCCAGGCCAAGATCGATTCAATTGCGGGTGACGGAGGAGCGCCAAGTCCATTGATCAGGAAGAGACGCAGGATGTCGAGGGCTGGGAGGGCTGCCATTGCCGCTGCTGCCAGAGCCAGATGGGCGGCATACAGGGGCAAAGCGGCAAAGAAATCCAAGCCGGCCAAGAAACGGAAGAGGTTTAGTGCCGCGGCGAGAGCGAAGTTGGCTGCGAGTGCCAGAGCGAGATGGGCCAAGGCAAAGGCTGAGGGGAAGACGACGCTGTAACCGGAGTCCAGTGCCACTGAATGTTGATGTTAAGCATCCTCGCAAGGAGTGAATGATCATCGGAATTCAAGCCGGGCGTTGGAGCTTTAACGAGCAGGCATTAGCTGAACGCGTCGCTTGTGGCCGCTCGACTGGCTGCTCCTTGACGGCTGTTGGCAACAGGTGCTCGTCGGTGGACACAAAGGCAATCATTCACTTCCACGCGAATTGGGATTGGAACAGACCCCTGGGGACCAAAATTGTTTCGGTGATTGGTTTTCTCTGAAAGGCACGCGATCCCCGATCTTACCAAAAAAGCCGTTGTGGGCCAGTTATGTGCTGGTTGTGTTTGTGGATGTGTTTGTTTTTGAACCCCATGTTTCCCTGTTTTCGCCTTATTTCATCCTAGCGTGTCGGAAATGAATGAGGTGAGAAAAAACCAATAAAAACGGGCCTGAAACGAGGGTTTCAGGCCCGGAAATTGGTTGCGGGGAGAGGATTTGAACCTCTGACCTTCAGGTTATGAGCCTGACGAGCTACCAGGCTGTTCCACCTCTCCACTGCCAGTCCTGGGTTGCAGGGTCGCCTTAAACGGCCGCTGTGGCGGGCGATGTAGCCTCCGAGCCATGGTTGTGGGCATCAAAGCGGAACAATGTTCTGAATCTGTTGCGCAGCCCATTGGTTGAGAGATGGCAAAGTCACTTGGGCTTGCCTGTCGCCAATGCTGGGCAGCGGCCTCTTCGCAAAACTCGCGGAATATCGCAATCCCAACAATGTGTCCCAACTGTCAATCTCCACGTTGTTGCGCTTCATCAGGAATCGCGCCGAGACCAGAGGCGAAAACACAGAGGTAAATTATTTAAAGTGGCCAATCTCTGACCTATAGTAAAACCGGCTCAGCCGCTCATAAGGCGTATGAACAGATCAAAAAAACGACTACATTTCAGAATTAGAGAGGACAAACGAGAAAGAATAGAAGTTCATGTGGCTGGATTCTGCTTCAGGAACGTTGGCGGAAAACTGTAACTCCTGGTTGGCCGCAGGCCTCGCGCCGGCCCGCTCCAGCCTCGCCGATAAAGAGCCAGTTTTTCTTGCCGACGGAGGTGGGACGGATGGCATTTTCGACCAGGTTATTGTCGATTTCCAGGCGGCCGTCTTCCAGCCAGGGCTCCAGGTGGGGCCACTGGTCCAGGGCGTAGTCCAGAGCCTGGCCCAAGGGACTCTGCGGCAAGTAGCTCCGGCTGGCTTTGAAAAGCTCGATGGCCCGCCCGCCAACTCAATGGTCAACCTATACTGCCGGCCGCTTCCTGGACCATCGCTTCCAACCACCGCCCCGGACTGGACGGCGACGCCGGCGGGATCAATGGCGCGGCCGCCAGGCCCTGGCGCCGTTTGAGCGCCCAAGCGGCAAAGGTCTGGCATTTGATGCCGGCCAAGGCGGCAAATTTGGGTCCGCTCAAGCCGCTGCGCTCGAACTCGTCCAGCAGTTGCTCCAGCCGCGCCGGCGGTGTGCGCACGCGCTGCAGCGTGTCGGTTTTAAGAAGAGCTTCAGTGCCAGTTTGCGTATTCGTCATAGCAGAATGCTATGACATCTCTGCTTCGCTCTACCAGAGGCGCCTCGCGTGACGCTTACGCTGAGACGTGATTACTGTCAGGTTGTTGGAACGGTCTCCTGGATGGTTCTCCGGCGTGAAAGAACCACGGGCAGCTCACTTTTTATGTCAACTCTAAAGTACGCAAACCCACGTTATGGATAATTATGGACAATGGGCTCTGAATGGGAGAAAGAACGATGGAGCGTTTTACTATTTGCCTGGTGTGGTGGCTGGATCACTGTTGGAGTGTATGTAGGCGATCAGGTCTGCCATTGACTGGGGGTCAAGGACCTTCTCGAACCCTTCAGGCATGAGGGAAATCTTGGAGCTTGTCAGACTGGTCAAGTCGGCTCTGGCGAGGGTTTCCGGATGGCCTCCGGCCATCGCAAGCTGTATGGTGGTGGCGCTCTCTGAGGTGATGATTCCGGTGAATTCCCTGTCGTCCTTCGTTGTCACATTGTAGCAGGTGTAGCGGGGCTCGATGGATTGGCTCGGATCAAGGATTGCGGTAAGCAAATAGTCCACGGGCTTGTCGCTGACCGTTTCCAGGTTGGGGCCGACGGCATGGCCTTCGCCTTTGAAGGAATGGCATATCGTGCAGTTCTTCTGAAAGAGCTCTGCGCCTCGCTGAGCGGATCCCCTGAGTTGGTTGACCCCGGAGTATTGTTCGACGATTCTATGGCGGTCAGGATTTGGCGCCATGAAGACTCTTGCGGCTCGGCGTTTTACGTCCGGCTGCGGAGATGCCAGGAGCCTTTGCTGCACCGTTTGCGGCATTTGGCCCGGCGGCAGGATGCCCTTCTCCAGCAAGTCCACTAGCTGAATCGTCCACCCAGGCCGGCTTAGAAGCGCCTCCAACACCTGGGTCCGAGCATCGGGCAAGTATCCTTTCCAGCCGATTAACAGCACAGACGCGATATTCGTTGATTGCATTTGAGCCAAGCGGCCGATGGCTTCCGACTCCAGAAAAGCCGGCGTTTGCGGACTAAGGAACTGTCCAAGCTCTTTGATGTCTTCGTCCTGGTGGTCCAGCCCGCGGCCAAGAAGCCGGACGCACAAAATCCGCTCCTGATCGTTCATGGATTGATCTACGGCGCCCCGTCGCGCTTGCGCAACGATGCCGTCCAGCTTTTCGAGGACAGACCTGGACGATGGAGACGAACGATGATAGTAACCGGCCAGGCTGCCGTGGTGGCGCTCGAGGCCCTGGATAAACCCGGCCAGGCCTGCCATTTGCCATCCGGCAAAGCCATTGCCGCCAGGTTGGGCCAGCTTCGCCAATACCGATTCCCACCCCGTCCGATTATTGTAAGGCGACGCAACTCCCATCAACCCTTCCACCAGGGCCGACGATGGCACCTCTGACCGCGAGAGAACGGCTTCCAGAATTTCATCCCAACGCGCCGTTGCCGAACTCAGAACCGCGATCTCCATCGGCGAAACGTCGAGTTTCACCCCGTGCCGGACGGCTTCCGGAGAATTCCCGGCCTTGACCGTTTGCTGAAAATCCCTCACCGCAACGGCCGCCAAGGCACGCGCGGCCCCTGGATCATCCCATTCGCCAAGGCTGAAAGCCAACTGGTACCGGACACGAATCTCCGGGTCATCCGTCAACTTCATTAGCGTTTCGGCCAATTCATTCGCCTTGCCGGGTTTCTGAAGCTCGAATGCCCTCAGGAAGGATTCGCTCAGCCTGACGGCCTGCTCCCGGACGCCCGGATGTTGATCACGCAGGCCAGCCAGAACCATATCGACGGTTAAAGCGTTCAAACCGTCCAACGTGCATAGCGCCTGCATCCGCGTCTTCGCGCGAGGACACTTCCGAACCAAGCGTTCCAGCGGCCTGACGGCGCTCTTGTCTTGAGCTTGGACGAGCAGCCGTTGCGCGGTGTCGCGTTGCCAGCCATTCGGGGAGTCCAGAGCCGCGACTAACTCCTTGGTGGTCATTTTGTCCAGTCTCGGAATGGGCCGGAGTTTCGCATTGTTGGGATAAATCCGATACAAACGGCCCATGTCGTGGCCGGCGCGAAGGTCATACTGCGCCTGCATGCTTCTGGGGATATAATCGGGATGTTCAATGACCAGCCGGTGCATGTCCAGAACGTAAACCGCGCCGTCCGGGCCGGTCTTGGCCATGACGGGACGGAACCATGCATCCGAGGAACAGAGAAACTCGTTGGTGCGCTCATCCGCGGCCCGAAGGCTGCGGAAGGTCACTCCGTCCGGCTCCAGGACCTCCCGATGCACCAGGTTATGCGCCGGATCACAAATGAATACGGAGTGCTCAAATCCAGGCCCAAACAGATCATCCCTATACGGAAACGGGCTGCAGGCGGAGGTGACCTGGTTAGTATCCCCAGGCTCGTTGAATCGCGGATACATCGGGCTAATCAGGAAGACGCGCCGGCAATCCGGGTAGTCGGCCGTCTCATGCGTCAAGTCGGGCGTGAACAGTTGCCGGTTCCGGGCCAGATATTGCATAGGGGCGAAATAGTGCCAGAGCCAGACGACGTTGTGATCGCCAAACCAGTTTCCCCAGTCGTCCCGGTGGCGCCCATACTGGGTGCATCCAGCCTGCAGCTCGAATTCTCCCGTATCAGGGTGGAACCGAAGGTCGCAGCCGCCCATCACAGTCAGTTTCTTGCTGCCCGGCAAACGAACACGTCCGCCGCTGTCTCCGTTGGCGGCGTAAAGCCAGTTGTCCAATCCATAGTCAAAGCCGTTGACCCGATGCTGGGGATTGCCTAAGGCGAACCCCGATAAAATCGTCTTTCGCACATCCGCCTTGCCATTGCCGTTGGTGCTCTCCGCATAGAAGATTTGCCCCCCGGCACTAATAATGACTCCCTTGCGCCAGGGACAAATGCCGTTGGGATAACTCAGCCCGTCCAGAAACACCGTCGCTTTATCATAGACGCCGTTACCCTTGGTGTCTTCAAGAAAGACAATCCGGCCAGTGCCCCCTCCGCCTCGTTTAAAAGGACGATAAATTCTCAAGTCAGGACCTGCGCCATTCTCACCTTTGTCCGCCATAGCCGTTTCGGCGACGGCGGAGGGATAATCCCGCATTTCAACCACCCAAAGTTTCCCATCCGCACCCCACTCGAAGGCAACCGGACTTTCAATCATTGGTTCCGCCGCAACGATCTCGGCTTTGAAACCGGGTGGAACATTGATGCAATCCAGGGATTCCAAGGGCGATTTTGGAGAGGGTTGATTGTCCCATGTATCCCCCCAACACGAGGCAATTCCAAAAAGCAACAACGCAATCAAACACACGCGGACCATAAATCTTTCAGCGAAAAATCCTCGAAAAGGGTCAATAGCGAGGACACCTGCTCGGCTAACATGTTAATGAACGACTTATGGGAACCTTGACCAGTAAATGCCTCTTTCTCCGACCACAATTGTGTCCATCGGTTGGATTTTGTACTTTTCGCCATTTCCCGCCACGTCTTGCACAGTCAGTTTAAGCACAGTTCTGTCGAAATGCTCGATCTTAACGTTGTTTTTGTCTGCCCACTCAGTTAGTCCGCCGGCGGCAGCAATTGCGTCTCGCAGTGTCAAACCTGGACGGTCAAGCGAGAAACTTCCGCAATTATGGATGGCACCAAATATGTAGTAGTGATTCGTATTTGTACTTACGTTTACGGTGGTGCGGGGGATCATCATCGTTTTCACTGTGGATATTGATTGGGAATAGGAACTTCGCACGCCAGCATCATAACCCACATAATAAGTCGCGACTAACACTAAGACAATTAAACAAACTAAAATCATTAGCCGCAGCTTCGTAATGGATTCTGTAGGCATAACTAGTACTCTACATTCATTATTATAATTCGGAATCTGGCCCCCCAAAACATATGCCCCAGGAAAAATAAATCGGAAAACAGGGCGCCTTGTCCGGCGGCGGGCCACATCCATGGGTTGTAGAGCCGTCCGAGGAAGGACAGTTGCATGCACCAATCGTGATTATTGGATAACAGTGATATAAACAAAATGCAATCCAACCAGGATTCCCACAGCATGCAGGATCATTTGGGATGACAGTTACATCTACCGGAACTGTGAGAACGCACATACAAACAGCGGCACCAAATAAGCCGTAGGGATCCATGAATGCAATCGGATCATTCCAAACAAATGCGTACGGAGGCTCTTTTTTCGTCGAAGCACGGCTATTTAAGGGAAAGAATCCTAAACACCCGAGAGGGTCTCTATTTGGCCATCTCTGCAAATTGGGATCGTAGTAGCGATACAAGTAATAAACCAATCCCGAATTCAGGTGTGCCTCTTTGCTTGAAAACCGGTAAAGGTTGGCATCGGCCAGCAGGCCGGACTTCGAAAGCACGTTGCCAAAGGCATCATAGAGGTACTTTGCGACGATTGCTTGGGAGGAGTTGATGAGCATTGTGATGTTGCCGTTCGCGTCCGCATGATAAAAAGCATGCCCTGCCAGAGGCGCATCCACATACGATTGTGCCGTTCTGGCCAGCAAGCCGCCGATGCCGCCCGCGCCTTCCAGGCTGCCGCTTAAATCCTTGCCCCGCGTATAGGTGGTTGTGGGCAGATTGTTGAGGTCCCGCTCCTGGATGACCAGATTGCCGTCATACACGTAATAAACCGCGTTGGTTTGCAGCCAGGCACCGCCCGTCCATGTAAACTCCTGACGAATTCGCCGCCGCATCTTGCCATCATAAGAAAACTGCGACAGCCACTGGTTGGTCACCCACACCTGAATCAACTGGTTCTCGTCGTCGTAAGCGAAACTGCACAACCCGTCACTCGTCAGGTTCCCGTTGGCGTCGTATTGAAAGGTGACGTTCGTGGCCAAATTGACGGTAACGGTGTTGGTCGCCCACCGGCCATAACTGTCCGACGCAACCGCGGTGTAGGTGGTCGTCAAGGACAGGCCCCGGGCAGCGAACGTGGCGTCTCCGTAGCGCGAAGCGGCGTTGCCGTTGACGGTCACATTTGTGGCTAATGATGTTGTCGTACCCACAACGGTCAATGTGCCGCCGTTGGTTGCCGTTGTCAATTCGTTGTCCGAGTTCACGGCGAAATTCTGGATCAGCGCATTGTTCGTCCGGTAATTCAGATTTCCGGCGGGGTCGAATCCATACGTCAATTGTTCGTTCAATCTCGGCGGGCCGTTGTTGGTCTCATATGCCAGATCGGCGATGACCTGTCCAATGAGGTCATACATGTAGTGGGCGGTGTTCTCCCCGGTGCGGGTCACACTGGTCCGCTCGTTGCCGCGGTTGTACGTGTAAACGCTTGAATCCAGGTTGGTTAGACCGCTGTTGTAGAAGTACGTGCCCGTCATCCGCCCATTGTTATCGTAGGTGTTGGTGATGAAGGCGCCGTTCGGCAGGGTAATTTCGGCCACCAGGCCAGATGCGTCAGCCCCGTTTAGACCCGGATTATAGGCGTAGCCAAAAGTTCCCGCCTGTGAGGTGATGTTCGTCATGCGATTGGCAGCATCGTAATCATAAATCTGCATCCAATCCGGGCCGTTCGGCCGCTGCAAATCAAGGCCCGTCCTCAGCCGATCGATATAGGAATACTTGATGGCATCGTTTGGCCATGGGCCGGTTTCGGATTGAAGCTGGCCGGTTTGGGAGTAGGTGAACTCCGTTGTGCCGACCCCGTCCGACATATTGGTCAACCAGTTCATGGCATCGTAGGAAAAGGCCAGCGCGGCACTGTGTGGGTATGTAACACTGGTCAAATTGCCCACCTTGTCGTAACCGTAAGCCGTGTTCCCCTTTTGGGCGCTCCAACGGTTCGTCAGCCGGTTGTCAGCATCGTATGCGTATTTCAAAATTGTCGTGCTCATGGCATCGACCTTGTTCGTCACCCGACCGTATATATCGTAGCCCCATTGGGTTGTGTTGGTGTTCTGGTCCGTGAGGCTGATGAGGTCACTCCTGGCATCGTAAGCGTATTGCGTCACCTGCTGATTGGCGTTCGTTTCCGCCACTTTTCGACGTGCGGCATCGTATCCATAATAGGTTGTGAACCCAAGCTGGTTTGTATAGGCAACCAGGCCGGCAGCCGAATATCCGAAGCAATTCGTGCCGCCGTCGGGATAACCCCGAATCAGAAGCCGGCCAAGATTATCGTAGGCGTTCGTGATTACCACGCCATTGGGATCCACCTGATTGGTCACACGGTCGTCGATGTCGTAAGCAAGACTTTGTACCAGTCCGTAGGCATTACTGACGGCAACCACAAGGCCCTGATTGTTGTACCAATTGGTTGTGCTGACGCCACGTCCATCCGTGATGTTGGTAATGCGACCGACGGAATCGAACATGTTCGTAACACTGTAGCCATCTGGATATATTTTATTCGTCAATCGACCCGCGTAGTCGTAATTAAAGGTCGTGGTATTTCCTGCCGCATCCACAATCGTATCCAATCCACCGCACGGGCAGTAGCTGTATTGGGTGTAGTACCCCAACGCGTTGGTCCACGCCACTTTCTGCCGGATGCTGTTGTATCCGTAGGTATTTGTAAAACCCAGCCGGTCCACGACCTCAGCCAAGTCCAATATGTTATATATGTTGGAAATTGCTCCGCGCGCGTCGCTGACGCTTGTCAGGCGCATGAGATTATCCCAACTGTTCGTTTCGGTCCGCCCCAGTTCATCAGTATGCGTGAGGACCATGCCGTTGGAGTAGGTGTACGAATTGGTGCGGTAATAAATGGCGCTTCCTCCGGACATCGCGTAGTCGTAAGTGTTGGTCAAACACCCGTTGGTGTCATAGAGGTTGGTAGTTACCAGCCCCGTCGGCTGCGTGATCCTGGTGATTTGGGCATCTGTGTTGTACATATACCCCGTCACATTTCCAACCGCGTTGGTCATGAATAAAACGAGATGAAGCCCCTGCAGGTCGTAGCCGTAGGAGTTGATTGTCACCGGGTCCGGGCCAATGGATTGCAGAAGGTCGATGCCGTTGGTGGAATAAACATAAGTATTCGTTCGTGTCAAAACTGAATTACCCACTGAGTACGTGCTAATGACGTTGGTGCGATTACCCCATTGATCGGTTTGATAAATAGTGTAGGCCTCGGTCCCGTCTGGAAGCACCTTTATAATCATTGATGGATATGCGCTGGATCCCTGGACGTTATAGGCGGGTTTGTTGGGATAATCATACCAAGTCATTGTTCCAGGCGCCACACCGTCCGGACTCGGTTGCTGCTCCATCGAGAGTGTGCGACCTCCGCCTGTCGGGCCTGGCATGTTGTAGTGCCTCATGCGACCATCAAAATAATCGTTCGTGCGCAACAAATCAAACGGGGTGCTGTCTATACCTATGGGACCTTGACTGGCTAATGCCTGGAGAAACTCGGGCGTGAGATTGGCGAACTGCTGAGGGTTCCAATAAAAACTGTCGGAGACGTTCATGCCATCGTTCGCAGTGGGATCACTCCAGTCTGGATTATCCAGAGTGTTTGACCCTCCCGGATTGTCCGCGGGCCGATATGTCGGTACGTTGTTCGTGTCAGTGTATACCTCGGGAACGCCTGCGAAACACATGCCCGCGGCAAAAAGAAACAAATTGGTGGAACCGTTGGCTTCCGTAACGATACCGTAGTGGTAATTAAGGTCTCCGCAAATCGAGCTGCCGACAGAACCAAATTGGAAACCGGTCGAACCGTACGGCGTTAACATGTTGGTGAGATCCAAGTAAGAAGAGTAGGAGAAAGTTGTGGAAATACCAGCGACGTCAATTATGTTGGTCAAAACACCAAAGGAGTCATAGTAAAACTGATTTGTATGGCCGTAGGGATCATAAATAGTGTCAAACGAATCCCATTGATTGTAAGTCATCGTATTCGTTTTGCCGTCGGCATCAACGACGTAGTCCAATTGTTCAGGATTAGCCGTATCATAGAGGAAGGTCGTGGCCCGCCCATGTTTGTCAATCTGCTGCGTTAATGGGTAATCGTAACCTCCTTGCCATCCAGGAAATGAATTGGAATAGACATCGATGGCTCCGTCCGGATGAATCACTTCAAATGCATTAGTGTTCCCGCTGGCATCTACCACCGCATGCATACGATCGTTTGAATAAAAGTCGGGTGTGTCGAGATTGGGGAAGGGCTCGATCCCTCCGGCCGTGTAGAGCGTTATGCCATCCCCGCCGAAGTAACCGCCATAGCACACATAACGCATCCATGAACAGGTCCATCCAGGACCCAGGTACAGTAACCCAGGATAACTGTATTGCCCCGGCTCACCAGGTGGGAATAGTTCATTGTAGTAAATCCTGAGGGAGAAACGGCCTGCCGTCGCGGTTTGATACGCCAACGGCTCATCAGTCAGCCAAAGATTGATGTCTGGTTCAGTGACTTCCCAAACCGGCATTCCTCCGGTGCAGACGGTGCAGCCTGGACCGTTTCCGGGACCATTGCCACCTCCTCCTCCGCCTCCTCCCGTGCCGCCACCGCCAGAGGGACAACAGGTGTCGGGCGGGCAAGGAGGATACGGTGGAACGCCTGGGCCGGTGTACCCCTTTCCAAAGATTTGAGATGCTTCCGTTGAAGTAAGGCTTCTCCAACCGGACGGAACCTGGTTTGCCGGGACGAGAAATGCCCCGCTGGCTTCGTGGTTGATCGCCGCCGACGTCATCCACCGCTCAGAACGAAAAGTAGAATCCGCTACTCGATACATCTCATCCTTTCGCCCGACGATGGCCACGTAATGATTCTCCTTCAGGTGGACCACTGACGGCACCACCAGTTCCGTTCCTGCCGTCCTTTGCACCGCCGCCAGCCCCAAGTGATTCGACTCGGAGATCGCTTGCAGCATGGCCATGGAAAAGCCGGTCTCCGGCGATTTCTGCTTCGCCCAGTTCCAAGTGGTATTGGTCCCGTACAGTGCCCGCATGACTGCATCAAGGGCATATGTTCCGCACAAATACGAATTCTCCGGATGATGCATCATGTGGAAATATCTCAAATTCAACCGGCTATATTCATGCTGGTCAGAGGCCGGAAGCTGGCGCCCTTTGGTTTCATCAAGCAATTCCTTCATGGTCTCGGCCTGACCCAGATCGGCCAGCAAAGTGAGCCACTTGAGCAACGCGGCGTCGGCGATGGCTCTTCCATTGCGGTCTGTCATCCCTTTAGTGGCGTTCCAGACGGATTTCCATTTGTCCAAGGCCAGGGAAAAGTAACCGGTTTGCCGGTAGCGTTGTCCCAAGCATAGATTCACGGAAAACCGCCACGGAGAATCGGGATTGTCCTTGAGGAAACTCTCCAAGCTCTCGGGCAATTCCGCGAAGTTCCCTCCGTTTTCAGAAATAAATGCCTCCCACAACGCTTGTGACTCGGCATCGCTGGGAGCTTTGTCCCCCAGCCAAATCAGTCCTCCCGGCATGCGGTTGCCCCGCATCAGCTTCTGAGTGTAGCTGATCGTGTTGGTGGCGGCGTTTGGGCCGGTCACGGCCGGGAGGCGTTCCGCTCCGATGAGGAGCAGCGCTGCGGCGATGGAAGCTGTGGCGAAAGCATCTCGCGAAAGTCGCAAGGAAGAGGTAATTGTGCTCATGATGGTGCTCATATTCTGGTGTTGGTTGAAGATGGCGGTCATGGAATTATTGAATTATTGGCCGGCTGGGTGATCACGACCGTCAGGCCCAGGTCTCCCGCGACATTCCATGCGATTTCGCCGGAATCCACCTGGCCGTTGCCGTTGGCGTCCTCGATATAATCCGGGATGCCATCCCCGTTTGTGTCGATGGGCACAGGCACTGGACTATTGCTGCAGGCGACATAATGAAAGCCGATGCTGACTTGGTTGGTGCCTTCAATGATGTTATTCGTCGTGACCGTGTAGTGATAAAGCCCGGCAGCGGGAGCAGGACGGCTCCCGGCATGGATGAGGTTCGTTTGGTTGGTGGGATAATAATAATCGCCCAGACTGCCCACTTCGAAAGCGGGGCTGTTCGTCAGGATGACATCGTTATTCTCGGGCACGATAACGCCAAAATTCGTGGTGACGTAGGCGTTGTTGCTGCAAAACGCAATGGAGGAATTGTTGCCACTCGAGATCACGGTCTGGTCGAATAGATTGTCCAGCATGGTCCAAACGCCACTGGAACGGTGAAGCGTAGTTGAGTACTCGAATGTGCCTGCCAGGAAGAGGTTGTTACAGAAAACGTTAGTTACGCCGGAAGCACCGCCGCTTACATTGAGATTGACCCGCTGCCACAGACAATTGCTGCTAGTAAGGGAATCCTGCCACACGTTGAAGGCCCCGTTGTAGAACTGGCAGTCTTGGAACACAAATGGCATCACGTACCCTGTATCACCAGCTTTGTAAAAATGCATGTCGCCGGCCAAAGCCGACCATTCGGTAAAACCAAACGTGCCCGAATTTGTCCCGTCCCAATCCTCGGTTATGGACCCTTCCCAGCTTTCCGTCTCCCAATTGGGGTTCGACTGCTCCTGAACGGTGTTGTAGCGCACAATCCAGTTCGGGCTGGTCGCCGTTCCGTAACTGTTGAAAACCGAGTTTTGGTCAAGATAAGCGCCGTACTCGCTACCTGCCGTGGCTATGGCCGTGCCGGGAAGAACGGTTACAGTTGCATTGCTCACGTCCATGTCGATCGCATAGTCCAATGGATCATAATGGTAGCCAAGATCCACTGTGGCGCCGCTGTTGTCACGCTGGGCCTGCGGGAAGAACGTGTAGTCGTTGGTGAACCAGCCAACAAAGTTGGTCACGGGCGGATAGGTCGTCTTGGTTTCCAGATCGGCCAGCAGATTCGTATCGATGTTCGTCGTCCCGGCGCCTTGGTTCGTGCTTCCTTGGGCGAGATAATAAGCTCCAGCACCGACGGTTTGATAAATCCCTGCTCCGCTAGTGTAACCCACGCAACTCGTGAAGGAGCCGGAGAGGTTTGTCACTGCTGTAAAAATGCAATTCGCGCCATAGCACTGGTTCGCTAATGGAGTCCCCTGTTGGAAGGTTGTCATCTGATCCGCCGTCACATTGTTGGCGGTAATGTGTAAAACATTTTGGCCAACGTTTTGGCTATTTAAACCAACACCGCATTTGGCCAGGAGCACATTATAAAGGCTGACTGGGTAGGTCGCACTGGGGCCATTATTGACCACCACCGGCGCATAAAATGCCTCGCTGCACTCGATGAACTGAGAGTCCCAAATCTGCAGGGACGAAGTCGGGCTGATCGAGGTGATTATCGCCATGATTGCGAAATTGCCGTAGGAGAAGCGCAAGTGGTTGAAGACGAACGAGTTGGTTCCGGGCGAAGAAAGTTCAAGATACGTCGCGGTATCGTTTCCACCGGGGTTCCCAGTGCTGCCACTTATCTGCGATCCCACCGTGTTGTCATTCATGCTCGTGAACACGGCGGGCCGATAAGGTCCAGTCTCGCAGATGACGTTTGCAGCGGACATGCAAGGGCCGTTATTCGTGAAGTACTTCACCACGGTACCGCCTTCGATCGTCAGCGTGCCCGACACGGTAAATCCTCCGCTTACATAATACGTCGTGTCCCCCTGCAAGGTCATATTGTTTGTGCTGCCGGAGAGGTTGTAGTCCACGACAAGGCGGGGCTGGCGAGTCTCCGCTTTGGATAGCTTCATGGGCTTACCAAGCGCGGTCGGGGCCTTGAGCCGGGAAGGACTCGTGTCGAGCAGGACCGTCTTTCGCACAGACCCGCGACGTAGTTTCAGGTTTGAGGCCTGCGGCAGTTCCTGCAATTGGTTTGAAATGGCCGGGTAAGGAATGGATTCAATCAAAAACCTGCGGCCATTCACGTGAACCCATTGCTTGCTGACCAGTCCTGCCGTCAGCGGGGTGTTCTGTCCCTTCAGAAACAGTGCCTGGCCGATTCCAATCCTCATCTCGCCGAAATCCAAAATCCGGTCGTCAACCACGTTGCCATTCGTCACGCTGACCGTTTCCGGCTGGGGTGGATTGAAAAACTCGGTGTAAACCTGAAGGATCGTCGTTTGGTCGGAAAGGCCGTACTGGTCGGGAGGCGGAGGCGCCTGCCGCAGGACGATATCCTGGCTTAAACCGGCTTTGCGGTAGGTGTACAACACGTCCGCCGTCAGGTTGCTGAAGGCACCGGCGTAAATCACCTGGTTGGGCGCCACAATGGAGCCTTTGCAATCCTGGACTTGGGCAATGGCGGCGTTGGAACCGCTGGCCAAATCGGAATAAGCGAGGCCAAAGACCGTGCTGGCGAGCTGTTTGCCGTCGGGAGTGGTCAGGATGACGACCCCATTTGGCGTGTTGGCATTGGCCGCCCACCAGACTTGATGCTGGCCTTGGACAGCCTGTGCCCCGCCCGCTGCTGGGTCAACCTGTTCGACGGAATCGACATATTGACCGTTTTGCTGGTAGCACAGTCCCGTTGCCAATTCGGTGTAAGATTCCTGGTTGGTCCAAACGACGCCGGCCTCATTGGTTTGCACAACCGACCTCTGCCAAACCTTGAAGTCGGGGCCGCGTTGTACACAGGCATAGTCACTTATAGTCGACATGGTTGTCGCCGATTGAGTTTGTGCGGTGGCGCTGGAAACTTTCCAGGTGTAAATGACAGTCAGCAAAGAGGTTACGAACACACGTCGGGCATTCATCGTATTCATACTTAAGCCTATCCTCGGAACCCAACGTGGTCTGAAAATCACCGAAACAGGCCAAGACCATGATGGGTTTCGCTAATTTTTTATGCAGGCAATAGTAAGGCAATTTGATTGGGTAAGGTCAAGCGATTTTTTTGATAAATCAATTATTTGTTTGTAATTGCCCCCTCCAAACCAAAGCCACATTTATCTGTGCCCTTCAAGGTTCGAAATTTTATCACTGTAGGAATTCTGCCTTCTGCATGTGCTTGCAGGAGAATCCAATACAGTTTTTCTAACGAAAGATCAGAATGACGCCATTCGCCGCCTTTAAGCACTCAAGTCCTCCAACGACGGCAATTTGACGTGTTCATTCTTTGCATTGCTTCATGGGGTGGTTCAAAAGGAAATCGGAAAGGCAAGATGGAAAGCAGACTTGGAGTGACATACGGCTGAAGGATCATTTATGTCACTTAAAGTCGATTACCAACTATATTGAAAGATTTACTTGAATGGTAACGAAGACGATTGCCGGCCACTGCCGCTTACGAACAATCGGCCATGGCAGCCAGCCCATTCCAACGGCGAAGTTGTGAAGTTTTCGCAAATGGACATTCGTTGACACCGTTCCCGCTTTCAGGGCCGCGAAAAGATGTTCAGCCTGTGTTTCGGCAATGGCTCTTGCCAACAAAGGGAGCAAAGCCTTGTCCTTCGCGGCACGAATCCAACGCTCTTTGGTTGGGCCATGCTTTGTCTCGATCAAACTGTCCAAGGCATTTTTCCAAGTTCGGGTGGTAAATCCTGAATCAGCGCCAGTGAGATATGCGCGAGCGATGCTCAGATTCAGGATTGGCTGTCTCAGCGCGTCGTTTTTGGCGTCGATAATCCTCTCGGCCGTTTCGGCGTCGCCCATGTCCAGGCTCGTTCGTTTTTTGGTCAACGAATCGAAACAATAATAGGTGTTTCGATCTCCCCTGCGAATCAGACGGAATCGCTTCTTCATAACATTTCAGCGTAATGAAGTGCGGGAATGCTGCGTTAGGGAATTGTGGGCGGAGAGTGAAAGCAGGCTGGCAGAAATCTGGCGAAAACTTGATTCTGGTGCCCGTTTTGGTGCCCGTCGCTGTCTCCTGCTTTCTTAAATCCCACTGTTACAACAGTTTAGAGTTGGAGGCGAGGGTCGGAATCGAACCGACGCTTCCCTTCAAACAGGTGATCATGCGGCAAGGGTACTGGCCAGGCCCCATCGTCCATCTCAAAATCCCCGCCCTGCAGCCCGGCCAGCGCGATTTTGGGGACAATTGGGGACAAGATTCTTTCGTTTATCTTCGCATCGGCGAACATTTAGGCTCAAACTCGCAAAGTCGAAAAAGCGAAGATTCGCCAATGTTTATGCGGTTAAAACACACTTTTTGCAAAGCGCTGCGAAAGCCTCCAAATGGATTCAACTCCCGGCGTCTGATGGTTGTGTTTGTGGATGTGTTTGTTTTTGAACCCCATATTTCCCTGTTTTCGCCTTATTTCATCCGAGCGTGTCAGAAGCCGCGCCAAAGGCGGCCAGGACGTGCGCCGCGTGTGTGCTCACGGGTTCGTTGCCTCCCTGGATCATTGCCCGCAGTCGCGTTAGCACTTCACGGTTCGCCGCTGCCGCAGGCAACTTTGCTAGCGCGTACGCGGCGATTAAGCTCACCTTTTCATTGCCATCCTGAATCATCACCAGGAGGCGCTCCAGCACGTCGGGGGTTGCCGCTGTCGCGCCGAGCTCACCCAGTGCGAAGGCCGCACGTGAACTAACAAATTCACTGCCATTCTCGATCATCGCAAGCAGTTGGGTCAGTACTTGGGGCGTTGCCGCTGCCGCCCCCAAGATAGTCAACACAGAAACCGCGCTTGAACGCGTGTCGTCGTTGCCGTCCCGGCACAACGTCAAGAGACGATCAATAATCAGCGCCAAGGCTCGCGTCGGAGTTGCATAACGGAAAAGATCAAGAATCTCGTCGCGAACCGTCGGCGACTCATTTTCAGATTTTTGCCAAAGGTCGAAAACTTCCGCGACTAACTCGCGCCATAGAGTGTCTTCCACTCCGAGTTGCTCCATGTCGCATAGGCAACGGAACGCAAGTACCAAGTCATAGCTGCGAATCTTATTCAGTAGCCTCGCAGTATCCTCCCGGGCTCGACGGGTGCCGGGATTGCTGAGAAATCCTGCCAGCAGGAGGATAACTTCCCGCCACCACGGGTCGTGCAAATGGTCACACAAAGCGGGCCAGAAATCCTTGAGGTCCGCAAGCGCACGGGCGGCGAGGAACTCCTGAAACGTCAGGTGTGCAAACGCGAACACTCCATTCTCGCGCTCAACGAGAAGGCCGGCATGCTGCACGATGATGCTCACAAAGTCGCACGCCCGCCGTAGCGCTTCACCTTGTTTCAGGCCATAGAGTTCCACGAATTGTCCGGCCAGTTGTTCCTCTAGTTCCCGTTGCGAGACCTCGGTTCCTTCTTCACCCCGCTCGTGCATCCACAGCGCGACTGGCTCCAACAGGGCGCGTTTTTCCATTCGGGAAAGACCGCCAACTTCTGCCAGCTCGCGCGCAGCTTCGCCGCCTTGGACCTGACGCCAATAGCCGAGGAGGAATTCGATACATTCCTCGTAGAGCGTCACGCGGCGTTGGGGCAGGCGATTTCCACGCTGGTGAATCAACGCCAGGATGGACAGTAACAGTGGGTTTGTGGCGAGCGGGCGCACACGGTCCGTTTGCATGGCACGGAGTAGGTCTTCGGCGCTTTGTTTAGCATGATCACGCGCAGTAGGATTGTCGCCCTCACGGTCAATTGTGACGGCCAGGTACCAGCTTTCGGCAAAGCTGCGAATTTGGTCATCGTCGAAGGCTTGAATGGAATAGTCCCTGCACGCGGACGTCAGATGCTGTCGGCAAGCGGTTTCGTATCCGCGTGGGCGCGACGTGAGGATAAAACGGTTCCCGGCATAATGGCGGAGGCAGGCGGCAACAAATTCGGCGGCGCGAATGCGCTTCAGGGAGTCGGCTATTTCATCGAGTCCGTCCAAGAGCACAGCGCATTTCTTCTGGAACATGACGAGGCTGAAAAAGTCGGAGGGCAGGTTCAGACGTGGGAAGTTGGCCGCGTAAGACTCGCTCAAGAATTGCGGCAAGAGAGCGGCTGGCAATTGCGGCGGCAGGCCCGATTGCTTTTCTCGCGCATCGAGCCAGCGGTTCAAGTCGCGCAGTGCGACATAAAGCGGAAGTCGGTCTTCATCTAGTTCGAGGCGCTGCTTGGCTTTCTGGCGGGCAAAGGAGAGCGCGATATATTTGAGCAGAGTCGTTTTGCCTGAGCCGGGCGCGCCGAGGACGACGCACTCGGCCTGCTCGCGCAAGGCCTCATTGACTGTGATAGTGGTTTCTTCAAAACGACGCTCGAAATCTTCTGCTAGCAGAAAATCATTTGAGATGACTCTCTTTTTCCGAGTGCGTGAATGTTCCCGGATTTGTTGCGCGCTTTCACCATCAGGAGCCACGACTTCTCTCTTGGAAGCCACCACTTTCACGAAGATTTGTTCCAAGTCCACGGCGAGCGGCTTGTCCGACGTGACGGAGTAGAGCGTAAGTTTGCCGAATCGTTGGGTGATGTGCTCGCGGTACATGACCTCAGTGTTCGCCAGCGGATTTCTCCCGGAGCGAAAGGCAATAAAGAGTTCTTCTCTTCCGATTCCCTTCAAATCGAAAGCGCCACGCGATTCGAAGCCGATGAGTGGAACTTTATCATGCACTAAGGCGTGGGTCTCGGAGGAGACGAGTACCTGGCCTCCTTCAGCCTTGCTCTGCACACGTGCTGCTTTGTCCATCGCAGTGGCGATGATGCCGCTGCCGGACAGCTCTGCATAACCAGTGTGGATGCCTACGCGGATTTGGAGCGGGGTGCCCAGCGGTGTGGGAATCGGGCGAATTACAAGTTCTTCCTGAATTTCGACAGCGCACAAGACTGCTTCCTCAGCATCGAGAAAGACAACAGAAAAGCCGTCGCCGGTGGGGTTGACTATGCGCCCGCCGTGCTTGGCAAAAGCTTCGAGCACAACGGCGTCGTGCGGCTCCTTTATGTCGCGACGGTATGCGGCGTCGCGCCGAGCAGACGTTTCCCCGGACATCAATCCCTTGAGCTGCGATGAGCCGACGATGTCGGTGAATAGTGCAGTTATGACACCGCTTGGCAGCGGCTTGTCGGAAACAACAGCGGCTAAGTTGTCCGCTGACTCGGTCGCGCGTCTGTCCTGTTCTTTCCGGCTCATTGTGACGGAGAATAGCCGTGTTTTGACAGGAGAACAAGAGCCGAAAGTTCTTGTCCGTTTTGTTCAGATTCATAGCACGAAATGAATTGGGGTCACTTGGACTTGTTGAGGCCGTGAAGGGACACGCGCACTTCTCCAGCGGCGCGGTCGTAAATCACAACAGCGAACTTTCGTTATCGAGCACGACTTAGCCACAGCAATCCAGAAGGCAAATGCGTTCATTCAGGAAAACGCGAAGCGCTAATGGCAAAAGCTCCGGTTGGCCGTCATCCTCGATTGGGCCGACCGCAGGGTGCTGGCTTGGAAATGACAACCGCGGTTGACTACTTGGATTTCTTCAGTTGTTCCCGTGAAAAGGCCCAAAACCAGACGCAGCGTCATAGGCTAAGAAGCAAGTCCAAGACGGCGCAGCATCCTCTTATCGACAGCCCGCCCTTGCAGCGGCGGGACGAACAAAGTGGACATGGGTGCAATGGCCGTCTTGGCTAGGCCGTCCAGGTTGACGACCTGGCGAGTCGGCTCGCAAGGCGGATACGCCGCCGCTTCATAAACGATGACCTTGTGCGAGCCGCCATAGGTACGTGCCAGCACGCGGACCAGCAGCGCCACGTTCTTCATTTTCGGTTTGGCCGGAGAGGCCCGTTCGCCCACGACGCCAATTTGCCACAGAACCAGCGCGCTACACGGATCAAAAATCCGCTTGTGCAGAAGAAAATCCGTGGCGTCGAAACTCTGGCAGCCGTTCTTGCCGGGATCAACGCCCAAATCCGCGAAGAGGCAATCCTCAGCCGAAACACCGGGCAGCATCCGGGCGGGAAATTGTTCCTCGCGGGCGCGCCGGATCAATTCGTGGGCGGGAGTGGCGAAAACACCGGGGTGGCCGTAGAGCGCCAGGCAGACCTCGTGCCCCTGGCGCAGCAAGGACATGACACGGTTGACAATGTTGTCGTACGTTTCAGCGCGCGATTTTTTCGTGGCGTAGAACGGGCGCAGCGATTCCGTCCCTGGCCGGCGTTTCTTGAGCCAGGCCAGCGAGAGCGGGTTCTCTGTCAACGCCACAACCCGGTCAGCCCTCTGGATATGGCCCAGCGCCTCGACGGTGATTTGGCCGACGGCGATGCCAATACCGACGATGGTCAGCGAAGGCCTGGTAGGCGCTCTTGCCGTCGTAGCCATCGGCACGCTTACAAAATGAACGCAAAGCACTTCGTAGCGGGGCCAACCTCGGCCTGCACGGCGGCTTGGATGCGCTTGGGGTCCTTGCTGAGGATGATCTTCTTGTGCTCCTCAGAGAGATTGGATTTGGCGACGACCTTTTCCGGGACGGCCCGGAAGGCGGCGCTCTTCTTCGGATTGTCCATGAGGCTGGACAAGAACTCATGCATCTGGATTTGTTTCGGCTTAGGCATAGAGTCAATCAATTTTTTCAGTTTGAATCATTGCTTTTGCACTTTGAGAGGCCCGCCGAGGACCGCGATCGTGGCCGCGTCTCCGGCTGAAGTTTCGTATCGCAGACTGATGGTATCGTATGTCGCCGCCGGCAATTCGTCGGCTTTGTCCGGCACGGTCATCAGCCAGCCATCGTCCACCTCTTTTAGAGGGAACGATTTGGGGTTGTTATCGGCTGGGGCTTTCAACGACAGCATGGCGTGGCCATTCGTCACCGATTGCTGGAGGCCGGGATAGGCTTTGTAGAGGTCGGCCGCTTTGACGGGATCGACGGGCTTGAGGACAATGTTGTGGGCGTCCGGCCCGTTGGTGGTGGAGGTGATGGTCGGCGGGCTGGGCAGCGCCAGCCGCGGCTTCTCCTGGTCCTTGACCGGAAAGAAGACAAAGGTGTGTTGTGCGGCGCCGCTGGCGCTCAGAAGGCTGGCTGGCGGATCGCCTGGCTTGAGACGGAGTCCCAGATCGACCGCATAAACCACAGGCCCAGCCGGCAGCGAGTCGGGCTTGATGGTGACGGCCAGGACCGCTCCGTCCGGTGAGGCGTCGATGGATGTCCAACTGGCGGACGCGCCGGGCGCGCCGAGTTTGAGCGAGAAGCCGGCGTACCCGGACGGCATGGTGTTGGGGTCAAGATTAAAAGTCAGCGGCGTGACGGCATCGACAGCGAATGTCCCGCTCAATTTTGCGCTGGGCGCCGGAGCGGGTGCGGGCTTAGCCGGGGAAAGGATGCTCACCGCGCCATCGAGTGAGGCGGAGCCAAAACTGGTCACAACCGTCAAGTCGGCATTGGAGGAGTAGTTGGTGGGGATGGATTTGAAGTGGGCCAGCAGGCCGTTCATGTCTGGAAGCAAATCGACGCTGTCGGCTTTGGTGGAGCCGACAAAGACTTGCGGGTTGCGCCAAAGGTCCTGTCCAAGAATAAGCAAGGATTGTTCGTCTTTGCTGCCCGCCTGCACGACCAGTTCACCGGAATAGATCGTGGGCTTGGGCTCTTCGGACAAAAGAGCTTCCTGGATGGCAGTGGTTAGCGGATCCAGATCGCTGGGAAGATCGATCTCTTCTGGGGACAGCGGTTTTGAATGCATCTGGTTGCCGGCGGCATCCAGCCAAGAAACCCTTCCGCGCAGGGCCAGCTTCCGCATCCACACCGGAACCACCACTGACACCGAGAACGATTCTCTGGCGGGGGCTTGAATGAACTGCGCCTTGCCGTCTTTAATGGCAAACGGCGGTCCCAAATACCATCCGAACGAATTGTTATCGGCAAAGCTAACGGACAGGGCCTGGCGTTTGATGGCCTGGAGCAATGTCTGCGACTGGGTAAGACTGCGCATATTGTCCGCCAACGAACCCGCCTTGCCCAAGGCGGCGCTGAGCGTGAAGGCCATGTCGATGAGCTTCATTTTGGAGGAAACATCGGAGATGTTCTGGGCGTACACTTGAGGGTCGATGGAATCGATGTAACAGTTTGTATCCAACGCGCCAAGGAGCTTGGCGAACAAGGCCGAGCCAGTTTCTGAGTTTGCTTTCACGAACGATTTCCAATGCGCCTTCGGGTCCAATTTCGGCTCATACCCAACCAATCTGCCGGTAACGGCCGTGTTGGTCGCGCCGATGGGCACGAACTCATATTGCAGCGAGACCAAACTGGCGAACTCCTTTTCGTACTTGGCGTTGAGCGCGGTTTGCATGCCGACAAGCAGGAAGGTGCGCTCCATCGGGTTGCTGAAGCTCTCCATCAATTTGGCCCGGCGGATTTCGGGCCTTTCCCAGAAAAGCTTCAGGGTCTTTTCCATGGCCGACTCCATTTCGGATATGAGATTGGTCCGCTGGGTCTGGCTTAACTTCGGCGCTGCCTGCACCTGGGCCGAGAATTCGGAAAAGCCCGCGCCAAAGTATGAATCGACCAGCTTCGCGTCCGCTGGACCGAGCTGCAAACGGGCGACACGGGTTTCTATATCGTACAAGTCGTCCGCCAGCCGCGCATTCAATCGGTTGAGCCACCCGGCGAACAGTTCGTCGCACTCCTGTTTCGTCGGCTTGGGCGGCGGCTGGATTCTCAGACTCACAAAGGCGGGCATGGTCGTGTCCGCCGCCGGGAAAAGCGAGGTATCGAATTTGAGCATGTAGAGGGCTTTGCCGCTCCGGTCGTGGGTGTCGTCCAGCTCCTTTTCCCGAATGACGGCGTTGACCGCGTCACGATATGCCATCTGATCGTTGAAATGATCGACGCTGCTGATGCCGATATTGCTGGCCATCTGTGGCGTCGGCGCGGCCAGTTGCACCTTGCTCAAGTCCGTGACATCGGCCGGAGCGACATTGGAGTCGGTAGCGGGCGTCTTGGTCGGTGAAAGCGTCAGGGCCAGGCTGTTCTCAAAGGCGGACAACGAGCGGGTATCGATGCCGCCCTGCATGGTGAAAGGGACCTGGTTGCTCAGGCAGGAGTTGAGGAACTGCAGCTCCTTTTCGCGGGCGATGACCAATCGTTCCCGCGTAAAAACCTGTGGATGACTGACATACACCGTTCCGCAATTCTGGTTCCAACAGCAACTGCTCAGGCAAAGAACCGGGACAATGACGGCCAGCACCTGTGAGACTTTCGCGCTTTTCATAAATCAAGCACACCTTTTGCGTTTCCAAATTTCCGGGTCAGCAACAGTTGACTGGATGTTGGAAGGCTCCCCGGCCGACTGCAAGCCTTTTCCGACAGCCTTTCGAAAAAGAAAACTGGAGTATTGAAAATGGCCAGGTGTCATTGGCAATAATTCCATCCGCTTCAAAACGCCCGGCCTTCGAGGAACTTGCTCGGGCCTTGCGATGCATTCGTGTTTGGTTGACCTTGTTTACTGCGGCTGGCTGACACTCAAAGTGGAAGCCCCCCTCGAGGTCCCATGCCTCGGCTCGCACAATCCGCTCCACTTTTCCAGCGCTTAGAACGCTAAAGAACCGGGTGGCGTTGTCAAGCGGGGCATCGACGGCTGGGAGTAGGATTGCGAGGAGAAAAGGGAGCGATACTGGCTCAATTCGCGTGCCTGCTCGTCCGTCGGCCAGTGCAGGAATTCCGCCATCCAATCGGCCACCTGTGCGGCTTTTTGGGAAGCATCCTCGTGATAATGATGCCAACTGGCGCGACGAATCATTACGTCGTCAAGATGCGCGGCCCATTCGTGCGCGCAGTAATGGGCCACCGTGCTTTTGCTGCATGGCGGCGGAAGAATTCCGCTGACGCCCGCTGTTTCTTCCGGCTTCAGCAACGGTTCCTCCGCTGTGGAACATGTTGGGAGACGCCATTTCTCTCGGGCGACAATTTGATCAACGGCCTGTTCGGCGATGAGCCGGTAAGTCGTCAACTTGCCTCCGGCCACGTCCCACCAGCCACGCTCCGGATTGCGAATTTCGTGCGTCCGCGAGATGTCCGATGCCGACCCGTGCGCGTCCGCAATCAAGGGTCGGCGCCAGTCTATCAACAACTTACGTAAACGGGCTGCGGCATTTTTCGCCGAAATAGTATCAAACGTAGTATCGGCGGTGTTTTTGAGGCCGCCCGCCGGGGAAGGGTTTGAGTGGCCCGATAGCCCTTGGCGAAAACTGGCGTTCCCCCCTTGGATTGATCGAAAGCCCGGGTAGGAGGAGGATTTTGCGTTCTGGGCGCGCCGACTCTGACAAGCGGGTGGCGGCATCCGGGGTTTGATTTTGCGACCGCGTGTGGGGGATGGGGATTCATCGTTCAGTGGCCGAAGCTCTTAATGCAAAACACGCTGGGGAAATGCGCTCTGGCTTTACCTGCAAATTAATGAATATGCGTGGCGTTTACGGTTTTACCGCTGGAAAGGATGAATTAAAGATTGCCGCCGGTTATCGCGATAAAGCTGAAGCTCTCGAAACGCGTGGTTTCGCTCGCTTTGCCACCGCAATGCGGGAACTTGCTGAACTTTATGAGCGTGATGCGGCGCACCAGGCGACCACAGACCCCTATGGAGATTGATGAAAAGAAGAAAAGCAACTTTTGCCTTGACGTGCGCTTTGGCGAGTGCCACCCTTGCCACAAGGCTTGTTAAAACTTTAAAACTAATGAATCATAACAGAAGGAACTAAAATGTTGCCACCGAATCTGGCAAGATTAAAAGACACTCTAACTTTGAAGGGCTACGCGCAACGCAGCAGCGGTGAGGACGCTATTTTAAAAGAGCTTCAAGTGCTCGATGCAAGCTCCGAGGTAAATGAAACTGTTCAAGAGGCAATTGCAAATCGGCAACTCGATGCGGCTGGTATATTCAGCGGTCCCACAGGAAGCTGTCCGTGTTGCGGCAAGAGTGTGTAGGATTTTGGTCTTTGCTTATGCCGAACGAACAGGACGCCATGCACTCAGGCTGTTATGTTGTTTCCCCGCATCCCGACGCGGAGCACCCGACTGATATCAAATTTCAGTTGGCGGCAAGTGTGCCAGTAACAATTCCAAACGAGCAGTTGCTTCTGATTGACGAGGTCAACGATACGTTAACAGTAATTCGGATTTTATTTGAGAGCGACGAAAATAAGTTTCTTGCATATTTTAAGCCTCTTATTTCCCTTGCCCAAGCCGGTCTGGTTGGGCCTAACGCCCAGCCAGAGGCCGCTTATAGATCATTAGTTAAGCTGCGGAGCGACATTACCGCCCGTGAAGCCGGCAACGTCAAGAATCGCTATATGCGCAAGTTGGGTGGGCAAAGCCTGCTTTGGGGAGGTGTGGCATTGGCTCTTGGCCTGTTTATTAAGACCATCCTCAACATCCAGGTTGCTGGGAATTTCTTCATTTTGTGGAGTGGCTGCATGGCTGGAGTTTGGCTCTCGTTCGGTGCGCGCAAAAACCAATTCACATTTGATGATCTTGCGATTCCAGAAAAGGACAGGCTTGAGCCAATTGTTAGACTTGCTTTTGCAGGACTGTTAACAACGATTCTCGGACTCTCATTTTCTCTCGAAGGATTTGTGGTTCAGCTTGGAAAGCTTTCTTCGACGGAGATCAATTCGAGCGGGCGGGTTTCTCTCCTGATAGGGATGCTTTGTGGATTCAGTGAACAAGCTTTGGGGTTGAAAGTTTCGCAGGAAGCTGCGCGTTTCCTCAGGGTGAACGCCGAAGTGACTAAACCGACCGCTTCGAAAGCGGAAACTAATGCTCCGCGTTAATCACATCATTTACCGGGGTCGGCGAATGATGGCTTTTCTGATGCCTGGCCATTGAATCCCGGAGTTGGGGGTTGGGCGTCTGTCATTTGAGTCCGATTTTTAGCCGTTCACTGTCGAACAAGCAGTCTAGGTGCTCGGTTGCCAGCCCGTTTGCCAGTTTCGCAGTGTTGGATAAAGCAGTGAATTTTAGGTGGTCAAGTGCAAAGTTCAGGGGCAGTGGACGCAGTGGGTTTACACTTGTGCCGCAAGATCAAATGCGAATTAAATTGTGTGCGAACCCTTCCTTGTTTTGGCCGGAAGACGCGGCTAGGCGGCGCTTGTGCAAAGACCACAGCGCCAATGGACTCGCTCCGAGAACAAGCATTCCCATGGTTGTGCCATTGTCTGGAACACTCGTTAATTCCACGCCCCAATTCTGTAGTGTGCCGACGCCGCCCGGCGATTCATCCGCGATGAACAACGTCCAAGCGCCGTTTGGGTTCATCCCGTCGAACGTGCTGAGGCTGCCCTCCTGTGGCGCCCATGTTCCTGTCAAAAGCTCGCTCGGGATATCGGGCGCCGTGGCGATGTTGGGAGAACTGTCGCTGAAGGTGACGTTGAAGCCGCTGCGCGGTGAGCCATAGGGATTGCTCACCGTGGCGTCGAGGCGGTCGAGCAGCACAACCAGACCTGAGCCGAATTGCAAGTAGGCATAGTAGTCGCCCCATTAAAGGCATCATTGGGATTGGGATAACCGGTAATATCGAGCATTACGTCCATGCTGCTGATATCAAGCCACACTCTTCTTGGTGGGATGGCACGATAGGGAATTTGTCGTAAAGCGCTGGGACTTAAGATCGCCGGATTTACCGATTCGCTGCCAGCGGCAGTGGCACGATTTTCTCTTCGTAATCTTCCAATGAGGGCACGACAACTTTGGCCTTCTTGGAATAGGCCCGCGCAAACGCCTTGGAACTGTGCCCAAGGGCCTGTTGGGCAAACCGTTCGGGCATCCCGGCCGTCTTGGCTCGTTCGGCCCAAGCGTAACGGTAGCTGTGCATGGATATGCCGGTAATCCCGACGGTCTTGAGCCGTTTGATGAACATCTTGGCGCGATGATTCTCTTTGATCCGCGCCATGCGTGGGAACAAAGGGCCGGTTTTTGGAAGTGCCTGCAAGAGCGATGCAGCCTCTGCGCCAAAGGTGATGATGACAGGTACGTCTGTTTTGTGGCGGCGATAGGAAATGGTGCGATCGTTCCAATCAACATCTTCGGCGGTCAATTGCGCGATGTCCGTTTGCGAGCCGCCAAGATGCCACAGAAATTGATAATACGCCCAGATTTCGGGATTGCGCTCGCGCTCAATGATTTTCTGGTGTTCTTCAAAGGTGATTGCCCGGCGTACCTTATGCTGCACGGCAGGCCAGCAGCGTTTGGGCAGCACTGGCCACGGAAGCCAGTGCATCCCCGTCGCGTAGTTGTGAAGGCGGCGCAAAAACATGTTCGTGGAAATCGTGCCGGCGTTCAGGACCTGCAAGAAATGCTCTGAGGTCGTTTCGATGAGTTTGCGGTGGCGGATGAGATCAAATGCCCGGTCTCTCATGGCCGATACCCACCGGGATTGCGTCGCGCCAGTTTTGAGAGGGACCATTGCGTCCATGACATTCTGCCATGTGCGCGCGGCCAGGGCCGGGTCACTGTGCTGCAAATAGACCTGGGCGATTTGCAGGTTCATGGCCACATGGCGGACGGCTTCGTTCCGGGCGTGAACGAGGCGTTGGGCTTCGTTGGCGTCATTGATTCCCAGGCTCTCCCGCTTTTTGGTGTGGGTGTCGAAACAGTAATAAGCATCGCGGTTTCCGCGATAGATTAGGCGATAGCGCTTCATAACTTTCGATCGTAATGAAGTGCGAGGCTTTCGCGTTAGCGGCTAGCGGCGTAACCCTGACAGCATTCTGGCAGGATTCTGGCATCCTTGCCAAGTTGGTGTCCATTTTGGTGTCCACCGCCGCTTTGTGCTCTTCAACCCATTGTGTTTCAACACATTGGAAATGGAGCCAGTTGCCGGACTCGAACCGGCGACCCATGCTTTACGAAAGCATTGCTCTACCAACTGAGCTAAACTGGCCTCAAAGGCACATCAAAGTAGTTTTCCCCCGCCCCTCTGGCAAGCCGATTTCCTGGCCGCTTGAAGCCAACCGCTTTGGCCGACCTGGTCTCCGCTCCGGACCCATCGCTGCAACGCCCGCCACGCCATGCGCCGCTGGCCAAAAAATGCGGCCCGGCCAACAACCGTTGACAACCGCCCGGTCTGGTTTATGCTGGAAGTGGACAAATTTTGTCCGATATCCGATATGGATTCTACCACCGATACAATTGAGAGTTTCGTCAAGTCGGAATACAAATACGGCTTCGTCAGCGATATCGAAACCGATTCGTTTGCGCCGGGATTGAACGAGGACGTGGTGCGCCGGATTTGGGAGAAGAAGGGGGAGCCGGATTTCATGCTGGAGTGGCGCCTGAAGGCCTATCGCCATTGGCTGACCATGACGGAGCCGCATTGGCCCAATGTCCAATACCCGGCCATCGATTATCAGGCCTACATCTATTACGCCGCCGCCAAACCGAAGAAAAAACTGGGCAGCCTGGACGAGGTGGACCCCGAGTTGCGGCGGACTTTCGACAAGCTGGGCATCTCGCTGGACGAACAGAAACGCCTGTCCGGCGTCGCCGTCGATGCCATCCTGGACAGCGCGTCGGTGGCCACAACGTTCCGGGAGGAACTGGCCAGGCAGGGCATTATCTTCTGCGCCTTCAACGAGGCCGTGAAGAACCATCCCGACTTGGTCAAGAAATATTTGGGGACGGTCGTGCCGTCGAATGACAACTTTTTCGCCGCGCTGAACTCGGCGGTTTTCAGCGACGGCTCGTTCTGCTACATCCCCAAGGGGGTGCGCTGCCCCATGGAGCTTTCGACCTATTTCCGCATCAACACGGCCGGCGCCGGGCAGTTCGAGCGCACGCTGATCGTGGCCGACGAGGGCAGTTCGGTCAGTTACCTGGAAGGCTGCACCGCCCCCATGCGCGACACCAATCAACTGCACGCCGCCGTGGTGGAATTGATCGCACTGGACAATGCCACCATCAAGTATGCCACGGTGCAGAACTGGTATCCGGGCGACAAGGAGGGCAAGGGCGGCATTTACAATTTTGTCACCAAGCGCGGCAAATGCGCCGGGCGCAATTCCAAGATTTCGTGGACGCAGGTGGAAACCGGCTCGTCCATCACGTGGAAATATCCGAGCGTGATGTTGCTGGGGGACAATTCCGTTGGCGAATTTTATTCGGTGGCCCTGACCAACAACTGGCAGCAGGCGGACACCGGCACCAAGATGGTGCACATCGGCAAAAACACCACCAGCACCATCGTTTCCAAGGGCATTTCGGCCGGGCACGGCAACAACAGTTATCGCGGGCAGGTGAAGGTCCTCAAGAGCGCGGCCAACGCGCGCAACTACTCGCAGTGCGATTCGTTGCTGCTGGGGGACCGTTGCGGGGCCCATACCTTTCCCTACCTCGACGTGCGCAACAGCACGGCCCGGGTCGAGCACGAGGCCTGCACCTCCAAGATCGGCGAGGACCAGATCTTCTATTGCAATCAGCGCGGCATCGCCACCCAGGAGGCCGTTAATATGATTGTCAACGGCTATTGCAAGGAGGTATTCAAGCATCTGCCGATGGAATTCGCGGTCGAGGCCCAAAAGCTGCTCGGCGTCAGCCTGGAAGGCAGCGTCGGTTGAACTGATGCCGGGGCACGATGGAAAAGCGGGAGCGGAAGAGGGATTAGGATTAGGATTAGGATTAAGATTAAGATTAAGATTAGGATTAGGATTAGGAGAAGGACTAATTGCAGGAAAGAGACAATGCTGGAAATTCACAACTTATGCGCGGGCGTGGATGGCAATCCCATTTTGAAGGACCTCAGTTTGCAGGTCAAGACGGGGGAAGTCCATGCGATCATGGGCCCCAACGGCAGCGGCAAGAGCACCCTGGCCCAGGTACTGGCCGGCCGCAGCGATTATGAAGTCACCGGGGGCACGGTGACGTTCAACGGCGTCAACCTCCTGGAGATGAAGCCGGAGGACCGGGCGCGGGCGGGCTTGTTCCTGGCCTTCCAATACCCGGTGGAAATCCCCGGCGTCAACAGCACGGTTTTTTTGAAGGCCGCCCTCAACGAATGCCGCAAGGCCCGCGGCGAGGAGGAGCTGGACGCGGTGGAATTCCTCGACCTTGTCAAGCAGAAAACAAAGCTGCTGGAGCTGGACCCCGCGCTCCTCAGCCGCTCCGTCAACGAAGGCTTCTCCGGCGGCGAGAAGAAGCGCAACGAGATTTTCCAAATGGCCGTCCTGGACCCCAAGCTGGCCATCCTCGACGAAACCGATTCCGGCCTGGACATCGACGCCTTGAAAGTCGTGGCGGGCGGCGTCAACAAACTGCGGCGGCCGGACAACGCCACGCTGGTCATCACGCATTACCAGCGCCTGTTGAATTACATCGTGCCGGACATTGTCCACGTCCTGGTGCAGGGGCGCATCGTCAAGTCCGGCGGCAAGGAACTGGCCCTGGAACTTGAGGAGCGCGGTTACGATTGGGTCCTGGAAGCCGTCGGCTCGAATGGCGAACGATGATTGACACTTTGAAAGAACGCAAGACCAGCCCCGCCCCGGAGCGCGCCGGCGTCACCGCCGCGGCGGACGGGCCGGAGGCGCAGGCCGTGCTGGACGCTTTTGCGAAGGCAGACACGGGCCGCTTTCCGGCCTGGCTGCGCGAGATTCGCGGCGCGGCGCGGGCGCAGGCGGGCCAGCTTGGCTTTCCCACGATGGGCCAGGAGGAGTGGAGATTCACGAACATGGCGCCGCTGCTGCAATTGCCGCTCCACCCTGCCGAAAAGGCGCCGCTCAAGCTGACCCGCCGCGATCTCGAGCGGTTCGACCTTGGGGTGGACGCCCACCGGCTGGTGTTTGTCGATGGCCATTTTTGCCCCGACCTTTGTTCGCTGCCGGAAAAGGGAAACGGCCTGAAATTGGGAAATCTCCTGGGAAATTTGGCCGCCCCGGAAGTGGAGAAGCACCTGGCCCGGCACGCCCAGGCCGACGCCAATTTCTTCACGGCCCTCAACACCGCCTTTTTCCAGGACGGCGCCTTTGTCTCCATCGCGGCGGGCCAAGCCGCGCCCAAGCCGGTGCATCTGCTCTTCATCGGCGCCTCCGCCCAAGCCGGCGCGACCGCCCTTTCCCGCAACCTGATCCTGGCCGGTTCCGGCGCGCGGCTCAAAGTCATCGAATCCCACGTCGGCCTCTCAGACGGGGCGCGGGTGACAAACACCATGACGGAATTGGCGCTGGGACCGGAGGCGGAGGTGGAGCATTGCAAGGTGCAGCAGGAAAGCGCCAGCGCCTTCCACGTCGCCACCGTCCAGGCCGCGCAGGCCAAAGACAGCCGCTGGACTTCGCATTCCATCGCCACCGGCGCGCGGCTCGCCCGGAACCAGATTCAAACGCGGCTGGAGGCCGAGGGAGCGTCGGCCATTCTCAACGGACTTTTTCTGGCCGACGCCGACCAGTTGATCGACCATCACACCGTGGTCGATCACGCCAAGCCCCATTGCGAAAGCCACGAATTTTACCACGGCATTCTCGCCGGCCGCGCCCACGGCGTCTTCAACGGCAAGATTTTTGTCCGGCAGGACGCGCAAAAGACCAACGCCAAGCAGACCAACCGCAACCTGCTCTTGTCCGACAACGCGATGATTGACGCCAAGCCGCAACTGGAGATTTTTGCCGATGACGTCAAATGCACCCACGGCGCGACCGTCGGCCAGTTGAACGACGAGGCGATTTATTACCTGCGCACGCGCGGCATCGGCCTGGCGCAGGCGCGGCGCATGTTGATCCAGGCCTTCGCCAGCGGCGTCCTCGAACGCATCGGCATCGAGGCGTTGCGGGCGCGCCTGGAGGAAGTGCTGGCCGAGAGGTTCAAAACGGCCGGCATTTAGCCGGCAGCCGCCTGCCTTATGTCTGACGATTTAAACGAACTCTACCAGCAGGTCATCCTTGACCACAACCGCAAGCCGCGCAATTTCCGCGCCCTGCCGGATGCCAACCACAGTTCGGAAGGCAGGAATCCTCTTTGCGGCGATCATTACACTGTGTTCCTCAAGCTGGAAGACGGCGTCATCCAGGACATCAGCTTTCAGGGATCGGGCTGCGCCATTTCCAAGGCCTCCGCCTCCCTGATGACCGATGCCCTCAAAGGCAAGTCCGTGGCCGAGGCGGAAAAGCTCTTTGGGCAGTACCAAGACCTGGTCACGACGGGCCTGGCCGGGGAGGAGGCGCTGGGCAAGTTGCGCGCCTTCGACGGCGTGCGCAAGTTTCCCATGCGCGTCAAATGCGCCATATTACCCTGGCACGCCATGCTGGCCGCCCTGAAGGGCCAGCCGGTCGTTTCCACGGAGGAAAAGTAAAGACGTGAATGACGAGATCATACTGAAGCGCAGTTGCGAAGCCGTGCTGATCCCTTCCGGCACAAAAGTGACGCTGCAAGCCGGCGAACCGGTTGTCATCACCCAGGCCCTGGGCGGCAGTTACACCGTCATCATCAACGGCAACATGGCCCGCATCGAAGCCCGCGACGCCGACGCGCTCGGCCAGGCCCCCGCCCCGGCCCCCGCCGCAACGGCCCCGACCGCGCCGCGCGTGGCCGCGGACGACGCCAAAGTGGATGAGGAACAAGTCTATGCGCAGTTGCGCACCTGTTACGACCCGGAGATCCCGGTCAACATCGTCGATTTGGGGTTGATTTATGATCTGCAAATCCTGCCCCTGCCGACCGGCGGCAATCGCGTCGAAATCAAAATGACGCTGACCGCGCCCGGCTGCGGCATGGGGCCGATCCTGGCGCAGGACGTCGAGGCCAAGGTATCCGGCCTCCCCGGCGTGAAGGAAGCGGCGGTTTACCTGGTCTGGGACCCGCCCTGGAGCCGGGAGATGCTCTCCGAAGCGGCCAAACTGCAATTGGGATTAATGTGACCACGCCATCGTCAGTCCAGCCCGCCGTCTCCGAATTGGAATCCCTGCGCAAGGATTTTCCCATCCTCGACCAGCAGGTTCATGGCCATCCCCTGGTGTACCTGGACAACGCCGCCACCTCGCAAAAGCCGCGCGCCGTCATCGAGAGGCTGGGCCGCTTTTACGAGACGGACAACGCCAATGTCCATCGCGGCATCCACGAGCTGAGCCGGCGGGCCACGCTGGCCTACGAAGCGGCGCGCGACCGGGCCGCCCGCTTCATCAACGCCCGCCACTCGTCGGAAATCATTTTTACGCGCGGCGCCACCGAAGGCATCAATTTGGTGGCCCGCACCTGGGGCGATCAAAATCTCAAAGCCGGCGACACCATCCTCCTCACCGAGATGGAGCATCACAGCAACATCGTCCCCTGGCAATTGCTGGCGGAGCGCACCGGCGCAAAGCTGGCTTATCTGCCCGTCACCGGCGATGAGGGGTTGCTGGACGTCAGCCGGCTGGACGGCCTGCTCAACGACCGCAGTGTCAAACTATTTGCCTTCACCCACGTCTCCAACACGCTGGGCACGGTCAATCCCGCCGCCGAGCTTTGCGCCCGGGCCAGGCGCCGCAACATCGTCACGCTGCTCGATGCCGCCCAGAGCGCCGGCCATCGGCCCGTCGATGTGCAGGACATCGGCTGCGATTTCATGGCCTTCTCCGGCCACAAAATGTGCGGGCCGACCGGCATCGGCGCGCTCTACGGCCGGAGAGAATTGCTCGAGGACATGCCGCCCTTCCATGGCGGCGGCGACATGATCGCCAGCGTGGACTATTTCAAGAGCACCTGGCAGGAGCCGCCGCACAAGTTCGAGGCGGGCACGCCGGATTTCGCGGGCGCGGTCGGCCTGCACGCGGCCATGGATTACCTGGCGGCCATCGGTTGCGACAAGATCGCGCAGCACGACCAGGAACTATCCGCCTACGCCTACGAACAGCTCTCGCGCCTGCGCGGCATCCGGCTTTTTGGGCCAAAGACGGGGCGGTCGGGCGTGCTTAGTTTTCTTCTTGACAACATCCACGCCCATGATGTCGTCACCGTGGCCGACGAATGGGGCGTGGCCATGCGGGGCGGGCACCATTGCAACCAGCCCTTGATGAAAAAGCTGGGCGTGGAATCAACGGCGCGGGCCAGTTTCTATTTCTACAACACTGCGGCGGAAGTGGACCGCCTGTTTGAAGTGCTGGCGGGAATCCAGAAGTTTTTCAAACGATGACCGGCTCGATCCATCCGCAGAGCGCCATGAAACGTGTGCTGGAGGTTTTTCCCGGCGCGCAACGCGCCCTGTTCCGCCGCCACCACGTCGGCGGGTGCGCCAGTTGCGCGTTTCAGCCGGACGAAACCCTGGAGGCCTTGTGCGCCCGCAACAACTTGAACGTGGCGGAAGTCATCCAACAGATCGAAACCGCCCTGCACTCCGCCTTGCAACCGCAATCCGCCCTTGCTGCGGCGCCCGCTGCCGCCCCCGGCCTGCTGGAAAACATCACCCAAGCCGGCGCTCCAGCCGGCAAGTTGAAGATCATCCTCCTGGACGAGGACAAAAATGGCTCCTGATTTGTTCCGCCTCCCTGCGAGCGACCCGACCTCCATCTACCGCTATCGCGACGGCCTTTACGCGGTTGATCTTTTAAGTGAGCCTGCTCCAACGCGTCTGTGCCGCGTAAACGCGGAACTCCAAACTCTCGCCACCGCAAGCCTTCCAAATTGCGAGCGTCAGGGAGTCAGGGAGTTTGGAGTTCCGACTTCAGTCGGGCCTGTCTCATATGGGACCGCCTCAGGCCGACCCCCTTTGACAGGCTTCACGGGCTGCGGGCGGTCTGTGTGATGATGCGGGAGCCTCGTTTGTAAGTGAAATAGGAGTAGGTCCATTGAAGCATCACGGCCAGTTTGTTCCGGAAGCCGATGAGGAAAATGAGGTGGACGAGCAGCCAACTGGCCCAAGCCAGCCAGCCGGAAATCTGGATCCATCCCACTTGCGCCACTGCCGCCGAGCGGCCAATGGTCGCCATCATGCCTTTGTCCCAATACTTGAACGCCGGACGCGCGCTCCGGGCCGCCTTGTCCCGCACTTCGTCGCGGATGATGCGCGCGACGTGCCGGGCCATTTGCATCGCCGCCGGCGAAACGCCCGGCACCGGTTCTTGGTGTTTGTCCAGCACCAGAGCCATGTCGCCGATGACAAAGACCTCCGGATGCCCCGGCACGCTCAGGTCCGGGTTCACCTGGACGCGGCCCGCCCGATCCACTGTCACACTCAACTTTCGCGAAAGCGGATGGGCGGCGACGCCGGCGGCCCAAATGATATTGGCGCTCTGGATGCGCGCGCCGTCGGTCAACTGCACAAAATCCTTCCCCAAACTTTGAACGTGAACACCGGTCCGCACTTCTACACCCAGCTTGCGCAATCGCGCGGCGGCCTTCTCGGACAGGTGCGGTGAAAAGTGGGCGAGCAATCGCGGGCCGCCTTCGATCAAAACGACGCGGGCCTGGCTGGGATCGATGCGCCGAAAATCGCGTCTCAGCACGTGCCGGGTCAATTCGGCGAATGCGCCCGCCAATTCCACGCCGGTTGGCCCGCCGCCAATGACCACAATCGTCATCAGGCCTTCTCTTTCAGCGGGGCTGGTGGCGTCTTCGGCCAATTCGAATGAGAGCAGGATCTGGCTCCGTATGCGCAACGCATCTTCGAGCGATTTGAGACCCGGGGCCAATTGTTCCCATTCCGGATGCCCGAAATAACTCGTCACCGCGCCAAGAGCCAGCACGAGGTAATCGTAAGGCAGGGCGCCGCCATCGAATTGCGCTTCGCGGCGTTCCAGGTCCACGCTGGTGATGTCGCGCAGCAGCACCGTCACGGTGCGCTTACCGCGCAGGATGGAGCGGATGGGCTGGGCGATTTCCGGCGCGGACAGCCCCGCCGTGGCGACTTGATAGAGCAGTGGTTGAAAAAGGTGGTGATTTTGCCGGTCCACCAACGTCACCGCCGTCCCGGGGCAGGAGAACGACTGGCAAAAGGTCAGCCCGCCGAAGCCCGCGCCCAAGACCAGGATTTGCTTGCCGGGTGGCGACTCAGGGATGGGTGGCATCCTTCAAGGCCTTGGTTTCCGCGAAGGTCAGCGAGGCGGAATTGACGCAATAGCGCAGGCCGGTCGGGGGCGGGCCGTCTTCGAAAACATGGCCCAGGTGCGCGTCACAGCGCGCACACAGAATCTCCTTCCGCCGCATGCCGAAGCTGTTATCGGCCTGGGTGATGACGTTCTCGCGCGCCACCGGGGCGAAGAAACTCGGCCAGCCCGTGCGGGAATTGAACTTGGCGGCGGAGGTGAACAACGGCAACCCGCAACAGACGCAGGAATAGACGCCCGGCTTGTGCTGATCGAGCAACGCGCCGCAAAACGCCGGTTCCGTGCCCTTGTTGCGCGCGATCCGATACTGCTCTTCCGTCAATTGCTTTTGCCATTCCGCATCCGTTTTGACGACCTTGGGCGTCGAAACCACCGGGCCGGGCTGGCCATTTGCATCCAACAGCCGTACTCGAACCACCATAACCGGATTCGTGCTCGCGGCGTTTGTCGGGGCCTCCTCGGGCGGCTGCGCTTGGCAACCAGCGGTCAAACCCAGCAATGCGCCGCAGAAAATAATGGAATTGTGGAAAATCATACGAACCACTCTACGCCGCGTCAATGGTTTTTCAATTGGAACGATATTCGGAAACCCGGTCCACCCGGCGCGCCATCTCGCTGGTGTAGTGGCGGCCGAGGCTGTGTTTGTGGCGCTCGATCCATTCCGTCAACTTTGTCGCGCCCAGCGGCGGCGCCTCCACGCAGAGCCGGCCCTCCATCAGACCCCGTATTTCGTAGCGGGTGATGATGATGTCCCGGACCAGCAACCCGGTGAGCCGGCAGGCCCAGTAACCCACAGCGGGCGGAACGTTGATCACCAGCCGTTTCAGCCCCAGCAGACGCCGCACGGTCTCCACCAACTCCCGATAGGTGAAAGTCTCCGGTCCAATGGCGTTGACAATCTCATTGCGGTCGCCGCCCGCCTTCTCGACGGCGGCCGACGCCAGGTCATCCACGTAAATGGGCTGCAGTTTGTAATCGCCCCTGCCAAAAACCCCAAACACCGGCAAATGGCGCAGCGACCAGGCGATATTATTGACAAGCACGTCCTCCTTGCCGAACAAAACCGCCGGGCGCAGGATGCAATACGACACCCCCAGCGAAGCCAGGAACGATTCCAGCTCGGCCTTGCCGCGAAAGTAGGGCAATTCCGAGCGAATGTCCGGGTTGGTGATGCTGACGTGGACGATCCGCCGCACTCCGGCGTCCCTGGCCGCTTGCAGCAGAATCTTCGTCTGGGCCACCGCCTCATGGTGGCTGAAAAGGCGGTGGTCGAACCGCACCCAGTAGGTATTGATCAGCGTGTCCGTTCCTTGCAAGGACTGCGTCAGCAGATCGGGGTAATCAAAATGAAACGGGAAGGCCTGCACGCGGCCGTCGAACGGATCGGGCCGGCGCAGGGAATTGGTGAGCGTCAGGACGCCGTGCCCGGCGCCGAGCAGCCGCCGGGCGATGTACCGACCGGAATAGCCGAACGCACCTGTCACCGCAACACGCATTGGTACCTTACTTTACCGGTCTCATATCCGCGGGACTTTGGCAAGCCGGCCATGCAATTTCGCTTTCCGGCAAAAGCTTGCCTTGGCGGGACAGGGTGACTACTTTGCGTGCGCCAAATTGGCGCTCGGCGCCCGTTGGCTGGAGAAAACAATCATCTTATGCCTGCGGTAGTATCGACTTTTCTGGACAAGGTTTTGGGCAGAATCGGACGGCTCGATGCCGAGGGGCTGCAGACGGTGGTCCAGCGCCTGGCCCGGGAACGGAAGTTTCTGGAGACGTTGTTCAATGCCATTGAAGACGGCGTCGTGGTGGTGGACGATCGGGGACGCGTCGTTTATCTCAATCAGGCCGTGGTCCGGATGCTCAATTGGCTGCCGGAGGGCGTGGAAGGACGGCCAATCCAGGAGTTGCTGCCGGAACTGGACTGGGAGAGCTTGACCGCCGTCGGCCCGGATGGCCGCCAACAGACCACGCGCCATGAATTTGAAGTGGCTTACCCGCGTCCGCGGTTCCTGCGCCTTTACGCGGCGCCGCTCGACGGCGAGGCCAAAGGAGCTTCCGGCATGGCCTTGATCCTCAATGACGCCACGGAAGCGCGGCAGAAGACATTCGAGGCGATCGAGAGCGAGCGCATCCATTCGCTGACGCTTTTGGCGGCCAGCGTGGCGCATGAGATCGGCAATCCGCTCAACGCCCTCCACATCCACCTGCAATTGATGGCCCGCCAAATCAAGAGACTGGGCGGGGCCGCCACCATGGCCGGACCGGCAAGGCTGACGCGGCGCGAGGCCAGGCTGCAAAGCGAGACGGCGGAAGTGGCGGACAAGCTGGAGCATTACCTGGAAGTGGCCAAGGGCGAGATTTCCCGCCTGGATTATATCGTCACGCAATTCCTCCAAGCCATCCGGCCCTCCCCGCCGCTGTTGACGCCAGGCTCGATCAACGACGCGGCGCGGGAAACGCTGGAATTGCTGCGACCCGAGCTGGAGAACCGGGGCCTGGACATCAAGGTGAAGCTGGCGCGGCGTGTGCCGTTGACGCCGCTGGATGCCGGCCAGTTGAAGCAGGTGCTGGTCAACCTCATCAAGAACGCCATGCAAGCCATGACCCGAGGCGGCACGCTCACCGTCCAGACCGGCCACACGCCGGATGTGGTGTGGGTCAGCATCGCCGACACTGGCGGCGGCATTCCCCGCGACCAGATCAGCCACATTTTCGAGCCTTTCTACACCACCAAGAAGAAAGGGACCGGCCTGGGTCTGATGATCGTGCAGCGCATCGTGCGCCAGCACGGCGGCCACATCGACGTGGAGAGCGACGTTGGGCAGGGCACGACCTTCCGCATCAGCCTGCCGCTGCGCGAACGCCAGCCCAGGCTGTTGGCCAGCTCAAAATCCGATCCGCACACGCCGCCAACGCGGTCCAACAACGAGCCCCCTCCATGAACGCCGGCGACAAACCGAAACTGCTGATCGTCGATGATGAAAAGCCGACGCGCGAAGGATTGCGGGCGGCGCTGGAGGACCATTATGAAGTCTGGCTGGCCGAGGACGCCAAGGCCGCCATGGGCCTGCTGGAAGAAGAGGATTTCGCCGTCCTCCTGACCGATTTCCGCCTGCCCCTGGAAGACGGGATGAAGCTCATCGCGCGGGCCAAGTCCCTGGCCAAGCCGCCCATCTGCATCCTCATGACCGCCTACGGCTCGGAGGAGCTGGCGGTGGACGCCATGAAACACGGCGCGGATGACTACATCGCCAAAGGCCGGCTGCAAATCGATGAATTGGAGATGCGCATTGCCCGGGCGCTGCGCCAGCAAAGCCTGGAGGTGGAGAACGTGGCCATGCGACAGCAATTGGAAAGCAAATTCGGCCTGGAAAACATCGTAGGCCAGTCGCCGGCCATGCGGGAAGTGTTCGAGGTGGTCCGGCAGGTGGCCTCCTCCCGCGCCACCGTCCTGCTCCTGGGCGAAAGCGGCACGGGCAAGGAATTGATCGCCAAGGCGATTCATCAGCTAAGCCCGCGCGCCAAATTCCCCATGGTCAGTGTCCACTGCGCCGCGCTCCCGGCCACGTTGCTGGAGAGCGAGTTGTTCGGGCACGAGAAAGGGGCCTTTACCGGCGCTTACGAAAGGCGCGTCGGACGCTTTGAGCAGGCCCAGGGCGGCACGCTTTTCCTGGATGAGATCGGGGAGATTGACCCCACCCTCCAGGTCAAATTGCTCCGCTTCCTGGGCGAACGCACCTTCGAACGCGTCGGCTCCAACAAAACCTTGAACGCCGATGTCCGCCTCATTACCGCGACCAACAAAAGCCTGGAAGACCAGGTCAAGGCGGGAAAATTCCGCGAGGACCTCTTTTTCCGGCTGCGCGTGGTGGAGATCAAACTCCCGGCGCTGCGCGAGCGCAAAGAGGATTTGCCGCTCCTGGCCAAGGCGTTTTTGAGCGAGTACGCCGCCGAGAACCATAAGAAAGTCAACGACTTTACGCCGGACGCATTCCAGGCGTTGACGCGTTATTCCTGGCCCGGCAACGTGCGGGAATTGCGCACCGCGGTGGAAAGCGCCGTCGTCCTCTCTCGCGGCGAACGCATCACCCTGCGCGACCTGCCGGCGACCGTCCGGGAAGCGGAAAGCGCGCCGGCCCACGCGGCGCGGGCGCCGGCCCAGGCGGATTTCACCGTGGCCGAGGCGGAAAAGCGGCTCATCATCCGCGCTCTCAAAGAATGCGACAGCAACCGCACGCTGGCCGCGGAAAAACTGGGCGTGAGCCGGCGGACCCTGCACCGGAAACTGCACCTTTACCATCTGGAGGGCAACTGATGCCTCTGCAATCGTGGATCCACCATTGGGAGGAAGGCGGCGGGGCGCGGCTGTTGAAGGTGGGTGCCGCCCTGCTGGCCTTTATGGCCCTGGCCTTGCTTTATGATCTCTGGTGTTACGGCGATGACAATCCAAAGGATTTTTGCCCGGAAGAAGCCATGGAGAGCGCTCAACTGGCCCGCAACGTCGCGGAGGGCAAAGGCTACACAACCGATTCCATCCGCCCCCTGGCGCTGCATCTGTTGGCCGGCGCGGCTGACCCCGGCCAGTCCTCCAAAGTGCTGGCCCGGCGTGTGCCGGATTTGAGCAACGCCCCCGTCTATCCCTTTTTGTTGGCGGGGCTGATGAAGGCGTTGCCCTTTCACTTTGCCGCCAAACAGCTCTGGTATTACCAACCCGAGCAGTGGATCACCATCTTCAACCAGGCGCTGTTCCTGGGCGCAGTGGGTCTTGTCTTCCTGCTGGCGTGGCGGCTTTTCGATTCCAATGTCGCCTGGCTCTCAGCCGCCCTGTTTGCCGGCACACAACTGTTTTGGAGATTCAGCGTTTCGGGACTGTCCACCCTCTGGTTGATTCTGGTCTTGTTGGCCATGGTCTGGTTCATGGCCGCCCTGGAGAGGCGGGACCGCGCGGCGACGGAAGGGGCGGGCGGCAAATCGGTCCCGCTGGCCCTGCTGACTGGGGCGCTGGCCGGGGTGGGTGGACTGACCCGTTATTCTTTTGCCTGGATGATCCTGCCCGTGGTCCTGTTTGTCTGGCTGTGCGTCAAACGGGGCAGAGGCAAACTGTGCGCGGCAATTGTCCTCTCCTTCCTGGCCGTCACGACGCCGTGGCTGGCGCGCAACGTCCAGCTCAGCGGCCATTGTCTTGGCACGGCCGGCTACGCCGTGGCGCAGGGCACGCCGGCGTTCCCGGCCGACACCCTCGAACGCTCCTCCGACCCGCGCAACGGGCTGAGGCGTTTGGCGCCCGCGGATTTATTCGGCAAATTCCTGGCCAACGCGCAGGAAATATGCGTGAACGAGGCGCCGCAACTGGGGGGCAATTGGATCTCGGCCTTCTTCCTGGCCGGACTGCTCATTCCCTTCCGAAATCCGGGCTTGACGCGTCTGCGCCGGTTTTTGCTCGGATCGCTGTTTCTGTTTTTGGTGGTGCAGGCTTTGGGGCGAACCCATGTGAGCAGCGATTCGCCGGGGATCAACTCGGAGAACCTGCTCGTGCTGCTGGCGCCGCTGGTCTTCATCTATGGCGCGGCGCTGGTCTGCACGCTGCTCGACCAGCTTAACCTGCCGCCCATGGACGGGCGCGGGCTGGCCGTGGCGGCCTTTGTCGTCGTCCTGTCCGCGCCGCTTTTCGTTGGCCTGCTGTCCGTCCGCCCTGTGCCGGCCAACTGGCCGTTTTCCCCGCTGCACATCCAACGAACCGCCCGCCTCTTGCAAACCAATGAATTGATGACAAGCGACATCCCGAGCGGCGTGGCCTGGTACGGCGGACGATCCTGCGTCTGGCTGCCGCTGGATGATGAAAATGAGTTCTTCAAGGTCAACGCCTTCAAGCCGATCCAGGGATTATTCCTGACGCAAGTGACTGCGGATCAAAGGTTTTTGTCGCAAATGGAAGCCGATGAAACCGGCTGGGGCCATTTCCTTCTGGAATGCTCGGAGCATGGAGATGTGCCGACGGGGTTCCCGTTGAGAAAGGCCCCGCGCGGCCTGCTGCCGGCCCAACTTTTCCTCAGCGACAAAGTGCGCTGGCAGGAACCTGCAACACCGCCTTGACCCGGGAAGGAGCGGGGCCAAAAAAAAACCAAAATAATTCTTTGACAATTTTCCGCCCTCCACTTAGAACACGTTTTGATCGAATGAGATTTCAAAATTGATTGTTGAAAGATGCGTTGGCGTCACGGAGGATAAACAAAATATTATGAAAAGAATCACCTTGTCGGTAGGACTGGTCGCTCTTGGCGCCGCTGCGGCTCATGCCCAGTACGCCACCGGTTTGAGCTCTGTTGATGCGTCAAAGCCCTGGTCTTTCTCGGGCGTCATCCGGGGCTTCTATGATGACAACTACTTGACGCTGCCGAAGTCCTATCCGGTGATCGTGAACGGCGGCATCGTTTACCTGCATCCGCGGGACAGTTACGGCACGGAGTTGAGCCCGGCCGTCTACTACAACCATTCGGTGGAGAGCACGCTGCTGACCGCCAGTTTCGTTTACGACCTCAACTGGTATGAGGACCGCAACAGCAGCACGTTTCAGACCTTCATGTTCAACACCAAGCTCGACCATGAGTTCAGCGAGCGCTACAAGATGTCGGTCACCGAGACGTTCGTCAGCGCCCAGGACCCGGGCATCCTGAACCCCAACGTGGTCTCCTCCCCGCTGCGCGTGCCCGGCAGCAACATTCGCAACACCTCGGGCCTGGATCTGACGGCGCAAATGACCCGGTTGTTGGACCTGCATCTGGCCTATCTCAACAATATTTACGCCTATCAGCAGAATGGCGGCGATGAGGCCCCCGCCGATTCTTATGCCAGCCAGTCCGCCTCCTTGGACCGCATCGAACAGTCGGCCACCATCGATCTGCGCTGGAAGGCGTTGCCGGAAACGACTGCCGTGTTCAGCTACAGGTACGAAAACGTTGACTACACCAGTCCCGAGGACATTATCTTTGATGGGTCTGCCCCCTATCAATCTTACGCCTATTATCACGGTCCAGGCAGCTATAAGGCGGAATCGCGCAACAACAACGACCATTTTGTGTACGCCGGGGTGGACCAAAGTTTCACGCCCACTCTGAACGGTTCGATCCGCGCGGGCGTCGAATATGTCGATTACTACCACCAGGATACGTCCACTTTGTCCCCGTACGTCGATGCCAGCCTGACCTACCAATACTTGCCTCGTTGCGCCGCGCAATTCGGGCTGAAACAGCTCCACAACGCGACGGACGTGACGGGCGTGTACGGGACCACACCTGTGGTGGACGAGGAATCCACCGCCGTTTATCTGTCGGTCAGCCACGCCGTCACGGCGCGCCTGACCGCCGCCGTCCTGGCCCAAGCGCAGTATTCGAGTTTCACCGGGGGCGGGGCCGCCTATAACCAGGCGGGTGAAGATTATTACACGCTGACAGTCAACATCGGCTATCAATTCACCCCGTGGCTGACTGGGGAGACCGGATACAATTTCTCCAAGCTGGATTCCGATTTGATGAATCGGAGCTATACGCGGGATGTGGTTTATGTGGGCATCCGCGCCACTTATTAGAAAATATCATTTGACCTTCGGCGCAGAAAGCCGGATTGTATAGGTTTGATATACGGTCTGGCTTTTCTTATTTTGAGAGTATGGATGTCGCAACAACAAATGAAGTCCCCGAGCTGAAGCTGCATTTCCTGGATTATTGGCGCGTCATCCGCCTGCGGCGCAGCCTCATCCTCATGGTCTTTCTGCTCTGCGTGGTCACCAGCACCCTCTTGACCTTCTGGCTGCCCAAGCAGTACTCGAGCACGGCCCGCATTGAAGTGCTCAAGGACACACCGGAGATTGCCGTGACCCAGGGGGGGGCCAACGTGAGCGCGCTCGGAGCCGATCCCTACTTCCTGACCACCCAATTCAAGATCATTGAATCCTATGCCATTCTGACCAACGTCATCGCCTCGCTCCATTTGGACGAAAAGCTGGCGGCGCAAGTGGGCGATCCCCCCTGGTCCATGGACAGGACCTATGGGGCCTTGTACGGCAGAATATCCGTGGAGCAGACGCGCATGACCACGTTGATTGAAATTTCGGTCAAAAACCCCGACCCGAAAATGGCGGCCGACATCGCCAACGCCGTGGTTGAGGCCTACCGCGAATGGCGCCTGGAGAAGTGGAAGAATGAACGTTACGGCGGCATCACCGCCTTGCAGGAAACGCTGAAGGAGGACGAAGCCAAGGTGACCACCATGGAGAGCAATTTGAATGAGTTGCGCGCCTCGCTGGAGATTTCCGAGCTGGACGACCAGACTCCCATGGCCAGCGCCACCATCGAGTCGGAACAACTCCGGGAATATCAGCACGAGGAGACGATGGCCCTGACCGATTTCCTGGAATACAGCAATATCCTGGCCGGCATTAACTCGATCCCGACCAATCAACTGGCCCAGGCGCTCAACACCGCCTTCGCCCGCGCGCCGGACCCGGAATTGAGCGAACTGACCGTGCGGCTGGCCGTGGCCAAGGACAGACTGTCCGCCGTGGCCAACGACTACGGCCCGCACCACACCGAATATCTGACCGCGCAAAAGCAATTCGACCAGGCCAAGCGCGATTATGACAACAAATTCAGCGGCATCATTGCCGGCTTGCAGAAGCGGGTGGAGATCGACCGCGAGAACGTCGAGGTCATGCGGCACCTGAAGCGGGAATTGGAAACCAAACGGTTCGAGCTGGCCCGCAAAAACCAGCCGTACTACAGCTTGAAGCGGTCGACCGAGGAGTTGCGGCGCAACAATGAGGAATTGAACCGGATGATCCAGCGGCAGGTGGCCGAACAGAGCCAGCCCGTCAAAACCGTCCTCCTGCTCGATCCCGCCAGGCCCGTGCTGCGCCCCGTCAGTCCCAAAACTTACGTCATCATCCCCTTCGGCATTGTGGTGGGCCTGGTGGTTGGAGTCAGCCTGGCGTTCTTCATTGAGTACCTGGATACCAGTGTCAAAACCATTGACGACGTGGAGCGCGCCCTGCAGGCGCCCGTGCTGGGCGTCATCCCGCAAAACGTCGGCAACATCATGGAGGATGGGGCGGAAACCCCTCACGCCGAGGCCTACCGGGTGCTGCGCACCAACATCCTGTTCTCCCGCAAGAACGAAGGTTGGAACACTATTTCGGTGCTCAGCGGCGGCGCGGGCGAAGGCAAAACCACCACCCTGTTCAATCTCGCGGTCATCTTCGCCCAATGCGGTCAGCGGGTCCTGGTGGTCGATTCCGACCTCCGCCGGCCCGCCATTCACAAGCTGCTGCACGTCTCCAACGCCGTCGGTTTGACCGATCTGCTCCTCAAGCAGCGCCCCCTGGATGAAGTCATTCTCAAGACCAAGCTCCCCACCCTGGATTTCATCCCCAGCGGCAAGCTCCCCAGCAGTTCGATGAGCATTTTGGGCTCGGCCCAGATGAAGGAAGCCATCCAGGAGCTCAAGCGCCGCTATGAATTCATCTTCTTTGATTCTCCGCCGTTGATGGGGGTGAGCGACGCCTCGATCCTGGCCAGCGAAATGGACATGATCCTGCAGGTCATCCAATACCGCCGCTATCCCCAGCCCATGACCCTGCGGGCCAAGCAGATGATCCTCAAGGTCGGCGGCAACCTGGTGGGCATTGTGCTCAACAACATCAACATGAGCCAGGATGAGAACTACTACTACTACAGCGGCTATTACGATTATAGCTCTCAACAGAAAGACCGCACGGTTGTCCAATTGAGTGATGCGGCCAAAGACGCCAAAATTGACATCAAACAAAAGTACTGACCGGGCCGGGTTGGCCGCCATCGCAGTATGAAATTCTTTTGCGACAGAATTCGGAGCATTTTGTGTCTTCTTGCATTGGTCTTGATCGGCCCCCTCCTGGCCGGTTGCTGGAGTGCCGGTCCGAAAAAGAACCGGCCCATGCCAACGGCTCAATCCGCCAGCGGCACAAACGAAATCCATGACATGCGGTATGACCCCTTCCGCATCGGGGACAGCATCAAAGTGGATTTTTCGGGCACGCCCAGCGCCGTCCCCTCCATCCAGACCGAGGTGAAAGGCGATGGCACCATTCGTCTTGATTTTATTGGAGATGTCAGGGCCGATGGCAAGACGGCCGGGGAACTGGAGAAGATCATCGAGGCGGCTTATGTCCCCACCTACTACACGCATCTCAACGTGACCGTCACGCCGGTGGTGCGCTTCTTCTACGTGGATGGGGAGGTCAGCGGAGGGGCAGGCGGCGGGCGGATCCAGTACACCGGCCAGATCACGGTGACTCGCGCCATAGCCACTGCGGGCGGTTTCAATCCCTTCGCCAACCGCAGGAACGTCAGGATCTATCGGGCCGACGGCACTTACAGGGTCGTCAATTGCATCAAGGCGCTGGAGGATCCGAGATTGGACCTGCCTGTTTATCCCGGCGACAAAATCGTGGTCCGGCGCAGATTCTGGTAAATGGTCCAGATCCAAATCCTCTCCGGCCGGAGAGCAGGCTCAAGATTTGACAGTTCCAGCCTGCCCATCACCATCGGGCGCTCCGGGCCATCCGATCTTCTTCTGGAGGAACCGGGGGTTTGGCCGTCCCACTGTAAAATCCACTGGCGGCAGGAGGGCCTGAAGCTGGAGGTGGAGCCCGGGGCACTGGCCAGCGTGAACGGAACGCCCACGCCCTGCGCGCTTCTGCGGGACGGCGACTTGATTACCGTGGGTGGCGTGGCCCTGCGTTTCGGTCTCAGCCCGGTCCGGCAATCCAGCGCGGCGTTGAGAGAATGGCTGACTTGGATGGCCGTGGGGGCATTGTGCCTGGGCGAGGTCGCAGCCATTTACGGGCTGAACCGCTGATCAATGGCGAAAATGACGGAGGCCGGTGAAAACCATGGCCATGTTGCGCTCATTGGCCGCCGCCACAACCTCGGCATCGCGCATTGAGCCTCCCGGCTGGATGGCAGTCGTTGCGCCGGCCTCGGCCGCGGCCGTCAGGCCGTCGGCAAAAGGGAAGAAAGCGTCACTGCACACCGCGCTGCCCCGCAATGAAAGGCCGGATTCGCGGGCCTTCCAAACGGCAATCTTGCTGGCATCCACCCGGCTCATTTGTCCGGCGCCGATGCCCAAAGTGCGGTCCGGGGCCGCATAGACGATGGCATTGGATTTGACATGTTTGACCACCGTCCAGCCGAACAGCATGGCTTGCCGTTCCTGTTCCGTCGGCTGGCGCCGGGTCACCACCTGCCATTCCGCGGCGGAAAGAGTTTTCACGTCGCGTTCCTGCAGCAGGAAAGACCCCGCCCCGACATCGCGCATCTCAGCCGCACCGTCGCCACCCGGCCATTGGAGCACTTTCATCAGGCGCAGGTTCTTCTTGCGCCGCAAAAGCTCAAGTGCCTCCGCCTCGAAATCGGGCGCTACGATGACCTCGCTGAAAATCTCCGCCACCGCCTCGGCGCAGGGCGGGTCCAACGGGCGATTGACAGCGATGATCCCTCCAAAGGGGGCTTGTTTGTCAGTTGCGAAGGCCTTTTCCCAAGCTTCGCGGAGTGTCCTCCCCTGCCCCGCTCCGCAAGGATTTGAGTGTTTGAGGATGGCCAAAGTCGGAGGGGCTTGGACGAATTCCGCGGCCAGGGCGGCGGCGGCGGTCAGGTCCAGGATATTGTTGAACGACAATTCCCGGCCGTGCAGTTGCCGGAAATAATCGCCAAAATTGCCGTAGAGGGCGGCGCGTTGGTGGGGATTCTCTCCGTACCGCAAGGTTTGCGCGTGGTGCAGATTCAATTGTATCTCCGCCGGCCAGGGGTCGCCGGCTTTGGGAGGCACAGCCGGCGAGGCGGCGCCAGGAAGGTCAAACGTTCTGGAGAGGTAGCCGGCAATCTGCGCGTCATAAGCCGCGGTGCCGGCAAAGACGCGCGCCGCCAGCCGGCGCCGCAATTCCGGCGTGGTCTGGCCGCCGGCGGCGATCTGGCCGGCGACCTCGTCGTAATCGGCCGGGTCCATGACCACGGTGACGCTTTCATGGTTCTTGGCCGCGCCGCGCAGCATGGAAGGCCCGCCAATATCGATGTTCTCGATGGCCTCGGCCAGCGTGACATCGGGCCGGGCGATGGTCCGGGCGAAGGGATAGAGGTTGACCACAATCAGGTCAATGGGCTTGATGTCATGCCTGCGGACTGCCGCTTCATGTTCCTGGTTGCCGCGCAGGTAAAGCAGGCCGCCGTGGATTTTTGGATGCAACGTTTTGACCCGGCCATCCAGCATCTCGGGAAAGCCGGTGTAGGCGCTTAAATCGCTGACCGCAATGCCCTGTTCGCGCAAGGCCCGGGCCGTGCCGCCCGTCGAAATTATTTCAATTCCTGCGGCAGCCAGGGTTCGCGCAAAAGGAATCAACCCGGTCTTGTCGAAGACGGAAAGCAGGGCGCGTTGGATTTTGGCCATACGACCGGCTCAATCTTCCAGAAGGCGCGGGAGAGTCAACTTGATTTGCGCAGGCGCGTCACATAAGCCCCGTCCACGCCGTCGGCGAAGGGCAACAACTGGCGCTGGCGCTCCAGTTTAAACCCGGCGTGCCGCGCCAGAAATTCCTGCGCCACGGATTCATTCTCCTCCGGTTCAAGGCTGCAGGTGCTGTAAAGGAGCGTGCCGCCGGCCTTGAGTTGGGGAGCCGCCGCCTCCAGCAGCGCCTCCTGCTCCTGGCGCAGCCTTTCTATTTCCCCGGCTCTGAGCCTCCAACGCAAATCGACCCGGCGCCGCAGCACGCCCGTATTGGAGCAGGGCGCATCGACCAGAATCCGGTCAAATGCCTGCGGGGATGGATGGTCCTCGAATTCGACGCACGCCACGCCGAGGCGGGCGCAATTCTCCCGCGCCAGCTTGAGCCGCTCCGGTTGGATGTCGCGAGCGGCAATGCGCCCGCGGTTTTGCATGCGCTGGGCCAGGCAAGCGGTCTTCCCCCCCGGCGCGGCGCAGAGGTCCAGAATGTTCTCGCCCGGCTGGGGGTCCAATTCATTGACCGCCAGCAGCGTGCCCGGATCCTGCACGTAAAAGAATCCGCTTTGAAAGCTCTGGCATTGGGACAAGGGCGGATGCGATTTTAATTCAAACACCTGATTTCTGTCCGTCCAGTCCCAATGCCGCTCCTGAAAATCGACTCCTTCGAGCCGCCAGGCCGCCGCCAGGCCGGCAAAATCAGTCTTCAACAGATTGAGCCGGGCGAAAACGGAGGGGGGAGTATTGTTCCATTCGAGCAACTGGGCCGTTTTGGCGGCCTCCCACCGCCCCTGCCAGCGTTGGACCAGCCATGCGGGATGGGAATACCCCAACGCAGGGTCGCTGTGCTTCAAATCCTGCAGTTGCCGGGTTGTGGCCTCGCGTTCGCGGCTGTAAGCGCGCAAGACGGCATTGAGGAAGCCGGTCTGCGCGCCAAAACCCAGCCGTTTGCCCAGCTCGACCGTTTCATGCACTGCCGCGTGGTCGGGGATGCGTTGCAGCCAAAACAATTGGTAAAGCCCCAGATGCAGCAGAAGGCGCAATCCCGCCGGCTGCGGCCGGTCCCCGGTTTTGCGGGCCACCAGCCAATCCAGCGTCATTTGCCACCGCACCATGCCATAGACCAATTCCTGGCATAAGGCCCGATCCGCCGGCGAGAGGCCGCCCCCGGCCAGCTCGTTCTCCAAAAGTTTCTCGGTGTATTCGCCGAGGCCGCGCCGACTTAGGATGCGCACGGCAAATTCTCTTGGACTTCCACCGCTCACCACATAATAATGATACGACTGCGCTATGGGACGCGAGAACATATCAATGAAAGAAGAGTTCGAGAAACTGGCCGCAACCGGGAAACTGACCCGCCAGAACGTGGAGGCCCTGGTCGCCCTGACGGAGAGCGGCTACTGTTACCATCGCAGTTGGGGATTCGGAAAGATCACGACCATGGACACCGTTTTTTCCAAGTTCGTCATCGATTTCGAAACCAAGCCCGGCCATTCCATGGACCTGGCTTTCGCCGCCGAATCCCTCAAACCCATTTCCAGCGACCACATCTACGCGCGCAAAGTGTCGGACCTTGATGCCCTGCGCCAGATGGCCGCCCTGCACCATTTGGACTTGATCAAATTGGTGCTGCAAAGCTTCGGCGGCCGCGCCACCGTCAGCCAAATCCAGCAGGCGCTGGTGCCGGATGTCATCGAGGACGATTGGAAGAAATGGTGGGAGGCGGCCAAGCGTGAGCTGAAGAAAAACGGCCATTTCCAGGTGCCTCTGAAAAAGTCCGAGCCGATTATTTACCAAGCCAAGGAAGTCTCCTTGCAGGACCGTTTCCTGGCGGAATTCCGTGCCGCCAAGGGATTGAAAGCCCGCCTGAACGTCGCTCATGAGGTCCTGAAGAGCTTGTCCGACCTTGAGGACAGGGGCACGGCGGCCAAGGAAGTGATTCAGGCCCTCAACGCGGAAATTGCCACTCATCAACGCACCCAGCCGGCGGTGGCATTGGAAGCCATCTTTGTGCGCGACGAGTTGCGCCAAGCCACGGGCGCGCCGGCCGTCGAGGGGGAATTGTCCGCCAACACCCTTTGGCTCCAGGAAAGCGCCAGGGTCGGGCCTGTCCTGGAGCAGATCCCGGCGGCCAAACATCGGCGCGCTTTGCAGTCCTTCAAGGAAGCCAATCAGGAACGCTGGCCGGAGGCCTTGCTGGCCTCGCTCAACCACATCTCGTCCAAGCTGGCGGCCGAGGTGGCGCACGCCCTCATCTCCGGAGGGCATTTGGACGGCTTGAAGGAGCTTCTGGCGCGCCTCATCAGCCAGCACCAGGCCAGCAGCGAATTGTTGCTTTGGCTGGCCAGAGATCGTTCCGATTCCTTTGCCGACATCCTCGGCCCTGAAGTTTTCCGCGCCATGCTCACCGCCATGGAGCGCGACCAGTTCAACGAAAAGCGCTCCAACAAACTGCGCGATTTCATCCTCGCCGATCAAACGCTCCTGGTGGAATTGATCGGTTTCGCGGACCTGGAAGTCATCAAGGACCTGACCCGCGCCCTGCAACTTTCGCCCTGTTTCGACGACATGGACAAACGCTCCTTGCTGGCCCGCATCGTCAAGAGCTATCCCGCCGTGCAAACCATGATTTCGGGCGAACAGGCCCGGCAAGAATCCTCTTTCCTCGTTTCCTGGGAAAGCCTGGAACGGCGCAAAAACGAATACGCGGAGTTGGTGCAGAAGGCCATCCCGGCCAATTCCAAGGAAATCGCGCTGGCCCGCAGCTATGGGGATTTGCGCGAGAACCACGAATACAAGGCCGCCAAGGAAATGCAAAAAATCCTCATGCGCCGCAAAGGGGAATTGGAAACGCAGTTGGTCCGCGCCCGAGGCACCGATTTCGCCAATCCGCGCACCGATGTGGCCAGCGTTGGGACCCGGGTCGAGGTGACCGACCTGGACCATCAGCACGCCGAACACTTTATCATTCTCGGGGTATGGGACTCCGACCCGGAAAAGGCCATCATCAGCTACCAAACGCCCGTCGGCCAATCTCTCCTCAACCACAAGATCGGAGACGAAGTGGAGGTGCCGGTGGAAGGCGGAAAGAAGCGCTATCGAGTCGATGCCATCACGCCTTACAAGACGGCCGCTCCCGCGCCGGAGGCAACCCCGCCGACAGCGACTCCATCCCAGCCAGTGACGCCATAGCTTCTGTCAGGCCCCCAGCCCGCCTGGGGCTGCTGCAAACGACCCGGCATTACCGGAACAGCAAAGGGACGAACTCGGCCAGGTTGCGCCGCCAGACCCTCCAACTATGCGCGCCATCGACTTCCTTCCAGGTCAGGTGGATGTCCTTCGAGTTCAGCCATTCGACAAACGCGCGGTTGGCCCCGACCAATCCATCGTCCTTCCCGCACGAAATCCACAGCAGGCGCAGGCGATCGTTGGCCCGGGCGTCAAGATCCGGAAACCGTTGCACATAGTTGGTGTCGAGTCCGCCGGAACTGAACGCGCCAATCCAGGCGAATCGATCCAGGTTGTTCAAACCAACGGTGAGCGATTCCGCGCCGCCCATGGACAGGCCGGCCATGGCGCGGTTTTGGCGATTGGTGGCAATGCGGTAGGCCCCTTCCACTTGCGGCAGCACCTCGTCCAGCAACGCCCCGCGGAATTGGTCGATATTGCGCTGCCATAAACCCGGCGCGCGCGCCCCCGACCAGCCGCGTTGGACGATTTCCATGGTCCCGTAACCCAAGGGCATGACCACAATCATGGGCTTGGCCTGGCGGCGCGCGATCAGATTGTCCAGGATGATGTTGGCCTGGCCGACCGACCACCAGGCACTGGCATCGTCGCTGTAGCCATGCAGCAGGTATAACACCGGGTAACGCTTCCGGCTCGACGCCTTGTAGGCGGGCGGCGTATAGACGAAATAGGCGCGCTCATCGCCCGCCGCGGCGGATTTGTAGAAATGGCGATGGAGAACTCCATGCGGCACGTCATTGACTTCCCACGGCAGCGATGCCGGGCCGGGGACATGCGCCTCGCTCTCGATGTTCAGCAGATTGTATTTCATCAACGGATTGACTGGGTCCATGGCGCGGAGACTGTCCACCAGAAAGGTGTAGCCGTAATAATCGGGCGCCAGCGGGCCCGTCGTGAACGACCATACCCCTTGCTCGTCCTTTTGCATCGGGGCGGCCGGCAATGATTCGCACCGCACCTCGACGTTGGTCGCCTCTGGCGCTTTGAGCCGGAAGGTCACCCGCCCGTCCGCTTGGACTTCGGGGGACGCCAGCGATTGCGAAAAAACGGAGGTGGCGAAAGAGAAAGCAGCAAGGATGCAGAATGATTTCATGGGCGAACGATACCGGGGAAGGCCCGCCCTGTTCAACGCCAAAGAAGCCTCCCCTTAAAGCAGAGCGGTGAGGAAGCGATGCCAGCGCGGCTCAAGATAACGCTGGTGATCCAGCGAAAACACCACCAGCAACGCGCGCCCGACAATGCGGCTGCGGTCCACCGTGCCCCAAAAGCGCGAGTCGTTGCTGTTGTCCCGGTTGTCGCCCATCACGAAATACTGCCCCGGCGGGACCGTGACCGGCCCGAAGGTGCGCAAGGCCAGCCGTTGCGGCAATATCGTGACCGGGTGCGACGGCATCCCGCTCCCCTTCTCCGTCGCATAAACCCGGAGGCCCTCGTTGTCCGGCGGAACGTCGCGGCCGATGTCCGCCGACAATGTGTCATACTCTGACGGGAGGCCGTTGATCAGAAGGCGTTCATTGGCCAGTTCGATGCGATCGCCCGGCAAACCGACAATGCGTTTCACCAGACGAGTGCCATCCACGGGGGAAAAGAACACCACGATGTCGCCGCGTTCTGGGTTGCTCCACTGCGCCAGATGCCAGGTGGTGAAAGGCACTTTCAAGTCATATGCCAGCTTGTTGACGAACACCCGGTCGCCCTGGACGATGGTGGGATTCATGGAGCCGGTGGGCACGTCGTTCCAATCGGCAATGGCCGAGCGCACGGCCATCATAATAACGGCAATGACGAGGAACGATTTGGTTTCGCGCCAAAACCTGCTCCACCGTTCCCGGCTTTTGCATGACTTCATGGTTGATTTGACCGGATGACGCCGATCCCGTTCAACTGACTGGCAAACGGCGGCATGTGCGCCGCGCGGCCCCCCGCCGGGAACTTGAACTTTGAACTTGGCGAGAAGCCGGCCCCGCGACGACAATCCAGCCCATGGCAAAGCAGCATTGGAGAGCGGCGGGAATGCCTGCGGCCTGCGGGTTGTGGGCGGCGGCTTGTCTGGCAGCCTTCCCGGCCCTGGGCGGCGGCCGCCATTGCGTGGTTGACGGCTGGGGAACGGGCGAAGGTTTGCTGCCGCAAAGCTCGATCATTTCCATGGTGCAGACCCGCGACGGCTATCTTTGGCTGGGGACCCTCAACGGCCTGGCCCGTTTTGACGGCGTCCATTTTACCGTCTTCGACGAGAGCACGACGCCGACATTGAGCAGCATCCAGATTGTCAAATTGTTCGAGGACAGCCGGAGCAATCTGTGGATTGGCACCGAGAGCGCGGGCGCCATGCTCGTGACCAACGGCCGGATTTACCACCTCAACTTCGCGCAAGGCGGGCACACCGGACACCTGGTGTCGGTCTGCGAGGACTCCCTGGGCGCGGTCTGGCTTTTAACACGGGACCATCAATTGGCACGCTATTGGGGCGGGAGCGTCGATGTATGGAACGTTTCCGGGGACGGCCAGGCCGTCATTGCGGAGAAAGGCGGGCCACTCTGGCTGGGGACCAGCCAGGAATTGATTGCCATAGACCCCGGCGCGGTGCGCAGCCGGGAGGCGTTGCCGGAACGAATGCGCGCGCCGCTGGAAGAATTGGACTGGTTGCTGGCCAGCCGGGCCGGAGGCTACTGGCTGATTGCCAATGGCCTGATCGAGAAACGCGCGGGGACAACCGTTGAACAAAATCTCGGGCCCTGCCCGTGGATTCGGAACGGGGACCCGGTGAAGGCGGCTTGCGAAGATCGGGAGGGGAATTTGATCGTCGGCCTGCTGAACCAGGGAATTTTTTGGTTCGATGCCCAAGGCCATGCCACACACATCTCCACCAATGACGGCCTGGCCAACAATTCCGTCCTGTCGCTGGTGGCGGATGCGGATGGCAGCTTGTGGGTGGGGATGGATGGAGGCGGCCCCACGGGGCGCCCGTTGAACCGGGTGATTGCCTCGATCTTCAACGTCCTGGACTCTTGCGCGGGCCGGGTTGTCCAATCGATTTGCGCGGATCACAAGGGAGGATTGTGGTTCAGCCCGAAAGACAATGACTTTTGCTATTGGAAAGACGGGGCCACCACCCGCGTCGGCTCCACCTTTGGCAGTTTGAGCAGGTTCAATCCAAAAGCCATCCTGGTGGATGCGGATCAACAAGTTTGGGCGGCCACGCTCGGCATAAACCTGCTTCGCTTGGAAGGCAATGGGTTTAGCCCGGTGCCGGGCGCCGGAATCCTGAATCCTGAAATTTCAGCCCTTTACCAAGGGCATGACGGCCGTTTGTGGCTCGGAACGCGGGGCGGCCTGGGTTGTTGGAACGGGCAGGAGTGGACCAATTTCACCACCAACAGCGGTTTGTCCGACAATAACATCACCGCCATCGCCGACGATGCCAAAGGCGATGTGTGGGTCGGCACGGCCCACGGGGGATTGAACGTGCTGCGGGGCGGAAAAGGGGCCTTCCAGAAAATCGGCGGCTTCCCCGGCGACAATGTTTCCTGTCTCCATGTGGATCAGCGCGGCGCGCTGTGGATCGGGACCTTCGGCAACGGCCTGGTGCGGCGGGCCGGCGAACAATTCAAGCATTACACGGCGCGCAATGGCTTGGTGGGAAACAGTATTGACTACCTGATTGAAGACGAGGAGGGGTTCCTCTGGATCGGCTCCAACGCCGGTTTGGTCCGCGTCAACAAAAAGGAGCTGGACGATTACGACCCCGGCGGCGCCGGGCCGCTCTTCTGCCGCGGCTACGATCAGAAGGACGGGTTGCCTGCCACCGAATGCACTTACGGCTCCCAGCCGGCCGCTTGCCGGACCGGCGACGGCGTTCTGTGGTTCCCGACCATCGCGGGCATGGTTTCGGTCAATCCATCCGGGATAAAGCCCAATACCAATCCACCGCCGGTGGTGATTGAGGAAGTGCTGGCGGATCAGCCGTCCCAGAACACCAACGGCCTGCGCGTGGCGCCCCCAACCTCCATCACAGTTCCCGCCCGGGGCCAGAACCTGGAAATCCATTACACCAGCTTGAATCTCGCCGCGGCCGATCGGACGCTCTTCCGCTTCCAGCTTGAAGGCCACCAGACCAACTGGACCCAGGCCGGCAAGGACCGGCTGGCCCGCTACGTCAATCTGCCGCATGGCCGCTATCGTTTCCATGTCCAGGCCCGGAATGAAGACGGGGTATGGAACCAGGCCGGCGCGAGCCTGGAGGTGATCGTGCTGCCTCCGTTTTGGGAGACTTGGTGGTTTCGCGCCGCGGTGGTGGGAAGCCTTTTGGGGATGCTCATCGCCACGGTCCATTTCATTTCCACGCAGAAATTGCAGCGTCAACTGGCCGGCTTGCGCCAGCAACAGGCCCTGGAAAAAGAACGGGCCCGCATCGCCCGCGACATTCACGATCAAGTCGGCGCCAGCCTCACCCAGCTTTCCCTCCTGGGCGAAATGATCCAGGCCGACAAGAACAATCCCCAGGAGGCCGAATCCCACGCCCGGCAGATTTCCCAGACCGCCCGCGAAACCGCGCTTGAGCTGGACGAGATCGTGTGGACGGTCAACCCCTCCAACGACACCCTGGACGGATTGGTCAACTATATTTGCAAGAACGCCCAGGAATACCTGGCGGTGGCGGGCCTGCGTTACCGCCTGGACGCGCCGGCGCAGTTGCCGGCGGCCGCCATTTCCCCGGAAGCCCGTCATAATGTCTTCCTCGCCGCAAAGGAAGCGGTCACCAACGTGGTCCGCCACGCCCGCGCCTCCGAGGCGTGGCTGCGCTTGCGCGTGGCCCCGCACAGTTTTACCCTGGAGATCGAAGACAACGGGCGCGGCCTGGACGGCGGCGGGGCGGCGAAGGCGTCGGAGACCAGAAACGGCTTGCGCAACATGCGCAAGAGAATGGAAGATATCGGCGGCGAATTTTCCATCGGCCGGGGCGAAAAGGGCGGCACGGTGGTCCGCCTGACCGTTCCATTGCGAAATCTTTAGAGATTGTGCCTATTACAGTTTCCCTTGTGGAAGACAACCACCAGTTGCGCGCCACGCTGGCCCGCCTCTTGGAGGGCGCCGAGGGCTTTCGCTGCCTCAGCCAGTACGCCACCGCCGAAGAGGCCCTGGCCGGCCTGCCCAAAGACAAGCCCGAAATCGTTTTGGTGGACATCAATCTGCCCGGCATGAACGGCGTCGAATGCGTGCGGCGCCTGAAGCAAACCTCCCCGGAAATCGCCGCCGTCATGCTGACCGCCTACGAGGATACCGACAATATCTTCAACGCCTTGGCGGCGGGCGCAACCGGTTACCTGCTCAAGCGCGCCCCTCGCACCGAGCTTTTGGACGCCATTCGGGAAGTGCGCCGCGGGGGTTCGCCCATGACGACCCACATCGCGCGCAAGGTCGTGCAATCCTTTCAAAAGCAAAGCCCGGCCGCCCCGCCGGGCGAGGCCCTGTCCGCCCGCGAGCAGGAGGTGCTGGACCATCTGAGCCGGGGATTCCTTTACAAGGAAATCGCCGATAAAATGGGCATCAGCTACGAAACGGTCCATACCTATATCCGGCGCATTTACGAAAAGCTCCAGGTCCGCACCCGCACGGAGGCCGTGGCCAAGTTTCTGCGGCGCTGAGCGCCGCGGTTCCTCTTACCACAACCACCGCATGAGCAGCGGGGCGAATACCAGGCTCGGCAAGTATTCGGCCACTCGAATTTTCTTCACCTCCAGGATGATGAGCGCCACGCAGAAAATCAGCAGGCCGCCGGTCGCCAGGATGGAATCGATCAAGGGCCAGGGCTGGTTGCGGAGCACGGGCTCCAGCGCCTGCGCGCAGCGGATGAGACCGCCTTGGAAAGCCAGCACCGGGATGGCCGAGACCAAAGCGCCCCAGCCAAACGTCGCGCAAAAGGCCATGGTCGCCAGCCCATCCGTTCCAGCCTTGACCAGGAACAGCGGCGAAAAACCCATCAAACCCTCCTGGACCGACGCCAGAATCCCCAGCGGCCCGGCGCAAAACAAGGCCGTGGCCAGGAGAAATCCCTCGTTGAACCGCTTTCCCTTTTTCTCCGCGGCCAGCGAACGGGCGGCATACTGGCCGATCGAATTGGAAAAGGCTTGCAAGCGCAACGCCCTCCCAGCCAGTTTCCCCAGCGTCATGGCCAGCAGGACGATGACCAGTTGCTTCAGCATCTGCGCCACGCTTCCGTTCAAGCTCCGCCAAGTCAGTTGCAATCCGAGCCAAACCGTATAAACCCCCAGCACCATCTTGGCGGGCAATTCGAACCGAGGGGGAACGGGCCTCTTGAAGGCGAGGGCGCAGACGCCTCCCGCCACGATCCCGGCGGAATTAATGACAGCGCCGACCATAAAGCATCAATCGGGTAGCGGACACTGGGCTTTGAGGGGAGGGATGTCAAGCCCCTTGCAACCTCTGTTGAGCTGCGCTCCGCTTGGTTCCAGGCCGGAAAAACCGCTTGTCAGCGGACAGCGTCCCGTTACGATGGCGCGGCATCCTCGGGCTGGTTTGCGCCGGACCGCGGGAGCCGATGGCTATCTTGACAATCGAAAAGCGACCGCCAAAGAAACTTATGAGCGCCGACGAACCCCTCCTCCCGGCCGCGGGACAGGGGGAGGACGGCTGTGATCGGATTGCCCGCTGGTTTGTAATGGTGGTGGCCGCGGGGCTGGTGTGGCGCCTGGCGCGGTTTGGCCTGCATTTTGAACTGACGGGAGATGAGGCCAACATCCTGCGCAGTGTCATGGAGCGCAGCTATGCCGGCTTGCTCGATCCCTTGAGCTACAACAACGTGTCGCCCCCGATGTTTTTATGGATGACGAAGTTTATCGATGGCGTCTTCCAAAATGACTGGGCGGCGCGGCTGGCGCCGTTCCTTGCGGGGATTGGGGCGGTGGCGATGTTCGGGTTGATTTGCCGCGAAGCGCTCCGCGGCACGGCGCGCTGGGTGGCTTGGGCCGTTTTCTGCGTTTCCTACGTGCCGATAGCCGAAGGCACGCGGGTCAAGAGCTACGCGATAGACCTGCTGGCGGCCACGGTGGTTCTCTGGCTGATGTTGCGATGGGCGCTCGGCGGACGCCAAGCCCGCCACCTGGTCTGGCTGGCGTTGTGCGCCCCCCTGTTTGTCTGGTTGTCCTACACCTCGGTTTTTGTGATCGGCGCGGCGGGTTTCTTTTGGGCGGTTTGCCTGATAAAGACGCGCTTGATTTCCAAAGAGGCTTTGGACCATTCCGAAAGATGGGGATGGCGCAATATCGCGGCGGGCCTGGCTTTTGCAGCCGCTTCGGTCGTCAGCGCAATTTTCCTTTACAAAATAAACATCCGCCCGGGGCTTGACGCGAGCCTGTCCAACGGGCTTGCGGACGCCTGGAAGCGGGGCTATCCGCCGCTGGACCAGCCGTGGAAGATCCCGCTCTGGCTCTTGACGGTGCATACCGGGCGGGGATTTGCCTGGCCGATCGGCGAAAACCATTTCGGTTCGACCCTGACGTTTTTGTTATGGCTGACCGGACTGGCGGTCTGTTGGCGCCGCGGCAACCGATGGGTGTGGGCCTTGTTGGTGGCGCCGCAGGTTCTGGCGCTGGCCGCGGCGTTTCTGCACAAGTATCCGTACCTGCAGAACCCGCGGCTTTGCATGTTTTTGGGGCCGGGCATTTGCCTTTTCGCCGGGGCGGGCGTCGCATTTTTGATTGACAAACTGGGCGGTGAAAAGAGGCGCCGATGCTATTGCCTGGCGGCCGGCGCGTTGATGCTGTGCGCCTGCGGCGGCCTGGGGCGCGACGTCGCGATGCGGGTCCGGGAGTTCCGGGGGCCGGGCATCCGCGGCACCCTGATGGAAGCCAGCCGCAGGGTTGGCGCTGATGGACAGTTTGTGTTGTTAAACGACGCCGGCGCTTCCGGCGTGTCGAGCTACTATCTCCAGCGAGAAATAAAACAAAAAGTCTGGCAAAACGGGCAGGTCCCAACTCCAATGGCGCCGGGCCTGAGACTGGCGCTGGTGGTGGTGTCATCGAAAACGAGCGGGACAAACGACAATTTGCTGTTCGGCGAATTTGAAAAGCGATTGGGAAGGCCCGTCAAAACGCGGTGGTCGCAGGTGGCGCATCAGGTTTTGCTTGATTCAAAGGACAGCGTGGCGGTGCGGGTGTGCGAGCGGGAGAATTGAAATCCTTTTGGAATCTATTTGCAATCAGGCCCCGCCGACGGCAGGTTGATGGTCCGCAGTCGGGCGGAGCGTAGCGTAGCTTGGTAGCGCGCTTGGTTCGGGACCAAGAGGTCGTGGGTTCAAATCCCACCGCTCCGACCATTTTTCAGGGGAAACCAGGGCATTTGGCGGCAAGCGCGACGGTCTGATTTGATCACTTTATGTCCAAACACACCAAGCCAATTCCCTTCGCAGCCATTGAAAACCGGATTCGTTTGATTGGCGGAAACAAGGTCATGCTGGATGCTGATCTGGCTCAGCTTTATGGAGTCGCCACCAAGAACCTGAACAAGGCCGTTGAACGAAACCGGGATCGGTTTCCAGCGGACTTTATGTTTCAGCTTGCGGCGCAGGAATTTGCGAACTTGAGGTTCCAAATTGGAACCTCAAAGCGGCGTGGTGGACGCCGGTACCTGCCCTATGCCTTCACGCAGGAAGGCATCGCCATGCTGTCCAGCGTCTTGCTGAGTCAACGGCAGCCATGAGCGACGCTGTCTCCAGGATGTCGGTTCAAATCCCACCGCCCCGACCATTTTTCCGCGGGAAAATCCTCCTCTGCCGCCGGAGAATGGCTTCAACCTCTGCAAACGGGCGGCGGCGATTCGCCCGGCCTTTTCAAAAATCCGCGTCTATAGGCTTGACCGGTTCGGGCCTTCGCCTCACTCTGCCAGCGTGATCAACTTGAAGCAATTCGAGGTTTGGTTCGTGACCGGCAGCCAGCAGTTGTACGGGCCGGAAGTCCTCAAGAAAGTGGCCGCCCACGCGCAGGAAATCGCCGCCTCGCTCAACGCGGCGTCCGCCATTCCGGCTGAGGTCGTTTTCAAGCCCGTGATCAAAAGCGCCACCGAGGCGGCGGCTCTTTGCCAGCAGGCCGGGGTGGATTCGCGCTGCATCGGTTTGATCACATGGTGCCACACCTTTTCCCCCTCCAAGATGTGGATCAACGGCCTGAAGCTGTTGCGCCGGCCGCTGCTCCATCTTCACACCCAGTACAATCGCGACATTCCCTGGAGCGCCATTGACATGGATTTCATGAACCTGAACCAGGCGGCGCATGGCGACCGGGAGCATGGGTTCATCATGAGCCGGATGCGGCTGAATCGGAAAGTGGTGGCGGGCTATTGGCAGGAGGCCGCGGTGCAGTCGCAAATCGGGGTTTGGATGCGGGCGGCGGCGGCCTGGCATGACTGGCAGGACGCCAAGTTCTGCCGCTTCGGCGACAACATGCGCGAAGTCGCCGTGACCGAAGGGGACAAGGTCGCGGCCCAAATCCAATTCGGCTATTCGGTCAATGGATACGGCGTGGGCGACCTGGTGAAGGCGGTCAACAAGGTCACCGACCACGAGATCGGGCGGTTGGTCAAGGATTATGAGACGCTCTATGCCGTGGCCCCCAAACTGCTCAAGAACCAGGCCAGGCGCGATTCCATTCGTGAAGCGGCCCGCATCGAAGCGGGCCTGCGCGCTTTCCTGACCGCCGGAGCGTTCAAGGGATTTACCGACACGTTCGAGGACCTGCATGGGCTGCAACAGTTGCCCGGCATCGCGGTGCAACGCCTCATGGCCGATGGCTACGGTTTTGGGGCGGAAGGAGACTGGAAGACGGCGGCGCTGGTGCGCGCCATGAAAGTCATGGCGGGGGGCCTCAAAGGCGGGACTTCGTTCATGGAGGATTACACCTATCACCTGGACCCCAAGGGGATGCAAGTGCTGGGGGCGCACATGCTGGAAATCTGCCCCAGCATCGCGCGCGGCCGGCCTTCGCTGCAGATACATCCGCTGGGCATCGGCGGCAAGGCCGACCCGGTGCGCCTGGTTTTCGACACAACGCCCGGACCCGCCGTGAACGCGGCGATGATGGACCTGGGCAACCGCTTTCGTCTGCTGGTCAATGAAGTGGAGGTCGTTCCTCCGGACAAACCGCTCCCGAAATTGCCGGTGGCCCGCGCCCTCTGGCGTTGCAAACCCGACCTGCCCACCTCGGCCGCGGCGTGGATTTATGCCGGCGGCGCCCACCATACCGGCTTCAGCCTGGCCGTCACCACCGCCATGCTGGAGGACTTTGCCGGGATGGCGGGGTTGGAACTCGTGATTATTGACGATTCGACCCGGCTGCGCGAGTTCAAGAAGGAATTGCGCCACAATGAAGTCTATTACGCCCTCGCCCGCGGGATGGGCGGCTGAACCATGAGCGGCCAATACGCCATTGGACTGGATTACGGCACCAATTCCGTCCGCGCGCTGGTGGTGGACGCCGCCGACGGCCGGGAAGTGGCCACGGCGGTTTGGGAATACGCGCACGGCGACCACGGGGTGATTCTCTCGCGCGACCCGCACCTGGCCCGCCAGCATCCCGCCGATTACCTCAAAGGAACGGAGATTACTTTGCGCAAAGCCATGGCCCTGGCGGCGCGGAAGGTCAAGCGATTCAAGCCCGAACAGATCGCCGGCCTCGGAGTGGACACCACCGGCAGCACGCCTCTGCCGCTGGACCCGCAGGGCCAGCCGCTGGCGTTTGACCGGCGGTTTGCGGCCAACCCCAACGCCATGGCGTGGCTCTGGAAGGACCATACCTCCACCGCTGAAGCCGCGGAAATCACCGAATTGGCGCGAAGAATTCGACCGCAATACCTGGCCAAATGCGGCGGCACATATTCCAGCGAATGGTTCTTCAGCAAGATTCTGCACTGTCTGCGCGTCAGCCCGGCCCTATTCCAGGCCGCGCATTCGTGGACGGAACTGGCTGACTATATTCCGGCCGCCCTCACCGGCACCCAGGCGCCTTCGCAACGGGTCGCGGGCATTTGCGCCGCCGGCCATAAAGCCATGTTCAACCGGGATTGGGACGGGTTTCCCGACGCCGAATTCCTGGGCAAGCTCGACCCGCGCCTGGGCGCATTGCGCGCCCGCTTGTGCCACAACGTCCGGTCGATTGATCAGGCGGCGGGACGGTTGACGCCGGCGTGGGCGCGCAAGACGGGGTTGCCGGCGGGAATTCCCGTCGCGCTCGGCGCATTTGACGCGCACCTGGGGGCCGTCGGCTGCGGCATTGCGCCCGGCACCCTGGTCAAAATCATCGGCACCAGTACTTGCGACATTGCCATCGCGCCGAACAACGAAAAACTGGCGGACATTCCCGGCCTGTGCGGCATTGTTGACGGCAGCGTCCTGCCCGGTTACTACGGCTTGGAGGCGGGACAGTCGGCGGTGGGCGATATATTCAACTGGTTTGTCAATTATATCAATCCGGGCGGGGCCAGGGCCGGCTCGCACGAGGCATTGACCGCCGCCGCCGCCCGGCTCAAGCCGGGCGAATCGGGCCTGCTGGCCCTGGATTGGAACAACGGCAATCGCACCGTGCTGGTCGATCAGCGCCTGTCGGGTTTGCTCGTGGGGCAATCCCTCTACACGACCCCCGCCGAGATTTACCGCGCCCTGATCGAAGCCACCGCCTTCGGCGCGCTGACCATCATCAACCGCTTTGAAGAGTACGGCGTGAAGATCGGCCAGATCCTCAATTGCGGCGGCATCGCCGAAAAGAATCCCTTTGTCATGCAAATCTACGCCGACGTCACCGGCCGGCCGATGAAAATCTCCCGGTCGGCGCAAACCTGCGCGCTGGGGGCCGCCATGGCGGGAGCGGTGGTGGGCCGCGCCCATCCGGACTATGATGCGGCAGGCCAAGCCATGTCCGCCATCAAGCCCCGCGTCTTCCAGCCGAACCATTCCGCGCACGAGGTTTACCGCCGGTTGTTCCCGCTCTACTCCAGGCTGCACGACGCCTTCGGCGCCAGCGCCTGGCACGGCAACCTTCATGAGGTGATGAAGCAATTGATTGACATCCGGGATCGGGCGCGAAAATAATTTGCCGAACTGAATTATCACCAACACACTCCAACTCATGAATCATCCTAATCCCCTTCCGGCGGCGGCGGCCGCGTCGGCATTGACCGGTCTGGACTGGCTGGCCATCGCGTTTTACTTCGGCATTCTGCTTTGCGTGGCCTGGTGGGTCGTCAAGCGAGGCAAGGACAATGCCACCGATTATTTCCTGGCCGGTCGCAACCTGAGCTGGTGGGTGATTGGCGCTTCCATTTTCGCCTCCAACATCGGCTCCGAACACATTGTCGGCCTGGCCGGCTCCGGCGCCAAGGACGGCGTGGCGATGGCCCACTACGAGCTGCATGCCTGGTGTTTGCTCGTGCTGGCCTGGGTTTTTGTGCCGTTTTACGCCAGATCATTGGTCTTCACCATGCCCGAGTTTCTGGAGCGGCGCTTTTCCCCGCCCTCGCGTTACGTGCTGTCCATTGTCTCGATCGTGACCTTCATCGTCTCCAAGATTGCCGTGGGCATATTCGCCGGCGGCGTGGTTTTTGCCACCTTGCTCCCGGAGATGAAGCTGAACCTCGGCGGGCATCTCATCGACAGTTTTTGGATCGGCTCGGTGCTGGTCATAGCTTTGACCGGGCTTTACACCATGCTCGGCGGCATGCGCGCGGTGGCCTATAACGACGCCGTGCAAGTGACCGTCCTCATCTGCGGCTCCGCTTTGCTGACCATCTATGGGCTGAATAAATTGGGCGGTTGGGGGGAGTTGAGGCGCATTTGCGGCTCCGAAATGTTCAATCTCTGGAAACCGCTCATTCCGGCGGGCGTGGCGTCGAGCTGGTCGCCGGTGCTGGTAAAGGATGCGGCGGGAGCGACGGTCAGGGAAGCATGGTACTTTAACACCAAGTTTCCGTGGCTGGGCATGGCCATTTGCGCGCCGGTCATTGGCCTGTGGTATTGGTGTACGGACCAGTATATCGTGCAACGCGCGCTGGGCGCCCCGAACGAACAAACGGCCCGCCGCGGCAGCATCTTCGCCGCCTTCTTGAAATTGTTTCCCGTTTACCTTTTCATCATTCCCGGCCTGATTTGTTTTGCGCTGGCCAAAAGCGGCAAAGTGCCGGGATTGGCCGAGGTTTACGATCCGCAGACCGGCCAGGCCACGGCCGCCGCGGCGCAGGGGGCATATCCTTTAATGGTGGCGCACCTGTTGCCGGCGGGCCTCCGCGGCATTGTGGTGGCGGGATTGCTCTCGGCCCTCATGGGCTCCCTGGCTGGCGTCTTCAACGCCTGTTCCACCCTGTTTACCGTGGACATATACGAGAAGCTGCGCCCCAAAGCATCCCAGCACGAGCTGGTGCGCATGGGCCGCATCGCCACCGCCATCATGGTCCTCATCGCCATGATGTGGATACCGGTGGTTAAAGGGGCGGCTGGTCTTTACGATTATTTGCAATCCGTGCAAGGCTATCTGGCCCCGCCGATCTTTGTCGTCTTTTTCTTCGGAGTCTTCTGGAAACGCCTCAATGCCGTCGGTTGCTTTTGGGCGATGATCGTCGGCTTTGTTATTGGCATCTTCCGTCTGCTGGTTGATACGCCTGTGACCATGGGCGTGATCAAAAGCTATCCCGAAGGCTCATTTCTCTGGATCATCAACAACATCAACTTCCAGTACTTCAGCATTTTGATCACGCTGATATCCGCCGTTGTCATGGTCGCGGTCAGTTACGCGACGGCGGCCCCGGATTACGCGAAAATAAAGAACCTGACCTTTGCCACCACGACCGCGGAAGACAACGCCAAAACGCGCGCCAGTTGGGGATGGGGCGAGGTAGCCGCCTCCGCCTTCATCCTGGCGTGCATCCTCGGCGCCTACCTTTACTTCAGGCGGTAAGGCGTCCAGACGCCTGGGATTGGCTGCCAGCAAACCGACGTCCCCGAGCTTCGGAAACACGGGAAGCGCCGCTAAACAGTGACCCTCTGAATAGGGTGGCGGCGGCGAGAGTTCAATCCATTGGGAGGTTTTCGCATCGTTTTGCAAAAAGTTTGATTTGACAGCATAAAAATTGGCGAATCTTCGCTTTTTCGACTTTGCGAGTTTGAGCCTAAATCTTCGCCGATGCGAAGATAAACGAAAGAATTTTGTCCCCAATTGTCCCCAAAATCGCGCTGGCCGGGCTGCAGGGCGGGGTTTTTGAGATGGACGATGGGGCCTGGCCAGTACCCTTGCCGCATGATCACCAGTTTGAAGGGAAGCGTCGGTTCGATTCCGACCCTCGCCTCCACGTTACTCATTATGAGCAACTTGCGCAGAAGCGCCGATGTCGTTTCCCTTCGTTTTTGCCGATTAGGCGAGGGATGAAAACCGACCCTCGCCTCACTCAGAGCATGAGCCACGAACGAGGGCTCCAATCCTTTCACCCGCTCTCATGGGCAGAGATCAAAAATCGTTCACCTGGCTTTATGATCGGGTGTTGAAATTGGCGCAAAAAAATCAGCCAGCGTTACGAGCAAGGCTCCATCCTGCTGACCACCAACCAGCCCTATAAACACTGGCCCAAAAACTTTAACAACGATAGCACCCCGACCACCGCCGTGCTGGACCGGCTCCTGCACCACGCTGAAGCCGAGATCATCGAGGGCAGGAGACAGGTGGACCCCATCCTTTAGACCACGGAGCGCTGAAAATAAGCGCGACTTTTGCGGCTTGCTGTCACTTCTATTATTACTTGTCTGTCGTTCATTCCGCGCTTCAAAACCCTTTCGAAAAGAGA
>Ga0326727_10001135_pt1 | contig 102298 bp, 75 predicted proteins | sample MB2enrmetagenome_FD_207643 | JGI IMG/M metagenome (GOLD analysis project Ga0326727, IMG submission 207643) | Lab enriched peat soil microbial communities from McLean, Ithaca, NY, United States - MB29MY | ecosystem: Environmental > Terrestrial > Soil > Wetlands > Peat | place: USA: New York... | reverse complement strand
CCGGATGACGGGGCTGTAGTGAAGACCTTGTAGATCACTAGCTTGATTTGCAGGCACTTACGCATCGCAACCCCCTCGAATCCGCGAAGTCGGGCTAATGGCCGTGTGAACTGTCTTGCCATCACGGGAGCGCATCATCGGAGCCAACAACGTGCCCTTGTTTGCCAATGCAAGGTCAAAATAAATCTGCTCAAGGAATGACCGCGTATCAGACCACCAACGGTTGCCGTCACCAAACGAGGTCTTCATGGCGTGAAGAAGCTCGTGGAGACGTCCACCTGCTGCCTTACGCAATCGAGCTGTAATCGGTGTGTAGTAGAGAGCAAAAGCACACTCACCGTGTTCATCGAGTATGCACGCCTCGAATACGGTGTCGCCGAGGCGAAGAATTCGATCCAACTCTTTTGCTGAACCCATAATCCTCCAGCCCTCTTTTTTTCGCTTGGCGATGTCATCTCGCGCATCTAAATAGTCCTGAAGACGCGACTCTGTGCCGCAGCGAAGCTCAAAGGCTGCATAAAATAGCCCCTCGCGGGTTCCCTCATCGAGGCGCGCACGAGCGCGGCGAAGGTAGCTTATCGAGTCAATATTGTAGGAATGTGACATCGTGGTGTTTTATCTGATTCAGCGAAATAAGTGACGGTTCCGCGGCGGCTGAACCGTCCACACATCCAGAATTCGGTCAGGAGGTACTGCATATCGAATCCTTATTTCGCAGTTCATAGCGTAGTCTTTCTGGTCAAGGAACCTGTGCTCGCCGAATCGAATAAGTTCCTCCGCGATTGCGCTGACTTGGTGATCTTGGGCATCCACGATAGGCAACCGAACCTCGACCGCCGTTGGAATCCCGATGGACGCCAAAATCGGAAAAAGCTCATGACGTAAACCGTCCAGGGCATGTCGCGCGATCTCGCCTCCGAAGTACCGGAAGAAATCTGCACAGCCGCTGCCATCCACTGACTTTCTGGTAAGGACAAAGCAGAGAAAACCCTCGCGATGCTGGCAATCGCCTCGTTTCTGACATTCATCAAATGCCAGAGATGCCTTTGTTAAAAGGCTATCATGAACTCCAAACTGGCGCAGGACGTCAAGCGTCCGCGCTTTCGCCACGTCTGGAGACAACACCTCCAGACCGTTTTGTCTGATGGCCTGCGGATTCAACAACCGGCTGCAATGGAAAGCTCGAATTTCCAATTCTTTCAGGATGGTCTCCAAGCGGTGTTGAGTCCGCCTGAGTACAGTGCAAGGGGGCGGCTCAAGCCGATGTGCGAGATGGGCCTCCAACTCAGCCGCCTTTTCCCGGCGCGTATCTGCAGAATTATGCGCAAGCAGTTCGAGGATACCAACCGGCCATGTGGTGACGTCGGATAGATCGATCATCAGCAATCGCATACGACACGAAATACACAACGCAATTTGGGTTCAAATAGGAGCATGTTTCTGGGCGACTATGGGACACCAATCACGGCGAGGCGATGAGCCGGTAAAAGCGTTGAGAGTTTGTGTAACCAACGTAATCGGACGCACTGGCGGACGAATTTGTCGCCAGAAACGGTTCGCCACAATTCTCCCAATTGGTTCCGGTTAAATTGGTCGAGTATTGTACCTCGTACGTTGTCCCGACGTTAGCGTTCCATGAGAAACTGAAAACATTACCATTAAGTGAAACGGTTTGAAATTGCGGGCGCACAGAGAGAATTGTGGGTTCAAAGTGAAACACCGTTCCTTCTCCGTAAACTCCACCAGATTGAGTCACGCCGTAAAAAGTCCCATCGCTTGCAAGAGTCAAGCCAGCGGACGGATTCGCACCGTCGCTATTGGTCGGGCCCCATACCTTGAGCGTATTTGTGGTTACCGGAGGGTAACCGAGCGACGAAAGAAGATACTGGTATTCGTTGGTGAGCACGCCAGCAATCGGGCTGAAAGAATACACAGTTGAAAGGGCGCCAGCGGGCGTGACTGTGTAAATGGTTCCAGAACCGTTCGGAACAGGCGGCGCGGGCAGGCCGGTGTTTTGCGATAATATCGCGGCGAGTGTGCTTGCGCTATACTCTGGACTGCTGCCGCCAGCGCCATACATACCGCGACCGCCGTCGTCAAACGAAGCGCCGTTGGTAAAATTCAAGCCGCCGGTGTACGTAGTGCCATAAAAATTGCCGTCAGGGCCTTTCACGAGAGGGGCTACGGGCAAGGCTCCATCGTCGCCAGAAAATGATGCGAGTGTCGTTAGTGTTCCGTTCGTGGTGATTTTGAAAACCGTGCCGCCGCCATAACCGTCCGCAATTTCGTCATATACCCCGCCGTAAGCTGTTGTGCCGTACAATATGCCGTCGTTGCCCTGAACAAGTCCGGCGAATGGGCAGTATCCATCGTCGCTACCTGAAAATGAATATAAGGTCGTAAGGATGCCATTCGTCGTCAGCCGAAAGACTGTACCGGCATTCCACCAACCGCCCAACAAGGTTGTTCCGTAAAAACTGCCGTCACCTCCCTGAACCAAACCACCGGTCGGAAATCCGCCGTCGTCTTCGCCCGTAAAGGCGTATAGCAATGTAAATTCGCCGTTGAAGCTCATTTTAAAAGCAAATCCAGGGGAATCACCAAAATCATTCAACCACGGGCCGCCCGCGGCTGCTGTGCCGTAGAAAGCGCCGTCGCCGCCTTCAATTAGCCCGCCCGTCAGCCATAAAGCGTTAGTGAAAAAACTCGAACCGAAGTTGCTAATTTCGTCGCTCTGAATGTCGAATATAAATGCAGAGTTGTGGATGAAGCTGAGACCTTCGACGATGCCGTAAAGATTGCCATTGTATCCGCGTTGAGTCACGCCCGCATAAACGTAAGCTAGATCTTGTCCAGAAGCGACCGAGGAGGCGTTGTTCAGAAGCAAGAGGTTGGTCAGAATTACACCGTTTGTTCCGTTTGTGATCACTTCAAAAAGAGTACCAGATCCAAATTCCGGGCCGGATATAACATTCGTGCCACTGGTGAGAACAACCAAATTCGAGCCAAGGTCGCATGTTGTCCCGTAGAGGTTGCCATCCATCCCTTGCAACAACGCACCGCACGGATACGCTCCATTGACACCATTAAATGTCACCAATGTCGTAAGTGTTCCCTGTCCGTGGACGCGGAGCACCATCAAACCGAGATGCAATACCAAGCGAGCGAAACGGCTTGTTTTCATAATCGAGTGCGCAGCCTCAAATTCGGGTACGTTAGCCAAAACCGGTTGCGGTGACAAGCGAAAACACCGAGACGCCCCTGCGCAAACTGCCGCCACTTGCGTCTGTTCAAATCTCTCTGTCGCGCGACGCCGACTGCGGCGATTGTGTGGAATCTCTGCCCAAATTTCTGCCGCGCTTCGCCGCCGGACCTTTATCCTCAGGTCGCGCGTGGAAACCGATTTCGCGGCGCGGCTTTTCCGGCGGCGTCATCAGTTCCCGTATGGCGGCAATAATCTCTTTGATCTGTTCGCTGTTCTCGCTGGTGGCGCGCCCCAGTTCCTCAACCCGGCGCGCCAGGGCGTCCATTGAAACGGCCAAGCGTGACAAACGGACGAATGTTTGCACGACAATGACGCTCATTTGCATGGCGCGCGGACTGCGGAGAACGTTTGCCGCCATCAACGCCCCATGCTCGGTGAAGGCATAGGGCAGATACTTCAGATGCTTCCCGCGCCGTGAATCCGGGACCGCTTCGTTTAAGGTCACAGTTTGTGACCTTAAAGCCTCGGCTTCCCCCTTGGTCAGACGGAATACGAATTCATCGGGGAACCGTTGAACATTGCGCTTGACTGCCTGATTCAGCGCCTTGGTTGACGCGCCATAGAGTTCGGCCAGGTCGCGGTCCAGGATCACCTTGCGCCCGCGAACAACGTGAATTCTTCCCTCGACGGTGGTGACGGGAAACAGTGTTTGGAGTTTTGCCGATTTCATGGCGAGCATCAAGGGTTGGCGGCGGTCTTTCCGGCCAGCGGCAAGACGTCGGCCGGGGATTCCGGTTTGACGTTGAACCACTTTCCCGCTTCGGCCCGCGTCGCCAGTCCCTTGTAATGCGTGTCAATCATCGGCAATTCTCAAGGGCACGAGGTCAATTCCACGCGGGGCTTGATGCCCAGGTTTCCGGCGATGTTCTTGATGATAATTCCCAAGTTCCGCGCAGTGGGGTTGCCGTTGCGATTGAGCATCCGGTGAAGGGATTTTTCGCCCAGGCCGGTTTGTCGCGCCAGTTCTTTGAAACTGATTTCGGCGTTGACCAGGCCGCGCAGTATGGAAAGCCCGATAGCGGTTTCATCCTCCAAAAAGCAGTTAATCGCTTCCGCGTAAAGCGCCCGCGCAAATTCGGGTTCACGTTTCATCCGTGCTATGATCGTTTCGGTGTGATCTCGTGTCGTAATCATTTTATGTTCCGGTTTGTTTGAGTCGTTTCCATCGCCGCACGCTCTAACCCACGAGCCAGTCAAGAATCGCTTTCTGGCAGTGCAGCCGGTTGCCGGCCTGCTCGAAAATCGTTTCCGCGTTCGCCTCGAACGTCGCCTCGTCTATCTCCTTGCCGCGATAGGCCGGCAGGCAGTGCATCACCAGCGCGCCGGGTTGGGCCTGCTTGACCAACGCCCCGTTGAGCTGGTAGCCCGCTAACTCCCGCGCCCGCTCGGCGGACTCGGATTCCTTGCCCATCGAAACCCACACGTCCGTGTAAAGCAGGTCGGCCCCCTGCGCGGCGGCCCGCACGTCCTCCGTGCAAACGATCTTCCCGCCGGCCCGGCGCAACAACTCCGCCGACGGCTGGAATCTCCCCGGCGCGGCGATCCGCAGCTCGAAACCCAGTTTGCCCGCCGCGAATATCCACGACGCCGCCACGTTGCTGGCGCCGTCGCCGAAAAAAACCACCCGTTTGCCTTCGATCGGCCCCCGCTTTTCCTGAAACGTGAATATATCCGTCAGTATCTGGCACGGATGCTCCTGGTCGGTCAGCGCGTTGATGGTCGGCAGGCCGGAATACTGCGCGAACTCCTCCACGTCCTGCTGCGCGTAGGTGCGGATGACCGCCCCCTGGATCATCCGGGCCAGGACCCGCGCGGTGTCCTTGATCGGTTCACCCCGGCCAAGCTGCGCCTCGCTGGCGCTCAGAAATATCGCCTGGCCGCCCAACTCGCGGATGCCCACTTCAAAGGAGACCCGCGTGCGCGTGGAGGACTTGGTGAAGAGCAAGGCCCAAATCTGCCCCGCCAGCGGCTGTGCGGCCGGCTCGCCCCGTTGCCCCTTCATGGCCGCGCTGCCGGCCAGAATCTCTTGCATTTCTTCCCGCGACGTTTTCTCCAGGCTTAACAGATTTTTCATACCGATAATTGTCCGGCAACCGACTCAATCAGGCTCGCCGCCTCCGCCGCCTCGGCCCGCGACAAAATCAGCGGCGGCAGCAGGCGGATGACTTTGCTCCCGGCGGGGATGGCCAGCAACCCGGCCTGATGCAGGGCGTTGACAAATTGAATCGCCGCCGATTTGTCGCTGCCGGCGAAGGCCGGTATGTTCTCCGCCAGTTCCAGGCCGATCATCAACCCCAATCCCCGCACTTCCCGCACGACCGACGGGTATTTCTCCGCCACGCGCGCCACTTCGGCCAGCAGATAACTCCCCACCGCGCGCGCGTTGGCCGCCAGGCCGTCGCGCTCGATGACTTGTAAAACTTTCAACGCCACCGCGCAAGCCAGCGGCCCGCCGCCAAACGTGGTGGCGTGCGTGCCCGCCCCCAGCACGTCGGCGTACGGCGCGCGCACCCAAAACGCGCCAATCGGGATTCCACCCCCAAGCGATTTGGCCATCGCCACCCCGTCAGGCAGGAATTTCGCCGCCTCCGCGCTCCCGTCCTCCTCCAGGATGCGCTGGAAACTTTGGAAGCGGCCGGTGCGAAAATGCCCGCATTGCACCCCGTCCATCATCATCAGCAGCTTCTTCTCGTCGCACAATTGCCGCAGGCCCAGCAGGTATTGCGCCGTGGCCGGCCTGACGCCTCCTTCCCCTTGCACCCCTTCGATCAATATCGCCGCCGTGGCCGGCGACAATGCGGCGCGCGCCGCCGCCAGGTCGTTGTACGGGATATGCCGGAAGCCGGCGACCATCGGCTCGAAACCTTTCTTGACTTTGGGCTGGCCCGTGGCGGCGATCCCCGCCAGCGTCCGCCCGTGAAAGGAATTCTCCGCCGTCAGAATCTCATACCGGCCCTCCTCGTGTCCGAATTTGCGCGCCAGCTTGAAAAGCCCCTCGTTGGCCTCTGCTCCGCTGTTGCAAAAGAAAACTTTCCCCGGTCCGATCAATCCCGCCAATTGCCCGGCCAACAACCCCTGCGGCTTGTGATAATACAGATTGGAGACGTGGATCAGCTTGCCCGACTGCTCCACCAACGCGGCGGTGATGTCCCCCGAGCCGTGGCCCAGCGCGCAAACGGCGATGCCCGCGCCCATATCCAGGTAGCACTTGCCGTTGACGTCCCACACGCGGCAGCCTTTCCCCCGCTCCAGCGCCAGCTCGAACCGGCTATAGGAAGGGATGACGCTCTTCCGAAACTGTTCCTGGATGGACTGCATTTCGTTCCGCACAACGGCGGACGGGGCTGGAACAAGTTCTCTCATATTCATTATTGGGGTTAGTCTGCCACGTTAGCCGGGCCGGTTCAATCATTGCCGCAATCCATTACGCCACCAGCTCGGTCCCGATTCCCTCCCGCGTGAAAATCTCCAGCAGGATCGCGTGCGGAACCCGTCCATCCACCAGCGAAACCTTGTCCACACCCGCCTTCAGCGCCGCCAGCGCGCCGTCCGCCTTCGGAATCATGCCCTTGTCAATAATACCCGATCTTTTCAGCCCCTCCACCTCGTCCGCCCGCAAATGCGGGATGACCGTGGACGGCTCTTTCGGGTCGCGCATCACCCCGGGAACGTCGCTCATGAAAATGAGCCGGCAGGCGCGCAACGCGATGGCCGCCTGCGCCGCCGCGGTGTCCGCGTTGCAATTGTAAACGCGGCCATCCTCTCCGCGGCCCGTCGGACTGCTCACCGGGATCACGCCCTCCCGCAGCAGCTCCAGCAGTGGCGCCGTTCGCACGGCGGCGACCTCGCCCAGAAAGCCGGCGTCCAGTTTCGCCCCAGCCGCGTCCTTAAGCCAGAGCTTGCGGGCAACGAATATGTCCGTGCCCGAAAATCCCCTGGCCCGACCGCCCAGTTGGTTGATCGCGCCGACGATTTCCGGATTGATCTCGCGCGAAAGCACCCGCTCGACAACCCCCGCCGTCGCCTCATCGGTCACCCGCAATCCCTGGATGAACCTCGCTTGAAGGCCGGCTTTCTCCATCGCGCGGGTGATGGCTTTGCCCCCGCCGTGGACCACCACCGGATGAATCCCCGCCGCCGCCAGAAACACGATATCCCGCGCCACGCCCGTGCGGACCTCCGCGTCCGGGGAATCCATGAAGCTGCCGCCGTATTTGACGACAAAAGTCTTGCTGCGGAAGCGTTGCAAATAAGGCAACGCCTCCAGGAGCACCTCGGCTTTGGAAATCAAGTCCTGCACGGGGTTGACGCTCCCACGCAGCAAACGCCCCTGGCAAGAGAAAACGTGAAAAGAGAAGGTGATTCGATTCAGGAACCGGCCGTCGGGTCCCAGAGTTTCAATTGCGTGAAATAATCCCGATAATAGCCACGGTCCCGGGCAAGGAGGCGTTGGGCATGAGTCTGGGCATGTGCGGCCAAGAGAAAGTCAGGCACAATCCGGCCGCGCTTGCCCCCACGCTGCAAGTAGCTCCGAAACATCTCGCCGGCAAGAGTGGCGCTCGACTGTGAAGATGGGACAAAAGTGAGATTCCAATCGGAAAGAAACTGCGGCATGTCGGCGGGCGCCAGAGTAGGCGCAACTTCTGCAATCACGATTTCGCAGAGAATGAGCGGGCCTTCGACCGCCGCTCGACGGAGAGCTTTGATGGAAGCGGCAGCGTGCCGCGGATCATTCAGCAGGACGTCAAGAAGAACGGAGGTGTCAACGGCTGTCACCATCGCGAATCAGCCGCAAATAGTTGTCGGCGTCGGCTCCGGCGGGAACCTGGCCGCGGCCGCGCCATTTCTCAAACACATCCGGCTCGACTTTTTTCCACGCCACGAGCGTGCCGGCCTGGCTTTGCACTTCCAGCACAGTGCCCGGACCAAGACCCAGAGCTGCGCGAACTTCCTCCGGGATGCAGATTTTGCCGTCTTCCAGAACAACTGTGCTCATGGAGTCAAAGGTAAGAAATCCCACCCCAAAGTCAATCCGCGAATTCTCGCGTTGCGCGTCCCCGCACCTGTTGCGCCGATTTGTCGCGCCGCAGTCTTGACGAAGGCGGATGGCCGTTCGGGTCAATTTGCTTCCCTCCATGCCCGGTTGGCGGTATGGTTTTGAGCGGTTTCGCTTTCATGATTGATCGCGCCACAGTTTCCTTAGCGCTGGCTTGCATGCTGCTGCCCGTCCTGGCTGCGCCGGCGCAGACCAATGCGCCGCAAATGCTCCTGCGAATCGTAGACGCGGACTCCGGCCAGCCGGTGCCAGGGGTCAAGGTCAGGGCCTGGGTTCGCGCCGACCCGACCGACGCTTCAGGCGTTTGCTTGATTCCGCTGCCCAAACCGGAGACGGACAACTTCGCTTATCGCATCACCCTCAGCAAGGACGGCTACGTCGGCCAGCACATCACCTGGTCCAAGTCGCAGCACGACAAGATCGAAGACATGCCCACCAACTTCCTGGCCAGCCTGCAAAAAGGCGTCTCCATCGGCGGGGCGGTCAAGAACGATAATGGCGAGCCGGTGCCGGGCGCGCGCGTCATTTTGTCCGGGCCGGTCCCCGGCGACGTTGGCGAGCGGGTGCGCAGCGTCGTCGCTCCCAATTATCACGCCGAACGAACCGATGCCGCGGGCCAATGGCGCTTCGGCGAGGCTCCGCGCGACTTGGAGAACCTGCTCTTCCGCGTCATTCAGCCCGACTATGTTTCAACGACTTTCGCCTGCCAGGGTGCGGAGACAGACGTTGAGGGCGTGGTCTTCCTGCCCAAGGAGGACCTTCTGGCGGGCAAGGCGCTGATGACGCTGGGCCACGGGATCGAACTGGCGGGCCGGGTGGTGGACGCAGCGGGCAAAGCGGTCGCCGACGCCGCCCTCACGCGCAATCACGAGTGGCGCAACCCGGCGGCGGCGTTGACGAGCGACGCCGATGGCCGGTTCAAAATCCTCAACTTGCGGCCGGGAGAAATGTATTTGACCATCCAGGCCAAAGGCCTGGCGGCGCAAACCCGATTGTTGACTCTGAGCAACGGCATGCCCGAACTCACTATCGAAATGGCGCCGGGCAAAGTATTTCAGGGCAAAGTGGCGGACCCGGCCGGCCAGCCAATCTCCGGCGCCACGGCGCAAATGGACCGCCAGGAACTGGGGCCGCTGGAATACGATTGGAGCGTTTCCACCGGCGCCGACGGCCGTTTCAACTGGGATTCCGCCCCGGAGGGCGCCCATCCCTATTTCTTCTCCGCTTCCGGCTATCATCCCCGCACCGAACCGGTCCTGGTGGCCGATGGCCGCGAACACGTCATCATCCTTCGCCAAAAGACTGAGGGAGACAAAACGGTCATTGACGGACAGGTGACCGACGCCGCCTCGAAGGCGCCGCTGGAGAAGTTCATGCTTTACGTGAAGGAATTCAATGGCCGCACCGCTTCGCGTTTTGAGCAGGCGGTTTCCAACGCCGAAGGCCGTTACACCGCAGCGGTTGACACCGCCGCCGACGCTTACGTCATCAGCGTCGGCGCGCCGGACTATCGGGTGGAGATTTCCAACATGAAAGCGCCGGGCGACGGCGATTTGCGGCTGGACTTCGCGCTGGAAAAGGTGGCCGGCGAGTCGGGCCTGCTTTATCGGCTGGCCGGGCGTTTCGTTCTCAATGGCTACACGGGCCAGATCAATTGGAGCAACCAGGACATCCGCCTCTACACCGTCGTGCCGATGCCCACCCTCACCGCGACCGAGCCTGAGGGGCAGCAGGCCGAATTCGAGCGGTTTCTGGAAACACCCGAGGGCCAGACCTGGGCCAGGTCCCATCGTTCTTATGACGCGCAGGTCGCCGGGGACGGCGCTTTCCAGATCCAAGACGTGCCGGAAGGAACTTACCGTTTGCTAGTCAATTTGCGTCAAACCCCGGCCGATGGCGGAGGCCGCCTTGGCTCGCTGGACACGAACGTTTTCGTCTCCCCCAGCCGCGGCGGTAGCAACGCGGCGATGGACTTGGGTTCGATTGAAATTCCAGTCCAGCAGACGGTGCAGACACTGCGCATCGGAGACCTGGCGCCGCCCTTCGAGGTCAAGACGGTGGACGGCGCGCCCTTGCGCCTGGCCGATTTCCGCGGGAAATTCGTGCTGCTGGATTTCTGGGCAACCTGGTGCAGGCCGTGCGTCCATGAAACGCCCTTCCTCAAGGCGGCCTACAAAACCTTTGGCGCCAACGATCGCTTCGCCATGATCAGTTTGAGCTTGGACGCCGATCCCTCGGCCCCCAAGGAATTCGCCCTCAAAAATGAAATCCAGTGGGCGCAGGGCTTTCTGGGCCAGTGGTCCAAATCAGCCGTGACGCCCTTGTACGGTGTGGATGGCATTCCTTCGATTTTTTTGATCGGACCCGACGGAAAAATCATCGCGCGGGATCTGCGCGAGGAGGCGATCTCGGAGGCGGTCGGCAAGGCCCTGGGCCAGCAGTAAATTCATAATCTTAATCCTAATCCTAATCTTAATCCATCCTAATCTTATTTAAACTTGGCGAAGCGGCTTGTTCGTCACGAGAATGGCTTATGCGCATTGACCTGCACGGGCTTCTGGCCGCGGCCGTCCTGCTGGGCCTTCTGCCCGGCGCGGCAATGATTGCCGGCGCGCAGACGGAGGACGGCCGCTTCAGCATTGATACCTGGGTCGCCGGCCAGGGCCTGCTGCCCGACGACTCGGTCCTGGCCCTGGCGCAGACTCGTGACGGCTACTTGTGGGCCGGAACGCTCTTTGGCTTGGCGCGTTTCGATGGCGTCCGCTTTACGGTCTTTGACGAAAGCAATACTCCCAAGCTGCCGAGCATCAAGATTGTCCGCCTTTTCGAGGACAGCCACAGCAACCTCTGGCTCGGCACCTCCACCGCGGGGGCGGCGCTGATCAAGAATGGCCGCGTGCAACCCGTGCGCATCGGACGTGGCCGGCACAAGGGGCATCTGGCTTCGGTTTGCGAGGACTCCACCGGCGCGGTCTGGCTTCTGACCGAGGACGGCCAATTGGGCCGCTACGCCAACGACCGGATGGATGTCTGGAACATGTCCAACGCATCGGGTCAATCGGTCATCGCCGACAAATCCGGCACGCTCTGGATCGGCGCCGGTCATCAGATTTTGGTCCTCGACCCGGCGGCGGTTCGATCCGGCTCGCCTTTGCCGGCAACCGATGACCCCCTTGGGCGCAAAGACCTGGACTTGCTGCTCGCCAGCCAGTCCGGCGGCTACTGGTGTCTGGCCGATGGCTTCATCCGCAAATACTCCGGCACACGGGTCGAAAAGGATTTCGGGCCTTATCCCTGGCCGGCTGGCTCCGATGCGGTCAAGGCCGCCTGTGAGGACCGGGAGGGCAATCTGATCGTCGGCACGGGCGGGCCTTTTGGACGCGGAGTATTCTGGTTCGACGCTCGGGGACGCTTTGCGCGAATTTGCACGACCAACGGATTGACCAAGAACTCCGTCTATGCTCTGCAAGCCGACGCTGAGGGCAATCTTTGGGTGGGATTGGAAGGTCCCAATGGCGGGTTGTACCGCGTGCGGCCCAAGCTCTTCAAATTGCTCGAAGAGTCTTCCGGCTCCATCGTGCAATCCCTTTCTCCGGATGATCAAGGCGGATTGTGGATCAGCGCGAAGGACAAGGATTTCAGCTACTGGAAAAACGGCTTCCTGCGGACCAACCTGTCCAGTCCCTTGCCCATGAGCCTGCTCAATCCGACCGCCATTCTTGTGGACCCCTCCCAAAGGGTCTGGGCGGCCGCCCGGCCGGCGCTCGGGGCCGGGCTTTTCCGGCTTGAGAACGGCTTCTTTCGCCCGGCCACGGACATGACCAACCTGGCTGTGTCCGTCCTTTTTGCCGACCACTCCGACGGGCTTTGGGTGGGCACCGAGGGTGGTTTGGGCCAGTGGACCGGCACTCAAATGGAGATGTGGACCACCAGCAATGGTCTCTCTGCAAATAATGTCCGCGCCATCGCCCAGGACCGCGCCGGCGATCTCTGGATCGGCACCGAATTGGGCGGCTTGAACCGCCTCCACCAGGGCCGTTTCACCTCCTTCCAGCAAACCAACGGCTTTCCCAGCGACAACATTTCCTCCTTGTACGTGGACGATGAGGACGTGCTCTGGGTCGGCACCATTGGCAACGGCCTCATCCGGTTCAAGGATGGGAAAACGACCCATTACTGCACGACCAACGGCCTGACCGCCAACAGCATTAACTACCTCATCCAAGACGACGAGGGTTACTTGTGGATAGGCTCCAATCTGGGCCTCATGCGCGTGCGCAAGAAGGACCTCAACGACTTCGCCGCCGGCGCCATCCCCTTTGTCTCCTGCCGGGACTACGACCAGCGGGATGGATTGCCCTCGGCCGAATGCTCCTCCGGCTCCCAGCCGGCGGTCTGCCGGACAAGCGACGGCACGCTCTGGTTTCCAACGGTGGCCGGCGCCGTCTTTGCCAAACCGGCGCAAATCCATCTCAATACCAACCCGCCCCCGGTGGTGATCGAACAGGTGCTGGTCAAAGGGGAACCGCAGAACACCAACGGTCCCCACGCCGCCCCGCCCGCCTCCGCCACCCTGCCGCCAGGCAGGGGACAATTGGAGATTCAGTACACCAGCCTCAACCTGGGCGCGGCCGACCGCGCGCGCTTCCGTTACCGCCTCCAGGCCCAGGGGCGCGACAGCAACACAAATTGGGATGAGGCCGGCAACCGGCGCTTCGCCCGTTACCAGGCCCTCCTGCCCGGATCGTACACCTTCCAGGTTTGCGCCTGCAACGAGGACGGCGTCTGGAATGAAGCCGGCGCCAGCCTGGCTGTGACTGTCCTGCCCTTCTTCTGGCAAACCCGCTCTTTTCTGGCCGTCGCCTCCGCCGTTCTTTTGGGCGCCGTCGCCGCTGCCGTCTATTACATCTCCACCAAGAAATTGCAGCGCCAGGTGGCCGCTTTCCGCCAGCAGCAGGCCCTGGAGAAGGAGCGCGCCCGCATCGCCCGCGACATCCATGACCAGATCGGCGCCAACTTGACCCAGTTGGCTCTCCTGGGCGAGATGGTCGAGGCCGACAAGGACAGCCCGCAGGAGGCGGCCTCGCACGCGCGGCAAATCTCCCAAAGCGCCCGCGAAACCACCCGCGCGCTGGACGAAATCGTCTGGACGGTCAACCCCTCCAACGACACGGTGGACGGGTTGGTCAATTATATTTGCAAGCACGCCCAGGATTACCTGGCCGTGGCCGGCCTGCGCTACCGCCTGGACGTGCCATCGCAGTTGCCCAGAACGCCCATCTCTCCGGAAGCCCGCCACAACGTTTTTTTGGCTGCCAAGGAAGCCGTCACCAACATCGTCAAACACGCCCGCGCCTCGGAGGCCTCCATCCATCTCCGCCTGGAGGCGCAGAGCTTCACCTTGGAAATCCAGGACAACGGACGCGGGCCTGGCGGCCTCAATGAAAAAGCCGCCGAGTCCAGAAATGGATTGCGCAACATGCGCAAAAGGATGGAAGATATCGGTGGCCGCTTTTCCATCGGGCCGGCGCCCCAGGGTGGCACCCGCGTGGCCCTGACGGTCCCGCTGGCCAATAATTGACTTATGCCCATCCGCGTGTCCATCGTCGAAGACAACGACCAGTTGCGTGGCACGCTGGCGCGGCTCATCGCGCGCGCCGAGGGCTTCGAATGCCTCAGCCAGTACGCCACGGCCGAGGCCGCTTTGGAGGGCCTGCCCAAGGACCGCCCCCAAGTCGTGCTCATGGACATCAATTTGCCCGGCCTCAGCGGCGTGGAGTGCGTGCGCCGGCTCCGGCAGGCCGCACCCGACATTTCGGCCCTCATGCTCACCGCCTACGAGGACACCGAGAACATTTTCAACGCCCTGGCCGCCGGCGCCCACGGCTACCTGCTCAAACGCGCCCCGCGCGCGGAATTGTTGGAGGCCATCCGCGAGGTCCATCGCGGCGGGTCCCCGATGACCACCCACATCGCCCGCAAGGTCGTGCAATCCTTTCAGCGCGCCGAACCCGCTCCGCAGCCCGGCGAGACCCTTTCCGCCCGCGAGCAGGAGGTGCTTGATCATTTGAGCCACGGCTTTCTTTACAAGGAGATTGCCGACAAAATGGGCATCAGCTACGAGACCGTCCACACCTACATCCGCCGCATTTACGAGAAGCTCCAGGTCCGAACCCGCACCGAGGCCGTGGCCAAGTTCCTGCGCCGTTAAACTTCACCCGACCGCATAATAAGGCGGGATCACTTTATTTGCCCTATGCCCCGTTGTGAGCACCAAATCATGATTCCTGCCATCCACAAGTTCGTAATGCCTTAAAGCATCCTCCAGCGTCCTTCCTCCCGTTCTATGCCGCTTGAGAACGGGCTGCTTTGCCCTCTCTTTGTCGGAATCAATAAAAATCGCATAGTCTAAAAGTGAGCCGACCGTTTCCCAGCCCGCCTTATCATAGAGAAGCCAGAGACCTTCGACAATGAGCAGGGTCTCTTTAGCTTCCACGACAATGCCGTTCCTCACCGGATCGTGCAGTTTTCGCGAGTATGTCGGAAATGATACGGATCCTCCCAGGGTGAATTCTTTAATGTCCCTGGCTAACTCTTTAGCATTGTAGGTATCATAACGTCCCTTTACTTTTTTCAACGGCTCGCCCTCTGAAAAATGTGAATTCAGAAACGTGTTCGGATAATGATAAGCATCAATGGTGATGCACTCCACAGCAAACGACAGGCCGGCCTGCTTGGCCATCTCCTTTAGCAGGACCGCAACCACTGACTTCCCGGCTCCGGTTGGGCCGGCGATTCCAATGACAACTCTGAATTTGTTCCTGGCCTTGTAGATATCCACAACCTCAAAAAAGAGATTCAAATAGAAATCCTTCTGCCTTTTCGATAAGGCCGACAGATCAATCTGCTGTTCCGTCACCTCCAATGACGCCGGAAATGTTATTCCACGGTCTTGCATATCATTACCATCACGCCAGTCTGCTTCCGGATTCAATCCGCGCGCAACTCCAAAGGCGGCAAAATCCCAATCGCCACTCCTTTTGCGGCGCCGCGCCGAGAATCTTCTTGCTTCCACCGCTATTTGGCGTAACACAGAATAAAATATGGCTTGCAAAAAAGCATCCTTCAAAGTCGTTCGCACTGAACCTCCCAGCCTGCAAATCAACCGTCGTCATTTCATTTACACATCAGCCCTGGCGGCCGGCACGCTGGCCGGCGGCCTGACGCCCTGCATGTCGCGCCCCAACTACAAGTCTCCCAACGAGAAACTCGACATCGCCGGCGTCGGAACAAACGGACGCGCGGCGGCCGATTTGGAAGCCGTTTCCAGCGAAAACATCGTCGCTTTGTGCGACGTGGACGCCAACAGCCTTGCCGATGCGCTCAAGAAGTATCCGCGCGCGCGCCCCTACACCGACTATCGCATCATGCTGGAAACGGAGAAGACCATTGATGCTGTCACCGTCGCCACGCCCGATCATCACCACGCCCCGGCCGCCATTTGCGCCATCCGCGCGGGCAAACACGTCTATGTTGAAAAACCGCTCACCCACACCGTTTGGGAGGCCCGCCAATTGACCTTGGCCGCGCGCCAACACGGCGTCGCCACCCAGATGGGCAATCAGGGCCATTGCGGCAACGGCATCCGCGAACTTTGCGAAATGATCTGGTCGGGCGTCATCGGCCAGGTGCGCGAAGTCCATTGCTGGACTGACCGCCCCAAAGGCTGGTGGATGCAAGGCCTCCTTCGTCCTCCCGGCTCGGATCCGGTCCCCTCTTACCTGGACTGGGACAAGTGGATCGGCCCGGCGCCCATGCGCCCTTACCTTCACCAGTGGCCCAAGGAACTTCAGAAGCCCTACGGCAAAAACGTTTATCATCCCGCCAACTGGAAAGGTTGGTGGGATTTTGGCTGCGGCGCCATCGGCGACATGGCCTGCCACATCATGGATTGCCCCCAAATGGCCCTCAAACTCGGCCCGCCCGACTCGGTCGAGCTGATTTCCTCCTCCGAGCGCGTCCCCGAAATGGCGCCGCTCCAATCCGTCCTGCGCTTCCAATTCCCCGCCCGCGCCGACATGCCCCCTTGCGCGTTGACTTGGTATGATTCCGGCCAGAAGCCGCCCCGCCCCGCCGAAATGGAAGCAGCCGAACTGGAGGACAACGGCACGCTGTTGATGGGCGACAAGGGCAAGATTCTCTGCGGCTCCTATGGCGCCAATCCGCGCCTGTTGCCCGAATCAACCATGGCCGATTACAAGCGCCCGCCCAAAACCCTTCCGCGCGTGCCGGGCGACAGCCCCCATCAGGATTGGATTCGCGCCTGCAAAGGCGGCCCGCCGCCCTGTTCCAATTTCGACATTTCCGGCCCCTTCGTCGAATGGGTCTTGCTCGGCAACGTGGCCATCCGTCTTGGCCTTGGCAAAAAGCTCCACTGGGACTCCGCGCATCTCCGCGTCACCAACGCCCCCGAAGCCGCGGAATTGATCCGCGGCGCCTACCGCCAAGGCTGGCAAGTCTGACCTGCCGGACAATAGTGCGGCGCCGATGCCTGGCAAAATCGGCGCGAATTCAGGCATGATCTTTCTTGTGCGAAGTAAGGGCGGCTGGTGGAAAACCGCGGCCTTATGCAGAGTGTTCAATGCTTTCCGTATGCTTCAAAGCTGAATTGATGCGAAATACATTGACTGCCGGCGTTAAACGGGTTAAACAACTGGCTGTGGTTCCGGAAAGACAATCCCAGGCTGCAGTCAAGAAGCGTGGTTTCCGCAACGTCAAGCCGCTGCCGGCGCCGCCGGCGATAAAGAGGATTCCAAACATCCGGGACGTGGCCCGGCGCGCCGGAGTTTCCGTCGCCACCGTCTCCTTCGTGCTCAACGAGACCCATCGCCACCGCATCCTGCCTCAAACGCAAGAGCGGGTTTTTGACGCTGTCAAGCAATTGGGCTATTCGCCCAACCTCTCGGCCCGAAACCTCTCCATGGGCCGCAGCCACATTCTGGGGGTGATCGTTTCCGACATTCGGAACCCGTTTTTCCCCGAAATCACCGCTGCCTTTCAGGAGGCGGCCAATCTCAACGACATGGAAGCCATCGTGACGAACACCAATTACGATCCGCACCGCACCAAGGACAGCGTCAATCGGCTCCTGGCGCTGCAGGTGCCCGGCATCGCCATTCTCACCTCCCAGCTCGATCCGTCCATCGTCAATGTGCTCGCCTTGCGCGGCGTCTGCGCCGTCTATTTGGACCTGGGCCGGGTGGACCACTTGGTGAGCAAAATCTCGGTGGATTACGAGCAAGGCATCAACTCCGCGCTGGATCATATCCGAAAACTGGGCCATACCCGCATCGGCTTCATTGGCGGCTCCCCTCTGCTTCACTCGGCTCAAGTGCGAAAACGGGCCTTTGTTGCCGGCGTGGAGAAAATCAGCGCCGTGCAGACCCGCATCGTTGATTGCGATTTCAGCGTCCACGGCGGTTATGTCGCCTGCTCCAAACTGCTGGCCGGCTTTCCGGCAACGGCCATCCTGGCCGCCAATGACCTTATGGCCATCGGCGCCATCCACGCCGCTTACGACCGCAAAATCCGCATTCCCGAAGACTGTTCCATTGTAGGCTTCGACGACATCCAGTTCGCGCAACACGCCTGGCCGCCGCTGACCACCGTGGCCATCCCACGGAGTGAGATTGGCCGTCTTGCCTTCCAGACACTTCGGACCATGATTTCCGATCCGGGCAAACCGGGGGTCGAGCACCGGGTGCAAACGAGCCTCATCGTCCGCGATTCCACCGCTGCCGCCCCCGGGCTGCAGCCAGAACAGGAACGCAACGCATCGGAGGCCTTCCCATCCAAGGTTGGCCAGACATCCGGCCGCCTTGCGCCGGGCTGATTAAACCGTTACAGCGCCGGTCGCCCGCGCGGCGCGGGTGTTGAATGCCCCAAAAACCGGCGTGGAGTTGAATTGTAACCATTTGAAGATAAGTATCTTATATCCGAAAAGATGAGCTGCAAAGCAGTGGATCGGCGTCGCTGGCTTTCAAGGCCGGCGACGCGAAATAGCGCCATTAAACCGGTTAAAAACGCGCTAAACCGGTTAAAAATCAAAAAAAACTCAAAAAAGTTCTTGCATTCCTCACGCCAATCGTTATTCTCGCTTCCATGATCACCGTCAAATCGGCTCAATCGCTCTCCTTCAGTGGGCCGAAATCGGGAACACGATGCCGGCGTGCCAAATCGTTTCGGCAAGGCCAGCGTGTCGTCTGCCCCTCTGATCACCTGCCCGCGCGCAACCGGTTTGGAGGCACTGCCAATATCGGCGCCCAGGCAGAAAAACCGAAGCCATAACATTCATCAAAACGACAACAATATGAAAATCCTCAACATGCTTAAGCTGTTCCCACCCCCGGCATCCACCCAGTCCTTGCGATTGTCCTTAGCCCTTGTCGCGGGTTTCTGCTTGGTTCAATCTCTGCCGGCCCAAGTCACTTTGACGGATATCGGTTCCACTGCCCCGGTGGCGGGTCCTTACGACATTTACCAGACCAATTGGTCCGGCGGCGCTGTCAGCCCGGATGGTTTGAATTATTACTTCGACAACTCGATGCCGCCCGGACAAACGTTCACCACCGGGAGCGATCCCAACGGATACATCGTCACCTCCCTGGCGCTGCAAACTGCCGGCAACAGCGGCGGACTGCCGGCGGGAGGACAGGCCTATTTGCTGCGCTTTTACGCCGTTTCCGATGTATCCAACACGACACTTATAGCTTCCTTCACTTCCGCAACCAATTTCACTTTTACCGACGATGATTGGCTGCGGTGGACCAATCTGGGGCTGGCTCTGCCCCCGAATGCCGAATTTGCCTACTCCTTTGGAAGAATTGGTTCAGGCGGGGGCTGGGAGAACATGGCCACGATGGGCAGCAGCCCAACGGTCTATGGCAGTTCGTCCAGCGGCGACGTGGCCCTGATCCCTACAGGCGGCGGCTATATGACGCTGGGCTCCAGTGATACTTTCGTCGCCACGTTCGACCTTGGCTTGAAGGACGCAGCGGGGGCGCCTGTGGCTGACGCTCCTCTATTCTTACCGTCCAGCGCTGTCGTCACCGGAACGGCCGTGACGGTCTCTGCGGTTGCTGCGGGCACGCCGTCACTGTCCTACCAATGGTGTACCGACGGCGGCAGCGGCGGCGCCTTGACCAATATCCCCGGTGCCACCAGCGCAACTCTGTCTCTGAACACAGCCAATTGGAATCCAGGCCCTTACCAGTACGACGTCGTGGTGAGCAACGCTTCCGGCGTGGTCACCAGCGCGGTGGCGGCCTTGGGCATTGTCTATCCTACCGTCGCCGCCATCTTGACGGATTCTGGGGACACCATCGTTTCCGGCGTGTATGATATCAGTCAGTTCGTTGGCAGCGGGTCCGGCAATGGGCTTAATTACTACGATGACAACGGCGCTTCGCACGGCGGCAATTATACCGGTCAAACCTTCACCACCGGGACCAATTCCCAAGGTTATTACATTGATTCGGTTGCGATTCAGACCGGCGGCACCGGCGGCGCCGGCAGCACAACGGTTGCGCAGGAGTACCATCTGTTTATCTATTCGATCGAGGGACTCAACGCCACGCTGTTGGCGCATTATACAAACGCTAACTTTAGTTTCACCTTCGGCGATTGGCTGACTTGGAGCGGTTTTTCAATTATTCTAAAGCCTAATTCCACCTACGCTTATGCCTTCGGACGGGACTCCAGCGGCACCGGTTGGGCCGCGCTCAACTATAGCCCGACCAATGCCCCGGGCCCCTACACCAACGGCGTCATCTGCATCATCCCGGGGAACGGCGGAGCAATCACGCCCGGCGCGGGCTATTCGGCCGCCGTCTTTGATGTGGGGCTGCTGCCCATTGGAGTCGGACCCAGCCCGGTTGCATTTGCCAACCCGCTTACCGCCTCCCCGGGGCGGGTGGTCACTGCGGGAACACAGGTCACTCTCAACGAGAACGCCTCCGGTCAGGCCCCTCTGCATTACTACTGGCAGACTGACGGCGGCACTGGAACCATCACCAACATTCCCGGCAACGACAGCTCCAACCTGGTTCTCAACACGACGGGATGGAACCCTGGCGTTTATCAATTCGACGTCACGGCCAGCAACTCCTTCGGGTTTTCAAAGAGCGCCGTCCTGGACTTGATTGTCCTTTACGCCAATACCACTGCCACGCTCACGGATATTGGCGCCAGCACGCCTTCCATTGAAACCAATGATGTCGCACAACCCACCACCGGAACCTCCCTGTCGGAAGGCGGCAGTCCCGATGGCCTGAACTACTACTTCGATAACGCCAATCCTCCGGGGCAGGTCTTCACCACCGGGACTAATGCGGGCGGATACGTGCTGAGCTCGCTGGCCATCCCGCTGGGCGGTGGAAGCGGAAATATTCCCGCAGCCGGACAGCAGTACATATTGCGCCTGTACAGCGTTTCCGGAACGACGGCGACCCTGTACGCGATTTATGGCTCGGCGACTAATTTCACCTACACCGACTTTGATTGGTTGCGATGGTCAGGGTTCTCCGTGCCCTTGGCCGCCAATGCCACCTATGCGTACACCTTCGGCAGAATTTCTTCAGGCGTGGGTTGGGAGGCTCTGTCGTGCGTCAGCAACAGCCCGCCGGTTTACAACGGCGGCGCCTGTGTCATTCCCACCACTGGGGGCCAGATCATGTACAGCAAGAGCCGCGATCAGGATGCGACTTTCATCATCGGCCTCGACGCTGCTCAGGACCCGGTTGTCACTCCCCCGGCCGTTTCGCCCTCTGGCGTCATTTATGCCGGCACTTCCATTACTCTCAGCGCCGGCGTCAGCGGTCCCGGACCTTACACGTATCAATGGCTGACCGACGGCGGCAGCGGGGGCGCTCTGACCAATATCCCCTCAGCCACGAACTCAACCTTAACCATCGGCACTGCCACGATGGGTGGCTATACGTTCCAATATGCCCTCCTAGTCAGCAATAGCGTCGGCTCCACGATCAGCGAGACGACGACTTTGGCGATTCAAGACGCGAGCACTCCCACCGTCATAGACAATATCTCGCCTGGATCCTGCACGATATTCGCAGGAGGTTCTGTGACGTTCACCGCCTCTTTCGCGGGGACGCTCCCGATCACTTACCAATGGCAGGTGAATAAGGGAACCACCTATACCAACCTCACTGGACAGACCGGCACGAACCTGACTCTGAGCAACCTCAGCGTTTCGGATTCCGGCACTTATATTCTGACCGCCACCAACTCCGTTGGCTCAAACGCCACCGGTGGCGCGCCATTGACAGTTGTGCCGGTGCCGGCGCCGCCCTTCACGGTCAACTTCCAATGGCATTCGACCGAGGGCGGCAACGATGTCGGCGACTATAGTGGAGCCGGCATCCCAGGCTACGGAACCGGAACCTATTGGAATCAGCTAATCGGGCCTACGGCCTGGAGTCCCGGCACTTATGCAGTCAGCAACACACTGGCTGACAACGGCAGCACTCCTACGGGCATGTCGTGGACGCTGGTCACCGGAGGCAGTTGGGATTGGACCAGCACGCCAACGATTCCATTGCTGGATTCGGGCGCGTCCGCCTATTATCCGACTCCGCAGACGTTCACCTTCTCGCTGCCCAACGGCCTTTACAACCTGGTCTTCTTTACGTGCGACGGCACGCAGGCGACCAATCGTGACTCCGTCAACGTGGTGACGGTCAACGGCATCAAGCAAACAGCGGCGCCGACTAACGACAACGCCTTTGTCCTGGGCGGCACTTACGTGACCTTCAATGACGTTGTGGTCACTGGCACAACTCTCACCGGCACATGGGCCGCCGGCAACTCCACCCAGAATCTCGCCGTCCTAAACGGCGCCCAGGTGCAGTACCTCGGCCCCGCCGTGAGCATGAACGCCCAACTCCTGGCGAATGGTCAAGTGCAGTTGCGGTGGTCCGCAGGCACCCTCTTGCAAGCTCCCGCTCTCACGGGACCTTGGACGACCAATTCCGCCCCGTCACCCTACACCGTGACTCCAACTCCAACGGCTCCGCAAATGTTCTACAAGATCATTGCTCCGTAGGCGGATTGAAGTTGACAATTCCGGCTCCGTGATGCCGATAAGAAATACGGACAAAAGACTGCTGTCGGGCAATGAACGCCCCCAGGATGGGCCGGGGGCGTTCACCCTCATCGAGTTGCTGGTCGTCATCGCGATTATCGCCATCCTGGCCGCGTTGTTGTTGCCCGGCCTGGCTGCGGCCAAGGCGCAGGCGCAAAGGACTCAATGCATCAACAACCAGAAGGAACTGGGCCTGGCCATGCACATGTACGCCGGCGACAATCGGGATTGGCTGGCATTCTGCAATTGGGACGGCGGCGGCGCGGTGCAAAACGCCAACGGCAGCCCGGCGATGGGCTGGCTCTACACGGACAACGGGAACTCCACCGGCGGAAGCAATGGGACGGATATTCCGGACCCGACTTCTGCGTATTATTCAAATAACGTCGCAGGGGCCTATAAGGGAGGAGCCTGGTATGCGAGTGTGGGCAACCCCAAGTCTTATCTCTGTCCGGTGGACCTGATGAGCAAATACTACAAAGCGCGCAATAACAAGCTCTGCAGCTACGTTCAGAACGGGGCCTCGGCCGGTTATCCCAGCGAGGACAGCCCGGCGCGAAGCTGCAAAGTTTCCGAGGTTTGGTGTCCTTCGTGCTACATCTTCTGGGAGCCGGATGAAAACTGTCTCGGGCCTGATGATCCGGGCCCGTTCGAGTTCAATGACGGCGCCAATTTCCCAACCGCGCCCCCCAATGGCGGGGAGGGAGTCGGGCCGCTGCACACCAAGAACGGTGGAAATATTACGCGTCTGGACGGCAGCAGTGTGTTCGTGACGACAAATGCTTTCCGCACCGATTCCAATACCCCGCTCGGAAAGGGGTCCGGCCCCGGGGGGAAAACATTGCTGTGGTGGAGCCCCTTCTCGGGTGATGGTCATTGATCGGGACCGGCAGAGCCGGCTCGGCGGCTTTGTAGTCTGTAGTCCAGTTGGACGGTGAGAAGCCGCACAAGAGTCTGCCCGGTTTGCGCCGGCAGAGAATCTTTTCTTTGGCGCGCCGGCCCTGGCTTTTTAGCGGTAATCCGTCAGTGAAGGTTGGTAGGGCGCCACTCCGTGCGCGCCGCGGCGGGCAACGGAGTGCCCGCCCTACCCTCCTTTCCCGCCGTCACTGACCCATTACTTTTAGCGGCATTTTCAAATTGACAATTTCGCCTCCGTGATCTAGATAAAAGATATGAACACAACACCGCTGTCGGGCGACGAGCGCCCCCAGGACGGGCCGGGGGCGTTCACCCTCATCGAGTTGCTGGTCGTGATCGCCATTATCGCCATCCTGGCCGCCATGCTGCTGCCGGCCCTGGCCAGGGCGAAATTGGCCGCCATGAACACCCAGTGCAAGAACAACATCAAACAGATGATGATCGGCACCCTTTGTTACGCCAATGACAATCAGGGCGGTTTCTTTCCCCTTTACTATTCCGATGGCTCGGTGTGGATAGACGCCGTCACCCTCTATTCCGGCAACTCCGGCAATACTCTCAACGCCAGTCCGATACGACTTTGCCCTGCCACCACCAAGGCGCCGCCAATGGGCGGCGGCGCCGGCGCGTGTGATCAGCCTTGGCTTGACGTCGACAACAATACTAATAAGCCGGGCAGCTATAACTTCAACGGCTGGTTGTACGCGGCTGATGCCCCCGCAGTCGCCGAATGGCGCACTGATATCACAGCGGAAATCGCAGCCCAGTGCATGTTTCTCAAACAGAGTTATATCCTGCAGCAGTCCTTTACGCCTGTGCTTCAGGATTCCGTCTGGGTGGACTTTTGGCCCATGCCCACCGATCGGCCCAACCCAGACCTCTATCTGGCCGGGGGAACGGAAAACCCGCCTACGATTGAGCGCATCGTCACCCCACGCCACGGCTCGCGGAATGCGAGCGCCGCGCCGCGAAATTTTAATATCGCCAGGACTTTGCCGGGTGCAATCAACTTGGGCTTTGCCGACGGCCACGCGCAAAGTTCCCCGCTGGAACAACTTTGGGGTTTCTACTATAACCGGGCGTGGGTTCCTCCGTCGCCGCGCCCTGGTTACCAGTGATCACCCCCGTTGCCGGCTCGACGCCGCTTTGTTGCCAGTCAGCCTGTAACTCGCCAATTTGGGAACATATTCCGTGGCGATGCAAAAAGGGCAAGGAATGCCATGAGCTCGACAAAAGAAGGTAAGCCTTTTTCCGCAGGATGGTGGAAGTTTATGGAAGTGATTTAGGTAAGAAATATGAACACAAGACTGTTCTCCGGCAACGAACGCCCCCAGGACGGGCCGGGGGCCTTCACCCTCATCGAGCTGCTGGTCGTGATTGCCATTATTGCAATTCTGGCCGCGTTATTGTTGCCCGGCCTGGCTGCGGCCAAGGCGCAGGCGCAAAGGACTCAATGCATCAACAACCAGAAGGAACTGGGCCTGGCCATGCACATGTACGCCGGCGACAATCGGGATTGGATGGCGTTTTGCAATTGGGACAACGGCGAGGCGGTGCAAAACGCCGCCGGCGGCCCGGCGATCGGCTGGCTCTATACGGACAACGGGATCACCGCCGGAGGAAGCGAAGGGACAGAAATCCCGGACCCGACTTCATCCTATTATTCAAATAACGTCGCAGGGGCCTATAAGGGGGGAGCCTGGTATGCGAGTGTGGGCAACCCGAAGTCTTACCTCTGTCCGGTGGATCTGATGAGCAAATACTACAAAGACCGCAATAACAAGCTTTGCAGCTACGTACAGGACGGGGCCGCTTGCGGGTATCCCAGCGACTTCAGCCCGGCGCGAAGTTGTAAAGTCTCCGAGGTTTGGTGTCCATCGTGCTACGTCTTCTGGGAGCCGGATGAAAACTGCCTCGGCCCGGGTAATCCGGGCGCGTTCGACTTCAACGACGGCGCCAATTTTCCAACCGCACCCCCCACTGGGGGTGAAGGAGTCGGGCCGCTGCACACCAAGAACGGTGGAAATATTACGCGTCTGGACGGCAGCAGTGTGTTCGTGACGACAAATGCTTTTCGCACCGATTCCAATACCCCGCTCGGAAAGGGGTCCGGCCCCGGGGGGAAAACACTGCTTTGGTGGAGCCCCTTCTCGGGCGACGGACATTGATTGAGACAAGCAGAGCCGATTCGGTGCCTCTGTAATCCAGTCCGGCCGTTACAATCCGGCAAGAGTCTGCCCGGTTTGAGCCGGCGGATAACCATTCCTTTTGCGCGCCAATCCTGACGGTTGATCAACGCATAGACCTCATGGCCGTGGGCGAGCAGATTGATTTCGACAGTGTAGCGCAGTCTTTGCCCGCGCACTTCTTCCAATGCGTCTTTGCGGAGCGGCAGATCATCAGCGGCAGAAACAGCAAAAAATGTCAAGGCTTGGACAAAAAAAGTTAAGCCTGTTTCCGCAAAAACAGCAAGTCTATGAGTTGACAATTCTGGTTCCGTAATGTAGTAAAAGGATATGAACACAACATCGCTTTCTGACAACGAGCGCCCCCAAAACCGGCCCGCGGCATTCACCCTCATCGAGTTGCTGGTCGTGATAGCAATTATCGCCATTCTGGCCGCCATTCTGTTGCCAGCCCTGTCCAGGGCGAAATTGGCCGCGCTGAACACCCAGTGCAAGAACAACATCAAACAGATGATGATCGGCACCCTTTCCTACGTCAATGACAATCAGGGCGGTTTCTTTCCCCTTTACACTTCCGATGGCTCGCTGTGGATAGACGCCGTCACCCTCTATTCCGGCAACTCCGGCAATACTCTCAACGCCAGTCCGATACGACTTTGCCCTGCCACCACCAAGGCGCCGACTACGGGCGGAGGCGCCGGCGCGTGTGATCAGCCCTGGGATTGGACCGACGGCGTGACTAATAAGCCGGGCAGCTATTGCTTGAACGGCTGGATGTACACGGGTGATGCCAGCGAAATCGCCGAATACCGCACCGATATCTCATCGGAAACCGCAGCCGAGAATATTCTTTCCAAACAAACCTATATCGTGCATCAGTCCGGTACGCCTGTGCTTCAGGATTCCGTCTGGGTGGACTTTTGGCCCATGCCCAACGATCGGCCTAACGCAGACCTTTATCTGGCCGGGGGAACGGAAAACCCGCCTGCGATTGAGCGCATCGTCACCCCTCGCCACGGCTCGCAGGCTGCGGGCGCCGCGCCGCGGTTTTTCAATGTCACCAAAGCATTGCCGGGTGCAATCAACCTGGGCTTTGCCGACGGCCACGTGCAAGGTTCCCCACTGGAACAGCTTTGGAATTTCTACTGGAATCGGGCCTGGATTCCTCCGGCGCAGCGGCCTGGTCGCCAGTGATCACCCCGGTTGCCGGCTCGACGCCGCTTTGTTCCCAGTCAGCCTTTGACTTGCCCATGCGCAATCGCATTTCGTAGGCAAGTAAAAAGAGCATGAAATGTTAAGGCTTGGACAAAAAAGGTTAAACCTCTTTCTGCCGGATGACGGATGCTCATGGCGAACGGGCGTCACCCCGAATGGGAAAGACGCTCCCAGACCATCTTGGCCACACAGTAGCGCCCGAAGCATTCCGCATGGGGCTCTATGCCCATGACCTTGCAGTTGGACAAGTGGACCAGGATGAGAGGGTTGAAGGTCTTAACGGTGTCCTCCCCCGGCTGGTGGTGTTCCCGAACGGCGGTGACGATCTGTTCGGGCATGTCCCAGCCCTTCAGCACTTGGGCGCCAAGGTCGGCGTGGTCAAAGCCCAGCATTTCCTGCTCCACCAGCCACCTCCCCAGTTTGCGCTCCTCGGCCTCCTCCGTGACGGCGGCGAAGACTTCCGGCATGTTGACGGCGATCAGCACCTTGCCCACGTCGTGCAGCAGCGCCGCCGAAAACGCCTCGTCTTCCGTCTTGCTGTCGCAGTGGACGCTTTTGGCCATTTCCAGGCATTGGGATCCGACTTCCAGGGCATGGTGCCATTCTGTCCTGGGATCGAATCCCGGCACTTTTTTGCTTTCATCCAGGAGTTGGAAAGCCCATGCAGTGGAAACCAGGCCTTTGATCCTCATCGTTCCGATCATGGATACGGCCTGGCTGGTGCTGCTGATTTTCTCAGTGGGTGCGAAGAGCACCGAGTTTGCCATTTTTAGGACATGGGCGGTGAGCGCGACGTCCTGATTGATTTTGCGGGCTATTTCGGAAGCGCTGAAGTCCGCGTTTTCCAGGGCCTTGAGCACATCGCGGTGAGTCGCCGGCCGGGCCGGCAAAATTCTCATCTTGGCCATCACCGATTCCATGACGTTAGGCTTGATAATCATGTTTTGTTCTTCTTTTTATCGTCATTGCGGTGTGTGCTCATTGGAAGGCTCTAACAGTTCTGACAAAACCCTGCAATCCTTTTCGCCGGCCATTTGGCGGCGACCCTGCACGCCGGCGACGAAAACGCGCCGCTCGCCGCCCGCCCCGCTGTCGGCGCAAGAGAGCGCCTTGCACGCTCGGCCAGTCATAAAGGCAACGCCGGCCGACCTTGATATACGGGGGAAACCCTGTTGCTTTCCAGGTGAGAAGGCTAATCGAGGCAAGGCCGCTGCGATTGGTGATTTTGGACAATAGACCCAGGGAAGTCCGCGAGTACTGCCAGTAAATCTGTCCCGTTCTTGAGATGCCCGGCAATTGCCGGGTGCGCCCGTGAATTGTATGCGTCTGACGCAGCACGTCTGAATTCAGGAGTTCAAAATGTGAAAGGACAAAAGAGCAAAAACTAAAGCCCCCTCGCACAACGAAAGCCAACGCCGACGAAGGTGTCGTTCGGGTAGTCGTTACAGCGGAAGGCACAGCGCGCATTGTCGGCGCGGTTTATCCAATTGCCGCCACGCAGCACACGATTGGTCAACGGTCCGGCAGGGCCGGTTGGGTTGTTTGCAGTGGGTTGCCCATAGGGCGTCGCATACCAATCCCAACACCACTCCCACACATTCCCCGCCATGTCGTAAAGTCCATAACCATTCGGCGCAAAAAAGCCCGCCGGACTCGAGTTGTCGCCGGAAAAGGTGAACTGATCAGTCCAGGGAATTCCGCCGTCGAAGTTCGTGTTGAAGCCCGCATACGGCCCCAAATCATAATCCCCCAGTATGGCGCCTGAGAAGTAGTTGGCCAAATTTTCACTTATGAAGTTGCCCCACGGAAACCGCTGTCCGATTAACCCGCCCCGCGCTGCTTTCTCCCACTCCGCTTCCGTCGGCAACCGATACCCGTTGTTCGTCAAACTCAGATAAACCGGGGTGCCACTGTCGCCATTGGTGAACACCTGCGTAAATCCCGCATCCGTGTAATAGGCTGGCGTCAGTCCTGCCTGCTGCGACCGTGCATTGCTCCACTTCACACAATCAAACCAGTCCACCGTTTCCACCGGATAATTGGCCGCCCGGGCAAAGGCGGGAACCGGATAATTAAAGATGTAGCCATGGTTGGTGGCGTAAGCATAAACCGCCTGCCACTGAGTGGAACTCACCAGGTTCATGTCCATATAAAACGCCGAGACCGTCACGTTCGTGGGGATGGCATCGCTCTCGCCATCCAGAGTGTCCCCCATCGTGAACGACCCGGCTGGAATAAACGCCATGCCGGCAGGCGAGTTGAAAGAAACCAGTTCGTTGACGGTGACGCTGCTGGTGGCGGGAATCTGAATGTAGTTCACCCAATTGGTTCCCCCGGGCAGCGATGAGACGGTCTGGACCGTATAGGTCGCACCCGGCTCCGCATTGCTCCAGACCAGCGTGCCATCCGGGTTGAATGTGGTGAGGGTTGCCGCCGTTGGGCCGACAATGCGGAAGAACTGAGCCCCTTGGGCGGTGGCTTGATGAACGCCGGCCAACAATGCCAGCGCGATGAACCAATTGTGCAATTCTATTCTCAAATGAATGATCGGTTTCTTTTACTCCTCGCCCAATGGAAATGCAAATTGGAAGCGGGGAGTTAACCCGAGCTTAGCGAAGAAACCCTCGCGCTGATCGAAAAGGAGTTGAAGCTCGTATGATCCATACGCATCCGAATCCGCCCTTGGCGGCAAAGCAAACAAACAAAAAATGTCAAGGGTTGCACAAAAAAAGTTAAGCGCGTTTCCGCCCGATGGCGCATTTTCATGGTGAACGGTTGAGCCATGAACAGACGTTCTCCGAATCCCAACGCCGGCCGCCGCCAGTTTTTGCGCGATGCTCTTCGCTATATCAGTCTTGGCGGACTGGCCGCGGTCAGTGGCAAATTGGTGGTCCGCCAGGCCGCCCGGCCCGCCGGCCAGGTCTGCGTCAGCGCCGGGATTTGCCGGGGTTGCGCGGTTTTTGAAGATTGCGGGCTTCCCCAGGCCCTGTCCGCCAGGCAAGTGCTTGGCCGTTCCTCAGCGAGGTTGCCATGAAACCACAATTCGATCTTTTCGACCGCCGTCAGTTTTTCGGCGTCGTGACCAAAACCGCCGCCCTGCTGGGCCTGGCCGGCGGAGCGGAAGCGCGGGGTCAGACAACGGCCAATCCTTTTGCGTACGACATTTCACGCTTCCAAAAGACCGATCCCAAACTCATCGCCTACCAGGAAGTGACCCGCTGGCCCCTTCCCCACAAGGAAGCCCGCCGGCTGGCCTTCGGGCCGGATGACCAACTCTATGTTTGCGCGGGCAACTATATCAATTGCCTCAGCCGCGCTGGCGGGCGCGGATTGGAATTGGCGCTGGCGGGGCCGGCCTGCTGCGTCGCCGCCGCCCGCGATGGCTCCATTTTCGCCGGCCTGCGCGACCATATTGAGGTGTTCGACTCCAAAGGCGGGCAGGTGGCCCGCTGGCCGTCGCCGGACGCAAAAACATGGTTGACCGGCTTGGCGGCGGACGAGAAGAACGTCTTTGCGGCCGATGCCGGCAAACTGGTCGTCCTGCGCTATGACCGCAGCGGAAAAATCCTCGGGCGCATCGGCCGCAAGGACGCCGAGCGCAGCGTGCCCGGATTCATCGTGCCCAGTCCGTTCCTGGACGTGATCATCCATCGGGACGGCTTGTTGCGTGTCAACAATCCGGGCCGGCACCGCGTTGAGGCCTACACCTTTGAGGGCGATCTGGAAGCCGCCTGGGGCAAACCCTCTGCAGCCATCGAAGGCTTCTGCGGCTGCTGCAATCCCATCGCCATTGCCCAACTGGCCGACGGCCGGGTCGTCACTTGCGAAAAGGGCCTTCCTCGCGTCAAGATTTACAGCGCGGCGGGTGAGTTTGAGTCGGTGGTCGCCGGGCCGGAATCCTTCCCGGAAAACGCGCGCGCCTGCACGGACCTCAACGATTGCGTCCATGGCGGAATTGACGCCGCGGTGGATTCGGAGGGGCAAATCTACATCCTGGACATCGTCGCCGCCGACGTGCGGGTGATGAAGCCCAAAGGATGATGCCACCGGCAAACCGATGCGCGCCAAACCTCCAGTGGATGCCCCGGTGACGCGGCGGCAATTTCTCCGCAACGGCGCTCGCCTGATGACCATGACCGGCCTGGGCGTGGCGGCGGGCGCGCTGGCCCCCCGGAGCACCGGCGCGGGGTGGGTGTGGCAGATAGACCCCGCCCGATGCCTGCACTGCGGCAATTGCGCCACCCAGTGCGTCCTGGAGCAGTCGGCCGTCAAATGCGTCCACGCCTACGCCGTTTGCGGCTACTGCCAGCTTTGCACCGGCTTTTTCAATCCGGAACCCAACGCCCTGACCACCGCGGCGGAGAATCAACTCTGCCCGACCTCCGCCATCCAGCGGACGTACATCGAGGACCCCTATTATCAATATAGTATTGACGAAAAACTCTGCATCGGCTGCGCCAAATGCGTCGAAGGCTGCGAGCGCTTCGGCAACGGCTCCCTCTTCCTGCAAATCCGCCACGACCGCTGCCTCAATTGCAACGAGTGCGCCATCGCCCGCTCCTGTCCCGGCGCGGCCTTCCGCCGCGTGCCGGTGGACCATCCGTACCTGCTCAAAACGACCAGCCGCTAAGGTTATGCTTCGCCCTCTGAAATTCATTGGCGCGCTTGGGGTGATGTTGTTTGTGGCGATGATGGTTTGCGCCGAGCAGCGGTTCCCGCCGCCCGATTTTGAAAGCGGTTACCGCATCCCCTCCGCCTCCACTCCCGCCGCGCGCCAGCCCTGGCTCCAATACGCCGATGCGGGCGTTTTGCTCGCCGCTCTGGGAGTGGCGGTCTGGCTGATTTACAAAAAACGCTCGCGGCGCGGGCTTTACTGGCTGTCGCTCTTTTCCCTGGCGTATTTTGGCTTTTACCGCAAAGGCTGCGTCTGCCCCATCGGCTCGCCGCAGAATATCGTCTATGGGCTTTTCAACCCGGACTACGCGGTGCCGGTGACGGTGCTGGTTTTCTGCTTCGCGCCTATCGTGGTGGCGTTGTTTGCCGGGCGGGCCTTTTGCGCGGGGGTCTGCCCGCAGGGAGCGCTGCAGGATTTCATGCTCGTCAAGCCCGTGGCCGTGCCGTTGTGGCTGGAACACGCCCTGAGCGTTATCCCATACCTTTTTCTGGGCGCGGGTCTGATCTTCGCCGGCACCGGGACGGGATTTGTGATTTGCCGCTATGATCCGTTCGTCCCGTTCTTCAGGCTGTCGGGCGGCATGTTCATCTTGACTGCCGGAGCCGTCTTTCTCCTGGCCGGGATGTTTGTGGGCCGGCCCTATTGCCGGTTTCTTTGTCCCTACGGCGGGTTGCTTCGGCTGGCCTCGCTGGCTTCCAAATGGCGCGTGCGCGTCACGCCCGAAGCCTGCACGCAATGCCGCCTTTGCGAACTGTCCTGCCCCTTTGGCGCGATGCGTCAACCCGCTCCGGCCGGACCCGATCCGGAATGGCTGGGCGCCGAACGCAAACGCCTGGGCTGGCTGCTGGCGCTCCTGCCCGTGCTGGTTGTCGCCGGCGCCTGGGCCGGCTCCAAACTCAGCCCGGCTGCCGCGCAACTGGATCCCGCCGTGGCCCTGGCCGAACGCTACACGCGCCAGCAAACCCATCCGGTGCAATACGGCCTGATGACCCCGGAGGCCCTTTCCCTCCAGCGCGCCGCCGCCAATCCGGCGGAAATCCTGGCGGCGGCGGCGGGTTTGCGGCGCCGATTTGATCTGGCCTGCGCGTTGTTCGGCGGCTGGATCGGCCTGGTCATCGGCCTCAAACTGGTGGCGTTGTCAGTGCGTCAGAACCGGACGGATTATGAACCGGACCGCGGCGCGTGTGTCGCTTGCGCCCGATGCTTCACCGCCTGCCCCAATGAACGGGTTCGCCTCGGCTTGATGCCGGCGGCGGAAGGAGCCGCGCCGTTATGAACGATTCCCCTCTTCATCGCGCCCTGGCTCTGACGGCCTGGATTGCAGGCCTGTTCTGTCTGCTGGTTTGCGCCATCTTGGTTTACGAGCATTTCGCCGCTGCCACCAACGATCCCTGGAAATCCCCGCAACTGCTGGCCCTGAAGGAAAAACTGGCCGCCGAGCCGAAAAACGAATTGCTGCAACAGCAAATTCGCCAACTCGACCTGAATTTTCGCCAGAAATTCCGCCGCCGGCTTGCGCTGGACAGAACCGGCGCTTGGCTGCTGCTGGGCGGCGGGCTGGTTCTGGCTCTGGCCGCCGCCAAGGCGGCGGCTTTGAAAAAACCTCTCCCGCTGCCGCAGCCTCAAAGAGATGCCGGCCAACAGGCCGTGCGACTGGCCTCCCGCGCGCGCTGGTCCCTGGCCGGTGTTGGTCTGATGGTGGCCGGATCGTTGCTTTTTATCCGACTTGGCAACACGTCCGTTTTGCCCGCCAACCCGGCCGCCTGGCAAAAACTTTCCGGCCAGGCCGGCGTGCAGGAGGCGCTGGTCGAGGATGTTCCCGCCCTGTCTGAATTCCAGACCAATTGGCCGCGCTTTCGCGGATGGGACGGCAGCGGGGTTTTCACACCTGGCGGCGGGGCGCCCGCCTGGGACCCAACAACCGTTCCCGCCATCCTCTGGAATTCCGCCATTCCGGCGCCGGGGCACAGTTCGCCCATTGTCTGGGCTGACCGTGTTTTCATTTCCGGCGGCACGGCGGCGCGGCGGGAAGTTTTTTGTTACAACACCTCCAGCGGCTCGCTCCTCTGGCAACGGGCCATTGAAAATGTGCCCGGCAGCCCGCCCAAAATCCCCGACGTGCCGGAGGACACCGGCTGGGCGGCTCCGACGATGGCCACCGATGGCCGCCGTGTTTATGCCATCTTCGCCAACGGCGACCTCGGCGCGCTCAACTTCGACGGTTCGGTTGCCTGGACCAAATATCTCGGCCCGTTGAAGAATCCCTACGGCTACGCCGCTTCGCTCGCCGTGTGGGGCAACAACCTGCTCATCCAACTGGATCAGGGCGACGCGCGCGCGGCGGGGTCGAAGCTGATTTCCTTGCAGGGCGCCACTGGGCGGCTCTTATGGGAGCGCAGCCGGCCCGTGCCGGCGTCCTGGGCCACGCCTATCGTCATCGAAGCGGCGGGCCAAACGCAGATCATCACTCTGGCCAATCCCTGGGTCATCGCCTACACGCTGGCCGGCGGCAACGAGCTTTGGCGGGCGCAATTGCTGGAAAACGAAGTCGTGCCTTCGCCCGTCTTCGCCGGCGGTCTGGTCTTCCTGCTCAGTCCGGGGGCCAGGCTGATGGCGTTGCGGCCCGACGGCGCGGGCGATGTGACCAAGACGCGCGTCGTCTGGACCAACGAGGAGAATGTTCCCGATATCGCCAGCCCGGCCAGCAACGGCGAACTGGTTTTCACACTCACCAGCGCCGGGATGGCGACCTGTTTCGAGGCCAACGACGGGAAAAAAATCTGGGAAAAGGACCTCGACTTGGAGGTGCAGGCCTCCCCAGCCATCATGGGCGGCTGCCTCTTCGTACTGGGCGAGCATGGAGCGTTGGTGATGCTGCAAGCCGGACGCGAGTTTCACGAAACCGGTCGAACCCAATTGCCGGACAAATTCGTCGCCAGCCCGGCCTTTGCCAACGGGCGTCTTTTCCTGCGCGGCGTGACCAACCTCTACGGCCTCGGGCCGGCCGGCGCAAAGCTGGCGCGACAATTGTGACCTATGCCCGCTGTGGAACTCAATTTTCTCGAGGAAACCGTCGAACAAATCGGGCGCAAACCCGAGGCGCTGATCCCGATTCTGCAGGCGCTCCAGGAACATCATGGCTTCCTGCCTGCGGAGGCGCTGGCACGCCTGGGCGAACTGACCGAGATTCGACCCGCCGCCATTTCGGGTGTTTCGTCCTTCTACGATATGTTTCGCCTCAAGCCGGCGGGCAAACATATTTTCCGCGTCTGCCGCGGCACCGCCTGTCATGTCGCCGGTGCCGAAAGGGTGGAGGAAGCCTTGCGGCGGCACTTGCGCATCCCTCCGGGCGCCGACACCGACGCGGCGGGACAGTTCACCATCGAACACGTCGCCTGCCTGGGTTGCTGCACGTTGGCGCCCGTGGTCAAAATGGGTGCCTGGACGATGGGATACGCCTCCGCCGAGAATTCTCCGGACCAAGTCCGCGAGTATCTCGCCCGGCCGGCTACGGCGGCAGGCGCGACGTCCACCGAGTTGGTGGGGCCTGCCCCTGCCAATGGCTCCGCCCAAATCCACGTCGGCCTGGGCTCCTGCTGCATGGCCAAGGGTAGCGATCAGTTGTTTCACGCCCTGCGCCAGAGCGCCGGCCAATGCGGCGGCCGCGTAACCATCAAGCGGGTCGGTTGCGTGGGCATGTGCCATCGCACGCCGATGGTTGAAGTCGCGCTGCCCGGCCAGGCGGCCGCCTTCTATTCGGACCTGACGCCCGGCCAGGCCGGCGCGCTCATCCAACGGCATTTTCGTCCGCGCGGCCTTCTGCGCCGGGCCGGCCAGCTCTGGACCCGGATGCTGGACGGCCTGCTGCTGGAGGAGGAGGCGCCGCAACGACAGGTGGCCCGCTTCTCCATGAGCAAACGCGATCCCGATGTCCGCGCCTTCCTGGAAAATCAGGTCCATATCGCCACCGAACATTTCGGCAAACTCGATCCCTTGGACCTGGATGAATACCTGGCCCACGATGGTTTCGCCGCGCTGCGCCGGTGCCTGCAAACGCCGGGCCAGACGGCCCAACCCGCCCTCACGGCCGAGGATCTCCTCTCCACCATCGAGAATTCCGGCTTGCGCGGACGCGGCGGGGCCGGATTCCCCAGCGGCCAAAAATGGCGCGCCGTGTGCCGGCAGCCGGGCGATGTCAAGTATGTGATTTGCAACGGCGACGAAGGCGATCCGGGCGCGTTCATGGACCGGATGCTTCTGGAGTCCTTTCCCTTTCGCGTCATCGAAGGATTGGCGGTGGCCGCGGTGGCCGTCGGCGCGCACGAGGGCCTTTTCTATGTCCGCCACGAATATCCTCTGGCCGTCCGGCGCCTGCGGGCGGCGATGGCGGAATTGGAAAAGCGCGGCTGGCTGGGGCCGACATTGCTGGGGGCCGCCTTCCCATTGCGCCTGAGCCTTGTCGAGGGCGCCGGGGCGTTTGTCTGCGGCGAAGAGACCGCGCTCATCGCCTCGGTGGAAGGCCGCCGCGGGATGCCGCGCCTGCGGCCGCCCTTCCCCGCCGAGTCGGGTCTCTGGGGCAGACCGACGCTGATCAACAACGTGGAAACGCTGGCGGTCGTGCCATGGATCATCCGCCATGGGGCGGAGAAATTCGCCGCCCTCGGCACCGCCAAAAGCAAAGGCACCAAGGTCTTCGCACTGGCTGGAAAAGTCCGCCGCGGAGGTCTGATCGAAGTGCCGATGGGAACGACTCTGCGCCAGATCGTCGAAAAAATCGGCGGCGGCGCGACCGACGGCCGGCGGATCAAAGCCGTGCAAATTGGCGGGCCTTCGGGCGGCTGCGTCCCCGCCAGCCTGCTGGAGACGCCGGTGGATTACGAATCGTTGCGCGAGGCGGGCGCGATCATGGGTTCGGGCGGGCTGGTGGTGCTGGACGACTCCTCCTGCATGGTGGACATCGCGCGCTATTTTCTCCAGTTCACACAGAACCAGTCCTGCGGCAAATGCACCTTCTGCCGCGTCGGCACCCGGCGGATGCTCGATATTCTTGACAAGCTTTGCGCCGGCAAAGCCCAGCGCGCGCACTTGGATGAACTCGAACTCCTGGCCCGCCAGGTCAGCGCCGGCAGCCTGTGCGGCCTGGGCAAAACGGCCCCCAATCCGGTGCTCTCGACCTTGCGTTACTTCCGCGACGAATACGAAGCCCATTTGCAAGGCCGCTGCCCGGCGGGCCGTTGTGCCGCGCTGATCAAATACAGCGTCACCGCCGATTGCACCGGTTGCACCCTTTGCGCCCAGCATTGCCCGGTCAACGCCATCCCGATGACGCCCTACGCCAGGCACCAAATCAACCTGGAGCTTTGCACCCGTTGCGACACCTGCCGCAAAATTTGCCCGGAAAATGCCATCGAGGTCACGTGAGCGCTTTTGAAATCACCATTGATGGAAAGCCGGTGGAAGTTTCGCCGGGCCGGACGGTCTTGCAGGCCGCGCGCCAGATCGGCTTGGACATTCCGACCCTTTGCCACCTGGAAGAGTGCGGGCCTCTGACCTCCTGCCAAGTCTGCCTGGTCAAGGTCGTGGCCAACGGTCAGAGCCGCTTGGTCCCCTCCTGCGCCACACAGGCCGCCCCCGGCATGGTCATCGAAAGCGAAACGGAGGAAATCCACCAGGCGCGCCGCACCGCGCTGGAATTGCTTTTCAGCGACCACGTGGGGGATTGTCTCTCCCCATGCCATCGGCTCTGCCCGTTGCAACTGAACATTCCCACCATGATTCGGCAGATTCAGGCGGGCCAACTGGACGAAGCGATCACTACCCTCCGCCAAGCCTTGCCGTTGGCGGGAGTGCTGGGCCGCCTTTGCCACCATCCTTGCGAACAAGGCTGCCGCCGGGGCGTTTTCGATGAACCGGCCGCCATCCGCGAAATGGAACGGTTCCTGACTGAGCACGAGCAGGATTCCAAGCCGGCCAGACTCTCCATGCCCCAACGCGCCGCCGCCGGCAGACAATCGGTGGTCGTCGTCGGGGCCGGGCCGGCCGGTTTGACGGCGGCATACGATCTCGCCCGGCGCGGCCACGCCGTCACGGTCATGGACCGGCAGGGCAAACCCGGCGGGCGATTGCGGGACGTGCCGGAAAGCGAACTGCCCGCCGCCGTCCTCGATGCGGAAATCGCGTTGCTGGCGCGGATGGGAGTTGATTTCAAAACCGGCATCGAGTTGGGCAATCAGGTCACTTTGAACGGTCTGCACCGCGGGTTTGATGCCATCCTGATCGCCGTCGGGGAATTGGCCCAAGGGGAGGCCGGAAAGCTTGGAGTGCCGCTGGCCGGCGCAACTCTCAAGGCCGACCCGTCCACCTGCCGCCTCAGTCCGCCCAATGTTTTTGCCGCCGGCGCCTGCGTCAAGCCTCTCAAGCACCTTGTCCGCGCCATGGCCGAGGGACGGGCCGCCGCCGAGTGCATCCACCGGTTCTTGCGCGGCCAGCCGCCGCGCCGCCCCGAAAAGCCCTTCTCCAGCATCATGGGCCGATTGGAGCCGGGCGAACTGCGGGAATTCCTGCGCACCGCGAGCCAGGAACACAGCGTCGCGCCGTGCGCTCGTTGCTCCGCCCTCAACGGTGCCGAGGCGGCGCGGGAGGCCGCCCGATGTCTTCATTGCGACTGCCGCTCATCGGGCCAGTGCCTGCTCCAGCACTACGCGCAAGTCTATGGCGCCGACGCCAACCGATTCCACTCGGAGCGCCGGCCCTTTGAGCAGCAACTCCAGCCCGGCGGCGTCATCTTCGAGCCGGGCAAATGTATTCTCTGCGGAATCTGTGTCAAACTGACCGAACTGGCCGCCGAACCGCTGGGCCTGACTTTTATCGGCCGCGGCTTCGACGTGCGGGTAGCGGCCCCCTTCGGCCACCCCATTGAGGACGGCCTGCGGACGGTTGCGGAAGAATGCGTGCGCCATTGCCCCACCGGCGCCCTGGCCTTTGCCGGCAAGCCTTGATCTCTCACCCCGCCCTTTCCGTCTTGCCCGCCGAAAAGGCTGTAGGGCAGGCGTCCTCGCCGGGCAGTTCCGGCGGCGTCCCGCCGCCACACTCCAGTTCCCGCGCCGCGACGGCTCTCCGGCCCGCCGTCGGGGACAGCTTCGCTACCTGGCCGTCTCCGTCGTAATTCCCGCGACCGGATTTGCCGGACACCCATTCGCAAAACGAGACGCGGCCGATTGCCATTCCTTCTCCTCGAAGATCCGCCAACTTGTTCCGCCAAAAGCCAAACGCCGGCGGAAGCGCCGCCAAGGCGGCATGGACCGACCGAGCTCTCCTGGGCCACCCCTCCAAAAACCAAGGGTCGCCCCGTTCCGCTTGTTTACGCCTGCCTTCGCGCCACACAATGCTGGGCTTGATATTCTCCGAGATTTTAGTCGTAATTTGAGACCGAAGCGGCTAACCTTCCCGTAATGTCCGAGACAGTTCTGCCATATCCGCCAGAATTTCCCGCTTTGCTCGAAGATTATTGTGAGCAGATGGGTGCCGCGATTTGCGCCAATAGCCACCACGACCAGCGCCGGCATCTGTTCCTGAATTTTCTCCGCGAGGCTTTCGGAGTTGATCCGGTCGAAGTCGAGCTTGAACACAAGCTCAAGGTTGGAGAACTGCGTGGACTGATTGACGCCCTTTATCGCCACATCATCGTAGAGGTTAAAACCGACTTCGAGAATGAGCGGGGCGACGCACAACGCGAGTTGAAGAAGTATTTTGCATCTCGTCCTCGCCCAGCGGAATACATTGGCATCGTCACCGACGGAATCCGTTTTGAAGCATGGCACCTCAATCACAGCGGAGAGCTTATTTCAATCAGTGAAATTGAGGTCCGGGCGGACGAACCGCTTGCCGCATGGCGTTGGCTTGACCAGTTTCTTTCTACCGGCGTGCGGCGTATTCCCACGAGCGACGAACTTGTCTGTCGCTTCGGCGTTCAAACCGCCATCTTCACGAAAGTTGCCGACGGTTTGCTTGCTCTTTACGAAAGCGTCAAAGAGGAACCACTGGTGGCCGTAAAGTTCCGCGAATGGAATGCTCTGCTCGCAAAAGTCTATGGGTCGCCGCTTGGCAAGCCCGCGCTTTTCGTCAACCACACTTATCTCACGTTGATTTCGCGCATCATCGTCACGCTGGCGCTCAAAGGTGTGCCGCCGAAAAAGGCGGAACTACGTGGTTTGGTGGACGGGTCATTCTTTGCACGCCAACTCAATTTGAAAAACCTCGCCGAACCGGATTTCTTTTCATGGGCGCTGGATACCCAGGCCGAGGCGAATTTCCTCGTGCTGCTCGGTAATCTTTTTCAACACTTCGCTGTCTTCGACTTTTCAAAGTTGTCTGAGGACGTTTTGAAAAATCTTTACCAGGAATTGGTTGATCCGGAAGCGCGGCATGATCTTGGAGAATACTACACGCCGGATTGGCTCGCCGAATTGACGCTTGACCGCATCGCCTACAAAGGCGGAAAAATCCTCGACCCCGCTTGCGGCTCTGGTGGATTTCTTTTTGCCGCTGTTCACGCGCTGCGCAACGCAGGATTGAAAGGCAACAAGCTCGTCACTAACGCCGTTGAAAATGTCATGGGGATTGATGTTCATCCCGTGGCCGTTCTCATGGCCAAGGCGAACATGCTGCTGGCGCTACGCCACGAGCTGGCTGATTTCGGGGGTGACGTAACGCTCCGCGTTTACATGGCCGACACCCTCATGGCCGAGGAGGACAAAAGCAAAGGTCTGCTCACAATTCCGGTGACCAGCAAAGAAATCTTCCATATTCCCCTCGCCACGGTCGCACGCGGGGAGCTTGACGATTTGATTGATTTCCTCAGCCAATTCGCTCATCGAGGCAGCAAAGACGACGCCGCCGCAGACCATGCCACCAAGGCTGTCAAGGCGCGCCTCCTGACTTTAACCGCAGACAAGGAATCCTTTTGGTGGCTTCAGAACTTCAAGCTGTTGCTGAAGCTGGGCAAGCAACGACGTAATACCATCTGGGCTTACATTTTGAAGAACGCTTACCGCCCTGAATTTCTGCGGCAGGAAAAGGTTGATTACATCGTCGGCAATCCACCGTGGCTTTCCTACCGGTACATCAAGGACGAAGGCTACAAGGAACGTGTCAAGTCACTCACCTTCGATCATGCTCTGCTTGCACGCGGGGAGGTGAAGCTTTTTACGCAAATGGATACTTCCACCCTTTTCGTCGCTCACTGCGAGCGCGAGTTTTTGCGGCCTGGCGGTGTGCTTGCCATGGTGCTTCCAAAGACGGTAATTCTCCCGGCTAAACAACATCGCGCCTTTCAACGCAAAGGCTTTAATGAAGTGCATGACTTCACCGACGTTGAGCCGCTCTTTAATGTCCGCACTTGCATGGTCGTCCGCAGAGCACCCTATGGCGCGTCCAACGTTCCACGTTTTTCCTATGCCGGCAAAATGCCTCGCCGCAATCTCTGCCTGACTGACGCCTTGCCAATTCTCACGTGCGAACAAGGCACGATCTCGTTCGATGGCCCCAGCGGTCAACCTTCGCCTTATTATGACAGGTTCCTCAATGGGGCAACACTCTGGCCAAGATGCCTTGTTTTCGTTGAGCCGGTGAAAGACGCGCAGCTTAATTTGAAAACACCTTTCTTGCGGACTGCGGCGGACACCTATGAAGAATCGAAAAAGGCCTGGAAATTGCATGTCGAGGGCACAGTTGAGCGTGATTTTCTTTTCGGAACCGTCTTGGCAAAAGATCTGATACCGTTCGTCGTCCGGAAGCTTTCTCTCATTGTGCTGCCGGTCATCGAAACCTCACATGGTGACCTGAAGATGATTGATTCGGCCACGGCGCTGGGCGAGCAATTCCAACACGCGCACGACTGGTTTTCCAGAGCTGAAAACACTTGGCGCAGCGGTAGAAGAGACCAAAATTACGAGTTTGCTGACTGGCTCAATTATCACAATAAACTGACGGCACAATCTCTCTCACAAGCATTCGTCGTTTTGACTAACAAATCGGGCACTAATTTATGCGCTGCAATGCTCGCACCGAATGAGGCGAAAAAGGTAGGCCGCCTTCCGATTAGGGGTTTCATCGCAGAGAACGTCACCTATCGTTACTACGCGAAAAGCGAAGGAGAAGCGCATTACCTTGTTGGGATTCTTAACACCTCAATAGTCAACGAAGCCATCAAGCCATTTCAGCCGCAAGGGTTGCTCGGCGAGCGTGACATTCACCGGCGCCCGTTTGAAGTCTGCCACATCCCCCTATTTGATTCGAAGGAATCTCTTCATTTGAAAATTGCGGAGCTGTCTTGCCAATGCCGGGAAGAACTTTTGCCATTCGTCCCCAAAATGCAAACACCCGTTGCGACTGCCCGCGCGGACGCCCGCCGTATTGTCCAAGGGAAGTTGAACACACTCGACGAACTGGTTCGTAAACTTATCGGCAACCCCGCTTCGATAACCGCTTATCCACCGCATAAAGACGAGCCGTTAAAGCTCATGGAATTGTTTTAGATTAAGAGAAAAACGGTCGGTCCTCGGAAATTGGTATTTGTGATTGACTCATAACATCTGCAAAAAGAGATTTCCAGCATTGCCGCGCCGGTGGATGCCGGTGGCGCAAGTTCGTGTGTCTCGGGCGCAAGACGGTTTGGCCCGGCCGGCAAGCCTTGATTTCTCACCCCGCATTTTCCAACTCGCCCGCCGCCCGGCAATCGGGCAGAATGCTCCCGTGGTCACGGACACTGGAATCGTCGCTTCCCTTCACCTGCATCCCGAGACGGCAGGGGAGGCCATGCACACCGTCAACGAGATTTTTGCCCAGGCCGGCCGGGGCATCGTGGGCGATTGGCGGGTTTTTAGGCGCAAAAACCAAAACGGCGAACCCAGCCGCCGCCAGGTCACCCTCATCGCGCGCGAGGAAATCGCCCGCCACGCCGCCGCGTTGGGCCTGCCGGAAATCCCCCCCGGCGCCGTCCGCTCCAACATCGAAACCCTCGGCATTGATCTGCTCTCCTTTCTCGGCCGCGAAATGCAAATCGGCGAAGCCGTGCTGCTCCTTTACGAGGCGCGCAAGCCGTGCTGGAAAATGGACCGCGTTGCCCCCGGTTTGCTGGCGCTGATGTCCCAAGGCCGCCAAGGCGTGCTGGCGCAGATCATCCGTTCAGGCCGCATTCGCTCCAACGACGCCATCCGCCCGGTTCAACGGCCGAAATCGTAACAGCCTGACGCCCGTCGCGGACGTGGAGACGGATGGAAAGCAGCAATTGAGCCTCAATTTTAGTTCGCAAACGGACCCGAACCGACTATCCTATCCACCCACGATGTCGGACGGGATGAGTCTCAAATCAAGATTGTTTCGCCGTGCTGTAATCGGCCTGCTCTCCATGCCGGCGGTGTTGTTTATTTCTGCCGGCTCGCTGAAATTCTGGCAGGGCTGGGCCTTCGTGGCCCTGGTGCTCCCGCTCGGTGTGGGTTCTGGAATCTACTTTTACAAACTTGATCCCAAATTGCTCGAGCGCAGGCTGCTGACCAGGGAGAAAGTCGCCGAACAGAAAATCATCATCAGATTGGTGCGAGCGCTCTTGGTGTTTTCCTTGTGCCTGTCAGGACTGGATTTTCGGTTTGGCTGGTCGCGCGCCTTTCCGGGGCCGGTGCCGCTGTGGCTTGCGGTTCTTTCTCTGGCGATGGTGGTTGGCTGCTGGCTCTTGATGATCTGGGTTATCAGCGTCAACCGTTTCGCTGCCAGCGTCATTCAAATCGAAGCCGGGCAGGCGGTCGTTTCCACCGGCCCCTACCGCATCGTTCGTCACCCCATGTATTGCGTGGCGAGCGTGATGTTTCTTTTCATTCCCTTGGCGCTCGGTTCGTATGTCGCCTTGCCGGCCTTTGCCCTCCTTATCCCCCTTCTGGTCCTGCGCCTGCTGAACGAGGAAAAAGTCCTTGGCCGGGAGTTGCCCGGCTATGCCGAATACTGCCTGCGCACGCGCTTCCGCCTGATCCCCTTCGTCTGGTGAAAGGGCGCCGGAACCCACAGACGCGCTTCTTCAGCCGGATATGCATTCCGCACCATGCACTTTGCACTCAGCGGTTCCCTTGCCGTTTTCCCGCCTTTTTTGGGATTTGGCCCGTCGCAAGTCTGCAACCAGGAGGAGCGAGAACCGCAGAACAGAACACGCAGAAAAAGAATTGGCACGGATTCCTTCCCGTTTCATTTCTGCGTATTCGGCGTGGTCTGCGGTCCATTCAGGTGAAAAATAAATGTTGCAGTCCCACTAAAACGTGGTAATGTGCAATGTGTGTGGCGCTCGCGCGCCTGTTCTTTGACATTTTGCAGTGGGAAGGGCGGGAAGAGGGATCAGCCGCCGCCAAGGCTGCCTACGAACCTGCCGAAGAAAGCAAAGATGCCCTCACGCTGCCCTCTCCCATCGGATGGGCGAGGGTGGCCCTCAGGCCGGGTGAGGGTCGTTTTTCACCCCAAAATATGCAGGTACATGCAACCTGGCGTTCAAGGGCCGCAGCGGTCAATCGCGAGTTGGTGGTTCTCGTTGAAATTCCCTGCCGCGGACACAGTGACTACCGGTAAATAACGCCTAATAACGCCTAATTACGGTGGGGACACCCCTCAACGGGACGTATTGGCCGCCCAACAGTGATCAATGGCAAAGGAATGACGGCCTTGGGCGAGACGCCGAAGGCGGCGGACGAGGACGTCCGCGCTCCCCAATCCATCTGCATCGTTACGGCTCAGCGAGTGCCCATGCCGACGCTTTGCACGGTCTGGAACAGTTTGCCCTCCGTCTTGATACTGGGAGCGATGATGATTTCGGTCTCTTGAAATTCGCGGATGCTGCAGGCGCCGACGCTGCCCATGCACGTGGTGATCGCCCCGACCAGGTTCTGCGAGCCGTCGTCCACCGTCGCCGGCCCGAAGAGAATCTGTTTCAAGGAGCCGCTGATGCCCACTTTGATGCGCGTGCCGCGCGGGAGGTTGGCGTGCGGGGTCGCCATGCCCCAATGATTGCCCTTGCCGGGCGCCTCGGTCGCGCGCGCAAAGGCGCTGCCGACCATCACGGCGTCCGATCCGCAGGCCAGCGCCTTGCATACGTCGCCTCCCTTGCTCATGCCCCCGTCGGTGATGATGGGAATGTATTGGCCCGTCTTCTTGTGATGATAATCGCGGGCGGCGGCGCAATCCACCGTGGCGGTGACTTGCGGCACGCCCAGGCCCAGAACGCCGCGGCTGGTGCAGGCGGCCCCCGGCCCCACGCCCACCAACACCCCCGCCACCCCGCAGGCCATCAATTGGCGTGTCACATTGTAGGTGACGGCGTTGCCGATGATGACCGGGATGTTCATGGTGCGGCAGAAATCGGCCAGGTCGAGCGACTTGTACTCCGTGGAAATATGTTTGACGGTCGAGACGGTGGACTGGACGACAAAAAGGTCGGCGCCGGCCTCCTGGGCGATGCAGCCGAAGCGGCCCGCCTTTTGCGGAATGGAACTGACGGCGGCCAGCACGCCGGCGGCTTTCAATTCCTGGACGCGCCTGGCGATGAGTTCCTCCTTGATCGGCTCCGTATAGACCTTCTGGATCAAGGCGGTGACTTCCTCCTTGCCCGCTTTGACGATCTGATCCAGGACCTCCCCGGGGCTGGCGTAACGGGTCTGCACGCCTTCCAGGTTGATGACCCCCAGGCCGCCCAGCCGGCCCATCTCGATGCAGAATCGCACGTCGGTCACGCCGTCCATGGCGCTGGCGATGACGGGGATTTTCAGTTCGATGGCGCCGCCGTCCTTGCACGGGATTTTGAACGAAGTGTCCACTTCATTGGGGTTGACGGTCACTTCGCCGGGCACCAGCGCGATTTCGTCAAAGCCGTAGGTGACGCGCGCCTTTCGATTTCGTCCGATCCACATTCCCATAGGTCAATTAAAACTCAAAGGGTTCATTGAGCGTTCCGCACTGCGAGCAACGCGAACGGTCCACATCCGCGTCATCCGTGTAAATCAAACCGCAACGCTCGCAACGGAATATTCGGTCCTGTTTGCGCGCCGGCCCAAAACGCCGGCTGCGGATTTCCGAATATACGGCCAGGACGCCAAGGGCCGCAAGCAAAGAAAGCACATAAGCGTTGATAAGTTCTTCGGCGGACATTTTAGGGGGTCCATCTCACTTCATTCTTAATCCTAATCCTAATCTTAATCCTAATCTCCTCCCAGATTAGGATCAGGATTAAGATTAAGATTAGGAAGTGGAAACCGCCACCAAAAAGTGAAATGTCCCCCGTCTCAAGGGGCCTTGCCCGGCTGGCTGGCGGCGGCCGGCTCCGTCGTCTGCCACTGGAAGACCGCCTGTCCCCAGCGGGTCCGCGCCGCCGGCCACGGCGTGAAACGCAACGCGCGCGCCAGGGCCACCGCCTCGGCGTCGGCGTCGGCCGATCCGCTGCGGCACTCCAGCCGCGCAGCCAAAACCGCGCCCTCCGGGTCCACCGCGATTTGGACGACCGAATTGCTCAACAATTGCGGACTGGGCCATGCCCGCAATTGGAGCGGCAGGCCCAACAGACTTCCCTCCAATTCGCCTTCCAGGCGGAAGACCGATTGCGTTGAAACAATCTCCGGCGCCAGGAAAACCGGTAACGGCTCCGTGCGGAGGATTTGTTGTTGCGCCAGTTCCGGGGGAATGGCGGCGTCTCCCATCGGCGGCGCGGGAAAATTCGTTCCCAGCCCTGTGGTGTCCAGGCTTAACCAGCAGGGCGGTTCCAGTTGCCCTTCCGATTGATAGGCCGGGGGCCGTTGGTTGAGCCAGGCGCGGCCTGAGAACCCTTGCGGATTGGGCAGCGGGAAGACCGCGGGGTCGCTCACAAAGAACAGCCGCAACAACTCCGGCCCGTCCACCGGCGCGCCCAGCGCGCCAAAACGAGTGGACGGCGCCGGCGGCGGCGGCAATGGACGCGAACGTTCGCCGAAGAGGAGAATCAGACCGGCTTGCAGGGCGAAGAGCACGCCGGCCACCGCGAGAAAGGCCCCGCTGGTCCAGGAGCCGTCTTGGAAGGGCGTCTTCATGGTCGCCCCTCAAAAGGGGCCGGACGTTCCAGCAGCAGGACTTCCGAGATGCCCACCTCGCCGGCCAGCGCGCAGAGATGGGCCAGGACCCGGTTTTCGGCCGCTTTGTCCATCCACAGGATGAGCGTCAGTTTTCGCGACTCGCGCTTGGCGATTTGCAGGCGGCGTCTCAGTTCGGCGTTCAATTCCGCGTCCTGCACGGGCCGGTTTTCGTAGAAGCACTGCCCTCGAAAATTGACCGCCACCACGACCCTGGAGTTGGTCGTCCCGGCGAGATTCTGTCCGTCAGGGAGCGTGATTTCAAAGAGGTTGCTCACCTCCTGGGCTGCCTTGGGGTCCGCACCCGATTCGACCTTCACGCTGAAGGGGCCGTTGCCGGGCCAGGCCTGCAAGTCCGAACGCAACTGGCCCAAATCCCCGGCCGGATAGGTCTTGCCATCGAAGAGGATGTCGTTGTTGGCTTTGACCGTGATGGGTTGGCCGATCTTGACCAGGACTCCCGGTGTATAGAGCAGGGAGCCGAGCAGCATGAAGATCAAGAGCAGCAGCACCACCGCCGCCACCGGCGCCGGGTCCAGCGGCCCGCGGAAAATCCTGGCATGACGGGCGAATCTCATGGGCGGGGCGCGGCCGCCGTCCCCTCCGGCGGCGCGGAAACAATATTGAGGATTTCGCTGGAGACCTGCTCCATGTCCAGAACAATGGTATTGACACGGCTGACCAGGTAATTGTAGCCGGCGTAACTGGGGATCGAGACGGCCAGGCCGGCGGCGGTGCAGATCAGCGCCTGCCAGATGCCGGCGGACAGATCCCCGATGTGGGCGTTGAGGCCCTCGTTTTGCACGGCGCGGAAAACGCTCATAAAACCCAGCACCGTGCCCAGCAATCCGAGCAAGGGGGCGATTTGCGCAATGGTGCCCAGCAGGTTGAGTTTCTCCTCCAATCGGGGCACCTCCCACGCCCCGGCGTCCTCCAGCGCCTCCCGCACCGCCTCCCGCCCCTTCTCCCGGTTGAGGATGGCGACCTTGACCAGCCGCGGCACCGGTCCGGGTGTCGCGTCGCAAATCGCCAGCGCCTCGACGATGTTCTCGCGTTTGAGGACGTTGCGCACGCCGTTTAGGAATTGCGTGGAGTTGATCTGGTCGCGGTGATATTGGAGCAGCCGTTCAAAAAACACGGCCAGGGCAACGGCGCTGGCGGCCACAATCACCCAGATGATCACCCCGCCCTCCGACAAAATATGAGGCATGGCTCCTGTATAATCCTTTAATTTTGATTTTAAACCTTAAACTTTCGCCTTAAAGTACAGGACATGGACCAACCGGACCACCGCCGCCTCAAGGAACCTCCGCCCCACTGGCGCAAGGAGATCGAGTCCGTGCTCATCTCCCAGGAGCGCATTGCCCGGCGCGTCCGCACCCTGGCCCGGCAAATTGAGAGCGACTTCGCCGGGCGCGACCTGGTGCTGGTGGCGCTGTTGAACGGCACGGTCGTTTTCCTGGCCGACTTGCTGCGCCGGCTTTCGCTGCCCTTGCGCCTGGATTTCATCGGCGTCTCCAGTTACGGCGGCGGCAGCGAACCCGCCGAACTGGTCTTCACCAAGGAATTGCGTCTGGACGTGGGCGGCCGGGACGTGTTGCTGGTGGACGATATATTGGACACCGGCAAAACCCTCGCCCGCGTCACCGCCAAATTGCACCGGCTGGGGCCGCGCCAGATTAGGATTTGCGTCCTGCTGGATAAACCTTCCCGCCGCGTGGAACCCATCGCCGCCGATTACGTCGGCTTTACCATCCCCAATCATTTCGTCGTCGGCTACGGCTTGGATTACGCCGAGCGCTATCGCAACCTGCCCTTTGTCGGCCTGCTGCGTCCGGAGATGTTCAAACACCCGGATTTCATTCCGCTCTTAACGCCGAAAAAGCGACGTCTGCTCCAGGGCGTTGAGAATGAACTGGACAGCGATGGCGGCCAGGAGAAGTCCGAATAGGCGCGTGGCCAGCTTGAGCGCCAGCGGGTTGAGATAATGGGCGCCATGGACCACCAGCCAGAAAATCACGTAGGCTGACAGGCAGACCAGCGCAATGGCCCCAAACAACGCCGCCACTTCCGCCGGCCCTTTGGCCTGGTGCAGCAGGATCAACGCCGTCGAAATCGAACCCGGTCCGGCCAGCATCGGCACGCCCAGCGGCGTGATGGCGATGTCCTCCTTGGCCGCCCCTTCGGCGACTTCCTCCTCCGTCTCGTGCGCCGCCGTGCGCCGCGCGTAAAGCATGTCCAGGGAGATGCGCAGCAGCAGAATGCTGCCGGCCAGTTGAAAGGCAGGCAGCGTAATGCCCATGACCTTGAAGATCAAATTGCCGGCCGCGGCAAAGAGGATCAGCACCCCCGCGGCCACCGAGCAGGCCAGCCGCGCCATGCGCAACTTGGCCGCCGGACTGTCATTGGCCGTCATGGCGATGAACGCCGGCACCACCGCGATGGGGTCCAGCACGGCGAAAAGCGAACTGAACGCCAGCAAGGTGAACTCAGTCAAGTGCATTTATTCTCAATCCGGATCCCAATCCCAGTCTCCATCAACCCATCGGTCGAATGAAGATCAATTATTGGAGGCTTGTCGCAGGGCCGCAAGTTCAGACTTCACCCCGGCAAAGTCCTTTTGGAAACCGGCATTCCGTTTCATCTCCCGGACAATGGCTTGGGCCAGGACCCGTCCGGCATAAATATCGGTCGGATAATGCCGGCCCATCTCCACTCGATGCCAGCCGATGCCCCGCGCCTCGGCGATGATGGCATCATGCCTGGCCGGAAACAAATCGGCCAGCACCAGCGCCAGAACCATGGATTCGGTCGAATGGCCGCTGGGGTAGCTGAAGCTTTTTTCGAGTTTCCCGCCCGCCAGGCTCGGATCAACGGCGTACGGGCGCGGACGTTTCCAGTATTCCTTTGCCTTGTCGCACACTGTCTCGGCGTCTTTCTGCACGAGCCGGAAAAACTCTTCGGTCCGGGGCAGCGTGCCTGGCCGGAAAAAATCCCCGACCACTGGCGCGAAACTAAAGGCAGTGAACTTCTTTTCCGCCATGGCGGCGGCGATCTCGTTGCTGGGAGCCGCGCGGCTGACCCATTGAACTTCCGCCAGATCGGCGGCTTGTTCGGGCGAATCGGGCAAGGGCGGCGGCGCCAGCAGGGCGATGGCGTCGGGTTGCCCGGCGGGCAAATAATGCGTTTGCGCCGCGCCCGAGGACGTCAGGGCCACAGCCAGCGCGAATAGAATCGGCGCCAGGCGGTGATGGATTTGCAAACGCGGATTTTTCATCGTGGGATTAAAGTTAAGATCAAGAGCCGGCAAACGCGACCCAAAAAGGATATGCGCCCCGGGCGCGGGCGGTTTTGCAAATCCCCTTGGCAGCGGGGCGGGCTTCTGGTTAGCTGGTCATTCTTGATGAGACAACCTTCGCTGCTGATTGTGCTCTGGCCGCTTCTGGCCGGGGCTTGCGCCTGTCAAGCACAACAGGGCGAAGACTGGGGCATCCAAGCCCTCGGCCCCCAGAGCCGCTTTGAATCCACGGCCGGCACCAACGTCTGGAGCAACGGCTTCATCTATACCAACCAATCCTCGGCGGTTCTGTTTGACAAGGCGACGGAATTCGAGGCCGCGAGCCAGATTGTGGTGGAGGGCGATGTCACGATCCTGGACCACGGCCGCATCTGGCGCGGCACCAACTTCATCTACAATTTCAAGACCGGCGACGTCCGGGCGGGCCGGTTCAAAACCATGCAAGCGCCCTTTTCGATTTCAGGCCAACAGATGGCCGGCGTGAGCAACAAAATCCAGACCGCCACCAACGCGGTGATTTCGACCGACGATTACGAGCGGCCGATTTACTCCATTCACGCCCGCACAGCCACCATCGCGCCGGGGGAGTATATCGAGGCGCATCAGGCGACGCTGTATGTCGGGAAGATGCCGCTGTTTTATTATCCCTATTACAGGCGGAGCCTCAAGCAGCATCCCAACAACTGGGAATTCGTGCCGGGCTACCGGAGTCTCTACGGGCCATATCTGTTGAGCGCCTACAACTGGTACGGCACCGGGCTGCTGGATGGCACCATCCACGCCGACGAACGGGAAAGGCGCGGCCAGGCCTTCGGGCCGGACCTGGCGCTGCACCTGGGCGATTGGGGCGAGGCGGCCTTCCGCTATTATTACGCGCACGACCAGGACCCGGGGGCCGATGGCATCGTCGCGCCGCATCTGAATGAGAACCGGCAGCGGGCCAATTTCTTCTACGAGGTTCATCTTGCCTCCAACGTGACAGCCAAGGTCGTGGCCAATTATCAAAGCGATCCGTTGGTGATTCGTGATTTCTTCACCGGCGAGTACAACAGGGATGTCGAGCCGGCCTCCTTCGCCGAGGTCAACGAGATTTGGCCCAATTGGGTTCTGGACGGCATGGCCCAGCCGCGGCTGGTCAACTTCTTTGAAACCGTCGAGCGCCTGCCCGATCTGAAGCTGACCGGCTTGCGCCAGGAGTTGGGCGCCACGCCCGTCTATTACGAGAGCGAAAGCTCCGTGGGCTATTTCCAGCGGGCCTTCTCCGAGACCAACGTCCCGGTCCCCTTCACCAATTACACGCCCTTGCCCAACGGCCTGGGTTACTCCCTCACACGGGGGACCACGGGCGGCTACCCCAATTACACGGCCGCCCGCGCCGACACTTTTCATCAGTTCATTTTGCCGGAGACTTTTTTTGGCTGGCTCAACGTGGACCCGCGCGCCGGAGGGCGGGCGACCTATTACAGCGACGTGGACGGTCCGCAGATCCACACCAATCAGCAAGGGCGGGGGATTTTCAACACCGGCGTGGATGTTTCCTTCAAAGCCTCGCGGGTTTACCCGGACGCCCAGAGCGGCCTGCTGGACGTGAATGAATTGCGCCACATCATCCAGCCGGAGTTTGATTATGTCTATGTTCCCACCGCCTCAACGCACGTGCCGCTTTTTGATTACCAATTGCCCAGCCTGCGCCTGCTGCCCATTGACTTCCCGGAATACAATTCCATTGACTCGATCACGCGCGAGAACGTGCTCCGCCTCATGTTGCGCAACAAGCTCCAAACCAAGCGCAACGACGGCATCGAAGACCTGGTCAACTGGGCCGTCTATACCGATTGGGACCTGACCCCCGGCACCAATCACAGTTTCACCGACGTGTATTCGGACCTGGAATTTCGCCCGCGCTCCTGGCTCACCCTCAGTTCCTCCACCCGCTACGACATGCCCGACACCCGGTGGCGCGAAGCCATTGAGCGCATTTTGATCCAGCCCTCGACGGCGTTGAGCCTCTCCCTGGGATATTACTACTTGATGAACAACGACCCTGAATTCCAGACCTATCCCGGCCAGAACCTGCCCGGACACAGCCTGGTAGATTTCAGCCTCTACTACCGCGTCAATGAGAATTGGGGCGCCCACATTGCCGAGCGATTCGAGGCGCAGAACGGCACCATGCAGCAGCAAATCTACTCCATCTACCGCGACTTGCGCAGTTGGACGGCCGCCTTGATCTTCAGCGTCAATCAAGGCCGCGGCCAGCCGACGGACTTCACCGCCGGCGTCACCTTTTCCCTCAAGGCCTTCCCGCGCTACAAACTGAACTCCGACGCCAACCAGCAATCGTGGCTCTTCAACAACTCCTCCACCGGCGTCCTGGACTCCTACGGCCGCTGACCCGCCTGCACCAAAACCTGGAATTGCCCCCCCAGATGCTCCGGATGCGCCAGAGTCTGGAATTGGCGGGTCCTCTTCTCATCCCACGGCCCGAAGGATTCCGGGGCCAGCCGCGTGCGGGCGAAAACTTCAGTCAGGAACCGGGATTGCCGCCACAAGCCCTCCGTCCGCAAACCGGCGGCGCACCCGGCCTCCCTCAACTCCGGGAAATTAACGTGGGCCGTCAAGTCTTGTTCGCCCGGTTGCCCCAGAAGATCCGCGCTGGCGTGATGCCGGGCAAAGGCGCGCAAGGTGCCTTGGGCGCGTTCGGGTCTCAACCACTCGCCCTCGGCCAGTCCATAATCAATTGTCAACAATTTTCCCAGCCGCAGCGCGCCGGCGGCGGCCCGCCACCAGCCCGCCGCCGCGGGACAGATTTCCACGGTGAATCGGTCCGGCAGAACGGCGGCCAATTCATCGGGCACACGGGGCAGGCGGGATGCCAAATCCGCGCACGGATTCCCCCGCTGCCAGGCAAAGGCCTCTGCCTGGAGCGTGACGAACCATTCCTGCCATTGCCTCCGGCCGGCGTCCCAAGCCAGGCGATGGACAGGCAGGGCATCAAGAAACTCATTTGAAAAAATGATCCCCCTCACCGCGCCCTCGCCCAAGGAGGCGATGTCAGCCGCCCATTTCACCTTGGGCAGCCAGGCGCGCAATGTTGCCTCCTGCCAGGCCCGCCGCGCCGGCGAGGCGTCCAGCAGCCAATACTCCAGGCGCGCGAACAAATCGGGCCGGTGACCGCAAGTCCACTCCAGCACATCGGACGCCAGCCGCCCCTCATGCGGCCCTGCCTCGACAAATTGGACGCCGCCGGAAGGACAGTCGGCATCCACCCATTGGGCGAATTGGAAGGCCAGCAATTGGCCAAAAAGCGGGCCGACGCTCACGCTGGTGAAAAAATCGCCGCCGCGCCCGATCTCCCGCCGGCGCTCATAATAGCCCAGACCCGGCGCGTAGAGAGCCAGTTCCATGAACCGGGCAAAAGGCATCGGGCTGTAAAGCCGGATTTCCTCTTGAATTTGCCGGGCCAGCGCATTCACGGTGCATTCCATCTAGCAGATGTCCAGACAAATGCCAGTTGAAACCGCGGGCGAAGACGAGTGGCGCATCTTGGGCTTGCACTCCCGGCTGGATTTGGTAGAACTGAGGGGCGGGACAGAATGAATGATTTATGGCCAGAATTGACGCGCTCTTTAATTTGATGTTCGAGCAGAAGGCCTCCGACCTGCACCTCTCGTCGGGGAACCCGCCCATTTTGCGCATCAACGGCGAACTGACCCGGGTGGATTATCCGCCCCTGGAGGATGACCAGCTCAAAATCATGCTCTACGAGATCGCCCCCGAGTACAAGATCAAGACCTTTGAGGAGACGGGCGACGTGGATTTCGGCTACGAGATCGCGGGCGTCTCCCGGTTCCGCGCCAATTTCTTCACCCAGAAGTACGGCATCGCCGCCGTCTTCCGCCAAATCCCCACCCGGGTGCTCTCCTTCGAGGATTTTGAGAAGCTGGACGCCCCGCTGCCGGCGGTGCTCAAGAAGTTCGCCATGCTGCACAAGGGATTGGTGGTGGTGACGGGGCCGACCGGCTCGGGCAAATCCACCACCCTGGCCACGATCATTGATTACGCCAACAAAAACCGCCGCGATCACATCATCACCGTCGAAGACCCCATCGAGTTTGTCCATGAGAGCAAGAACTGCCTCATCAATCATCGCGAAGTGGGCTTGCACACCAAGTCCTTCGCCGCGGCCCTGCGCGGGGCTTTGCGCGAAGACCCGGACATCATCCTGGTGGGCGAGTTGCGCGACCTGGAGACGATCGAACTGGCCCTGACGGCCGCCAGCACAGGCCACCTGGTCTTTGGCACCTTGCACACCCAGAGCGCCGCCAAGACCGTGGACCGCATCATTGACGTTTTTCCCGCTGACCAGCAAAACAAAATCCGCGCCACGCTCTCTGAATCGCTCAAAGGGGTTGTGGCCCAAAACCTCTTCAAGCGGGTGGACCGCAAGGGGCGCGTGGCTGCGCTGGAAATCCTGATCTTCAACACGGCGGTGGCCAACCTGGTGCGCGAAGGCAAAACGCACCAGATTCCCGGCATGATCCAAGTCGGCAAGAAATACGGCAACACGCCCCTGGACGATTCCATCCTGGACCACCTCAAGATGAAACGCATCTCGCCCGAGGAGGCCTACGACAAGTGTATTGACAAGAAAAAATTCCGCCCCTTCCTGCCCCATCCGCCCGACGAGGACGAAATGTAAACCGCACCCACTCCCATTATGCGCCGCAGCGAACTCGATTACATCCTATCCACCATGCTGGGCCTGGACCGCCAGACCGACACGGTCATCCGCCGGCGAACCGAGGTGTCGGACTTGATCTTCACGGTGGACCGCCCCTTGCAGGTGGAACAAAACGGCGAGTTGGTGCCCGTGGCCTGCAATCCGGCCATTGATCACCTGACGCCCTACCAGACGGAGATGATTGCCCTCAATCTGATCAACGGCAATCCGCGGCTGACGGAGGATTTGATTCGCACCGGCTCCTGCGACGCCTCCTACAGTGTGGCCGACATGCTGCGCTTTCGCGTCAACATCTTCAGCCAGCGGGGCAAGTATTCCATCGTCATGCGCAAATTGCAGACCGAGATTCCCTCCCTGGCCCAGCTCGGCCTGCCGGAAATCCTCCTCCAGGTCGCCAAGGAGAAGACGGGCTTGGTGCTGGTCACCGGCGCCACCGGCTCGGGCAAATCCACCACGTTGGCCGCCATTCTCGACGAGATCAACTCCACCAGATCGGTCCATATCATCACCCTGGAGGACCCGGTCGAGTTTGTTCATCGGCACAAGCTTTCCACCTTCAACCAGCGCGAAATGGGCAACGACTTCAGCTCTTTCGCCACCGGCCTGCGCGCCGCCTTGCGCCAGGCGCCCAAGGTCGTCCTGGTGGGCGAAATGCGCGACCGCGAAACGGTCGAAATCGGCCTCAGCGCCGCCGAAACGGGCCACCTGGTCCTGAGCACCTTGCACACCATTGACGCCGGACAAACCATCAACCGCGTCCTGGGCATGTTCGAACCGGAGGAGCAGGAGCAGATTCGAGTCCGGCTTTCCGACACCCTGCGCTGGATCATCAGCCAGAGGCTGGTGCCCCGGGTCGGCGGCGGCCGTCACGTCCTGATGGAAATCATGGGCGCCAATCTCCGCACCAAGGAAACCATCATTCACGGCGAAACCGAGGGCAAGAGCTTCTACGAGATCATCGAGGCCAGCTACACCTTCGGCTGGCGGAACTTCGACGCCGCCTGCCTGGATGCCTACGAGCACAACCTCATCACGGAGGAAACCGCCATGTTCTACTGCAACAAGCGCGGCGTCGTCTCCCGCAACATTGACAAGGTCAAGAAAGCCCGCGGCGAACACGTCACCAGCACCGATTTGAAAATGCGCGAGCCGGTCAAGGCCCCGAAGCCCGGCTTCCCGGCCACCTTCAAGTTGAAATAACCCATGGACGAGTACGACATTATCGGTCCGGGCGATCAAGCCGCCTTGCTGGCCATCAGCACGCCGGAGGTGATGGTCGCGGTCAAGACGGCCCTGGCCCAGATGGGCTACAAGGTCCACGAAGTCGAAAACCACGAACAATTCGAGCTGCGCTTCCACCAGTTCAATTACCAGGTGGTTGTCATTGAGGAAGCCTTCGCGGGCGGCGATTCATTGGAGAACCCCGCGTTGCGCATGGTCCAGGAGCTGCCCATGAGCCAGCGGCGCCACGCGACCTTCTTCCTGGTGGGTCCCAATATGGAAACCTTGAACACCATGCAGGCCTTTACTCAAAGCGTCCATTGCGTCATCAATTATTCCGAACTGCCCATGCTCTCGGATTTGGTGCAAAAGACCATGGCCGAGAATGAGATGTTCCTGAGCACCTTCCGCGAGGTTCAGCGGCGCGTGTACCAGAGGTCCGCCTGATCCGGGCTCCCGCCCCATGTCTCGCCCCCGGCTGGACCAGGCCCTTGTCCAACGCGGCCTCTGCCCCAGCCGCGAGAAAGCCAGGCGCGCCATTCTCGCCGGCCAGGTTCGCGTGGCGGGCCAACTGGCCCGCAAACCCGGCGACCTGGTCAAACCGGATGACCCCTTGACACTCGACGCCCCCGAACGCTACGTCAGCCGGGGCGGCTATAAACTGGAGCACGGCTTGCTTCATTTCCGTTTGGCCGCCGCCGGGCTGGTGGCCATTGATCTGGGCGCCTCCACCGGCGGATTCACCGACTGCCTCCTCCAACACGGCGCCGCCCGGGTCTATGCCGTGGATGTCGGCCGGGGACAACTGGCCTGGAAACTCCGCCGCGACGCCCGCGTCACGGTGATGGATGAAACCAACGCGCGCTTCCTGACCCGCCGGAGTTTCCCGCCCGGCTTCCCGGGCGCGGGCCTCATCGTGGCGGATTGCTCGTTCATCTCGTTGCAAAAAATCCTTCCCGCCGCCGTTGCATTGCTGGACGATTGCGGTAAAATCCTGGCCCTGGTGAAGCCCCAATTCCAGGCCGGCCGCATCGAGGCCAGCCGGGGAAGGGGCGTCATCCGCGACCCGGCCATTCATGCGCGCGTCTTGAACGAACTGAAAACATTCGCCGAGCAATCCGCCGGCCTGCGCTGGGCGGGCCAGACTCTCTCGCCCCTGGCTGGCCCGGCCGGCAACAAGGAATTCCTGGTGCTGCTTGAAAAAATCCGCTGAAAAAATCCGCCGCGTTGGCTTGATCGCCAATTTCGCCCACGCCTCCACCCGCGCCGTCGTGCGCTCCGCCGCCCGGCGCATCGTTGGCGCCGGACGCGCCGTAGCGGCAGACTCCGACACCGCGCAAAAGGCCGGATTGAAATGCGAGACTTGCCCCGATCCAGCCGCCCTGGCCCGCCAGAGCGATTTGCTCCTGGTCTTTGGCGGCGATGGCACCATGCTGCGAGTGGTGCGCGAAACCAACGGCGCGGCCACTCCGATTCTCGGCATCAACTTGGGACGGCTGGGCTTCCTGACGGCCGTTTCATCCAGGCGCCTGGCCCCGGCCCTGGAAAAAGTCTGGCGCGGCGATTTCATCGTCGAAACCCGCCCTCTGATCCAAGCCACGGGCGACGGCCAGGGCCGCCCCATCCGCCTGTCCGCGCTCAACGACATTGTCATCAGCCGCGGCGCCGTATCGCGGCTCATTGAACTGGACGTCTCGGTCAACGGCAAGGCGCTGACCTGCTACCGGGGCGACGGCCTGATCGTCAGTTCGCCGACCGGTTCGACGGCGTACTCGCTTTCCGCCGGCGGCCCGATTATCAGTCCCGGCGCCGAAGTCTTCGCCATCACTCCCATCTGCGCCCACGCCCTGTCCAATCGCGCCGTGATCGTCGGCCTGGATTCGGTCGTCTGCGTCAAGTTGCTCAGCAGGGAAATGCAAACCATCGTCGCGGCCGACGGACAGATTCAGGCCGCCTTGGCGGCGGGCCAGACGGTCAGGATCCGCCGCAGCCGGAATCTGGCGCGGCTGCTGCATCCGGGCGAATCCTCTTTTTTCGATACTGTCCGCCAGAAGCTGCACTGGCGGGGTTCATCGGTCTGAAATGGTCAGGGCCAGTTGCCGTGCCACGTCGGCACCGGGGCGGAGGCATGCTGCATGAACCACGTCACATCAATTGTGTCGCCGTGGGTCACTTCATATTGGTAAGTTTCCATCTTGACCGGTTGAAGCGTCAGTTTGCTCTGCCATTTGTGAATCGCCACGTGGCCGTCGGCATAAGCGAACTCACACGAGCCGTTGTGATAGCTGGCCGGCAAGTCGGCAAACGAGGTCGGGTCCCCCCCTGACGTCCCCGTCCCCCACTCACGCAGCAGCCCGTCATTGATGCTGTCGGCTTGCTCATCGTCGAATACAATGAGATTGGGCGGAGTCGGCAAGGTCATGTCAGACTGTTTGATGTAGGCGCGGGAGTTAGAATCCCATTGGCTGACTCCGTCCGCAGTTGTTGGATACCCGACAAAACAATTCATCGAAATGCTGCGCACTCGTGGATACAACTTCCCGTATTCGGTGCAGTCGTACTTGTCCGACGGACATTTGTAAATGCCCGTCTGACGATTGCAGTAGGGACCAATCATGGACTGGGCCAGGAAATTATAATTGGTATTGTCCGGGTCGTTGGGTTCGGAATCCGGCCATGCTAAGATGCCCTCGCACCATTGCTTTTCTCCAGTCGAGTCGGAGTTTCCGTTGATGGGAAACAAACCCTGATCGTCATCTGAGTACATGATCCAGGCATAGATCAGTTGCTTTTGGTTGCTGGCGCATTGCGTTCTCTCGGCCTCTTCTTTGGAGCGGGCCAGGGTCGGCAAAAGGATCGCCGCCAGAATCGCAATAATGGCGATGACCACCAACAACTCAATCAACGTGAAAGCGGCGTGACGCGGGCGCGCCGCCTTCCTCCCGCAACCGGTTGCGGCATAAGTAACTTTGTAATCAGGCATCATAAGTTCTGCATCGACGTCTTCTATAATCATGTCGCCCTTCTTGCCGCCGTTGTCCATGCATTTTTCAGCACTTTTTTCATGGTATTTTTGTCAAGCCAGCGGGTTCCGGGCGGCGGGCCTTGGCTCAGGCCCGCCGCGCTTGGACCGTTTGGCTGTCACCGCTGGCCGGAGGCGGCCAAAATGTAAAACTGGTGACCGCTGCCGGGAGTCAGCGTGTAGGAGGGCGGACTCGCCCCTGCCACCGGCGTCCACGGACCGTTGACATTGCTGGAGGACATCAGCGTGCCATCGGTCCAGGTAATGACCACTTTGGCGGCGCTTTGCGCGATGTGCAAAGGCAGCGTCACGACCGCGGAGTCAAACGACTGGCCGTTTTGGCCGGCGGCATAGATGCTCTCCGCTTCCACAGGAGACAACGCGCGGTCCCATATTCCCATATCGTCAATGTCGTAGGCCGCGACCGCCTGACCGTCGGCTCCATAGGTGCCGGGCGCATCCTGCCCGATGTAGAGGTTGTTCCCGGTATCCAGGCTGCCCAGCGCTCCCAACGGCTCGGAATCAATCCAGACGCCGTCCGCGAAGGTGTTGATGACGTCGTTGGTCACGCTGAGGGTGACGACGATCTGATGCCAGTTGCCGTCATTGATCTGAGGGCTGTTTGGGACCGGGTCCGCGATGCGGTTGTAGTTGTTATCCAGCGCATAGCAGAAGCTCCATTCCGTCAGTCCCCGATCTTCCGTCAGGGAAAACCCGATCTGATAGGTTGATCCCGTTCCGTTGCCGAGGATGGGCAGGTCGTTGTTTTCACTGCCGGCGGCCATTCTCACCCAATAAGAGACGGAAAAGTCGCTGGCGAGGGCGTTGGCGAACATGGAGTTGTCGCTCACGTAGGCGTAATTATAAGCCGGGTTGGAGCCATTGGTCACGCTGACGTGAATCGCGCCCGAGCCGATGCGGCCGGGGATGAAGGTGGGCGAGCCGCCGGCAAAGGCGTTGTTGCCGTTGCCGGAGGAATCCGTCAAGTCGCCGTCGAATTTGAGGTGGAGGATCAGGCCGTTGGTCAGATTGGCGAAGGCGGGCGCGGCGTCCACCGTGAGGATGGCCGCCGGACTGCTGGTCTTGCCGAAGCTGTTGCTGACCAGGCAACTGTAAGAGCCGGCATTGGTGTAGGCCGCGGTGGCGATGGCATAACTTTGCCTGGTGGCGCCCGGTATGTCATTGCTGTTAAACTGCCACTGATAGGTCAACGCGCTCAAGCCGGAAGCCATGACGCCGAATGCGGCCGGCTGGCCCACATAAACGGTTTGTGAGACAGGCGGGACTTCGACCGTGGGCGACTGGACGGTGTTGGTGGCCGCGGTCCACAAGCCAGCCACCTGGTCCGCCGTCAGGCCGTGGGTGAACAAAGCCACATTGGCCATTTGGCCCGACCACGTGCGAGAGGTCCCGTACCCTCCTTGGCCGTTATTTCCAATCTCCACGTCGTTACCGCTGTCATAGCTGATTGCATTGCCGTTGAACGGGGGAGTCGAACGCGCCCCGGCGACGACGGGACTGCCATCCTCGTAGAGCACCATCTCACCGTTCAGGTAGGAGGCGACCATCAAATGCCAGTTGCCATCAACCGTGTCAAAGGTCGTTCCTTCCAGATAGGACGTCCCATAAATGCCATCGCAGTCCCATTCGATCCAGGGGTTGCTGCCGTGAAGGGCGGCCCGCCAGGAGTCGTCCCCTTTGGTCACGATGGCGGCATAACCGTTCTGGGTGCCGGAAAATTGGATCCAAGCCGCCACCGCGACGTTGTTGCTGACGTCCAGCGTGTTGAGCCCGCAATCCACGTACGAGCCGTCGCTGGTCGTTTTCCCGTTGAACAAGTAAGCGGCATGGGTGTCCGCTGGCCAGGCGTTAAAACCCGCGGCGGCGTCGGGACCCCCCAGCGTGGGAACCATGGTCCCCATGATGGCGCCAGTGTGCCCTGCGGCAGAGTCGAAGGCGTTGGTGCCGCTGGTTTCGTTCAGGAGCCAGTAGGCAAACGGGTTGAGCGACATGATGGCGGCGTCATAGTTGGTGGGCACGATCACCGAGAGGGAGTTGGTCACGCTGTAAAGAAAGCCGAGGCTATTGCTGACCAGCACAGTATAAAGACCGGCCACGTTGGTTCCAATGTCCGGATTGGCGTAGATGGAATTGGTGGCGCCGGCGATGGCGACGCCATTGAAGTACCACTGATAAAACAGCGGCAGCGACCCCCCGGCCCTAACCGAATAAGTGACATCGCCGCCGGCGAAGAGCGGGTTGAGAGCCGCCGGTTGCCCGGTAATGTAAGGCGGCCCGGCCACGATGGTCAAAACCACCTGCGGCGCACTGGTCACAGCGCCATACAAGTTGGTGACAATGACGGTGTAGGTGCCATCGTTCGCGGCGCCAGTGACCTCGGTTAACACCAGGTTGGTGCTGGTCTGGCCGGCCAGGGAATGCCCATTCTGGGTCCATTGATAGGCCAGTGGCGCACTGCCATGAACGAGCACGTCGAGATCCACGGTGGACCCCTCATAGATCGTGTTGGTGGGCCCCTGCGGCTCTTGCACGATGATGGGCGGGATCTGGGCCGAGCTATACACCTGCGAAACCTGGTCGGCGTTCAGCGCGTTGGTGAAAATGGCGACTTCGGCGATGTTCCCATCCCAAACACGCCCTGGCGCTCCCGTGTCCTCGCCGATGGATGCCAAATCCGAGGTGCTGTTGATGGTGTGCCCAGGTTCGGATGCTGATGAGTCCAACACGCCATCAATGTAAAGACTAACGGTCTCTCCATCATACACACCGACCACCTGATGCCATAGGCTGTCCGTGATGTTTACCAAGCCGCCGGCAATACCGAAAAAGGGCGTGTTGGCTGAAATGTCGTTCAACCCCAATTGAATGTCGGCGCCATTACCACCGCTCGGTCCACGTGCCATGCGCCAGGAAGCGTCCCCCTTGCCCAGTATGGCCTGATACTCGTTCAACCATGTATCCACCTGAATCCAAGCCATCATAGTGATGTTGGTAGTAATGGAAACTGAATCAATACCGCCGGCAGCGCTGATGTCAATATAACCCGGCGTTGCCGGGCCGGCGGCCGAACCGAGGCCGTTAAAGTGGCAGGCGCCGCCACCGGTCATGCCGGCGTAGCCAGGCCCGGCGGCTCCCGGAGTTGTGCCGGGGAGATAAGTCCCATTGGCGGCCGTGCCCAACGTGCCGCTGCTGACCGCGACCGGATACGTGCTCGGGTCGGGAGCGACAAAGGCGCCGTCATCCAAGGGCCAGTAGGCCAGCGCCCCATCCTCCTTCAAGACGACCGTCTGGTAGCTTGGCGAAGGATTAGTGGTCAGGCCGACAGCATAGTGGTTGGTAATTTGCGTGAACGTCAGCGCATTGGTGTAAACGGCCACTTGCCCGCCCGTTCCTTGCGAAGTATAGCCGCCGTCCGACCGGGAGAAAATGACGAAGGGGCAGGGATGATTGGTCGGTGGCGGAATATACGTGGATGGGGTCACGGCGTTCGATCCGCAAAACACGCCGTCCACGTAGAGCGAGGCATTGGTGCCGTCGCTTTGGGCCACGAGATGATGCCAAGTGCTGTCGGGCACAGGGGTCGATGTTGCGATGGTCCAATGCCCGGAGCCCGTTCCGTTATAACCCCGGAAGCTGACAACGTCGGAACCGTCTTCGTTATAGTAAACAATCCAGCCATAGCGGCCATCGAAATTGATGCTGCTGCATATAGCCCCCCCGGTGCCAGCGACCATGTTGAACCACATTTCCACTGCGAACCTGTTTTGGTTGAAACTGGCTAAAAAGGGTGTCTCCACGTAGCCGCCGGTAAAGCTCGCCGCTGCATCCATGCTGCCGGTCAAGCCGGTGGTCACCGGATGGATGAAGGTGGTGCCGGAGGTGCCCACGTAATAGCCGTTGGCCCCGGCGCCCAAGCTGCTGAGGTTGGTGGCGCCGTCGGTCGGGGTCGGGGCCGCGACATCGTTCAGGCGATAATAAACCAGCGGGTGCAGGTTTGAGACGGTGGTCGGGTAGTCCGCCGCGCGAAGGTCCGAGGCGGCGCCCGAGAGCAACGCCGCGATTCCCGCGCCGATCGTGAGTGCGGTGAATTTGGAAGACAGTTTCAGAATTCGATTTTTCATAAGCACATTTTCTGTGATCGTTACGATTGCAGTTTTACGATGATAGAATACCGGCGGGAGGAAGCGCCCGGCTAGGTGAAATCCGACAAATACTATCAAAACTTTGGCTAATAACCCACGCTAACGATGAGGTGGTCCGTTAACATGACCGCCCGGAACAGGATGCGGCCTTGCAGGCGCGGAGGGGCGGCTGGTCAGTGAAGCGACCGCTGGCGGCGGAATTCACGGGGGGTCAAACCCAGATGGCGCCGGAATTGGTAGGCGAAAGCGCTGGGGTGGGTGAAGCCGCACTCGCTGGCAATCTGGGCCAGGCCGTTGTCCGTTGCAGTCAACTGGCGGCAGGCGGCCAGCAGCCGTATCTTGAGCAGGAATTGCTGGGGGCCGATGCCGAAACAAGCTTTGAACTTGCGGTCCAACTGACTGACGGACAGCCCGGCCAACTGGGCCAAGCCGCCCACGGAGATGTCCTGCTGATAGTTCTGCCGCACCTGGCTGACGACTTCGGAAATGCCTTGGAAGGGTGGGGGGAGCTTGGATTGTTCTTGCAGCGGCAGGGCAAAACCCATGATGCCGATGATTTTTCCGGCGCGCGAGCGGATGGGCAGTTTGTTGACCACGCTCCACTCCGGTATCCCCTGCTCATCGAAGCCCAACTCGACGTGGTTCAGCAACGGCTCGCCGCTGGCGTAGATGCGCGCGTCATCTTCAACGTATGACTGGGCCAGGCTGGGTGGATTCAGATCGAAGTCGCTCAGGCCAATCGTCGCCATCTCATCGGTGGTATGGAATTTCTCGCGGTTTGCCTGGTTCAGAAACATCATTTTTCCCCGCCGGTCTTTGGCGAAGAATTGCAGGCCGGGAATGAAATCAAACAAGCGATGAAACAAACAAGCCGGGTCAATCCGGCGCAGCCAGGCCTCGCGTCGGGCCAGGATGTCTTTTCGCCAGGCTGGGATTTGCTTTTCAGGGACGGCGGGCTTGAGCCATTTATCGAACGATTTCGAGCGGCGGAATTCGTGCGGCGTCATGGCCAGATGCCGGCGGAATTGGCGCGTGAAGGCGCTTTGGTCGCTGAAGCCGCATTCCAAGGCAATCCGTGCCAAACTGTGGTCCGAGCCGGATAATTGGCGGCAGGCGGCCAGCAGACGTGCTTTAATGAGGAATTGCTCGGGCCCGATGCCGAAACACAACTTGAATTTGCGCTCCAACTGCCGCGCCGACACCCCCACCGACCGGGCCAGGTGGTGGATGGAACTCTCCTGCTGATAGTTCTGCTGCACGTAAATGACCGCTTTGGAAATACTCTGGAAGGGCGAGAGCAGCTTGCATCGTTCCTGGAACGACTGTGAAAGGCCCATAATGCCGATGATTTCTCCGCTGCGCGAACGTATTGGCAGTTTGTTGACCACATACCAGTCCAGGACGCCCTGTTCATCGAAGCCCAACTCAACGTGGTTGAGCAGCGGCTTGCCGCTGGCGTAGATGCGCGCGTCATCCTCAACATACGACTGAGCCAGGCTGGGTGGACTCAATTCGAAGTCGCTCAGGCCAATCGTCGCCATCTCATCGGTGGTGTGAAATTTGTCCAGGTTCCCCTGGTTCATAAACATCATTTTGCCCTGCCGGTCTTTGGCAAAGAATTGCAGGCCGGGAATCGCGTCAAACAACCGGTGAAATAAAGAGGCCGGGTCAATTTTACGCAGCCAGGCGTCCCGCCGGGCCAGGACCTCCTTTCGCCGCGCCGGGCTGAGCGGTGGCAACGGTTTAACCGTGAACGCGGACGCGATCGCCGGAAAACGGCTTTTCTGGCTTTCCCTTTGTTGTTTATTCTGCATGCGGATGACTTTCGCTCTTCGAACCTCCGCGTCGCCGGGGATCAAACGGTCGGAATCTCCGATCCCCATTCCGAGCCATTTGTAGCGGCAATCCCTCGCATTTGTCAATGACTACGAGCGGGATTGGGAGTCGCCCCAATCCTTAACAACTTGGGCGTTGCGACGGCTTTGAGCAACGGGTCATGCAACGGATTAACTGCTTGATTATCAACGCTTGCAACGGAGCAACGGCTGTTTTGAGGGGGAAGGGTGGGTATCTTCCTGAAACTCCTCCCATCCCCACCTTCTTCGTGAGCCATCGAGCCTGTCGCTAATGATTCGGGGAGTCGGAAAACGCTTCTGGAAACAACGCACTCTTTCAGCCGCGTCTTCAAACGGGTCCCCGGCAAATCCGCCGCCTTCTTCCGCGCCAAACACGCCGGCGACACTCCCACCGGAGCATAGCCACTTCGGCGCAGCCGGGGCCTCTGGGGCCGTCTCTCCGGGTCCAACGTTATTTCTTCTCCGCCAGTTCCAGCCGCTTGAGGTCCTCGGCCAGAAACTGCGCCACGTCTTTAAAACGGTGGGCGTTCTCGGCATTGAGTCCCATCAAAACGTGGTGGGCTTCCAGGCAATTGCGCGTCACCGCCGCCTTGCTCTGCCCGGCCGTTTCGGCCAGCGGCTCATATTTGACCGCCAGCGGCTCCGGGTTGGAGACGATCTTGAAAAGGTGGGCGACGCCCAGATTCTCCAACACCTCGGCAATGCGAGGGCTGGGGTTGACCAACTCCAGCGGCGGATCTTGCGGGCGGCCCGTTTCGTAAAACTCGAGGCCCACGCCGGAAAGGGTCCCCAAAAACGTGCTGTCCATCATCGCGCAGTCGCGCAACTCCACCACAAACCGGCGATAGCCCCGCTGGGAAAGTTCATGGATCACCTTCTTCATATCCAGGCTCAGCGTGAAATCCGCCCGCCCATTGATCTTGACGCAGACCACGTGGTCGAAAACTGCCACCATCAATTTCGCTGACGATTGATTCATAAGACAACATTCACACTATCGTTTCGCCCGGCCCGCCAGTCAAGCGGCAGCCGATGAAACTTTGGCCGCTGAAACCGGCTCCGCCGGCCGGCTGACGATGCGCACCAGGGCCTGCTGCAAAATCAGCGCCGGGTCCAGCGCGCGGGAGATCAGTTGCCGGTTGCACTCCAGCATCAAGTCCATCGCGGCCACCAATTCGGCCCGCGTGTAGTTGCGCGCCTGGGCCAGCGCCCGGAACAGCACATAAGGATTGATGGCCAGCGGATTGAATTTTCTGTCCTCCGGCAGCGCCTCCGCCGGAATCCGCGCCAACTGCGCTTTGAAGCGGTTGAAGTCGCTCTCCGCCTTGAGCCACTTTTGGGCCTGCATCTCGCTGACCAATATCAGCGCCCGCACCTTGCTGATCAGGCCGTAGAGCAGCCCGATCTCGCTGCGCTGCGGGTCGCGCCGCACCTCCCACAATTCCTCGTCCAGGCACCGCAGCAATCGAGGCAGATTCCGCTCGCCCAGCGCGTCTCCCAATGCGAACGCCCGCGCCTGCTTGTTGCGTGTCACCACCGCCTCGACGTCCCGCGTTTCGATGCGCGCGCGCTCGCCGGCGTAGAGAGAGAGCTTTTCGATCTCCCCTCGCAGCGCGCGGGCATTGGGTCCGGTGTTGGCGATCAACCGGCCCAGCGCCTCGCCGGAAATCTCCTTGCCCAGCTCCCGCAACGCGCCCAAGGCGAAGGCCTCGGCCTGCTCGGCCCAGTGGCGGTCATCGGCCGACCAGCCGGCCAGCGATTCGACCGAGCCGATTTTCTCCAGCGTCTTGTAAAAGGTTTTCCGTTTGTCCACCTTGCCGGCGCTGACCAGCAGGCGCACGTTCTCCCAGGGAAAATTTTTCAATTCCTGCGAAAGCGCGGCCAGTCCCTCGGTCACCGCCTGCGCCTCCGCCGTCCGCTCCTCGCCCATGAAATTGCAGTCTTGCAGCCAGATGACCTTGCCGCTGCCAAAAAAGGGGAGCGTTTGCAGCGCCTCCCGCAGCTTGCGCAGGGCGCCCAGCGCCTCGCCGCTATTATTGACATAGCCGTCAATGATCTCGTGGTCCTGCCCGCCGATTTCCGACGACCACTGCCGGAACACCTGCCGCGCCCGCTCTTTGACTCCAAACTCGTCCTCGCCGCAGACCAGCAGCACCGGATCGTCTTCGGAATGGGCGGCGGGCATGGCGGGCAGCTATTCGGATTCCTCGGATTCGCCGCTGTTTTCGCTGATGCGTTCCAGGTACTCGCTCATGTCCTCCACCTGGTCGAACAGAGCCGAGGAGACGTAGATCGGGCGCTTCTGGGCGGTCGCCAGCGCCAGGCAATCGCTGGGCCGCGCGTCAATTTCGACGATCTTGCGTCCCAGTTCGTTTTCCTGCAAAAGGATCAGCCGCGCGAAGTAGGTCGAGTTCCTCAACTCGGTGATGACCGCCCGCTCGATGGTCACGTTGAGGCCCTTGAAAATATTATTGATCAAGTCGTGCGTCAGCGGCCGCTCCTTGGGGGCTTCGCGCAGAAACATGCCGATGACGGCCCCCATGTTGTGCTCGACTTGAATGACAAAAACCTTGCGGCTGTTGCCCACGAAGATCGCGCAGCCGGCGTTGGCCGGCAGTATGCCGCGAATCTCCACTGGCAGAACATCGTTCTTCATACCATCAGGTTAGACGTTTATGGAAAAAACTCAAGTGCCGTCCCGGACCATCCGCCGCTTTTGCCTTCGCCTTGGGCGCCAATTCGCCTATCTTGCCCCTGCCGTGCAAGTGCGCGTCCATTTTTATTCCTATTTCAAAGACCTGGCCGGCGCGGCCGAGGTCACTGAAACCCTCGCGCCCGGCTCCCGGCTGGACGACCTGTTGTGCAAGCTCTTCCTCCGCTTTCCAAAACTGGCGGCCATGAAAAAGTCCGCCCTGGCCGCCGTCGGCGTGGATTATCAAGGTGGCGATTATCCGCTGGCCGACGGGGACGAAATCTCCCTGTTCCCGCCGGTGCAAGGCGGATAGAAAGCGCGGGCCATGCGGCGCGAATTGACCATTTCCGAACAAAAAATTGACGAGCGCGCCCTGCTCCAAGGCCGCGCTATGTCCGCAGCCATGGGCGCCGCGGTTTATTTCCTCGGTGTTGTCCGGGGCGAGGAGGAAGGACGGGCCATTTCGGCCCTCGACTACGAGGCCTTCCTGTCCATGGCCCGGCATCAGTTCGACCTGCTGTTCGATCAAGCCGGAAAAAAATGGCCGCTGGAGTCGGTCCGCCTGGCCCATCGCATTGGCCGGGTGCCGGTGGGGGAGGCCTCGCTGTGGATCGAAGTGGTCGCCCCGCGCCGCCAAGAGGCCTTTGCCGCCTGTCAATTCATCGTTTCGGAAATGAAGCGCCTCGTGCCCATCTGGAAGAAGCCCTTCCCACCGGCGACAGGACAAATCTGTAGTGTAATTGGCAACGTTCTTCAAGGTCCCCTCGCTATGCAGCACAATCACAATAGGCGGCCCAAAGATTGATGGCACACGGCCGGGATTTTGCGAAGCCGGCACATTGCTTGGACACCGGCGAGCAGCGCAAAGACAATGTAGATAAACGGCGAGCCTGCATCAGGAACAGTAACGGGGGCAGCGGGAGGATTCGTCGTGAACTCGACCCTCAGTCCCGTGGGGTTTCCCGTCGCTTGAGGAACGTTGTAAACATCAAAATCCACAGTGTAAAGCTCTCCGGCGGTAAGGTCGAAGGGAACCCACGCATTCCAAGCCAGATCGTACGGATTTGGCCTCGGGATAACAACGTTGTTCAAGAGAAACGTGCTGCTGTTGTCTGAAAGCCACCGAACATAATCAACCCCGCTGCTGGCGGCGGTAAACGATGTCTGATACTGGAAGAGATCGGAAGTCGTATCTCCACCAATTTGGAGGGGGGTGGAATAGCTGATCCATGTAGATGTGCTGTCGTTGGGTATCCAACTGATTGGAAACGGCCACCCCTGATTATTTGGCACCACGTACGCCGCGCCGGTCGGAATCCCTCCGGGCGGAGTTCCGATTGAAGAGAGCAACGAAACACTCCAGTTTGGGTCCACGAGCACAGCGCCGTTATTGGCGCTGTAAAGGCCCGCTCCCGTATCCAAGTAACTAATGTCGTCAGCCTGGGCCACCGCGCTGACGGCCAAACAACTTAACGCTGTAATCAATTTCATAATTCTAATGCCTCACTTATAGCTATAAGTGGCAGAGCCTATGCCACATTGTGAACATTAAGACACCTAAAGGTCGGATATGATGTAAGCCGCTTATATTCAATAGATTGGGTTTGAAATCATTTAGACGTTTCTCCTGCATTGCCAGAACCTGAATCCAGCAAGTGTAAAATCCGCCGACACTTCCATCTGAAATTCGATGCCTTTGATGTTCATAAGCTGCTGAAATTTAGCAACTTATGTAAATAGGCTCTTAGACTGTAATAAAACCCGACGCAGGGGTTGCTCACCGGAATCTCATTTCTTGCCCTCATCATCCGTCGTGAAAGAGGCTTGCAAGAACGCGGATTTGGTCCAAAATATTCCCTGAAGTCGGTTCGGAGCCATTTTTTTCAATCCGCATGGAACGCGAGATTCCAAGCACACATCAAAAGGCCCTCCAGGTCAACCTGGACCCGGGCAAATACGGTACCTTCGCCGAAATCGGCGCGGGGCAGGAGGTCGCCCGCTGGTTCTTCCGCGTCGGCGGCGCGGCGGGCACCATCGCCAAGACCATGTCGGCCTACGACATGATCATCAGCGACGCCATTTACGGGCACGCCGAACGGTACGTCAGCCGGCAACGCCTGGAGACGATGCTGGACCACGAATACAGCCTGTTGATGGAGCGCCTAAGCGAAACAAGGGGAGCGACGACCCGTTTTTTTGTCTTTGCCGACACCGTGGTGGCCCGCAGCTACTCGCGGCATGACGACGCCCACGGCTGGCTGGGACTGCGCTTTCAAGCCGAGCCGGGGCAGGAGCCGTCGCAGATCATCCTGCACCTGCGGCTGTGGGACAAAGAGAATCTGGCCGAACAGGAAGCCCTGGGCGTTGTCGGCGTCAATCTCGTTTACGGCGGCCACTATCTGCACGGCGACCCGGCGGCGCTGATGGCCTCGCTGGCCGATAACATCGGCACCGAGCGGATTGAAGTGGATTTGATTCAGTTTTCCGGGCCGGCCTTCGCGCGCGTGGACAACCGCCTGATGGCCTTGCAACTGGTGCAAGGCGGACTGACCAGCGCCGCCCTGTTCACCTGCCACGGCCAGGTCATCCAGCCCGCCGACGCCTTCTACAAAAAGTGCATCCTCGTCGAGCGCGGCAGCTTCCGGCCCGTGACCAAGGTGACGCTGGACATGCTCCGGTGCGCCCAGGCCATCTTCGTGCAGGAACCCAACGTCCAAGGGGAGGAAGTGCTGACCTTGATGGAAATGACTCTCAAAAACCTGACCGACGGCGACAAAATTGATCCCCAGGATTTTCTGGACCGCGTGGACGTTTTGGGCACGATGGGCAAGACCGTCTTGATCTCCAACTTCGGCGAATACCATCGCCTGGCGGCCTATTTCTTCCGCTATACCCGCAAAATGATCGGCGTCGTCATGGGCGTCCCCACCTTGATCGAGGTCTTCGACGAGAAATACTACGCGGACCTGGACGGGGGGATACTGGAATCGTTTGGACGGATGTTCAAAAACGATTTGAAACTCTACGTCTATCCGATGCAGGAGGCCAAAACAGGCGCGCTCATCAACGCGGCCAATTTGCGCGTCGCTCCCAACCTGCAGCATCTGCACGCCTACTTGGTGGAGAACCGCTGCATCGAGGCGCTGCGGGACTATGACGAAAAAGTGCTGCCGATTTTTTCGCGCGAGGCGCTGCAAAGGCTGCGCGCCGGCGACTCTTCCTGGGAGACCATGGTCCCTCCGCAAGTCGCCGAAATGATCCGCGAACGCAAACTCTTTGGGTGGAAGGGCCCTTGAGCGTCACCGCGCGAGAATGCTCCGCGCCGCGCGCAACAAAGCGTCCGCTTCGCCGTCCGTGCCGATGGTGACGCGCAGGAAATTCCTTGTTTCGGGCTGGTTGAACCAGCGCACCAGGACGCGCTGCCGGCGCAATTGGCGCAGCCACTCCCCGGCGGGAAAGCCGGGCGGACGCACGAAGATGAAATTGCTCTGGCTGGGCGGGACCGCAAAACCCAGCGCCCGCAGTTGTGCGCAGAGGCGCTCGCGCGTGGCGATAAGCCGCTTGAAATGGCGCCGGTAATAGGGCAAATCCCCCAGCGTCGCCGCCGCCGCGATCTGGCCCAGCCCGTTGACGTTGTAACTGTCCCGGATTTTTTGCAGCGCGGCGATCAACGCGGGAGGCCCGGCCATATATCCCACGCGCAGGAAGCAAAGCGAATAAGCCTTGGAGAAGGTCCGCGCGACCAGGACGTGGGGGAATCGCAATGCCAGCGAAAAGGCGTTTTCGCGGGCAAAATCAACGTAAGCCTCGTCCAATACCACCACGCCCTTTTGTGCGCGGCAAAGGGCTTCCAATTCTTTCGTGCCGTAGCCGCGGCCGCTCGGCGCGTTGGGGGTCGTGATGAAAGTCAAAGGCGCCTGGAAATCCCACGCTCCGTTTTTCCGCAGCTCCGAAACCGAAGGCAGGGCGAAATCCGCCGGCAGAGGAATGGCGTTGCGCCGCGCGCCCTGGATGTCCGCCAGCACCGGATACAGCGAGTAGCTCGGCGTGAAGAATTGCACCGCTTGCCCCGGCTCCACAAACGCCCGCGTCGCCAGCGCCAGCAATTCGTCCGACCCGTTGCCCGCGATGAAGTGGTCTGGCGCGCAGCCGTGAAATTTCGCCAACCTGGCCCGCAGGCCCTCGGCGGTGGGGTTGGGGTAGAGCCGCAACCGCCCATCCACAGCGGCCTGGATCGCCGCCAGGACTTTTGGCGAGGGCGGATAGGGATTCTCGTTGGTGTTGAGTTTGACCAGTCCGCGGATTTTCGGTTGCTCGCCCGGAACATAAGGATGCAGGCGGCGAACCAGAGGGCGGATAAGTGAGAGACGTGAGAGCATACCAGATTCCGCGGCTGATTCTGGGTCAAAGCGGGCATTGTGCAAGCTTCTTTGCCGCCAGAGCCTGGAAAAGGCGGAAGTTTACAAGCCGGCCCAAATCCGCTATCCAGTCCGCAATGATTCAGCCCGAAGAGTTGGTTGAGGCGGAGTGGGCCGAGTGGTATCGGCTCACGCCCGCCCAACGCTGGCTGGAAAGCGAGAAACTTTGGCAGACCTATCTCGCGCTGGGAGGATCGCTTGATCCCGAACCCGATACGCAAAGTCCTTTCTTCGATGCGCGCGCACCGCGTCCGCGCCCTGCTCATGGGCGGACAGGCCTGCGTGTTTTACGGCGCGGCCGAGTTTAGCCGCGACACGGATTTCGCCATCCTAGCCGACGCCGCCAATCTGGCGCGTCTGCGAAAGGCGCTGGCCGAACTGCGCGCCGAACGTATCGCCGTGCCGCCGTTTGATATAAACCATCTTCGCCGGGGTCATGCCGTCCATTTCCGTTGCCGGCACCCCGAGGCGTTGCGAATGCGTGTGGATGTGATGTCGAAAATGCGTGGCGTTGAGCCGTTTTCCAGACTTTGGCGCAGGCGCACCGTGATTGAATTGGCCGACGGGACCCTCTGCGACCTGCTTTCGCTGCCCGACTTGGTGCAAGCGAAGAAAACCCAGCGCGACAAAGACTGGCCGATGATCCGGCGATTGGTGGAAGCGCATTATTTTCAGAACCGGAAAGACCCAAGTCTGGCGCAATTGAAATTCTGGCTGCGGGAATTGCGCACGCCGTCATTGCTCATCGGAGTGGCGCAAAGCCATCCCCGGCTTTGCCGCCGGCTCGCGCCGGCGCGGCCGCTGTTGGCGCTCGCTGCCGCCGACAAACCCATTGAACTGGAACAGGCCTTGATCGCCGAAGAAACCGCCGAACGCCAGCGGGACCAGATCTACTGGCTGCCGTTGCGCCGGGAGATGGAAAAGCTGCGTCACGCCGGCTGAAAAGCGCCAAAGGCGTGTGCCGGAGATCAGCTTGAGCGGTCAATGGATCGAGAAATAAGACTTGCCTGCGCCTTGCGGCGCGACCGCAGCACCAGAAAGATCACCAGCACCACAGCAATCGTCAACAGTGAAAACGCCATGATGAACATCGCCACTTGCTGCGCGACCGAGGTGGCAGCCACGGCCACGACCGGGGGCGCGGGAGCGGGAGGAACCGGGACGGGCTTGGGAGTGGCGGTGGCGACGGAAGGAACCGGTTCCGGCGACGCCGCAGGCGCAGAGGGCGGTGGCGTCTGCGAAGAAATCGCCGGCACGGCGCCCGGATTCGTCGCTTGGACTGCGACAGCCGCGGGAGCCGCGGGCGTTAGAGTGGGCGCGGGCGTCGAAGCGGGAGCAGGCGCTGGAGTGGGAGCTGGCATTGGAGCAGGTGTAGGCGTTGGAAGGGGTGTAGGCGTTGGAAGGGGTGTGGGCGTCGGAACGGGTGTGGGCGTCGGAACAGGTGTGGGCGTCGAAGGGGGCGCAAAAGTAGGAGCCGGCACGGGCGTTGGGGTGGGAGTCGGGGTTGCAGCTTCAACAGCGTTGCTTGTGGAGGACGGGAGCATGTCGGTGCCGCGCGTGACGAGATTGGTGCCGGACATGATGATCTCTATTCGGCGCGGCGGCTGTGTGGACTCCACCGGCGGGTTGGTGGGCGGCGGCGGCGTCACGGCCACTTCGGGCGGGGGAGCGTTGGTCTCCGGCGACGGCAAGGGATTGGCCGTGTGCGGCACCATCACCGAGTTGGGATGATTGATCGTGTAATCGAAGACGGCCCCATCCCGCGCCGCTAACAGTGTCACAAACGGCTCGTGCGCCGCGCGAAACTGGAGCGCATACTTCTTGAGCAGGCCGTTAATGTCGTTGTCGAAGGGGGTGCCGCGAATCAAGCCCGATCCGTCAAAAACAAGGATGACCGTCAGCCTCTCCGAGTCGGTGATCACCTGCCTGAGCGCCGGCAGAACTTTGTCCAGGCGCGACCGCTTCTCATAACGCAAGTGGCGCAGATAGCCGCGCACCTGGTCCACCAGGTCGTCTTTGTCGTTCTCGGACCAGACCAGCATCGGAAAATCCGTGGAGAGGCTGTCGCTGAAGGTCCACAGGCCGATGGTGTCGCCCTTGCGCAACTCTCCCTTCATGCCCGACTGGAGCAATCCGAGCACGGCCGCCGGGACGCCGTTGGTGCGGGGGCGCATGGCGGCGGAGGTGTCAATGACAAAGAGAAATCGGTTCTCCATGCGCCGTTGCTTTCGCGTCGCCTGGTCCGCACGGCCCAACACAGCCGAAAGGAGAATGGCCGCCAGGAGCCAGATTGGAACGGCGGCAAGGAGTCGGCGAGAGGAAAAAAGTTTGTTCATCGGGGCGCAGTGAAAGCCGCTTTTTGGCGGCGGTTATGCCGGGCAATGTCGCGTTGCTGCTCCTGCAGGACGCGCTCCACGGACAGGATGAAACTCGCGCAACTCGAAACCAGTCCGTCAAGGCTGGACACCATGTCGCGCTCCGCGCTGTCGTCGGTCACGGCCAGCACTTCGCCAAAGGCGCTCATGCGCGCCGCGACCCGTTCGATGATCTGGTCCGCTGTCTGGCCGTTGCGCGAGTAGAAGATTTCCAGGTCCGCCGTGGAGGCAAAGGCCGTGCCGGCCGACTTTCCCGCGCCGTCGAAGACAACGGTGATCGGCGTGCCGCAGGCGTCGCGATAGAGGGTGAGAATGCGGATCAATTCGTCGCGCGCCTCCATCGAATAACGCGGCAGGCCCGGCGCCAACTCCGGCCAGTTATGCAGGAGGCTGTAGCCATCAACGAGTATTCGCACCAGCGCCATGCGTTGCAATTTACCGCCAACCCACCCCGAAAACAAGGTGGCAATGACATCGGCGCCGGTCGCCCGAGGTTTTGATGATGGTGATTTATGGTGTTTTCTCGGCGGCATCGTCCAAGAACACGCCGGATAACACCGCATTGAAACCGGCCAGTTTCCGCACGACGACCTTCACCGGGCCGGTCACGGTCCAACTCAAATAAACGCCGCCGGCAGTTTCGGCGATGGAAACGCGGCGACTGTCCAGCGGGGCGAGATCGTCGGCAACGGTCACCTCCAGCGCCCGGCCGTTGCGGTCGTAGTCGAGCACGTACACGGTGAGTCGGTAGGGCCTGGTGTTCGGCGGTGTGACCTGCAACTGCAGTTGATCGTCCGCGAACCAACAGGTTGCCTCCGCCGCGGATTGCCGCGGGTTTTGAGGCACGCGTTTGTCAGTCGAGGCACTGGCCGACCATGTGTTGGCCTGTCCCTCTTGAAGCCGCAATCGAAAACCGTTCTGCGGGGCCTCGTTCCCGGTGACGTTGGGAATCCAAACAGCGCGCTTGCCACACTTTCCTTTCCATTGTCCGGTGGACGTGGTGTCGGTGCCTGTAAAGTGCGCGACGCAGTCGACTGCGACTTCCGGCGAACACCACGACAATGGCAGGCCGCGGCCGGCGAGGGTTGTGCCGGCGAGCCATTGGGCGACGCGACGATCCTGGCCATCGTCCAGGTTGTTCAACAACTCGATGCGCTTGGGGACGAACCAGATGCCTTCATCGTCGGCGGCCAGCGAGATCACGGGGGGAGTGTCCGGCAGCCTGTCGCCGGGCAACTCCAGCGCCACACCATTACTGCCGCTGGGAATCTCACCGAGATTCTTGCCGTCTGAGGAAACGCGGACGGATCCCGGCACACCAACGTGTGTCCCGGTAATGCGCAAAGTGCCATGAGTCATTCTTGAGAGAACGGGCCGCTTTACCGACTTCGGCTTGGGACTGGCGCGACCGAAAAGCCGATCGCGAGTCTGTGCGATTGACTCGAAGCACCGCTCATCGAAATCCGGCTCGGCGTCTCCACCGATGACCAGCATTGTGGCGGTGCCATGACGTGCCGCGGTGACTTGGACGGCGCCCGTTTCCCGCGAGAATTTTGCCTGATACGGCGGGCCGTCGGCAGAGACGGCATAGGCCCATTTCAGCGCGGACGCGTCCGGCACGCGGACCATGACACTCACCGATTCGGTGGCAAAACCTTGCCGTGACAGAAACCGGACCCGCGACGTAACGGGGACGACGTAGTGACCGGCTTGGTTACGGAACAGATTCACGTCGTTCGCCCCGGAAACCTCGATGCTGTGTGGCAACAGGACCTGCTCCTTGCCGATGAGCGTTTCGAACAACGGGGTGTATATCTCCAACAAATCGGCGGCACACGCGTTCGGCGCCTGCTGCGAGATCGGAAACTGATGGGCAATCATCTGCGGGAACAGCGCCCATTGCAGCCGGCGTTTGAGCTGCGCTTCGAACTGCAGCAGATCGCCCTGATACGACTTCCGCATGTTCCACGCCGACGCCGGCCGCAGCGGTGTCAAGTAGCCCAGCGCCGGCAGGTAATCGTTCTCATGACAAACGCCGTCCACGTCGCGCAACACCTCGAGGCGATAGAACTGGTTTACGAACACCCGCTTGCCGGCCGCGTGCGACAGACGGGCCACCTCACGCACGGCTTCGCCAACCGGCACGGCGAGATTCGCCACGGGCCGGTCGCCAATCATGCTCAGGCCGTCGTCGTGATTGTAGTCGAAGCCGCTGGCCCAATCAAGGCGGTCAATGATGAAGCCGTCAATCTCCGGCAGGCGCCTCAGATGCCGGCGCACCTGTTCTTCCAGGAACGGCCAAAGCGCGTACTGCTTGCCAGGGTTCATCACCATCGCGCCTTCCCAAGTCGCCATGGGCTTGCCGCCGGCATCTTGGACCAGCGCGCTGGCGAATTGCTCCCGGAGAATCCTGTCGGCGCTTGCGGTGTCACCCCCTTGGCCGCCGGCTCCACCGTATTCGGTCACGTTGAAATAGGCATAGGTGCCGATGCCGTGCTCATGCATGGTGCGGACGAAGGCGCGAATCTTGTCGTCGCTCATCGTCTGGCCGAGTTTCCACCACTTGGCGTAGGTGTAGGGCATCCATTCCTTTTCGTCCGGCAAGTACTCGCCGAGGTGCGTGAACCAGAAGCTCGACCAGATGTAGCGTGCGTTTTGCCGGGCCATCTCGACGAAGTCTGGATGATCCTGAATGTGGTGATACCAAAACGCGCCCTCGTAAGGACCACGCGGCAAGACTGGCTTGAACCACTCGGGAAAAGCATCGCTGTAAGCCTTGAGCACGCTCCGGTAGTCGGCGGCATGTGCGAAGAACAGCAATTTCAACGGCGACGGTTTGTCGCCGCCCATGCCGCGATGCGCGAGTGTGAGTCGCAGAGTCCTGGCGTCGCGCCACCCGAATTGCAGATGCGGGATGTTCGCGTCCGCCGGCAACGCGACGGTCAGCGCGTGATCGCATTGCGTATCGAAGACGCTGATCAGCGGCAAGACGTACGAGTTGCCCCTGTCCCAGCTCATCGCCGCATAGGGCGCCGGCTTGAACGTCGGATACGATTGCACCGCCATCACGCCGCGCTCCGTGGGCGTGAAGATCACGAGATTGGTGGAAAGAACCGGCAAATCGAGGACGACTTCATGTCCCACGCGTTTCGCATCACTGGTGAAATCAAATTCCCACGCCAGACCGCCGGGCGTTGACGCCCAGCGTTTGGACATCGCCAGTGGGGCGTCAGCGCCCGTGGCCTCATTGCGGACGGTGACCTGCGCCGGCGCCAACAACCAATTACGGTTGGTGCCGGCGAGTCGCGTCTCTATTCGCACAGGCAGAGCGGTTGTCGGATCAATCCCACAACGGAGGTTCGGACCATCGGTCCAACTAAGATTGCCGGGAAAATCAGATCCGAGAGCATCCGCCGTCAGCGCCACGCCCAAGATCGTCAGGGCCGGAACGACTCTTTTCAAGGAGGCGCTTGCCCGTCGGTGACGCTGCCGGCATTTGGGACCAGTGGTTTCACTGTTGGGAATTTGTCTTTTAAAGCTGACGCGACTCATTTTCACATTCAATTTGTGCGTTGATCGAAAACGTACAACCCGATCGCCAGGCCAAGGGGATCATTCCATTCCACGAATGAACGGGGGGCTACGAAGCCATCGCGCGCGCAATGGCGTTCCACCACAAATCATGCAGTTGGGCCAGCGGCCATTTCCCTTCCCAAGCGCCGGCCTTGATCGTTAATTCGCCGCCACCGACCACGCCGATTTTCAAGGCGCTGACGCCCAAAATCCTTGCCCGTTCGACAACCTTGACGACATCCAACGGCGCGGCGGAGACGATAACGCGGCCCTGAGTTTCGCCAAACAACAAGGCGTCCAGGCGCGCCGAATCAGCGGCGAAGGACAAGTCAATTTGCGCGCCGGTCAGGCGGGGAGTCTCGCGGGCGAATTGCTGCGAAATGCAGCTCTCGGCCAGCGCCACAGCCAGGCCGCCTTCACTGCAATCGTGCGCGCTCTTGATCAGGCCGCATTGGATGAAAGCGCGCAGGGTGTTGTGCAACTGCCGTTCCTTCTCCAAATCGCACCGAGGCGGCAAACCCGTTTTCAAACCGCGCAGGCATTGCAGCCAGGTTGAGCCGCCCAGGCCGCGCATCGGATCCTCCAGATCAATCGCGTCGCCCAGCAAGATAATCACGTCGCCCTCGTCCTTGAACCATTGCGGGGTGATGTGCTCCGGCTTTTCGATCAGGCCGACCAGCGCGACCGTGGGCGTGGGATCAATGGGGCCGCCGGGGCTTTGGTTGTAGAGGCTGCAATTGCCGCCGGTGACCGGCGCGTTGAAGGCTCGGCAAGCCTCGGCCAGGCCGCGCACCGACTCCTTCAATTGCCAGAACAACTCCGGGTTGTGCGGATTGCCAAAATTCAAATTGTCCGTCGCCCCCAGCGGCGCCGCGCCGGCGCAGGCCAGGTTCCGCGCCGCCTCCGCCACGGCGATCTTCGCCCCTTCGTACGGGTCCAGGAAAACGTAGGCCGCGTTGCAATCCACCGTCAGCGCGATGTATTTTTCCACAGCGGAACCGTCGGCGGCGCCCGGTGGCAGGGAATCGGCCTTGATGCGGATGACGGCGGCGTCCGAACCGGGACAAACGACCGACCCGTCCCGCACGGTGTGGTCGTACTGGCGATAGACCCAATTCTTGGACGCGATGGACGGCCAGGCCAGCAGCCGTTTCAAATCGGCGGCCGGGTCGCCGGAGAGGGGAACCGAATCGAGGGAAAACTCGCGCACGGCCTTCAAATAAGCCGGCTCGCGCGCCTCCGGCTGGTAAACCGGCGCTTCATCAGCCAGCTTTTTGGCCGGGATGTCCGCCACCACCGCCCCGTTATGCTTGACGACCATCCGCCCGGTGTCGGTGACCCGGCCGATGAGCGCCCAGGGCAGGTCCCACTTGTCAAATATGCGTTTGACTTCCTCCTCGCGCCCCGATTTGACGATGATGAGCATCCGCTCCTGCGATTCGCTGAGCATGATCTCGTAGGGGGTCATGCCGGGGGCGCGCTGTGGAACCAGGGACAACTCGATTTCAATGCCCGTGCCGGCGCGCGCGGCGGTTTCGCAGGTCGAGCAGGTCAAGCCGGCGGCGCCCATGTCCTGGATGCCGGTGACCGCGTCGGTGGCCAGCAACTCCAGACAGGCCTCGCAGACCAGTTTTTCCATGAATGGGTCGCCGACCTGCACGGCGCCGCGCTGCTGGTCGGCGGACTCCTCGGTTAAATCCCGCGAGGCAAAGGCCGCGCCCGCCAGGCCGTCGCGCCCGGTGGCCGGGCCGACGTAAAAGACCGGGTTGCCCGCGCCCTTGGCCGCGCCGCGGGCGATTTGTTCATGGCGCAGGACGCCGAGGCAGAAAACGTTGACCAACGGGTTGCCCTCGTAGCAGGCGTCGAAATAGACCTCCCCGGCGATCGTCGGGATGCCGAAGCAATTGCCGTAATGGGCGATGCCGCTGACCACCCCGCCAAAGAGCCGGCGGTTGTTGGCAGCGCCCGGTCCCTCCGGGATGGGGCCAAAGCGCAAGGAATCCAGCGCGCAAACGGGCCGCGCGCCCATGGTGAAAATGTCGCGGATGATGCCGCCCACGCCGGTGGCCGCGCCCTGGAAGGGTTCCACCGCGCTGGGATGATTGTGCGACTCGATCTTGAAGGCAATCGCCAGCCCGTCGCCGATGTCAATGATCCCCGCGTTTTCCTCGCCCGCGCCGACCAGGACGCGCGGGGACCGGGTCGGGAAGGTCTTGAGAAGAGGGCGCGTGTTCTTATAGGAGCAATGCTCGCTCCACATGACGGAGAAAATACCCAATTCCGTGTAAGTCGGCTCGCGCCCGAGGATGCCTTTGATTTTGTCGTACTCTTCGGGGGAGAGATTGTGCTGGCCGACAAGTTCGGGCGTGATGGCAGGATCGCTCATGGGAAGGGTGCCTCTCAGGCGGCCTGCGCCAGGCGGTTTTCCAGCCAGGCAACCAGGCTTTCAAAAATCAGCCGTCCGTCGGCGGACCCGAGGATCATCTCGCTGGCCCGCTCCGGGTGCGGCATCAGGCCGGCCACGTTGCGGGCCTCATTGCAAACCCCGGCGATGTTCCGCAACGAGCCGTTGGGATTGCTGCGCTCGGTCAAATCCCCCTTTTCGTCCGCGTACTGCCAGAGGATCCGGCCCTCGTTTTGCAATTGGTCCAGCGTCGCGTCGTCGGCGAAGAAGCAGCCCTCGCCGTGGGCGATGGGCAGGCGGAGAAGTTTTTCGGGTGGAATCTTGTTGGTGAAGGGCGCCTGCGGCGTGAGGGTCTTGAGGAAGACGTGCTCGCAGCGGAACTGCAGCGAGCGATTGCGGATGAGCGCGCCCGGCAACAGGCCGGCCTCGCAGAGGATTTGGAAGCCGTTGCAGATGCCCAGCACCGGCGCGCCCCCGGCGGCAAAGTCCCGCACCGTCCCCATGATGGGGCTGAACCGCGCAATGGCCCCCGTGCGCAAATAGTCCCCGTAGCTGAACCCGCCGGGGATGATGACGGCGTCAAAGCCCGCCAGCGAATTTTCCTTGTGCCAGACCAGCCGGCCGGACAGGCCGAGCACGTTCTGGACGACGTGCAGCGCGTCCTGGTCGCAATTGGAGGCCGGGAACTGGAGGACGGCGATATTCATGTCATTGGATCTCGAAGCGGTAATCTTCGATCAGGGGATTGCTGAGGATTCGGTGGCAGGCGTTGTCAATTTGCCCGCGCCAGGCCGCCGCGTCCGAGCCGGGCAATTCGATTTCCAGGTACTTGCCGACGTGGACCGTGCCGATGCCTTTGTAGCCCATTTGTTCGAGGGCGTTTTGGACCGCTTTGCCCTGCGGATCCAGGACCGCCTTTTTTGGAGTGATGATAATATTCGCTTTCATGTCAAGCCGCGACCGAGCCGGCGCGGCACGCCCCGATGTTAAAGAAGAGCGCCCGGCGCGCCAGTTTTTTCTTCGTGCCCATCACCGCTGAAAAATGAAAACCTTATCCAAGCGCCCTTCGGATTAGGATTGTGAACGGAACGCCCCTTGTTTTTGTGGCTGACTTCCGCTTGGAAATGGGTTCAATTGCATTCCATCGTGACCAGACTTCCCATCTCGGTTTGCATGATTTGCGGCGCCGAAGCTCTCCGCGTCGGCAAGTCGCTGGCCAGCGTCGCCGATTGGACCGGCGAAATCATCGTCGTCCTCAACTCCGAAGTCTCCGATGGCACGGACCGGGCGGCCGCGGCCTTCGGAGCCAGGGTGTTCCGGGAACCGTGGCGCGGATTTGTCGCGCAGAAAAATTCCGCCGCCAGCAAGGCGGGCTGCCCTTGGATTTTGGGCCTGGACGCCGACGAAGTCGTCTCCGCTCCGTTGCGCCAGGAGATCACGGCGCTGTTTGCCTCGACGCAAGGACCCCGTCAGGCGGCCTTCCGCTTTCCGCGCTGCACGCATTATTGCGGCCGGTGGATCCGGCATGGCGATTGGTATCCCGACTGCGTCACGCGGCTCTGGCGCGCGGAAGCGGGCCAATGGACGGGGGTCGAACCTCACGCCCGCCTGGAGGTTCGCGGCGCGGTGGGAACCCTGGCCGGGGAGCTGCAACATTACAGCAACGATAGTATTGACCAGCAAATATCCAAAATCGTTCCCTACAGCGGCGATTTTGTCCGGCACCGCCGGCTCGCCGGCCGCGCCGCCGGCGTGGCCGACCTGGCGTTTCGGCCGGCCTGGCGGTTCTTCCGCGCTTACATTCTGCGGCGCGGTTTCCTGGACGGCTGGCAGGGTTTTTACATCGCTTCTTTGACAGCTTTCTCGACCTTGACGCGATACGCCAAGGTGCTGGAGGCGGAAAGGAAATCATCCGGCCAATGAAACCGGCGATGGCATTGATTATCAGCACCTGCGACCAGCCCGATTATTTGCGCCGGGTGCTGCGCGCCGTCAGCGGCCAGCTTTCACCGCCGGCGGAGGTTCTCCTGGCCGACGACGGCTCGGACGAGACGACCGCCCGGGTCTTTCAGGATTGGGCGGCGGCGCAATCCTGCCGGTGCGAACATCTTTGGCAGCCGCACGAAGGCTTCCGCAAAGCGCGCATTCTCAACGAGGCCATCGCGCGCGCGCGCGCCGAATGCGTGGTTTTTTTGGACGGAGACACCGTGCCGCATCCGCGATTCATCGGCGATCATCAGCAGTTGGCCCGCCCGGAACGCTTCGTTCAGGGCCATCGCGCCTTGATTGGACGCCGCGCCGCCCGCAATTTCGGAGAAGGCAATTTCAGGACCGACCGCTGGCAAGCCCTGCTGGGCGGGGGCCTCAGCGGCTGGAAGAATGCCTTCCGCTGGCCGGCGCCCTTGCGCCGTCTGCGCCGCGACCTGCGCGGCGTCCGCGGCTGCAACCTGGCCATCTGGCGTGAACACCTGGCCAAAGTCAACGGCTACAACGAGGAATTCACAGGCTGGGGCCGGGAGGACTCCGAGCTGGCCGTGCGCCTGCTCAACAACGGCGTGTTGCGCGTGGATGTTCGCGGCTGGGCGCTGTGCTATCATCTCTGGCATCCGCCCTTGAGCCGCTCGCATCTGCCGGCCAACGATCAACTGCTGGCCGCAGCCGTGGCCGAAGCCCGGAAAAGTTGCCGCCTCGGCCTCAGCCTGCATCCCGTTCCGGCAGTGCGGTCAAGGGGCTTCGACACGAAGGACTTCCACGGAGCTTGAAGTTATTGGAGGAGACGCCCGCCGGATTACCAGTTGCCGTAGGCGTAATTGTCCGAGGAGGCGGGATTGGTCTGCATCTTGGAGAGGTTCCTCCAGACGACCGAGCCATCAACGAAAGCGATATTGCCGCCCACCGCTCCAATGCTGGCGCTGCTGCCTCCGGGCAAGCCGACGGTGAACGAGGTGCCCATCGCCATCGCCGCGCCCATCGCGCCGTGCGGCGCCACCTTCATTTGCGCGGGAAAACAGCCGGTGCCCGTCTGGACCGACGTCCAATAATTGGCGTCGGCCAAAAGTTCGTTCGTCGAGGTGGAGGGCCATTTGACAGGTTCCACGGTGTAGTCGGGGCCTTTGATGCTGTTCGCAATGCTCTCCTCCAGGTAACTGTACCCGATGACGTAGCCGGAATCGTTGGTCTGCTGCACAGGGCCCGCGCCGAAAACAATGTTGGGACAATAAAAGATGTTCGAATTCCCCCCGGCATCATCCACCAGATTGCTGAAGACCACGTCCGAAAGAACGATCGAGTGGTAATAGCCTTTGTTGTCCGCGCAACTGGGAAGCAAATCATCGTTTTGAAAGGCATCTATCCCCATGACCATCACCAGTTGGCGCAGGTTGCTCTTGCACACTGCGCGCCGTGATTTCTCCTTGGCGGTGGATAATGCCGGCAGCAAAAGTGCCATCAAAAGCGCCGTCATTGCCATGACGACCATTAACTCCACCAAGGTCAACCCGGAGGTGTTAGCTCGCCCGTCTTTCCGTCGATTAAAGACTTCGGCCATATCAATGGGTCGGCGGGTCGTCACCGACTCGTCTGTGATACCGCAAATATGCGCACTTTCTGCGCAGAACGCAAGAAAAATCTTTTGAAAATATTTGTAGGGGATTCCCTCACTCGGTGATGCGATTTGACACCCCGGATTTGCCCGGCGTAGTCTTTCCGGTCATGCGCGCCCGATCCAGCGCCGGCATCCGCCTTCGGGGGGTGCGGCAGAACAATCTCAAAAACATCAATCTGGTCGTACCCCTCCGTCAACTGGTGGTCATCGCCGGCTTGAGCGGTTCGGGCAAGAGTTCGCTGGCTTTTGACACCCTTTTTGCCGAGGGGCAGCGCCGGTACATCGAGACTTTTTCCCCCTACGCACGCCAATTCCTGGATCGCATGGACAAGCCCCAAGCCGATACCATCGAAGGCATCCCTCCGGCTATTGCCATCGAACAACGCAACAGCGTGAAATCCACGCGCTCGACGGTGGGCACCATGACCGAGATCACCGATTACGCCAAGGTCTTTTGGCCAAAGGTGTCCCAGCTCCATTGCCGCCAATGCGGCCTGCCGGTCCAAAAAGACCCGCCGGCAAACCTCTGGCCGGCCCTGCGCGCACGGGCCGCGGAAGGCGAGGCGCTGATCACCTTCGACCTGCCGTTAAGCGGGAAGTTCTCGCTGGAGGAGTCGCTTGCGCTCATCGCCCGGCAAGGCTACCAACGCCTGTTGATCCAAGGCGCCATCGCGCCCTTGGACGAAGCCGCCGGCCGGCTCAAGGGCCTTCTCCCGCAACGCCTTACGGTCATCCAGGACCGCGTCAAGCTGGCGACGGCCAACCGGGCGCGCTTTGTCCAAGCGTGCGAGCAGGCCTATCACTTCGGCAAAGGGAAGCTGGCGGCGCGCCTTATCCAGCCCGGCGCCCGCGAGGCCCCCGGCCCGCCCATCCTGTTTTCCAGCGGACTGCATTGCCCCCGGTGCGACATTGAATACCAGGAAGCCACCCCGGCCTTGTTCAGCTTCAATCATCCCATCGGCGCCTGCCCGGCCTGCCGCGGCTTTGGCCGCATCATCGCCATTGACTACGCCGCCGCCGTGCCCGACTGGACCAAAACCCTGGCTGGCGGCGCGGTCAAATTGTGGCAAACCCCCGCCAACGCCGAGTGCCAAGACGATATGATGAAATTCGCCCGCCGCCGCGGTGTGCCGGTGGATGTCCCCTTCGGCGATTTGCCCGGCAAATGGCGGGATTGGGTCATCGAGGGCGACGAGGGCTACGGCCAGGACCCGGCGCACCAATGGCCAAGGGCCTGGTACGGCCTCAAGGGCTACTTTCGCTGGCTGGAATCCAGGGCCTACAAGATGCACGTGCGCGTGCTCCTTTCCCGTTACCGCGTCTATAAAACGTGCCCCGATTGCCATGCGACGCGTTTTCAGCCCGAAACACTCCTTTACCGCGCCGGAGGCCTGACGCTGGCCGATTTCTACCGCCTGTCCGTGCGGCGCGCCCTCCAATTCATCGAGTCGCTCGACCTCCAATGGAAGCGGTCCAAAATCTCCGACCCAATCGCCCTGGCGCTGGGGGAAGTCCGTTCCCGCCTGGCTTATCTGGAGGCGGCCGGGCTGGGTTATTTGAGTCTGGACCGCGCCACCCGCACGCTCTCCGGCGGGGAAACCGAGCGGGTCAACCTGACGGCCTGCCTCGGCTCGCGCCTCGTCAACACCCTTTTTGTCCTGGATGAACCCAGCGTCGGCCTGCATCCGCGCGACACGCAACGGCTGGTGCGCCTGGCGCGCCAATTGCGCGACGCCGGCAACACTGTGGTCGTCGTGGAACACGAAGCCAGCGTGATGCGCGCGGCCGACCAGATCATTGAGTTGGGGCCGGGGCATGGCGAATCGGGCGGGGAAGTGGTGTTCCAAGGCCCCTTCCGGGATATTCTGAGGGCGAAAAACTCCCTGACCGGCGCTTATCTGGCTGGCCGAAAACGGATCGAGATTCCGCCCCGGCGTCCCGTCGGCCCCGGCCAGGAGGGCAAACTGGCGCTCCGCCACGCCAGCCTTCATAATTTGAAGGACCTCACCGTGGAAATCCCACTGGGCCGGCTGGTCTGCGTGACCGGCGTCAGCGGTTCGGGCAAAAGCACCCTCATCACCGAAGTCCTGGCGCACGCTCTCCGCGAAATAATGCAAGACGCTAACCGCGCCGCCGCCACGCCGGCGAACGGGGATGGCGGGGAAGAGGACGAAACGAACGTTGAGGACACCAGCGCCGCGCGGCCTGTCGTTGAGGGATGGGAAAACCTCGGCCGGGTCATCGCTGTGGACCAATCGCTCCTTGGCCGCACGCCACGGTCCAATCCTGCCGTCTATATCGGCGCCTTCGAGGACATCCGGGCCTTTTTCGCCCAGTCCCAGGCTGCCCGCCAACGCGGGCTGGCCGCCAGCGCCTTCAGTTTCAATTCCCCGCAGGGCCAGTGCGAACGCTGCCGGGGCGCGGGCTTTGAAAAAATCGAAATGCAGTTCCTGAGCGATGTCTTTGTGCGGTGCCCCGATTGCAACGGACGCCGTTACCGCCCGCATATTCTGGAAGCAACAGTGGCCGGCCGGGACAAATCTGGCGCGCCGCGAACCTGGAGCATTGCCGACATTCTGGAGGCATCGGTGGACGACGCCATTGATTTTTTGAGCGGGTTCGCCGATTCCCGTCCCGCCCTCCGGGCTGCGGCGAGCCTGAGATTATTGCAGGAAGCCGGCCTGGGTTATCTGCGCGCGGGCCAGCCCGTCAACACCCTCTCCGGCGGGGAGAGCCAGCGGCTCAAACTGGTCAACCATCTGGCTGAAGCCGGGAAGAACACCGACGCCGCCCGCGGCAAGCCCATTCTGTTCATCTTTGACGAACCGACCACCGGCCTGCATTTCGAGGACGTGCGCATCCTGCTCAAAGTCTTGCAACGCCTGGTGGACGAGGGCCACACCGTGCTGGTCATCGAGCATAATCTTGACGTCATCAAATCGGCCGACTGGCTCATTGACCTGGGACCCGAGGCCGGCGAAGACGGTGGCCGGATTGTGGCGCAAGGAACGCCAGAGGATGTGACAGCCGTGCCCGAAAGCCACACCGGCCAGGCTCTGGCGGAGATCATGCCGCGAACCCACAGTGCCTTTCTCAACAGCTACGCCCCGGAAGACGAGGGTCTTTACGACGATGCCGCGGCCCGGTGAACTCTGGCCTATGGCACGGTGAGGCGGAAGAAACGGGCCTTCTGCGTCATCACAGGCACGGAGTCGGTGTAGGAACCGGTGCTGGTTTGCGCCGTCACGTTGGTCACTACCGCCCAACTGCTCAGGTCGGTCGAGACTTCAATCTGATAGATCGTTCCGGGCACCGCTTGCCAATACATCGTGAAACCGTTGGTCGGCGAGGCGATGCTCGCGCCAAGGAACAGGGGCGTGGATGCCAACGCGTTGGTGGACTCGGTGGCAGTGATCGAATACGTGACATTGCTGCTGGAGGTGTTCGGCACCGCCGCATACCAGGTGACGTTAGTCACCGACGGCAAATCCTTGTTGGTCGCGATGGAGACATACTGCTCGATCGTCCCGGCGTTGAAACTTCCGATGTAGAAATCCTCCGGCGTCGGATAGACGCCCTCTCCCACCAACAACTCAACGTTGCCGTTGCTGGAAAGATTGTTCACGGTAAAAAGCACCCCCGCCGCCTTGGGGTTGGTGGCGATGAAGGAATACACCAGGTTGGTCGGGTAGCCGGGCGGCGCGGTGGTTTGATAGGTGTCATTCGTCTGGTTGTTCAGGTTGATCACCGTCATGGCGCCGTTGGTCACGTACGTCGCCAGTATCGTGTAACCCCCGTTGCTTACGCCGCTATAATTATAGACCGCCAGATACCAGGTCGTTGGCGATAGCGGCAGAACGCCGTTCACGCCGGCCGTTGGCAGCGGGACCGGCACGGAATTGGTGGTGATGACGATGAATTGGTCGCTGGTCCCGGCGTTCTCGCTTTGGTAGTCGAAGTTCAATGGGCCGGGCAGCGGCAGGCCATCGCGCGCGTAAAGGTCCATCTGGCCATTGGTCGGGTTGAGCAACTGGAACGTCACCAGGCTGGCGTCGGGCGGGACCACGAACGAGTAATACTCCGGCCCGTTGGCGCCGATGCTGTTGGCCACCGGAACGCCGTTGTTCAGCGCGATGATGTTCGTGCCGGAAGGAACGTCGAAATTCACTTGCAGGCTGAAGGTCTCCGTCCCCGAACCGGTGTTTTGCACGCCCAGAAAATAGCGCTGGCCAGGAATCAGCGGTGGCGGCGCTCCCTGGGCTGCCAGGGTGTAGCTGCCGTTCCCGTTGAGCAACCTCACGTCCCCCGGCAATGTGCCCGTGGGCAGGGCGCTCTGGTTGAAAAGCAGGTTCATCGGCCCGCTGGCGCCGGACAAAATGTTGGTCGCGAAACTGGCCAGGGCGGGCACATCCACCCCGAAGTAAACGATGCCGCCGCGCGACACGTTGGTGGCGTAGGGGGGCGAGCCGTTGGTCAGGACAATGAGGGGGACGTTGGTCGAGGACGTTGTCAACTGCAATGTCCAGCTCAACAGCGCGCCGTTCGTCGGCTGCGTCGAATCCAGCCGCGTGTCCCAAATACTCAACGTCCAGCACCCCTGCGGGTTCTGGCCGATGATCGGCGCCAGCGGCTCCTCCGGCAGATAATAATTGTTATAGTTGGTGTAGGGAAGCTGGACCAGTTGCACGTCGTCCAGCAGCACGCTCAACGTGTTGCCCGCCAGTTCGATCGTGGTCTGCCTGTTGGTGGCGATGAAGCTGTTGGTGCAAGCCTGCCAATTCGTCTGCGCGAAGTTGGTGATGACGACGGTGTTGGTGGCCAGCCCGTCAAAGGCGACCTGGAAGTTGGGGTAAAGCGAGTTGGTGCTGTATTTGCCCAGGCTCCCGGCCACGTAAATGGCATGGATTTCCGCCGGCGACAACGCGCGCTGCCACAGGTCCAATTCGTCCAAGTCGCCCCTGAATGGGATGGTGCCGTCTGTATTGTTAATACCGGGAGCGACGCAGTGGCTTTGCCCCGCTCTAAACACGGCGGAGTTGCTGATATTGGCGATTCCGGTGGAGTATCCGCTGATGTTGGTATCCAGGGCGCCATCAATATAAATCAAGTAGTTCGACCCATTGCGGACAAAAGCGGCGTGGTGGAAAACCCCGTCGTTGACTGCTTTGCTGGAGACCCAAATGCCGTTGTCCACGATGTTATTGGCGGACTCCTCCAAGAACAAATGACCGGGCGCACTGGTGGACTCGTACCATACGCGGCCACATTTGATGTCCCAAAGGCTGACGGAATCGTCACATTCCGGCAGCTTTTCCAGAACGGCATTTTCGGCGGTGGCGTTGGTCGGTTGCTTGATCCAAAAATCCACCGTGAAATCATTGGTTCCGAAATTGCCGACGTTAGTGCCGAAATCAACTTCGTTGCCGGTGTAACCCAGGCCGGGATTGCCAATGCCGCTGAACGTAAACGCCCGGCCCACTTCACCCACATCAAAAGTGACATCGGAATAGGGTATGGTTCCATTATTGGTGCCCACAATATCGGCCGTGTTGTCGTCCGCCGGCCACCAATCGGTCAGCCCGGGGCTCCGGGCATAATAGCGCAACTCGTAGGCAACGCCCGGCACCGTCGCAAAGGTCCGCGTCAGCCGCCCCGTCGTCAGCGCCAGGTAATTGCTGCCCGTGTGCGCGACGGTGGGTTCGGTCATCACGCTCACTTCGTTGGCGGCCACCTCCCATCCATCCACGCTCTGCCCGTTGGTATAAACGCCCCCGGTGACATCCTCGAAGCTGTTGGAGGCCAGGACCGTCAACCCATTGCTGACGGGTTGCGTGTAGGGCGGCGGCGCGAATTTGATCGGCACGTCGGCCAGGTTGGTGTCCTCGGTGAACGTGGTGTAAATGTAGTTTGTCCCGGCCGCGTTGGTCAGGGTCAGGCCCAGGTTCGAGGCCAGCACGCCGCCCCGGTTCTCAAACAAAACGATGCTGCTGCCCTGCGGGCTGGTCAACTGCAAAACCAAATCGTCCAGGTTCGGGTCCGCCAGCCGCACGCCCACGCTCAAGTCCAGCACCTGCTGGCCGTTGGAGATGCAGATTTGCGAACTGTTGGTCGTCCCGTCCGTCGTCAACGGCGTCCACGCCGAGTTGGTGAACGTCTGCGCCAGATTGGGCGTGTAGTTGTAGCCGAAGAAGATTTGATTGGTAAAGGTGACGGTCGTGGGCCCTCCGTTGGAAATGCCGTAATACCACATCCCCCCGCTCAAGGGGATGGGCAACGAATTGGTGCTGACCAGCAGGTAACCGCCCGGCGTCTGCAACCCATTGCCAGCGAACACGAGATTGGTGCTGTCCGAATCGCCGAAGGTCAGATCGTTGACCACATTCATATAGATGGCCAGACTGGCGCTGTTGGACGCGCTTTGCAGCATCACCGCGTTGGTCAGATATATGGCGTCCGTCGGCACGACTACATAATCAAAATAAATCTCATTTGGCGACAGCGTCACAATATTCGGGCCGATGGTCAGCGGCTGCGGGAACACCGTGACACTGAAACTGGTGATCTGGCCGCCCTGCAAGTTCGCATTGTCCGTTTGCTCCAATATCCACAACGGCGGGATGGTTTGGCCCATGAAATTGCGCAACGACCCCGGCCCGTCGGTACTGACCCCGCCAGAACCGTCGGCAAAGTCATTGTAGGTGTTGATAAACACTTCCCCCACAGGCGGCCCGGAGTAATTGTTGAGCACCACCTGCTCCGTTTGCTCCGACCCAAGTTCAAACAACCCGTAGAGGTCCCCTGGGTTGCCGTGATCTATCTCCATCGTGACGGTCAGCTTCCGAATGCTCCGGCTCAGGCTCTCATGGCTGGCAATGGCAAACACTCGCGCCGGCGGCTGCCCGAACTCGCTGTCCGGTATGTCCACCGGCAACGCGCTGCCGTAGTAGGTGATGCTTCCGTTGGGATTCTGGAGGCCAAAAGGAGCCTGCTGCGCCACGGCGTAAAATCCAAAGTCCCCCGCCTGCTGGTCCTCCGACTTGACTCCGATGTAATAAACCTCGCCCGGCTGCGAGTTGCTGTAAATGACCGTTTCCGTCCCCCCGCGGCCCACCGACATGTCATCGCTGGTCATGAGTGCGAAGACTCTGGGTCCCAGGTTGGTCAGGCCGGAGTCGGTCGAGACGTAAAGGTCCAGGTCCGCCCCGTTGGTGCGCGGCTCGATCTGCGTGGCCAGGTTGGGCGGCAGGAACGTCGCGAAAGCCACGTTGGTGGCATTGTTGGTGGCGTTAAACTGATCATTGGTGAATACAAAAAAGTGCCATTGCGCCACGCTCCCGTTGGTGTTGGGCGCGGCGTTTGTGTACAAGATCCCGTTGGTGTAAAGGTTCGGTTCGTTGGCTCCCACTCGCTGGTCCAACAACGGCACCCCGTTGCTGGCTATAGTCACCAGCGCCGTCGCCCCCTGGAGGAAGTTCGGCAGCAACCCCGCCAGCACCGGCGCCCCGACGTTGTTGGTCATCTTCTCATAAGGAGCCAGGACGATCAGCGGCCCGCTGGAAATCCCGCTGCTGCTGACCGTCAATGCCGAGGCCAGGGCCGGGTCGTCGCTCGAAATAACCAGCGCGTAATCCTGCGCGATCCGGTTGGTCTGGGTCGTCACGGCGTTGACGTTCACCCGCGCCCCCACCACCGTCACCATCACCGGCCAGGTGAACGGCGCGTTGGTGCTGTCAATATAAACGTTTTGCGCGTTGTTGACTAGGTCCGGCGAGTCGCCGGAGTTGTTCGTGGTGAAAATGTCCCCGCTCAAAAAGTCGTTGCCCAGCCAGATTCTCGCGTTGGTAGTCGTGCCGGCGGTGACGATCAAATCCAGGTTGTTGACCAGCGCCAGCCCCGCGGCCGGATTGCCCGGCGGGTCCGTCCACACCAGCGTCACCCGAAGGGGATAATTGGTCGCGCCGGAGTCCCCGCTGCTGACAGTGTAAGTTTGCCATTGCCCGGTGGCCAGGGCGTTAGTGGCGGATTGATCCACCAAGACCATGGATGCGGCATTGCTTGACGTGCCATTGTTGTTGGTCAGCGAAGCCGGCAGGCTGTTGGGCAGGTTGGGCAATCCCCACCCTTGCTCGTTGGCGCCCGCGGGCGGCAGCCCCGGCACTTGCGTGTTTTGCAATTGCGTGTTGAAGTCATACTGCTGATTGACGCTGCGCGCGCCGTTGATCAGTAGCGCCTTGAGCAGCGCCGGACTGGGATTGGTCAGCGGCGGGTTCATCCGCGTTTGCAGAAACTCCTGCATCAACGCCAGCATCCCCGACACCGCCCCCGCCGACATGCTCGTGCCGTATTGATACATGTAATAGGGCTTGAGCGCGCTGTTGAGATTGCTGATGACGTGGTAATAACCGTCGGTATTGGTGATCGAGACTCCCAGGTCGTTGGTCTCCACCAGGTAAAACGTCAAGTCATACGACACGGGCTGTTTCTGGCCGCTGACGGTCTCGATTGCAAAATCCCAGGCCACTCCGTCCAAATTGTTGGTCAAGACCACGAATTGATTGGTCCCTTGATCCTGCGCATAGTTGGTGCCCAGCACCGCCAGCGGCTGCGGGGAGGGCGCCCCCAGAATCAGCAGAGGAGGAAACGGAATAGGCGATTGGCTGTTGGGTGTCGCTTCGATGATCAACTCCTGTGTGTCCGCCGGAAACTTCGACGGCACCGGCCTGCAATTCGTGTTGATGTGGGTGGGTCCGGGCTGGACGACCTGGCCTCCAAAGGAATAGGGCGTCACCTGGGTCGCGTAACTCGGATCCACGTAATTGGTCGCCCGACACGATATGATGAACATTCCCGGCGCTACCACGTCCGGCTTGAATCGTCCGGAGAGCGTCTCGGTCCCCGGCCCCACGTTGCCGCAACTGGAGAACCAGGCCACCAGATCGTTGTTGTCCGTCCAGGGGAAAAAGTACTGGTTGGTCGTCAGACCATTAAAGGTGCCGGTGACTTCGTTGGTGATGGATCGCGCCGCGTCTATGGCCCCCACCGTGATCACGTTCTTGGCCGTCCCCGGCGAGAGGATCGAATTCTCCGCCCCGCCGCCGCCGTTGTTGTTGCCGTTGCTGGCGTCCCCCGCCGCGAAGACAAAGAGCAGCGGCTGCTCCCCCGGCACCCCCGGCTGCGCGTCCCGCGTCGCGGCGTCGAAACTGGCCGCGTGCATGTCGTAGCTCCTGACTCCTTCGTAACCCCAACTGTTGTTGGAAATCAAATTGGTCGGCCCCAATTGCACCGACGCGTTGGTCTCCAGCGCCATGTCCGATACGTATGTCCCTCCCTGCCGAAACGCCGCCGCCACCGTCGTCCCGATCACCAACCCCAACGACTGCACATTCAAGCTCGCGTTGGTCGCCTTGCCCCGGAAATCCGCCCCCGGCATGATCGAGCCGGGCACCTGGTTGGTAACATTGGTGGACTGGCTGCCGTTGCCCATGATGATCCCTGCCACGTGCGTCCCGTGCCCGTTGTAATCATAAGGCGCGTTGGCGTTGAAGCGAAACGTGTCGCCGGGGCCTTTAAAATCGGGATGATTGGTGTCTATGCCCGTGTCGTTCAGGTTCACCGTCACATTCGACCCCGTCAGATTCAGGTAATTGGATGTCCCGATCAGCGTGTCCGCCGAAACGCCCAGCGTCACCCGCGTCAAGTCGTTGAGCAACCGGCGCGGCGCGTAAGGCTCCACCTCCTGCGCCAGCGGCATCTGCGCCACCTCCGCCAATTTGTCCGCCGGCACTGTAACTGTCAGCGTCGGCCCAAACGGGCTGCTGTCCTCGCTCATATACTTCGCCCCCAGGGCCTCCAGCGCGGCCAGCGCCGCGTCGCGCTGTCCGGGAAACGTCGTCACGTTCAAAGCGCCGCTCTGCGCCTCTTGCTGGTCCACCGCCGCCGGCAGCAATGCCGTGGCCAGCTTGTAATACGGTTCGTAAGGCAGCACGGCTTGGATCATCGCCTCTCCCGCCAGTTGCGCCGCTTGTTCGGGCGTCGCCCGCACCAGCGCGGCGTTATTGGGGATGAAGGAGACAAAAGTCGCGCCCGCCTGTTTCAATTCGTCATAGAACCTCCCGTCCAACGGCTGCGTTGCTTGCACGATGTAACTGCCCGGCGCCCCTTTGGCCCGCAATTGCGGCGGTATGTCCAGTCTCAGCGGCAGGCGCGTGTCAATGAGCGCGTTGCGCAGAATGACGGCGTGACGGCTGCCGATCAATTCCCGTTCCGCCTGCCGCGTGTTGCTCAAACGGTAGGATTCGCGCCGGACTAGGTTGCCGGCCTTGACCGGATTGGGCGCGCCTGAACCGGCTGTTCGCGCCAGACTCGGCGCGGCTGGCGCGCCGACGGCCCCTTGGGTCGGCGTGACCCGGCTGAAATGGCTGGTTGTTTGGACACAGAGCCAGCTCAGTGTCGCCGCGGCGCAAAGCAGCAAACCAAGCAAACACCATGTTCGCGGCCTAATTCGCATAATGACCTCCTGACATCGCCAAAGGCGTCTTAAAATATAGCAGGTAAAAGCCAGTCTGGCGACTCAATTCGCGCCCCCTGCGTAATGGGTCAGTGACGGCGGGCCGGGGAAGGGTAGGGTCGCCTCGCCGAGGCGACCGCTCCGGCAAGAACCTGCGGACGGCTCGGCGAGCCGTCCCTACCATCCGTGACTGACGCGTTACCCCTCTGCTTTGTCTTTTCTCTGCGTTCTCTGCGTCTCTGCGCGAGTCCATCTTTGCCTCGTTCTCGTATGTTTTCATGGCAATTGTTTGGGCTGTCATGGCAGTCAGTTGCCAGGTTCAACGTTATAGCTGTCTATGACCATCTTCAGCCCGTTGGTATGCACCACGTGGCAGATGGTCCGGCTGAGGAATTCACCCGTGATTTGGTAATTGGTGTAAATGTTCTGATTGACGCCCCCTCCAAGATAGGGCGGTCCCTTGGGCTTGAGCGACTGGCCCCAGGCAAAAATCGCAAATTGCGGCTCGCCCACCTTCAACAACGAGAGCACCTGCTGCGGTATCCGTTCCACCACTTCGTCGCTGTAATCCGCCGCCATGGCCGCGTTGGTGCCCAGGAACGGCGAGAACGTCGTCAACGCCGGCGCCGCCAGGATGTCCCCGATCTTGTGAAAGACGCCGTTGGGCTGGTTCGTCCGAAACCAGTTGATCCCATTGGTTCCAGGGAGGCCTTCCATCAGGAAATGAACGTCATTCGACGGATTGATCGCGACTCCCACCGGCACTCCGCCGCTGCCGTTGGAGAGGGCCATGACGCCCGCAAACACCGCCGCCCAGGCGGCGTCATTGGCTTGGTTGACCGAGAGCAGACCGCGCGCGGCGTTGTCGTTGGGCACAGCCGTGAACAAGTCAACTAAAGCCCAATCGTTGGTGGGATACGTTTCGGGCACGGCTTCATACCCAACAAACCAGGGTGAGTTGACCCACCGGCTAACCCAAGTCTGAGAGGGCTGCTGCGAGGACTGCGGATTGTCCGCCTTCAAATAGACCGTTTGCCAGGGCGTGCCGCGATGAACCCGCCCGACCCACCCTACTCCTGGGAATTTATTGGTCGGAAACGCCCAATTGGTTGAGCTGTACATTAGCGGGTCCTTGAACAGCATATTGTTACCGATGGTGTCCCGTGCGCCCCACGGCGCGTAACGATAACTCACCCTTCCAATGGAATTGGTGAGAGGGAGTACCGCGCCGGAATTAACGTCAACAGCTTCAGGTCCCGCGTTAGGATCGCTCGTCCACGTCAGGTCATCCACGGTATAATGGACCAACGGGTCGTTTGCCACCCAATTCGGCTGTTGAAGAACGACATAAGTCGGCACACATGGACAGGCAAGAACGGCGTCGGAACTGGAGGGACTGACACCTAAAAGACCGTTCTCAAAGGGGGTGTTTGTAGATGCGCCGACGCGGATCTGGCTAAGGACTCCCTGGGACATCGGGGAAGTGGGAAGACTGGTCGCATAGGTGGGGTCCCAGTAGTTGCCGCTCGTGCTGCCGCTGGCGCCGAGCACGCCGCCGACGCTGCTGGCAGAGTTTGTATAAAGAAACTGCTGAATGTTGATTGAACTCCCAAAAGGCCCCAGATTCACGAAATCAAGCAGAGCACCCCCCTTGTGCGGAGCGCCGTCGAACAGCGCATAGACAACGTGATTGGTCACGTTCACCGTCCAATTATACACCGGCCAGCCCTGCTGATTCATGTCCCTCGCCAGGAATGAGTTGGATGTAAAGACGGCATTGGTCACAAAGTAAAATCTATGCAGCGCCTCTGAATAATAAGCCGGCGGCAATGTGACAATATTTGTATTCTGGATTGGAACAATCCCGGTTCTGCTGTTGGCGCCGCCTCCCCCGGGCCTCCAATTTATTGGGCCGTAATACGGGTAATTATAAGCGGCCAGGTTCGTGGTGAATCCGAAATTGTATCCATTGGTGAACTGTATCGTGACGTAATTGGAATAATAGTAGTACAATCCATTGGCGCCGGTGAACGCTGTCGGATATGGATTCCAGGCATCCATGCCAATGCTGTTGCTCATCGCCATGCAGTAAAACTGGTTGGTGGTGGCAGGAGGCAGGTTTGACTGTACAATGTTGTTCACAATCTTCCTGGGGAAGAGCAGCTTTCGCTCAAATAAAACCTGGCTCACATCCGTGTAATGGTAGAATGCCGGAAGGCCCTTGTCGGCCGCCACTATCCACGGTATCCCGGCCACGTTGCCATTGGTAAACGACGGCGGATTGTTCGCATTATTCAGCAGGTTGGTCACATTCAAATCCAGGAAGGGTTTCAGCATCTGCGCGTAGGCGTCGTTGGTCACCTGCACGTATCCGGAAATATTGACGCCGACGTTGGATGTGCCGGCATAAACGACCTGGAACACGGGCCGAAAGACCGCCGGGTGCCGCACCGGCGGCAGGCCGGGCAGCGTTCCAACGTAGTTGGTAGGGTTTGTCGCGTCATAAATGTTCGCCGCCAGTTGCAGCATCCGGTGAACCGCCGCGTTGTAGCGAATCCCCGGGTAGTTCGTCCGGTAGATCGGGATGTTGGTGACACCGAAATGCAGAATGAAGGCCCCCTGCACCAAGTTGGCGTTTGTGCCGACGTAGTTGGTAAACATGAACGTCTGCGAGCGCAGCAGCAACTCGGCGGCGTTGGTGAAAAAGCCCGCCGGCGTCCAGGCAACCAGGTTCGTCGGCATGGCAACGTAGGGCGCGTTGGCGTTGGTGATTTGCGCCGTGTTGTTGTAATTGATGTTGACCTTCGTGCGCAGGCTCGTGGGGTTGTTCGGCGCGTCATTGTCGCCATACACCCACACCCCGTACTCAGGGCTGGACCCCATCCCCAGGCACGAAAGCAACCGCTCGAACGTGTAGCGGTCGGTGAAATTGGTCCGCCCGCCGGCCACCAGCATCCGATTGGTGAAGTACATCGAGGTCTTGTTGGGATCGAACAAGTCCTGCGGATCGAAAAACATGTTGCTCGAATAACTGCCCGGCCACGAATCATTGACATATTTGCTCTGTGGGGGAGGGGGGGCGGGATTTGTATAAGTGGGATAATCGAACGGATAGTTCGATGAACCGCCAACACAATAATAGTCTATATTGGTCCAGTAAAGGGGAAGAGTATTGTAAAGAGTCCCCATGTACGGAGTGCCAAACACCCAGTCCCGATAATGAAGAATGGATTCCGCGTCGTCAAAAGCGCTGCCTCTGTTGGCCTTGCCGGATGTGGGAATCTGGTAATTGTAGGGGCTATAAAGCGTCAGGTAGGTGCCGGCGTAGTTGCGGTAACCCGTGTCGTTGCTTTCGTAGGCCCACGGGCTGACCGCGTCCAGCAGCCCGGCCAGATTCAGCTCCCAGGATCCCACGCCCTGGTCGCGGGCGAAGCCGTCGTTCACGTTATAGCCGTTGGTCAGCGTCCCGTTGTTCACCCCTGCGCCGTCTATGTAATTGGCTTTGGCAAAGTTGTGGATGTAATTGATGTCGCATTCCTTGCCGATGGGCAGAACCAGGTAGGCGTAACGGCCTACAAACGGGTTCGTGGCCGAGTGCGGATAAATCGGGTTTCTCAGCACCCCGATGAACTCCGGTTCTCCGGCCCAGACTTGGTTTGAACCGACTTCGCCCCGTTCATTAATGATGGTCGGTATGTAGCCGTTGGTCTCAAAGCGCCCGTTGCGGTTGATGTCCACCCAAAACCGGAAATCCAGGTTGCTCGGATAGGCCGGGTTGGTCAGCACGAATACCGGCGGCCGCGGATCATACCAGAGGTTGGCGATGTTTTGCGCCCACGCCGGCCCGCTCTTCGCGGCGCTGAAATTCGTGTTCCCGCCGGTATAATAGTCATAATTCACGTTGTTGGGGTCGTTCGTCCTCTCCGCGGAATTGAATCCATTCGTGTTGATGTAGTTGCGCGAAACCATGTAATCATAGTCCAGCGCTTCGATGGGATACGGGTTGGTGTGGGCCATCATCCGCGCGATGATCTCCCCCTGCGCGCGGGCCGCCGCGGCGCTGCCCAACGTGCGCGCTGTCGTCAGGTCCACCGTCGCGCCGACATCGGCCTGGTTGCGCTCCGTCATCACCAGAAAGGCAACCGTCAGAAAGGTGATCACTGAAAGCATCAGCAGCGTCACCACCAGCGCGACGCTCTCCAGCCGCCTCCGGCGGCCGGCCGCTGTTTGAAACTGTGTCGGGTGCGGGTTCATCGTGTGGCGGCGGCGACGCTCACGCGCTGGCGGAAGACTTCCATCCGCGTCGCGGCGTTGCTGCCGAGGTAACTTTGCAGGGCGGCGGGATTGACCGCCAGCGAGCGCGCCTGCGCCAGCGCTTCCGGCTCCAATATCGCAAATTCCAATTCGGCGGCGTTGGGCAGCGCTTTGGGCAGCGCATTGGTCGGGATGCCTTGGGGCATGATCGGATACTCCCAAGAGTAGATGTCGTTGGTATAATAATAGGAGGGATAGGAAAAGTAGTTGTAGTTGGTAAAAAAATGAGAGCCGGCGTCGTTGCCATTCTGGTCGAACGCGCGAAGTTCCAGGTCAATGACTCCGTCGGCCACCGGATGCCAGTAATTGGAATTGAAGTATAAATTGGGCATCGTGCTGTCGCTGGTCTGGAGAAACACGCTGTAGAATGGGTCAAGCGTGCCTTCAATGGGGCGGATCAGGTTGGTCAGGGCCGGATAGGGACTGTTCCAGTTGGTTTCAAATCGGTACAATGTGCCCACGGCCAGCGGCGCGCCCGACGGGCTTAGGAGGTTGCTGACCGCGTAACCCACCCCCACCCACGTCGTGTTGGTTCGCTCCAGGATGTAAAGCTCCTCCAACTGGTTGGTGCGGATGGCCAGGCCGCTGTCATAATTGACGATTCTGTTGGCGGCATTGTAGGTCGTCAATCCCCAGTGAAAATTGTTCACGTTGGTGTTTTGCCCGTCAGACATCTGCCCCAGGTCCGCCGTGATCATCTCCACGATCGTGCGCGCGGCGTCGGTTATGGTCGTTTCCTTGATCCCCGTCTTGAACGCCCTCTGCGTCTGGACAAACACCACCGTCAAACCCACGACTATGAAGGCCAGCATCGCGGTGGACACCAGCATCTCCAGGATCGTCAACCCCTGCCGCCGCCGCGGCGGGACGGACAAAACCTTGATGTGCAATCGTATTTTCACAAGCCCTGTGTCCAGCCGTTGGTAAAGGTTTGCGGTTGAAAAAACCAGCCGTAAGTGTTGACGTTCACAGGCACCGGGCCTGCCAACGGCGAGCCGACGAGGGTGCAATAAGTCTGGCGGCCGTCCCCGACGGTGCCGTTGGCAAAGAGTGGCCAACTGAAGCGCAGGCGGAGGTTGAAAAGATTGTAGGTCAGCGCGCCTGCGCCAGCCTGGTTGTTGTTGGCCCCGGGTGTCGCCTCCAGCCAGCGGTTGTAGCATATATTGGATTGAATGGCGTCTATATTCGGGTTAAGGTAGTTGATCGTTAAAGGGGCAAAGCTGTTAAAAGGCGTGACCATCGCCTCCATCCGGTAAGTGAACGCCATCACGCTGTTCGTCACGTTCACCGTCGTGGCCGGCCCGCTCAACGCCCGGCAGACGGCGCTGACGTAGAAAAAGTTGGACGAAAAGTTGGTCGAGAGATAATTGGTCTGCGGCGTGGAGAGCAGCCCGATGATTTCCGCCCCGCTGCTGAAATTGGTGTTGTAGTAAATGCTCGTTGCGTTGGTCTTGCCGTTGTAAAGATAGTCAAACCGGATGGATTGGACGTAATTGGTCAGAAAATCCAGGCCACGCGCTGAATTAATAAACGAACTGGAGAGATTAGTGACCACCGCGCCGTTGGCTATGGCGTCCAGAAAATAAGCCGCATCCTGGCTGATGACGGTGTCTTCCCGCGTGCTCTTCTGGACGGTCAGCCCGCGCGGCAGCAGGCCAATAATGGCCACCAGGGCGAAAGCGATCACACCGATGGAGATGGCTATCTCGATCATGGTGAAGGCCAGTTCGCCCTGGCGGCGCATTGTCTTGGCGTCTGCTGGTGTAATGTCCGGCAAAAGTTTCATTGCAATTGATTCTGCACCACCCTCGCACGCCCCGTCATCCAATCTATCTGGATCAGGTTGGCGTTGTTGGTGTCATTGCCCGGCGGCGACTCCACCCAGTTGGCCGGCAACAATATCGGCGCTCCGTTGGAGCCTTGGGCGTAAAACACGCTGCCACGCGCCAGCGCTATGTATTGATTGGTATAGGGCGTCGTCAGCATCCCCGACGGCGTAAAACCGATGCAGGGCAAGGAAAGGCTCATGTTGGGCGGGTAGAGCGAGGGGAAAGGCATGTTGTTGCTGCTCCAAGGCTGGATGACGCTGGCAACCCTCTGGCCGCTGAGCGTATTGGTCGTATAAACGGTCACCGGCCCCGTCAGATTAAACTCAAACGGCGCGACGAACACTCCGTCCGGCAGGACCCGCCAATCCGTCACGTACTGCGCATAATGCCGCCCCGGCTGGTCGCCCACGCTGCCCAGGCTGACCAACGCATAAGCCGCGTACTGGTGCGTCACCAAATTGCTGATCTGGTTGCCGTAAATCTCCGAAAGAACGAATGTGTTGCTCCACAAGCTGGGCGGCACGAACACCATGTACACCGTCGAGCGGTTGACCATCGCCCGCCGCCGCGCCAGTGCGCAGTCATCCAGCAATTGCCGGCTCGCCGCGCTCATGCTGTTGGCCCGCGTGAATCCGCTCACGTGCGGCAACGCCAGTGCCGCCATGAACCCGATGATCGCAATGACCACCATCATCTCCAACAGCGTGAACCCGCCGCGCCCCCGAAAAACAAACGCCGGCATCGCGCGCTGCCCGATGGTAGGGCGGGCACTCCGCTGCCCGCCGCCTCGGCACAACAGATCGCCCGCCCGCTTTGCGCGCTGCGCCGTCCCCGTCAAGCGCCGGAGCTTGCGCCAACTGATCACCAGCGGCCCGTCCGCCAGCCCCTCCAGCCATTGCACCGGCAGGTGTTGCCGGTCCAGATCGCTCTTTGCAGTGGAGTTCATAAGCGCCTTTACCAGTTGCCGTTGGTGTTGGTGACGGAACCGACCGTAAACTCGGCCCAAAGGTCGTAGCTGCTCATATTATGCCGGTTGGTGCTCGACGAATCGTAATGCCAGAAATTGTTCGTGTTGCCCGCGATCAATTGCGCCGGCACCATCAGGCCGTAAACGACCTCGTTGCCTTTGTTCACATAAGGCGCGCAGTCCTTGGCCGCCGGGCCAGGCTGATAAAAATTGTGCGGCTCCGCCGAATCGGCATTGGCCACTCCGCCCCGATTGAAGACGCTGGAAAACGTCGAGGCGAGAACATCGGTGTAATTGTTGATGTTATAGACAATCAACGTGGGCTTCTGCGCCGTGGGGCTGTTGGTCGCCCCCGTCAATTCGTAGAATAACGGGTTGGTGGCCGCCAGGCCGTCGTAGGTTGCAATGGTGGCCCCGGCCAGCAGGCCGTTGTCCGGCGGGTAGTAATTGAACTTGGCGTAGTAGCTGTTGATCATTGTCGTCAGGCCCCGCTTGCCCGCCTCGACCCGCGTCTTGATCCGCGTCTGCGCCGCGTACTTGCCCGCGCTCACCACCATCGCCGCGACGATGCTGATGATGGCGATGACCGTCAGCATCTCGACCAGCGTGAACGCCGCGCTGAAACCGGTAGGGCGGCCACTCCGTGGCCGCCGTCTCAGCATCTCGATCAGCGTGAACGCCGTGTTGGAACCGGTAGGGCGGCCACTCCG